>Ga0307471_100001041_pt1 | contig 14878 bp, 14 predicted proteins | sample atmos_gasesAM3C__2_FD_204566 | JGI IMG/M metagenome (GOLD analysis project Ga0307471, IMG submission 204566) | Hardwood forest soil microbial communities from Morgan-Monroe State Forest, Indiana, United States - atmos_gasesAM3C_515 | ecosystem: Environmental > Terrestrial > Soil > Temperate... | reverse complement strand
AAGCCGCAGCGGAAGCCATCGACGCAAACGCGACCCTCTGCCGCGTCTGCTCTTATTTTCATGACGTCGGCAAACTGGTGAAACCGGAATACTTCACGGAGAATATGAGCTTCGAGCGAAATCCCCATGACGATCTGGCGCCGACGATGAGTGCATTGATCATCATCGCGCACGTGAAAGAGGGCGTGGATCTCGCACTGAAGCACCGGCTCAATCAACGCATCATCGATGTTATTCAGGAGCATCACGGCACATCGCTTGTTCGGTATTTTTACCAACGCGCGCTGCAGCAGCATGAAGACGCGCTCGCAGGTGGCAAGATCATGAGGCTGCGCGAGGACGACGTTCCCGAAGTGCACGAAGAAAGTTTTCGTTACAGCGGACCGAAACCGCAAACGAAGGAAAGCGCTATTGTTAGCCTTGCCGATGCAATCGAAAGCGCTTCTCGCAGTGTGGAAAAACCTACGCCACAAAAAATCGAGACGCTGGTAAACGAGATTATCGACGAACGCATCAGCGACCGCCAACTGGACGAATGCGATCTTACCCTCGGCGAACTGAAAACGATCGCTGACCGATTCCGGTTCACGCTTTTGTCGATGTTGCACACCCGCATCGCCTATCCGAAATCCGGCCAGAAGCACGTGGCTCCGCGCGAGGAAACTTTACGGCCAGACGTAATGGCCGCCACGCGCAAACCCGAAACAGCGCCGCCTGTCTCAGCTGCTTGATGTGATTAGAAACGAGGCGGCTATCCCACGATGCCCTATAGTTCCCGCGGGCGCGCACGTGGCTCGCGATCTTTTGAGCCGGCCGTACTTGGAACTGTGACGAATGGTCCGCCTTCGAGCGGCGTAATTTTGGTGAAGGCAACGTCGGGCATTTCGCTTGGCAAACCTGCCAGAGGAAAATCTTTTCGCAGCGGGAAATACGGATAACCGTCCCACATCAAAATGCGGCGCAGATCGGGGTGACCGTTAAATTTGATCCCCATCATGTCGTAAATCTCGCGTTCGTGCCAGTTCGCGGTTGGCCAGATGTCTGAAACGGTATCGAGGGCACCGACCTCTTCGGAGAGTTTCAGTCTCAATCGGAGATGAAGAGCATGGGGCATCGAGTAGAGATGATAGACAATTTCAAAGCGCGCTTCTTCGCCAAAATTGTCGATGCTCGTAATGTCGAGGAGATAATCGCATGAAAGATCGTTGCGACAGAATTTTGCGATTTCGTGGAGATCGCTGGCCGCGATAGTGAAACTTGTTTCGCCGCGAAATTCAGTCTTTGCCTGGATTTTTGAACCGAATGTCTCGCCTAGGGGAGTGAGCACTTCGCCGGCCGTCATGCGCTATGCGATTGTGGGGCAGGCGCTGCGCCTGCCCTGTGTGACGCTGGCCGCAAGCGAAACGCTTGGCCTACAAGGCGAATTAACCGAGGCTTCATGCCAGTGCTTCCTCGAGTTTTTCGGCCAATTGTGGTGCTTGATTTCGAAACGCGCGTTCGCCTGAAATTTTTTCCTGTAATTTCATCAAACCGGCGAGCAGAGCTTCCGGACGCGGGGGGCAACCGGAGATGTAAACGTCCACCGGCAAGAGCTGATCAATACCCTGAAGTACAGCGTAGGAACGATACATACCGCCGGTAGAGGCGCACGCGCCCATTGCAATTACCCATTTTGGTTCCGGCATTTGCTCGTAAATTCTTTTCACGGCCAGAGCCATCTTGTACGTGACGGTGCCGGCAACGATCATCACGTCACATTGACGCGGCGAGAAACGCATTACTTCCGCGCCGAATCGCGAAATATCGAATCGTGACGCAGCCGTGGCCATCAACTCGATGGCGCAACAGGCCAACCCCATTGGCATCGGCCAAAGCGAATTTTTTCGGACCCAATTGAGCGCTGCATCGAAACGGGTGAAAATCACGTTACCTTCTATCTTGGAATCGTAGGCCGTTGCGTGTGTTTCTGCCATACGAGACGTTAAGATACCAGTTTGGACACGCAACTCTCGTTGTGGATGTTGGTTCTTGCTCACTTGGTCGGTCCTGATTGCGACGTCGCGCTCTCAATAGTATAGAAGCGCTCTTTCTAATGAATATAGACACTGCAAAATCTCACGGGCATCTTGTTGCCCCGCATGGCGGCGAATTGGTGGACCTTAGACTCGACCAGGAGAACGCTACCGAACTCAAAGCGCGCTCCAAAGATTTTCCCTCTTGGGAGCTGACCAGCCGGCAGATACGCGATCTCGAGCTTCTGCTGAGCGGCGGCTTCTCACCGCTGCGCGGGTTCATGAATCGCAACGAATATGAGCGCGTCTGCCACGAGATGAGGTTGAGCAACGGCTTGGTTTGGCCGATCCCGATTACCCTCGATGTACCGGACGCCTTTGCGAAATCGCTGAAACCCGGGAGCAGCAAAGTCGCCCTGCGGGACCGCGAGGGCGTGATGCTTGCGGTATTAAACGTGGAGGATGTGTGGCAGCCGGACCGCAAAGCCGAAGCGCAAGCTGTTTTTGGAACCACTAGTACACTGCATCCCGGCGTCGATTATCTTTTGCGCAGGGGACATGGCTGGTACGTGGGTGGACGTGTGAAAGGTTTGCAACTGCCCACTCATTACGATTTCCGGACTCTTCGGTTTACCCCGTCGGACTTGCGCGCGGAGTTCGTCCGCCTGGGTTGGCGCAGGATCGTTGGATTCCAAACGCGCAATCCGATGCATCGTGCGCACGTGGAATTGACGTTTCGCGCCGCGAGCCAGATCGAAGCCAGCCTTTTGATTCATCCGTCCGTCGGCATGACTCGGCCCGGTGATGTCGACTACTTTACGCGGGTCCGCTGCTATCAGTTGCTTGTCTCCAAATATCCACGCGGCACGGCCAAGCTGGCCTTATTGCCTTTAGCCATGCGGATGGGCGGACCGCGGGAAGCGATCTGGCACGCCATTATTCGAAAAAATCACGGCTGCTCGCATTTTATCGTCGGCCGCGATCACGCGGGGCCAGGCAACGATGCAGATGGCAAGCCATTCTACGGACCGTACGAAGCGCAGGAGCTGTTCCGCAAACATGAAGCAGAGATCGGCGTTGAGATGGTGCCATTCCAAATGATGGTCTACGTGGAGGACAGGGATAAATATTTCCCCGAAAACGAAGTGCCCCCAGGCTCGCGCCTGCTCAATCTATCGGGCACACAATTGCGGCGACGCTTAAATGACGGTCGCGAGATTCCGGCTTGGTTCACTTTTCCCGAAATCGCGCAGGAACTGCGGCGTACCTTCGCGCCGCGGCACAAACAGGGGTTGACTGTGTTTTTTACCGGTTTCTCCGGCGCCGGTAAATCGACGATCGCCAACGTGCTCCTGATTAAGTTCCTCGAAATGGGTGGCCGGCCGGTGACACTACTCGACGGCGATCTCGTGCGGAAACATCTTTCTTCAGAGCTCGGTTTTTCAAAGGAACACCGCGACATCAACATTCGCCGCATTGGCTATGTGGCCTCCGAAATCACTAAGAACGGCGGTATCGCCATCTGCGCGCCGATTGCGCCCTACGATTCCACCCGCAAGGACGTGCGGGCGATGATTGAGCCGTTTGGCGGTTTTATCTTGGTGCACCTTTCCACGTCAGTAGAAGTTTGCGAGCAGCGCGACCGAAAAGGCCTGTACGCGAAAGCCCGCGCCGGCATCTTGAAGGAATTTACTGGAATATCCGATCCTTATGAAGAGCCGACCGACGCCGAAGTGACAGTGGACACAGGGGAGTTGTCGCCGGAGGAGGCAGCTCAAGAGATCATTTTGCATTTGGAACGCGAAGGCTTCGTCGGAATCAATAGCGGCGTGTCTGAGTCAATATCCACATAATTGCAGATGCCTTGATTTTTCGCCGCCTCCGGAGCGTGTGCAATCTTGCCTAAAGAGCGATTTTTCGATCTTACGATTCGTGTCGCCGAGATGAACGATGCGGCGGCGCTTGCCCAGCTGATGTGCGAGCTCGGGTATGAAACAACGAAATCGGAGATGCAGATGCGAATGGAGAAGATCGCGGCCGATGAGCGCTATCGCACATTTGTGGCGGTGCGTGATGACAGAGTATGCGGGATGCTCGGTACACTCACTTACCCAAGCTATGAGCATAACGATCTCTCCGGGCGAATTGTTGCCCTCGTGATATTGAGTACGATGCGCCGCCGCGGAATTGGTCGCGCGCTGATTTCAACCGCGGAGAAGGATTTCGCCCAAAGAGGAATCAGGCGCATCGCTTTGAACACACGGCTTGCCCGAGAAGATGCCCACAAGTTTTACGAATCGCTTGGTTACGAGCGAAACGGCTTTCGCTTCACAAAAGATCTCTCGACTGTCGCGGCGTGGAAATAAGACTTGTTGCATCTCAAGCGATTCGATGTTCGCTGCGGGTTCACGAAATCCAGATCGTCTTTGTGTTTGTGAATTCGCGGATGCCGGCAGCGCCCAGTTCGCGGCCGAAACCGGAACGTTTCACGCCGCCGAATGGCAGTCGCGGGTCGGAGGCGACCATCGCGTTGATGAAAACCATTCCGCTGTCTAACTCAGATGCGAACAGTTTTTGCTCCTCACGATCTTTCGTCCACGCGCTCGAACCCAGGCCGAATGTAGTGTCGTTGGCGAGCTCGACGGCCGCATGGGCGTCGCCCACACGGAAAACAGCTGCAACCGGGCCGAAGACTTCTTCGCGGTAAGCCGGCGACTCTTTTGGCACGTCGATGAGAACCGTGGGCTCATAGAAAAATCCCGGACCGTGAATTCGGTTGCCGCCGGTCAATAATTTTGCGCCCGCGGCGATTGTCTTCTGGACCTGATCGTCCACGCCTTGCAGGATTTGTTCCGTCGCAAGTGGACCGAGCTCAGTCTCCGAGTCCATCGGGTCACCAATTTTGAGCGCGCGCATCCGTTCAACGAATTGTTGAAGGAACCGTTCGTGAATCTCGTCGGCGATAATGAATCGCTTTGCTGCGATACAAGACTGACCGGTGTTGATCGTGCGCGCTTTGACCGCAGTGCTCAACGCCGATTCGAAGTCTGCGCTCGGCATCACGATAAATGCATCGCTGCCGCCCAGTTCGAGCACACTTTTCTTGATTTCACGCGCGGCTGCGCTCGCGACTGCTGCTCCGGCTTTTTCGCTGCCTGTCACCGTTACGGCCTTGACGCGCGCATCGACGATCAGTTTTTCCACCTGTTCCGGCTCGATCAGCAGCGTTTGGAACACGCCGTCTTCAAATCCGGCGCGGCAAAAGATTTCTTCGATGACGAGCGCGCAGTGCGGCACATTCGATGCGTGCTTGAGCAAGCCGACGTTGCCGGCAATTAAAGCCGGCGCAGCAAATCGAAACACCTGCCAGAAGGGAAAATTCCACGGCATCACCGCGAGCACAGGTCCGAGCGGTTGATACTCGACGTAGCTTTCAGCCGCATCGGTCTGCGCCGGTTCCTCCTCCAGAAATCGCGCACCGTTCTCCGCGTAATACCGGCAACCACGCGCGCACTTCTCGATTTCTGCGACTGAATCGCGGAACAGTTTTCCCATCTCGAGCGTGATGATCTCCGCAAACGTTTTCGTTTCTTGGAACAGCAACTCGGATACGCGGTGCAATAACTCGGCGCGCTCGGTGACGCTGGTGCGGCGATATCTCCTGAATGCTTTCTCCGCACGGCTCAACCGTTTCTCAATTTCCGCATCATTGAAGGCAGAAAACTCCTTCTGCTTTTCGCCTGTAACAGGATTGATCGAAGCGATTGCCATACGATTACCTTACATCGCAATTGCGGTTAATGGAGGGGCGAACTCATGTAAGCCGGTGTCGCGGAGCTCCGCCCCAGGCGCCAGGGATTACAGGCGTAATCCCTTCGGAATGAGAATGCGATCGAGCAAATCAAAACACCATTGCACGAGCAGCGCGAGCACAGCGGCGGGAATCGCACCCTCGAGAATGGTCACGTGATCGTTCAAGTTAAGGCCGCTTATGATGGGTTCACCTAAACCACCAGCGCCGATCAACGCGGCGAGCGTGGCAGTTCCAATATTAATCACGGCGCTGGTTTTGATTCCGGAGAGAATCGAGCGCGACGCGATTGGCAGATAAATTTTCCAGAGGCGCGCCATCGGGCTGAGCCCCAGCGCAACTGCAGACTCGCGCAACGTTCGCGGGATATCCTGCAGACCAGTCGCTGTGTTGCGCACGATCGGCAGCAAACCGTACAGAAAAAGGGCGGCGATAGCAGTGCGAACGCTGATTCCAAAAAAGGGAAGGGGTACAAGCAAGGCGAGTAACGCGAGCGACGGAATGGTTTGTACCACGCTGGCAAAACCAAGAATCACCTGGCCAACAGCACCACCGCGACTCGCAATAATGCCAAGCGGAATCCCCACGATGATTGAGAGCAGCAACGAAAATCCAGCCAACTGGAGATGGCGAAGTGTCCAGCGCGCCAGCTTGCGCGGAAAATCTTCGCCAAACTGGGAGAGGCCTGGGTGCCCCGACTGTCGCGGCGCGACGGCCACTCCTACATTGAAATACAAATCTGCGGCTCTTGCGTAATTCTTTGTTCGCTCGGCTTCCGCGTTCAGACGAATCATGCGCGCCTCATCCAGCGTGCCTTCCAGGCGCCGCAATGCTGCAATTGCCTCCGGGCGCGTGGACGATCGGAACAGAAAGACTGCCTCATATTTCGGAAAGAAGTGAAGGTCGTCCTCGAGCACCACGAGGTCATTTTCTTCAATCTTTGCGTCAGTCGAGTAGGCGTCCTTGATGTCAATAGATCCGTTCGCGAGGGCCGTGTAGCCGAGCGCGTGATCAATGCCGCTGACATTCTGCTGCGGCAGCGCATACCGCTCACGCAATGGCCGCCAGCCATCGTTACGCTCAAGAAATTCGTGCGTGAGCCCGAATCTAAGCTCGGGATATTTTTGCAGATCACCGATTGTGCGGATACCAAGCCGTTGCGCTTCGCTGCGTCGCATTACCAGTGCGTACGTATTGTTGAAGCCCAGCGGAGCTGTCATCCCGACGCCAAGTTTTTCGAGCGAATCTGGAATTTGATCGAGCGACACGCTCGAATCGCTCTTTAGAATTTCCGTCGCGATCGTTCCCGTATATTCCGGGTACGCGTCTATTTGTCCGCCGCGTAGCGCTTCCCAGAGTATGATCGTACCACCCATTCCCTGGCGATGTTCCGTTGGAATACCGGCGTCGCTCAGGGTGCGCTTCGCGATTTCGCCTAGCACATAGGATTCCGTGAATTTCTTGGAGCCGACGACAACATCCGCAGCAGAAGAAGAATCAATCAGGAGAGCCGGAACGCAGAAAAAGATCACGAGAAAATCTGGAAACCAGGAAACTAGGAAACGACGGAATCGCTTTGATTTCCTGGATTCATGGTCTCCAGATTCGAAGCGATCTTGCTTTCCTGCTTTCCTGATTCGATTCATGCACTCGTAATGCCACGCTGGGCGTTGATGAACTCGGACACGAAAGGATCGGCAGGTCTTTCACGCAGATCGGTAATCGTGCCTTTTTGGACGATCCGGCCGTCATTCATGAGCACGATCTCGTCGGCAAAATAAATCGCTTCCCCCAGATCGTGAGTGACGAAAAGCACTGTCTGACCCAGGCGCGTGAAAATTTCCTTGAGATCTTTTTGCAATGAAGCGCGTACAAGTGGGTCGAGCGCCCCAAGCGGCTCATCGAGCAATAACAACTCTGGCGAAAGCATAAGCGCCCGCATCAAACTGACGCGCTGACGTTGGCCGCCGGAAAGTTCCAGCGGATAACGCGGGAGCAGGTTTTGAGAAAATCTTGTCAGCTCGCACAATTCCATGAGTCGATCGTGCGTTTCGTCTTCGGCTTTCCCAATGTGACGCGCCATCAAAAGAACATTGGCGCGGGTGGATAGATGCGGGAACAAGCCGCCTTCCTGAATTACATAACCGATGCGGCGCCGCAAACGGTTGATGTTATCGGCTGTAACCGGTGTGTCATCTAACGTGATCGAGCCTGAGTCCGGTTCGATTAAACGAATGATTAATCGCAGCAAAGTGGATTTGCCACAGCCGCTTGGTCCAATGAGCACCGTGTTTTTACCGCGTTCAACCGAGAGACTCGTCGGATTCAACGCGGCTATGTCGCCATAGCGTTTGCTCACGTCTACGATTTGAACTAGCGCGCTCACATTGGCGAGTGACGCAGGCAATCCTGCCTGCAAGTGATTGCTGTGTAAACGCGCTTCCCGGCAGGCAGAATTGTCTGCCTCACGTCGTGGAAGTCACGAAATAGAAAACCCCAAACAAACGCGCGTCATCACTCCACATCCGAACAAATTCGAATCCGGCTTCACCGGCGAGTGCGGCAAACTCTTGGGGCGTGTATTTGTAGGAGAACTCGGTGACGATCTTTTCTCCTCGACGAAAATGGAACTTATGTTCGTTGAGATGAACAAATTGGTCCGTCTCGCTGATGAGATGCATTTCAATGCGGCCTGCGGTGGCATTGTAGATCGCACGGTGTCGCCATTGATCGAGATCGAAATTCGCGCCCAATTCGCGGTTGATGCGCTCCAGCAAATTTAAATTAAATTCCGCAGTCACGCCGGCGCTGTCGTTGTAAGCGGCTTCCAGCACCTGCCGGTCCTTCTTTAAATCTACACCGATCAGCAGCCCGCCGCCGCGGCGGCAGACATTCGCGATGCGACGCAAAAACTGCATAGCCTCATCTGGCTCTAAGTTACCGATGGTCGATCCCGGGAAATACACAATGTTTCGCGCAGGTTTGTGACGGGGCGTAGGCAACACCACAGGTTGCAGATAGTCCGCGCATACCGGCAGAATTTCGAGTTTCGGGAAAATTTTTCGGAAGAAAGCAGTCGATTGGCTTAGTTGTTTTTCCGAGATATCGACGGGGATATAAATGGCAGGATTCTCGAGTGCCTCAATCAAAATACGGGTCTTGGTGCCGGCGCCGGTGCCCAGCCCGATTAGTTCGACGCTGGGCCCAAGTTGCAACGCAATGTCACCGCGATGTCGATCCAGAATATCGATCTCGGTGCGCGTGACGTAATATTCAGGCAGCTCACAGATCTTCTGAAACAACGCCGCACCCCACTCATCATAGAAATATTTGCACGGGATGGTGCGCGGATTCGACGACAAACCATGAATAACATCCGCCAGAAAATCCGCCGATTCTGGCGCGGAAACTTGCGGCGGAGCGGTGATTGAATCTCCGGTCATTGTGAGGTTGAACCGGCGCGCATAGAGTGACGCGCCCTAGCGATTTACTGTGCGTCGCGTGCGAGTCTGATTCCGGTGAACTGCCAGCGTTTTTCCGGTTGAAAGAAATTGCGATAGGTGCGGCGGATGTGCGTGCGGGAGGTGGCGCAGGAACCACCGCGTAGGACGTATTGATTGCACATAAATTTGCCGTTGTACTCGCCGAGCGCGCCGGGCGCTGCGCGGTAGCCTGGGTAAGGCGAGTAGGCGCTGCGCGTCCATTCCCAAACGTCGCCAAACATCTGGCGAAGATGTCGATCTTCTCCAAAGGTGGACAATGCGCGTGGGTGAAAATTCTCGTCTTCGACAAAATTTCCTTCGATTGGGCGGTCCAGCGCAGCACGCTCCCACTCGAACTCTGTCGGCAGGCGCGCACCAGCCCAGTTGGCATATGCGTCCGCTTCAAAATAGCTGACGTGCGTTACGGGCTCGGATTGATCGACGGGGCGCAAACCGGATAGTGTGAAATTCCACCAGGCGCCGTCGCGTTTTGCCCAGTAAAGCGGCGCGTTCCAGCGTTGTTCGTTCACAGTCATCCAGCCGAGTGATAACCAAAATTCCGGTCGGCTGTAGCCGTTGTCCTCGATGAACGCGATGTATTCGCCATTTGTGACCGGCCGCGCTGCCAGCGAAAACGCGGGAACCAGTGCCTGGTGCTGGGGCCCTTCGTTGTCATAGGTGAATCCGTCGCCATCATGGCCTATCGCACTCACTGTTTTCTCGAAATCGATAAACCGGATCGGGATAAATTTTTTTGCGGCGACATCGCGGTTGTGCTGACGAAAAACAGGATAGAGCGGGTTTTGCGCAAGGACGTGCTTGATGTCCGTTATGAGCAATTCCTGATGTTGCTGTTCGTGATGGATGCCGAGGATGAGAATCGGCTCAATTTCATCGAGCAGACTTTCGTCGGGATTTGAGAGCAGCTCGTCGATATATGAATCGACTGATGCGCGATAACGCTGCGCTTCGCTTACAGTCGGGCGTGAGATTAATCCGCGCAGATCGCGCCGATGCATGTCGCCCGCAGCGTTATAGTAGGAATTGAAGAGGTAAGCGTACTCTGGAATTTCGGCGCGATATCCCGGGACAAATTTTTTCAGGATAAAAGTTTCGAAAAACCACGTGGTATGCGCGAGATGCCATTTTGTCGGACTGACATCCGGCATGGATTGCACGACGCAATCTTCGGCTTCGAGACCAACACACAGCGCATTGGTGAACCTTCTGACTTGATGAAAGCGATCGCGCAAGCGTTCAATCCGGGATTGGTTCGCGGGGAAAAGAGATTGTTCCGCCGCAGCCGTCGAGGCGGTTTCAAGTGATGTTGCGCTCAAGGTTTTCTCCTTCCTGGTCGCGTTCTTCCCGGCGCGCTTCGAGCATTTGATCGTGCGTTGCTTCCTCGATGCCTTCGATCACGAGATGCTCACCGACGCTTTCTTCTTCCTCGGTGCCGGGACGCGGGATGCGGTGACCTTTGGAACTGGCTACGACGCTCCATTCTTCGGTCATGTCGGCGTTATCAGGAGTTTCCTCAGGAGGCAGGTTGTTTTCCTCGCCCATCAGTTCGTGGCGCGCCTGCGCCCAATCCGCCTCGGTAAACTCCTCAGGGTTGCGCTCATCAATCATCGCAATTTCTCGAGCACGTCGTTCCACCTCCTCCGGAGATGGTGCGCCAATTCCTTTGCCATGTTCCGATATTTTTCCCGGCGGCGGTTGCGAGTAGTTGTTCATAACGAAGCTCCGGAAAGCACAGTTGTATTTTCGCATTACACTTTGGACTACAGATTGAGGCCTTGCAATACAACTACGGAAAAGAGCCTGCCGATAGATGCATAGGAAAGATGTCGTTCAACTTGATGATGGTGGCGTTGTTGCGTTTCAAGAATACGGGGACCCAACTGGGACGCCGGTGATATTCTGCCACGGCTGGCCGAGTTCCCGCACGATGGCACAACTCGCAGACGAACCAGGTCGCGCGCTCGGTGTTCGCATTATTTCACCGGATCGTCCGGGCATTAGCGGCTCGAGCATGCAGCCCGATCGAAAGCTAAGCGATTGGCCGCGTCTGCTCGAACAGGTCGTTGATGATCTTGAGATTGGTGAATTCCGAATCCTGGCAATCTCTGGCGGCGCACCCTACGCGTATGCGACCGCGGTCGCGATACCCGAGCGCGTGCGCGCGATCGCTATCGTAGGCGGAGTGATTCCATTTGCCGAGATGAAGGACTCCGAGGGATTACTGCCGCTCTATCGTTGGTTGCTGGCATTTTATCGCAATCGGCCGCAACTGTTGCGGCAATTGTTTCGCTTGGTGCAACCGTTTTTATCGTTCCGCGCCCCGGTCCGGCTTCGTCCGCTGCTTTTAAAGATGCTGCTATTGCGCCCGTGCGACGCGGCGAGCTTGCGCGACGACGCAGCTTTTGAAGCGATATTCGAGAGCCAACGACGCGCGTGGCGCGGCTCGGCGGAAGGGGTATTGGTCGATGCACGGATTTACGCGGAGCCGTGGGGATTCGCAATGGAAGATGTACGCGTGCCCGTGCGACTCTGGCATGGAATAGACGATCGCGCTTTCGCCGTTCGACTCGCGAAAGAAATTGCAAACCGTTTCCCGAATTGCAAATCGCGATTCATTCAAAGCGAAGGACATTACTCGCTGCCAATCCGTCATATGCGTGAGATTCTTCAGGATTTGATTTCGGTTTGAGCGAACATTGTATTCAGATGGAACCATCCCCAGAAGAAGCAATCGATCAGGCGGCAGCAAGAGCAGCGAGGCACCGTTGGAGCGTCAGTCCGCCATTTGATGCGCGAGTCAGACAATTAGTTCGGGATTGGGGTGCGCCAAAATCTCCGGCGCTTATCGAGGAAATGATTACGACCGCGCTGAAGATTGCGCGCGACGAATTAACCGTAGCAGACCTCAAGCTGATCAACCGTTCTGCAAAGGAGATGCGTTCTGCAGCGAAGGTTTTCGCGCCATTCAAGCATTTACGAAAGGTGGTCGTCTTCGGATCGGCACGAAGCGCGCACGATTCACCCGATTACAAAATGGCGATGGACTTTGCGTGCGAAATGGTCAGGCAAGGCTTTATGATGATCGCCGGTGGCAGCGACGGAATTATGGGTGCCGTGCAGCGGGGGGCCGGGCGCGCGCACAGCTTTGCGCTCGGCATCCGTTTGCCCTCGGAGCAGGGAGTAAACGAAGCCATCGAGGGCGATCCCAAGCTGGTGACACTCAATTACTCTTTCACGCGCAAATTGAGTTTCGTGAAAGAGGCGCACGCGTTCGCGTTGTTCCCCGGCGGCTTTGGGACGATGGATGAAGCGTTCGAGGTGCTCACGCTAATGCAAACCGGCAAAACGCGCATTGTTCCGGTCGTGCTATTGGACCAGCCAGGCGGAAAATATTGGGAGACGTGGATGCAATTTCTTAGCGAGCGCCTGCTCAACTTCGGCTTCATTTCGGAGGAAGACTTCGCGTTTTTCAAAATCAAACACAACGCACAGGACGCGGCCGCAGAGATCACGCAGTTCTACAAAGTCTTTCATTCGGCGCGCTGGGCGGGGGAGCGGTTCGTCATCCGGCTGAATCGCTCGCTATCGAAACAGGCGCTTGTCGATCTGAACAATCACTTCACAGACATCCTGCGCACGGGCGAAATTGTTCAGCGCGTTGCTCCCGTGAAAGAGAACGATGGGCTTGGAACTGCCGACTCGCCCCGGCTGATTTTCACGCCGGTTCGCAGCAGATTTGGCCGCTTCCGTCAGCTGATCGACGGGATCAATTCTTCTCCGATGACGTGAGGTCCCGCGGATACCGGGAAGCAGATTCGCGGCTTTGTTTCTTCGGCAACACAGCAAGATCGGCACGCAACTTCGCTTCCATCATCTTGTCGAATGAAAAATTTTTGGTCGCGTAACGGAGGCCGTTCGCTGCGCAATGCGCCGCCAGTTCCGGGTCGGAAATGAATTCCAGAATCGCCGACGCCAATGCCTGAGTATTCCCCGGTTCAATGAGCAAACCGTTCTCGCGATTGCGAACAATTTCTGGAATATCGCCGACTTTCGTAGCGATAACAGGCCGTCCGCTGGCGAAAGCCTCACGCAAAACAATTGGAGAGGCTTCGGTGCGGAGCGACGCAATCACTATCATGTCGCACGCTGCGTAAACATCCGGCGTATCCCAGCGATAGCCAGCCATAATAATCTTGTCGGCGAGGCCGGCACAATCGATTGCGTTCCTCACATTGATTCCTCGCTTCAAAATCCCGGTACCCTGGCCGACGATGACAAAGCGCGCATCGGGACATTTCTCCAACACTATTGGCGCCGCTTTGACCAGTTCAAGCTGGCCTTTGTCAGGACGAATCATCCCTACGTTGCCGATCAGCGGGGTCTCATCGTTGACGCCGATCTCACGGCGGAATTTTGTACGGTCGCGGGGAGGCTTGAACTTTTCTAAATCGACAGCTGAACCGATGACTTCAATTTTTCCAGGACTAATTCCGTGTTGCTCCACCAACTGGCGTTTGATCACCGATGCGTCGGCAACGATTTGCGAACAGCCGTGCTTGAAAACGAATGCGCGACTTCGGGTGCCGATTGGATCGGTGATGCAACGCGCGCGGCTCAACGGAATTCCGCAGAGGAAAAGTGGCAGGCAAATCCAGTGATCCTTTGAGCTGTAGGTTTTGAGCAGATCGATTTTGTTTTGCCGACAGAACTTCCAGAGGCGCGATGAGGAGAGCGGGTCAATGCGGCTGCGGAGAGGCATTGTGACCAGCCGCGTGCCGAGTTCAGACGCCTTCGAGTGGACTTGGCTGTCTCGATTGCAGATCAACCATGCCTGATGTCCGTGTGCGTTGAGCCAATTAATCTCCAGACAGGTGCGATATTCCTGTCCGCCCCAGCTGCGGCTACTCTCTACGTAGAGAATGTTCACGTCGAAACGCCACGGCGCTGCGCCGTTTAGGACATCTACGCAGCTGCGGCGCGCTTTTCGAGAATGTAATCGTGGATCGTGTTTACAGTTCGTAGCGCTTTTCCGGCTACATCGGAATTTGGAACGCCGACGCCGAACGTCTTTTCCATACTCACAACCAGCTCCAACGCGTCGATGGAATCAAGGCCTAGTCCATCCGCACCGAAAAGCGGCAGGTCATCGCCGATCTGTTCGGGAGTAACTTGCAGCATCAGATTTTTGACCAGCATCTCCTTGATTTGGGTGCGCAAATCCGGCACAGACATAAACGAGCGGGGATTTTGCCGTAAATTGCGTGTTCGGTCAAACGTGCAGAACGTCAGAACTCCTCACGGAGGCTAAAGCGATGCGAGGACGCATCGCACTCCAAAGCACTTCGTGCGAAATCGACGAAAATTAGCTAGACCTGATCGGCTTTATCGCCGGGCGTGACCGGTGCAGTTGCCTGCGGCGTGGTAGTGGTAGCGCTCGCAGCGCTCTGGTTGTCAGTTCGAGCGATGGTCGACTCCGCCGGTTTCACGTCAGGCTTGGCAATTTGCGTATCAGACTTTCCAGCCTTGTGCAGTTCGTCGTTGAACTCGTCTTT
>Ga0307471_100001040_pt1 | contig 14883 bp, 14 predicted proteins | sample atmos_gasesAM3C__2_FD_204566 | JGI IMG/M metagenome (GOLD analysis project Ga0307471, IMG submission 204566) | Hardwood forest soil microbial communities from Morgan-Monroe State Forest, Indiana, United States - atmos_gasesAM3C_515 | ecosystem: Environmental > Terrestrial > Soil > Temperate... | reverse complement strand
TAACAAGAATTCGAGATAGCCCGTAAGCCTGATGGACTTTGCCCGCAGGACCTCCATTCCGCCCGCATCATCGAAGATCGTAAGCGAGGCACGCAACGGGGCCATCGCGAAAATCGGCGGATTACTGATCTGCCAGCCATCGGCCGAGGGAACCGGGACAAATTCGGGTTCCAGATGCAATCGGAATCGCGTGTTCGGATCGTTGCCGAACCAGCCGGCGAGCCGCGGCAATTTCGTGTTAGTCGCGTGACGCTCGTGCACGAACACACCTGCGACTGCGCCGGGACCCGCGTTGAGATATTTGTATGAACACCAGACAGCAAAGTCGACGTTCCAATCGTGCAGTGAGAGCGGCACGTTCCCAATGGCATGGGCAAGGTCGAACCCGACGACGATGCCGTGCGCCTGCGCTGCAGCAGTGATTCTCTCGACATCGAACAATTGACCCGTGAAAAAGTTCACCCCGGCGAGGATCACCACTGCGAGTTGATCAGCATATTTCTCGATCAGACTGACAATGTCTTCTGTTCTAATTGTGAACTCGTTCTTACGCGGCCGTGCGAGAATAAGCGCGTCTCTTGGATCGAGCCCATGATGCGCGATTTGCGTTTTGATCGCATAGGTGTCGGAAGGAAACGCCGGCTCTTCCATCAAGATTTTGAAACGCGATTTGATTGGCCGATAAAACGTCGCCAGCATGAGATGAAGGTTCACCGTGAGGCTGTTCATGCAGATCACTTCCTGCGGTTGTGCGCCGACGAGCCGCGCGGTCGGCTCGCGGAGTGCCTCGTGATAGGTGTACCACGGCGTGTCGGTTGCATGATGCGCATCGACACCGAGCTTCGCCCAGTTGTCTAATTCTTCTTCGACAATCGCCCGGGCTGCTTTCGGCATCAGGCCTAACGAATTGCCGGCGAAATAGATCAGAGGTTTGCCATCCTTGCCACGCGGAAGATGAAATTTGTCACGAAAAACGCGCAGCGGATCCTCGGTATCGAGTTTCAGTGCGAATTGCTCGTCAGTGGAAAAAGTCATGGTCGATTAGGACAACGTTCAACTGTCAACGCTCAACGTCCAACGCTCAATTCAAACGCGGCGGCGGAGTCTCAAGCATCAACTATCAGTTGGTCGCGGTTGTTGCATGAATTCAATAGTCGTGCAGTCTGGATCGCGGACGTATACGACGCGCTTTCCGGCGTTCGGGCCCGACTGAAGAGTTTGCGGTTTACCCGCAGCTTTCCAACCGGACGCGTCGATCGCGCTCAAAATCGCGTCGAGATCCTCGACGATTAACGCGACGTGCACAGAACCGACATCGCATGGCCTAAGATTGACATGCCGTTTACGATCAGCCGGTCCAAGATATTCGAGCAGTTCGATCTTGTGACCACCCGGTGCTTTCACGACGGCGAGCTTGACCTCAGCACCTGCGACACCTGTGATCTCTCTGGCCATTTCACCCGTCTGATGGGCTGTATGTGAAGGCTCGAAGCCGAGAACATCGCGCCAAAATGCGAGCGCCCGTTCAAGATTCGAGACCGTGATGCCTGTATGGTCAGTGGCAAGAATGCGAAATGGCATGGCCTGGTTCCAACTAACTGTAGAGGCAGGCGTGTCGCCTGCGGAATCCTAAAGTTGGAGCCGGCCCGGCTGCCTCTACAGGAAACACCAAATCGGACACAGAACGCTTCCTTCAGCCTTAACTCCGTTGATTCACGGAATTCGCGATTGAGTCTCTTATCCTATCGCTGCAATGACTTTGAGCTCGATAGCAATCGGCGTAGGCAATGCGCCGACTTCAATCGTCGTGCGCGTTGGATTTGGTTTGCTCTCGCCGGCAAAATGTTCGGCGTAAAGTTTGTTGTAGATTTGGAAATCCTTTTTCATGTTCGTCAGGAACACGGTGACATCGACAATGTCGTTCCAGTTCGCGCCAGCGTCTTCCAGCACCAGCCGAACGTTCTCAAATACCGCGCGACATTGCGCTTCGATGTCGTAACTCACAACGTTGCCAGCTGAATCGAGAGTAACGCCGGGAATTTCCTTACTGTTGCGTTTGCGTGGACCGATCCCGGACAGAAACAATAGGTTTCCAATGCGTTTCGCATGCGGGAATGCGCCCACCGGCTTAGGTGCGCGGGTACTTTCGAAGGTTTCGTTCATTAATTCGATCTGCAACGAGGGATTACGCTGATGAACACGGATTTTTCAGTGGGTTATGGCGGCATTCGTCTCAAACGTCGGAGCCGTCATCAACTCGCAGCGTTTCACGTCAGCTCGAACAAGGACAACTACCGCTAATGGGACCTGTTCATTCGCCACCGCCTTAGTGATGGTTGTGCGCGGGGACAACCGCGCCATTGCTTGCGCCAAAACGTTTCTCCGAGCGCGCTCGCGCTTTCATCGTTTGGACTTCCCGATCACGCGGTGGCGCATTCGTCACTAACGATTCGAGGAGATGATGTGCGACGTGCGCGACGTCATCTACCGCGCGATTGAATGCGTCTTCATTTGCGCGCGACGGCCTGGTGAATCCGCACAGCTTGCGAACGAATTGAAGCGACGACGCGCGAATCTCATCACTCGTCGCGGGCGGACTGAAATTATGCAGAGTCTTGATATTTCGGCACATGACCGACCATCGTCAATTCTCGATCCAGGATCAACTATTTCGCGATGCAGACGTTCTTTGCCTCAGTGAAGAAGCGCAGCGCTTCTTCGCCGCCCTCGCGACCGACGCCACTTTGTTTCATTCCGCCGAAGGGGACACGCAGGTCGCGCACTAGCCAGCAGTTCACCCATACCGTGCCTGTGTTAATCTGTTCGGCGACACGGTGAGCGCGACTCAGGTTTTGTGTCCAAATACTCGACGCCAGGCCGTAGTCGCAATCGTTGGCGTATTTGATTACTTCTTCTTCGTTGTCGAACGGTGTGATGGTGACAACAGGGCCGAAGATTTCTTCGCGATTTGTCCGGCAAGAAACCGGTAGGCCTGTGATTACCGTCGGCTGGAAGAAATAACCCTCGCGGCAACGTTCGTTCATCGATTCCGGCGTTTTGCCGCCGAGCGCGATCTTGCCCCCTTCCTTCTGCGCAAGGTCGACATAGAACTTGATCTTATCGAGCTGTGCCTTGCTTGCGATTGCACCTTGGTCGGTCTTCTCGTCGAGCGGATCGCCCATTTTCAATTGCGACGCCTTCTCAATGAAGCGCTCGACGAAATCCTTGTAAGCGGAACGCTCGACGAACACGCGCGAGCCGCACAAACAAACCTGTCCCTGGTTGGCGAACGAAGAGCGTACACTCCCGGCAATGGCCGCGTCGAGGTCGGCGTCCGCAAAAATGACATTCGGGTTTTTCCCGCCGAGCTCGAGCGAGACCTTCTTGAATAGTGGCGCGCACGCTTCAGCCACTTTGCGACCTGTGACAGTCCCGCCGGTAAACGAAATGGTGTTGATCTTTGGATGCGCGGTGATGGCAGCCCCGACACTTGGGCCAGTGCCATGCACGACGTTAAGGACGCCATTCGGCAGACCGGCTTCGCGTGCGATCTCGCAAAGCATGTAAGCCGTCATGGGCGTAAGCTCGCTCGGTTTTGCGATGGCCGTGTTTCCGACCGCTATGGCCGGCGCGATTTTCCAGCTCAACAAATAAAGAGGAAGATTCCACGGCGATATGAGTCCAGCGATGCCGCGTGGCTGTCGCAGCGTGTAATTGAAGGCGACATTGTCCGTGATATGCGCTTCCGATTCGGTGTGGAGGATCGCTGTCGCAAAGAAGCGAAAATTGCTGGCGGCGCGCGGAATATCCAGGGTGCGGGCAAGTGAGAGCGGCTTACCTGTGTCAATAGATTCGGCACGCGCGAGCTTTTCCAGATCGCGTTCGATCAAGTCCGCAATACGCAGCAGGAATTTTGATCGCTCTGCCGCGGATTTTTTAGACCAGTCGACGAACGCCTTCTCGGCTCGCGCGACAGCGGCTTCGAGATCGCGTGCGTCGCTATCGGCGACTAACGAATAGAGCCTGCCGGTCGCCGGTTCGATATCGTCGAGATATTTTCCCCCGAGTGGCTCAACGAATTCGCCGTTGATGAAATTTTGAATGCGAAGTCGTTCTGTTTGCACAAAGGAGTTTAGACCTTTAAGTCGCCGTCGCCAATCAGCCTTCGTGTAAAGCTAGGCCGGTTCGCAACAGGGGCTCAACTGCGATTAATTGCAGCGCAGCTGCTCCAAATCCGTCTTCCGTATCTTAAAAGCTTTTGCGGATCTGGGGCTTGGGGTGGCGGAAGGTCTCGATCTTCGCGCTGATGGCCTGAACGAGAGTCCAGAATGCGTGGGATGAGGCGGGCGTTTCCAACGGCGAGACAGCCTTTAGGTAAGGCGCCACAAGTCAGGCCTTATGCGCTACTGCTACAGTGGCCGGCAGATCCATCACGCTTAGGTGTAGCCGTCATAGATTTTTGCTTTTGCGGATTGAATTGTGCCAGTCAATTAGCGCGCAGAATTCGTCGGTGTGCCAGTGTTTTCGTGTAGCCTACCAGGTTTGGAATCCTGGGTACGCTGCGGTATCGGCGAGTGTGCGCTCATACCCGGGCCATATTCGGCGAGCACCGCGAATGATTTCCGCACACACTTATGAAGTCAGATCGGCTAAGGATCAGTGCGGTGTCGATCTAATCTCCGACGTGCTGCCATTCGGTCGCCTTGTTGGAATGCCTTACGGCCCGTCGGAATATCTTACAATTACGCTCTCAGGATCAATCTAACCATTCCTAGCTGATGCTGAATCGTAGAAATACCTTACGTCGGAACGTTTTACAATTTCGGTCAGCAACAGCATAATCCGTTCGTCGACTTCCCGCCGGGTCGGCGGAATGCCTCCTGTCGGAATACATTACGATTCCGGTGATCGCCGCCGCAAATGCAAATACCAGTTAACTCGTTACTGGATAGAGGCTTATAGTATATTTTGCAAACGCTTGGCTTCGGCACAGAGTTTGCTCTTTTACTGGGCGATGAAATCGAACACTCTCTCAAACAAACTCGTACTCGTTTCTGCGGCCGTTTGCGCCCTAATGCTTGCATTGAGCCACAATGCCAGCGCCGCTCCCCATCCTATGCCTCCGTCGATTAACAACGTTCCGGACGGTGGCGCGACAATAATGTTGCTTGGGGCGGCTCTCGGCGCGCTTGGTTTGGCGCGACGATTCCTGTCGAGGTAAGCCTTCGCTTTCAAGCTTGGATTAAATTGGTCGTTCAAACGAACGCCTACCTTGCTTGATATGCCAGACACTGGGGTCTGACAGCTGACCGCGGCTGCCAGGAGGGAAATTTCGCGCGGCGCGTCGTTCGCTAAGGTTTTACGACCACTGGTGTCCCGATGTGAGCGGCGTCATAAAACTGGCGCGCTTTCCAATAGGGCATCCTAATGCATCCGTGTGATGCGGGCACCCCTGGCAGGTAGCCCTGGTGCAATCCGTAGCCCGGCGAGAATTCGAGAAAGTAGGGCATCGGCGTGCCTACAAAGTGCGAATGCGGCGGTCGGCTGTCACGTCTGCTATCGACGTTGGCCTTCACGATCCTGCCCGAGTCATCAACGTAGTCACCATAGAGACTGGAGCGATGATCTTCGTCTTTGCGGATAACGTGAAAGCGACCAATCGGAGTGCGGTATCCTTCGCGACCGCTAGATACGCGGGACGACGCAGTTCTATAACCTCCTCTGTAGAGATACGCTTCCTGTTCCCGCAAGCTCACGGCGATCGCTGGCCTACCGGAGTGACTTTCCGGTATTTTTGACGTGACGAGATCGGTGACAGTGCTGCAGCCGCTCAATGCCATGAAGGTGGCGCCGAGCGCATAAAATGGTGAAAATCGTTTCATCCTGGCTAAGGCCGAATACATGTTTTTTTCCAAGAATTCCTGGCGCTGGTTTTGTGTCGCCCGCCGCTTTTGTTTGTGGAATTTGTTCTCGGTATCGTTTTAATCGTGTGGGGGGAAATCGGCGGCGGTGTATGTTTGCCTAGGTCTCAACTCAAGCAGAATTTTCTCCCAACGATTGACTTCCGGACAAGCGTAGGTGGGAAAATTCAGCAGGTGAGGGTGTTGCAGATTGCTCTTCATTGCCGATAACGAAGAAACCGGTGAGGGAGGGATTCGAACCCTCGGTAGCCTTTTGGGCTACGGCGCTTTAGCAAAGCGCTGCTTTCGACCACTCAGCCACCTCACCAAAAGCAAAGCGAGAATATCGCAGGCAATTTTGGATTTCCAATTCGTAATTTGCATCCGCGGACACCGATTTCGTCGCCTGCTGGTAATTTCATCGGAGTTGCCAATCGCCGATTGCTAACTGAAGTGATGAGAATGATAAGAGAAGAAGAAGCGCGCCGGCGAGTTTTGCAGAGCGTCGACTTGCTAGGGGAACGGGCTGTTCCGCTTTCAAGAGCGCTGGATTGTTTTAGTGCACGTGAGGTCGTTGCGCGATTGCCGCTGCCGATATTCGATAATTCTGCCATGGATGGCTACGCCGTTGTGGCAAGCTCATCCGGAAAAGGTGCGCGATTGCAAGTGATCGGGGAGCAGCCGGCTGGCATTAATCGGGAGCTCCGAATTTCTCCTGGTCAAGCCGTCCGGATTTTTACTGGAGCGCCGATACCTGGCGGCGCGGACGCGGTTGTCATGCAGGAAGACACGACGCGCGAAGGCGACGAGGTCCTGGTAAATGTGGGCGTCGATCTCGGCGAATTCATTCGGCGACGCGGTTGCGATCTAGCGGAAGATCAGAAAATCCTGGCGCGCGGCGAGCGGATTCGCTCGACGACGATTGCCCTGCTGGCGTCGCAGGGTTTCGCCGATGTGACAATCGGCGGCCAAGTAAACGCCGCGATTGTTTCCACTGGTGACGAGGTCGTGATGCCTGGAAAGAAACTCGATCAAGGGCAAATCTACGACAGCAATTCGATATTGCTTCAGGCACTGGTGCAGCGCTGCGGTGGGTCTGTGACATTAGCCGAACACTGCCCCGACCAACGCGAACGATTGATTGAAGCGATCCAGCGCGGAATCAAAAGTGATATCCTTATTATCACGGGGGGCGTCTCGGTCGGAGAGCACGACCTGGTCCAGGCAACACTACGCTCGCTCGGAGCCAGGATCGACGTATGGCGTGTGGCGATTAAGCCGGGGAAACCATTTCTCTTCGGTAAAGCCGGCGGATGTGCTGTGTTCGGTTTGCCAGGAAATCCCGTGTCAGCATTCGTAACTTTTCTACAGTTTGTGCGTCCAGCGATTTTGAAAATGATGGGTGCGGACAACCTCGATCTGCTGAAAACGCCGGTAAGATTGGCTGTCGATCTCGCGAATGAAGGCGATCGTACACATTACATGCGCGGCAGAATCGACAACGGAACGTTCGTGCCCATCAGGCGCCAGGAATCGCACGCTCTTTTTGCTTTGAGCCAGTCAAATGCACTGGTGCGGGTCGCCGTGGGCGAGTCGTTGAAGGCGGGTGCGATCGTCGAGGTGCACACCTGGGATTAGCGACGAGCGTTTTTCCGCAAAATAGGAACAGCACTTTGATCGATTTTGGCAGAAAGCGGCTTTACGAATACCAATCTTTGGTGCGTGGGATTGACAGGCAATGCGCGCGTTTCTAGCTTACTCGGCTTGAATACGGGAGTGCTCACTGCGTTTGCACGAAGTCCGGCGGATCAAATTCGTGCGGATGCGGAACGGCTTTCCCACTTCGTTCTGGAGATGCAGCGCTGTTTCTTGTTGCGTCTCTGTAAGGAACTCGCGCCTGGCAACGTTTCCTTTGTGCAGTTTTTTCTTCTCGCGTTCCTCGATCAAAAGGAAGTTCTCACCATGTCTGCGATTGCGAAGAAAATGGGGCACACTACCGCGGCAGCCAGCGGTTTGGTGGCGCGCCTTGAGAATCTTGGTTACGTGGTGCGCTCTGTTGCGCGAGATGACCGCCGCAAGGTGATGGTTTGCATTACACCGAAGGGTTCGGCACTGGTCCGGCGGATTCGCGAGGAAATGGTTGGCAATCTGATGAAAGTTTTGGAACACCTCACCCGCGATGAGCAACAAGCGTGGTTGCAAATCTACACTAAAATTTACGATTACTGCCAATCGAAATGATTTTCACTCACCTGGCGACAGTGTTATCAGACTCCGATAAAATGGCGGGTGTTAAATCCGCGCGCTGGTTTCCGCGCATCTAATCGCCAAACGTCTATGAGAAAATTTTTTATTGTTCTGGGGATTTTTACAGCCTTCGGCGTCCTTGGTCGGTCGAGTGAGGCGGCCACTGGAACAAATTCCGCCAGCGGGGTTCCAACTTTTACTCTCGATCAGGCGATCCTCACGGCACTGCAGCAGAATCCGACCCTTTTGAACGCGGAACAGGAGATCAAACGAACCAAAGGCGTGATCATTCAGGTCCGTGCGCAGGCGCTGCCGAACATCGGCTCTAGCGCGCAATTTCAATGGACCGATCCCAAGCTTGGTTCAAGTGGTGGTGGAATTGTCGGAGGAGCTTCTGCGGGGCAGAACCTACGGTCTGACTTATTCTACGAGATCAGGGTCACCGGAACGCAGCTGATTTTTAATGGCACCACGTTCAATCAGATCAGGGGAACTTTCTTTCAGCGGGACAGCGCCTACTTCGCGTTCCGCAATACGCTGGACCAACTCATCGCGACGGTAAAAACGCAGTTTTACCAGATCATCGTCAACCGCGAGCTCGTCAAAGTGAACCAGCAATCGGTGGAGCTTCTGGACGCTCAGTTAAAGGACCAGCAGAACCGTTTCGAAGCGGGAACAGTTCCGCGCTTCAACGTGCTACAAGCGGAGGTGGCGTATTACAACCAACTTCCGCTACTGATTACCGCGCAGAACAATTTGCGAATATCGAAGTTGCAACTGGCCAAGACACTCGGTCTCTACTTCCAACCACGACGCGGTGAAAATCCGCCCTTGGAAGTGCTAGGTGAAATGCCATACGTCCCGCGACCCATTAACCTGGCCGACGCGATCGAGATGGGAAAGGAGCGGCGCCCGTTTCTCAAGCAGGCGCGGGCAAATGTATTGAACCAGCTTCAACAGGTGCGCGCGACAGCAGGCCAGTGGCTCCCCAGCATCACCACATCGGGCGGCGGCGAGTGGGTCAGTTCACCCGTCAATTCCAGTTTTCACGATATTTCAAAAGGGTGGCTCGCATTGGTCCAGGGCAGCCTGCCGATCTGGGACAGCGGCGCGATCGCTGGCCAGGTCATACAACAGCGCGCCCTTTTTTCCGAAACCAAGATCACCTATGATGATGACGTTCGGCAGGTGGAACTGGAAATTCAACAAGCCTACTCAAATCTGCTGCAGAACGAGGAGCTGGTTAAAAGCCAGGAGAAAAACGTCGAGCTCGCCGACGAAGCGTTGCGTCTGGCCAAGGCGCGCCTCGATGCTGGTGCGGGAGTTCAGTTGGATGTGCTGAACGCCCAAGTACAACTACTCACGGCGCAATCGACGCGTTTGCAGGCCCTCTTCGGATACAACTCGTCGTTGGCAGAGTTCGACCGGGCCACGGGCAAGCAGAGCACCTACGACGAGATGTTCGCCGACCTCGCGCCGCGCGCCACGAAAACAAAGACCTATTACACCGGCAGTGGCGTGGACGCGGAAGGAAAGCCAAAACAAAGTGACGATGACGGGCCGCGAATTCGGACTGGAAGATCCCGAACTTCAACTTCCAAATAGGCCGCAAATTCCAAATTCTAAGCACCGGAGAGGCCTTAGATTTCCAACAACGTGGATGCCTTTCGCGCTGTCATGTTGAGCGGAGCGAAACATCTCGGATCAACGCCTTCAAGAAAAACAAGAAGAGATCCTTAGCTCCACTCAACATGGCAACTGAGTGTTGGAGCTTCCAGAATTTGGGTTTGGGGCTTAAGTGATGGATTTGCCGTTCGAACAATTTCCGGCCCTGAGCGCGATCGAAATCTGTCGTCACGTTTTCACGCAGAGAATTCCCGACATCGACGTTGCGCATGATAAAGCCGAAGTGCTGAAGACGCTTGATGTCGCGCATCGCGGAATTCGCAATGCAATCGGCATGGGCGATTTGCCGCTGTTCACGGCCCAACAGATTCATGGAGATAAAATCGCAATTGTCGATCTTGCAGAATGTGGCGGCAGCCCTGTCGGCTGCGAGGACAAGCATTTTCCCGGCTGCGATGGTATCATCACCAATCAACGTGGTATAGTGCTCGGCGTTTACGTCGCCGACTGCTGCGCGGTTTACATTGTCGATCGAAAGACGCCCGCTATGGGTCTGGTTCATTCCGGCCGCAAAGGCACCGAGCTCGGCGTCGTTCCCAACGCAATCAGGCAAATGAGCGAGCGCTTTGGATCAGATCCTGCGAACATCATCGTTCAACTCAGCCCGTGCATTCGTCCGCCACATTACGAAGTCGATTTCGCTGCGGAAATCGTTCGTCAATGCCGCGCGCTTGGCGTGAAGGAAATCCACGATTCCGGCGTATGCACAGCCTGTGACTTGGATCGTTACTATTCCTATCGCGCCGAAAAAGGAAAAACCGGCCGCATGCTGGCGTTGATTGGATTCAATCCGACGATCGCGAATACGAAAAACCGTTCGCTTTGAATAACGGAATTTTCTCTAATTCCCGTGAGGTATTGTGAACGCGCCGTCTGACCCGCAATTCCGATCGTTGGACTTGCCGGGAAAGCATGTGACTCGCGCTTGGATGGCTGCGACCATTTCAGCCGGTCTCACGCTCATTTTCGGCGCGCTCGCAGCTGCGGGCGTGATCGCCGCGCCAGGTTTCGACGCTTGGATGCTAATTGATGCTGCCATACTGGCGGGACTCGCCTATGGCGTCTGGAGGCACAGCCGAGTTTGTGCGCTAATGTTGCTTGTCTACAGCATCGCCAACGAGATTTATCTCGCGCTCGACGAGACAGCGCACTTCTCGCTTTTGCGCGTTGTATTCATCTATTTTTATTTTCGCGGCACGATACAGCTTTTTCACGAACACCGCAGCCCAGCGGTACCACAGCCAGTCAACACCTAATCGACTACTGCAGTGAGTCTCGATGGTTTCGCGACGCCATGCGTCCTTCTTAATCAGCGTGCTTGCGCAAGCTGCCGCTAGGGCTCGAGCGAGCCGGCCCGGCTGGATCTCGCTAGATTGACGTCTCTTCGCTCTCGCCACGTTTCAGCGGACAAATGCCGCGTTTCGTTGCGTTCGCGACGAAGTCGATGAATTCGCTCGCTGGTCCACCGAACTTCATCGTCGCGGCTTTTTCGAGCGCCTGCGCGATGTTCAGTCCGCTCATGTAAATAAGTTTGAACGCTGCCTTGATTTCTTCTCGATCCTTTGTGCTAAAGCCAGCACGACGCAGGCCAACGACGTTTACTCCGAAGACGTAATTGCGTTCTGCTGCGATGACGAACGGTGGTAAATCCTTACCGAACGCTGAACTGCCCTGCACCATGACCAGTCGGCCGATGTGCATGAATTGGTGAAATGTTGAGCCGCCGCCGAGAAATGCGCCATCGTCCACCTGAACAAAACCGGCCAGCAAACAATTGTTCGCAATGATGACGTTGTTTCCGATCTCGCAATTGTGGCCTATGTGCGCTCCCGCCATCAGAAAATTTTTATCACCGATTTTCGTCGAGCTTCCTTCGGCCGTGCCGCGATGAATGGTGCAGTACTCGCGAATAATGTTGTCGTTGCCGATCTCAACTTTTGTTTTTCGTTCCGATGAAAATGAAACATCCTGTGGCGGCGGGCCGATGATAGCGCCGTGGCCGATGAAGTTGCCATGACCAATTTCGACTTCTCCTTCAACCACGACGTGCGATTGCACGATCGTTTTATTACCGATCACTGCCTGCGGTCCAATCACAGAAAATGGTCCTACTTCGACGTCGTCAGCGATTCGCGCGGCCGGATCGACGATTGCGGTGGGGTGAATCTTCGCGCTGCGCATTCGTTCGGATTTCGATATTCGGATTTCTGTCCTACAACACGCCCGCTTCCTTAAAGCTGAAATAGCCGGGATTCCCTTCGGAAGGTGCGCCGATGATGATGTGATCGAGCAACTTGATTTGCAATAATTCAGCGGCTTCCGCCAGGCGTCTCGTGAGGCTGTGATCCGTCTGACTCGGCGACGCGTCGCCGGAAGGATGATTGTGCACCACGATCACGGCGTAAGCGGAATAGGTAATGGCCGGCCGAAAAATTTCGCGTGGATGCGCGATGCTCTCATTCGTGCTTCCCACCGACACGGACTCGACACGCATCAAACGGTAGCGAGTATCGAGCAGGACAACACGGAGCGACTCGGTCCGGAGCATTCGCATTTCACGACCTAGCAACTCATGGATCAATTCCGGCGAATCGAGTTTTTGCTGGAACAATGGTTCCTGCGCGAAACGTTTTCCGAGATTAAATGCCGCGACCAACTCCAATGCCTTGGCCGGACCGATTCCTTTGATTGCCCTGAGCTCCTTGACGGAGCAACGACTCAACTCCGCGAAGGATTTGTATTTTTCCAGAAGTTCGCGGGCGACCTCTATCACATTCATTCCCCGCCGTCCGGTGCGCAGGAGGATTGCGATCAATTCCGGGTTGGTCAGCGCGTCGGGACCTCGTGCGAGTAATTTTTCGCGTGGCCGCTCATCCTGCGGCATTTCGCGGATTTTCAGCTGCGCCATTGAATTTGGAGCGAGCGGCGTCAGTGCCGCGACATCAGACGCGAAGTTGATCGAACATTTCGCACAACACGTCGCCGAGACAGAACAATGCCTCGGCGTAAGGACTCGATTTAATTCCATCCAATGCGTTTTGCGCCTCGCGAATCAAGTCGCTCCCAGCGGCGATCGATTCATTTAACGCTCCATTGGTCGCGCCATTCTTCAAGAGCTCAATCATTTCTTCGACTCGCTCTTCGAGGACAAGCTGGCAACAACGTTCCCGCTCAAATTCCGATGCTGAGCGCAGGAAGATCAGAACTGGCAGCGTGAACTTACCTTTGCGGAGATCGGTCCCGAGAGTCTTGCCGGTTGCTCTTTCGTTCCCGGCAAGATCGACACAGTCGTCATAGACCTGATAGGCTGTCCCAATTTGGAACCCGAAATTCTTGAATCTTTCGATCACGCTGGGGTTTGCCTCGCTGATTACGGCAGCTAGTTCCGCAGCCGCGGAGAACAGCGATCCCGTTTTCATTTCTACAATCCGCAAGTAGTCCTGTACGCCAAGGTTAAGATCGAACCTGCGCTGTGTCTGAATCATTTCGCCAGAGCAGACAGTCGCGGCCGTACGCGCGATAGCTCGCCCGATGCCCGCGTTTTCAAAATTCGTCGATAAGGTAAGCGCATGTGCAAAGAGACAATCGCCCAGCAAAACGCTCAGCGAATTTCCCCAGCGCGCGTTCGCAGTAGGCTGCGCGCGACGTCGCTCTGCTTCGTCCATTACGTCGTCGTGTACCAACGTCGCGATGTGGATGAGTTCCACGATCACGGCAAGATCGACATGTCCTGAGTTGATCTCGCCGGTTGCGCCACCGGCCAGAAGTGTCAGCAGCGGCCGTAAACGTTTACCGCGGCTGCCGATTGCGTACACGACGTAGCCTTCGATCGCCGGATCGAAAGCCGCTGCTTGTTGCGCAATGCGTGTCTCGACTTGTTCGAGATGCGGCTGAACCAACTTCGCGACTTTGGCCAGCGAGCCGGCGGGAGAGGCGGCCGCCGCAGTCCCAGTCAGCTTCGGCCGTGAGCGCGCGAAGAGTTCCACGAGGCGAGGATAGCGGCGTGAGTTGTGTGTTGTCAAAGCAACACGAGCGTAAATTTTCAGGGGACACGCGCCAAACTTGCTCGCGGTTCGTTCAAGACTATTCAGCGTTTTCGCAGCCAACTTTCGGCACCGTACTTTTGCTGGGCGAGTTTTCGCGCCAGCTCCAAAATTTCTTCATCGACTTTTCGCTCGTAGCAATTCGCGGACAAGGCTTGCGCGAATCGTTCGGCCAAATCGTTCCCAATATCAATCCCCTGGATGCTGCCCTGGTGCAGCAAACCGCGTCGCGTTCGGCGTTGAGCTGCGCCTGCGATTTTGCGGCCATCGATCATCACGTCTGCACGCACCGGCGTTGTGAAACAATTGTAGCCGGCATCGCTGATGGCGGCTCGGCTCGCCGCAACCGACGCACTGAATCGGCCGGGATCATCGCCGCCGGCTACAACCGCACGTTGCCCCGTTTCAGCCAACGCAGCGCACAGGGTGCAATGGATCTTTTCATAGACTGATATTGATGCTACGACAAAGGCCGCATCGTTCGCCGGAATTAGAATCGAATAAGTGAGGTCTTCTCCGTGAAACACAATTCCGCCGCCAGTCCAACGCCGGACGAGATCACGATTACCCTGGTACTTGGCGACGTGAGCAAATCGACCAAAATACCCAAATGAAAGAGCAGGGAACTGCCAGCGATAAAAACGAACGGCGGGAACCGTGATACCCTCGAGCAGCGCTTCGTCAATTGCCATGTTCATTGCCGCTGAGTGGGCGGCGTTGTCATGATAGGCAGCTAAGGCCGTGAACAAACCCCGTGTCGCCTCATTACTTTTGTCATTCCGAGCGAAGTCGAAGAATCTCTGACTGCCAAGGTCCGAAATAACGATCCCGCTACGGCGGGATACTTTGCTCGACATGACAAATTAGGTGCGAAACTCATTCAAAATCTTCGCGACAGCTTCGTTCGGATTTGGATTCGCCGTGATCGGTCGACCTATGACAAGGTAGTCTGCACCTGCTTCGAGTGCCTCGAACGGAGTCATCGTTCGCCTTTGATCCCCCGGTCC
>Ga0307471_100001039_pt1 | contig 14884 bp, 13 predicted proteins | sample atmos_gasesAM3C__2_FD_204566 | JGI IMG/M metagenome (GOLD analysis project Ga0307471, IMG submission 204566) | Hardwood forest soil microbial communities from Morgan-Monroe State Forest, Indiana, United States - atmos_gasesAM3C_515 | ecosystem: Environmental > Terrestrial > Soil > Temperate... | reverse complement strand
GAAACAGGTTGCGAAAATCTATGGGCACATCCTCCGCAGCGTATTCGAAGCAGAGGGCCATTTCCGCGTCGCTCAGAGCGGCAACGCGACGTAGATGCTCTTCGACAGAGGCACGCAATTCGCGGCGGCAGCGCTCCAGATGGCGAGAGACGCTGGACTCGTGTTCGCCAAGGCTGCGGCCAATTTCCGCGAGAGTCTGCTGGCGATGGTAGTAAAGTTCGAGGCGTTGGCGATCCGCGGGAGCGAGCGAGGCCAGTGCCGCTTCAAGCGCGGATGCGAAGCAAGCCAGGTAGCGCTCGCGATGGGGATCGAGCGGCTGCGGCGAAATCTTCGCGTGCAACTTCGCTTTTGGCTCTTCGCTCTCGCTCGAATCTATGGATTCCCAGCGGCGGCTTTCGCGTATGCGGTCGATATGGCGCTGCGCCAGCACGGCCCGCAACCACGTTTTCAGAGAGCTGCGGCCGTGAAAATATCGGAACAGCGAGCGCTCGCCACGTTTACCGTCGACCAACCCGAAAAGTTCCGCGAACAGCGAATCGGCGAGTTCCTGCGCAGCAATCCCGCCGCGACTCCCTTTGGTGATGGCGCCGGCGGCAGCGCGAAGGTAGCCGCGATATTCGCCGACGAAATGCTCCCAAGCGACCTGCGAACCTTCGAGGCAAGCGGCACTGAGCGCCAGGTCTTGCACATAGAGGGTTTTCAGATAGGCTTCGAGACCCTTGGGCCAGGGAGACGCATACGCCGCAGGGAATTGCTTTTTCGCGCTGCGCTCGAGGGCGGCAGCAAACTGCGGGCAGGTCAAGCCCCACTCCGCGGAGCGGGATTCGGCATATAAAGACTGGACGAGGGCCTCGCAGGCAACGAGGAGGGCTGCGAGGCCTGTTGTCGGACGGACGTGCGGGTCGTGGGGCACATGACTCCCGGAACTGAAACCAAACACTTTATATCTATACCCTAGGGGGCCAAAGGTTCAACCAACGTCTTACACCGGTCGTGCATCCTATGGGGTACCCCCTCGGAGGACCCGGTGCGTAAATCGAAGGCTATCTCCGTCGGTGGATGCGGTATCCTATATAGTGTTGCGGCCCCGCCCCGCAACGAAATCAGCCACGGTGGGTTTGTCCCGGGTAAAGAGGCGTGTGAGGGTGCACTCGCGAAGACATTAGCGAGTAGGCGACGGTAGTACGAAAGTCCTATTCGGACGCCCCGAGCCCCCAAGTACTCTCGTACTGGCATTTCACACGACCTATTCTTTTTTGAGGATCAGTTCCCCTGGAACTGCGTATCCGGGTAGAAACTTCACACGGGCGGCAGGCGGATGACTACGATGATCGTAAATTCACCAACAAGAACCTCGATGGGCGTGGGGCTCGCTTCTAACCGGGGACGCATTGGCAACCCTGAGGCTTGGAAGCAAAAAATTGGGGGCAGAGGCGTACCCGCACGCTTCGCGCTCCTGCCGGAAGCAAAAACGCGTTGGGACCGTGTGGGCCTGAGTGCGTTCCTGCAACTTTCCATTCTGATTTTTTGCGTACTGGTCCCGTTACTTTATCCCGAGCAAATGAGGACGGCGATTCATTACAGCATCATGGAGATCGCGCAACCGGTCACGGAAATCCCGGTGGCGCCTCCGCCTCCTCCGCCGCCCCCTCCGAAGGTGAAGCCGGTGGTCCACAAAGTGGAACCGCCCCCTCCGCCGGTGGAAGCTCCGGTGCTGAACCCACAGCAGAAGCACATTTTCGCGGACCTGACGAAACCGAAAATTGTCACGCCAAAGGTGGAGAAGCCCGACAAGGCGCCGGAATTGGCGGCGACTTTTGAGACCGCGAAGATTGACGTCAAAGAGAATGGGCCCAAGCGTCCGAAGGATGACGTGAAGGTCGGCAACTTAAGCTCGGGCAGCGCTGCGCCGGCTACGGTGAAGGCTCCGATCGACAAGGTGCAGACCGGCGGCTTTGGTGATCCCAACGGCGTCGCCGGCAAAGGTGACCCGAACCATGCGACGAACGTGAACCGGCTGGGCTCCCCCTCCTTACCAGGAGGCGAGGGCTACGGTAACGGCACGGGTGGTAAGAATGGAATCAAGGGAACTGTGGCCAGCTCGGGATTTGGCAACGGCACCGCTGTGCCTCCCAACAATGCCAAGAAGGGCACGATTGTGGCCAGTGGATTTGGAAGCGCCAATGCAGCGGGGGATCCGCCGAAGAAGAAGACAGTAGCGGACGGCTCCGCAGATACACCCGTCAACATTCTGGACAAGCCCCGGCCGGAGTATACGGCCGAAGGGCGTAGTATGAGAATCGAAGGCGACGTGGTTTTGGACCTCGTTTTCCTCGCAAATGGAACGATCCAGATCAACCGCGTGGTCAGCGGCTTGGGGCACGGCCTGGATGAATCAGCCGAGCGCGCAGCGCAGCAGATCAGATACAAACCGGCGAAGCGCGAGGGCCAGCCGGTGGACTACCCGGCCCGAGTCCGCATCGAATTCAGGCTGGCATACTGAGGGAGAGATGAAGATGAGAACGCAGTCAAGAGGACTCCTGGTGCTGGCGCTGAGCGCTTGCTCCGCTCTATCCGGGCTCGCTGTGCCGAACGCCACGCCGGCCGCCGACCAGCCCCGCACCATGGACCAGGTGATCGATCGCGTAACCGCCAACGAGATGAAACTCTACGGCCAGATGCGCAATTACTCTCCACTCGTGGAGACCTACATCCAGAATCTAAAGCCCGACAAAGATCTCGGCACCGTTCCGGCAGGCGACAAGTATTTTCTCGGCCGCGCCAACTTCTCGAAGGGTGTCACGCTGGTCGCTCTGAACGACACGCAGAGCAAGGGAAAGAAAGTTGTCGGCTCTATCGGCAATTTCTTCACCTTCGCCATGCAGTTCCTGCCCGACGGCTTTCTGCAGATGATCTTCATCGATACCAACGGCTTCGACAAACAGCACTACAAGTTTGATTACGTTCGCCGGGAATTCCTTGGCGAAGTACGCTGCCTGGTTTTCGATGTGACCCCGCAGGAAAAGGCCGGCAAGGGACGGTTCGTCGGGCGCATCTGGGTTGAGGATCAGGACTATCACATCGTGCGCTTCAACGGCGGCTACGGTGGCAACGGCCACTCCAGCTGGTACTTCCATTTCGACAGCTGGCGTACCAACGTGCAGCCGGGCCTTTGGCTGCCAAGTTTCGTCTACAGCCAGGAAAGCGATCTGCACTACGCCCTCAGCAAGAAACTCGACTTCAAAGCGCAAACCAGACTGTGGGGCTACAACCTCGGAAGCGCCACGCAGGAGCAGGAACTCAGCAAGATTCTCGTTGAGACTCCGGTTCAGGACGACACCAAGACCGCCAATGATCTTTCTCCGATTCAGGCCCAGCGCTCATGGGACCGTCAAGCGGAAGATAACGTGACCGACCGCCTGGAACGCATCGGGCTCATGGCACCCAAGGGCGAAGTGGACAAGGTCATGGAGACGGTCGTGAACAACCTGGAAGTCACGAACAACATTGACGTGGATCCGGAAGTTCGTTGCCGCGTTCTGATGACTACCACGCTCGAATCCTTCACCGTAGGCCATACCATCGTATTGAGCCGCGGATTGATCGACGTGCTTCCCGACGAAGCCAGCCTGGCGACCATGCTTGCTCATGAATTGAGCCACGTGGTCCTGGCGCACCGCCTCGATTCCCAATACGCGTTCTTCGATCAGTTGCTGGTCGAAGATAAAGATACTTTTCGCCATTTCGGTTTTGCACGCACTCCCGAAGAAGAAGCGCAGGCCAACGCCAAGGCTATCCAGATCCTGAACAATTCGCCGTACAAGAACCAGCTCGCCAACGCGGGGCTGTTCCTGCAGGCCCTGGACAGCCGCCAGAAAGAAATTCCCAACCTCATCAGCGGCCACCTCGGCAATCGTGTGCCGGAGATTAACGATTTGAAGTCCACCATGGCCACCGATGCGGCCCACGGTCCGCAGAATCCGCAGAAGATCGCCGCGCTTCCGCTCGGCGGTCGCGTGAAAGTGGATCCCTGGAACGACCAACTCAGCCTGATCAAGAGCAAGCCCATTGGAACCGTTGCGGAGCGCGAAAAGATGCCGTTTGAAGTGACACCCTTCATGCCCTACCTGATGCGCTATGGCGCGGACACCAAGCCGGTTGCCGCCAGTGTTGCGGCTCCACAAGATCCCAATCCCAAGCCGGGCGCAGCTTCTAATCCGACCAAGCCGTAAGGCAATTTAATTTCCTGAGTGAACAAAAAAGGCCCCGGATTCAGGGCCTTTTTTTGTGCCTTGGACAGGCGTCACCGAGCGCTGCGGATGAGCCCTGGCTAGTGCCTCTCGGTCGAGCTGCAGCAAGAAGCCGACTTCTTAGGGGCCATATAGCCTCCGGCGGGATCACCGTATCCGCCGGCTTCATATTTATCGTGGTGGCGAACCCAGTCACCGAGGTTGTGATAAGGACCCGTCTCGTTGCGGCCCTTTGGCGTTAGGTCGAGGTACATAGGACACACGGCGTTCCTCCTCCCCTCAAATGCGTAGCCAGGCCGGGGAATTAGCGTCCAGTCCGGCAGCGGTTTGGTGTAACATAAAACCGACTGGTCGGTATGTATGGCAAAGCAAAATACGGTCCTTCAGTCAGTCCGAGCCCGTCACGCTCGATCCGCCTTCGGTGGCGCGCAGCGATTCCAGGTAGCGGGCCATGCTTCCTTTTCCGGCGCGCAAGACCTGCACGTCTTGCGTCGTCTTCGCCAGAGAAAGACAGCCCTCGAACGCGGCCATGATGAACGTCGCGGTTTCCTCGGGATCCACGTCACTCCGCACCAGTCCCTGTTTTTGCCCCCGGCGTAGTGCCTCCGCCATGCCCTCGTGCCACTCTCTGAAAACCCGGGCCAGCCGCTTACGGAAACGCTCGTCCAACGGGGACATCTCCTGTGCCAGGTTATTCAGCGGGCAGCCGCAGTGAAGCTCGTCCTGTTCCGTCGACCTGGATTGAATAATGCCGATCAGCGTGTCCATCGGATTCTGTGCATTCCGCAACGGCTGCAGCCATTTTTCGTCGGTCATTCCGAGGATGACCTCATCCACCAGCGCGTAACCGAGGGCCTCCTTGTTCTCAAAGTGGTGGTACAACGCGCCCTTGGTCACGCGAGCTACCTTCAGAATGGTCTCGAGGTCCGTGCCCCGGAAGCCCGATCTGTAGACTTGCTGAAAAGCGGCATGCAGCAAGCGCTCGCGCGTGCGCCGGGGATTGCGCGGTGTGGTGAGCCGGCTTCGCTTGCGGGCTGTGAACATACCGACTAGTATGTATGGTCAGAAAGGATTGTCAAGCAAAAATCATCACGCGCGGATCAGCTCTCGACTGGCCCGGGTTACCCGGGCACAGCCTGAAACGGCCAGGCCAGCTAACTGGTAATGTGAATTTGTGGCCCGCACTGCATGGCAAGCCTGGTCAGGACGTCGAGCCATGGCGCACTTCTGCGATCCACTTCTCCAGAATTAATTGATCGGTCGGTTCGATTTTCGTGAAGGCAATTCCTGTCTCGCCGTTTCGCCCACAATAAGCCACCTTGCCAAAAGCGGCGAAGCTCTCCCCCTTATGGGTGATCCGCAGGCTGATCTTGGTCCCTGAGAGGAAGGGCTTGCTCGCGTATACACGACAACCGTACAAGCTGACATCAATGGTTCGCTCTTTGGTCTGTTGCTCAGTCAGCAGATCCGTCACTTCGATCCTGGCGATGAATTCGTACCGGCGTGCACGTGGGCGCGCGATCAGCATTCTCATGACCTCCCGGGAAAACGTCATGCTCGAACAACGTGCAAAGCGAACTTACCTTTCAGTGCACCTTAGAACCAGAGCCTATCAAGCGAACCCTGGCATAGTTTCAGCAAACCAGCGGGAACGATGCCCAAACATGAAATACTGCCAATCCATTAGCTCCGTGGCGAGTGCTCATCCGCTAAATTGCCAATACGATTCCAAGGCTCGTCAATGCTCGGAATAGTTTTTGGAGTCCGCGCACTTTCTCGCCTCTCTTCGTTCCGTCTTCCTGTCCTCGGCCCGCATTCGTTCAGTACTTTCCGCTATCTGGTCGTCTATGATCTTGATTTCTCCGGCCAAATGAATATCCATAGGACTCTGCAAGAACCGCGCGAACAGCAGATTTCTCTGGGTTATCAGCTCCTCGCGATTCCGCTTCTCATTCATCACAGACTCCGGCGGCATCTTTGCCTGAATCCGAGCGACCCAGCAACTCTTTCAGCAATCGGGGCTCTCAGCGAGGACTAGAAGTGTCTTGAAGGGCGGCCCTGACCCTGGTGACCCTGGGGGCTCGTGCTAACGGTGTTCTCAAGCGTAGGCAGAAGGCTGGGCGGGTGTCGGTACGCCAAAGAACACAGCAGTGTACGCTGCCGCACGGTCACGGCCCTGAATTTCGGATTCTCGAACAACCCGAAAGTACTGGCGCAATAGTACCGTAGGCCCATTTCGCGGCTCGGGGCCCTACAGTTAGTCTGCTTGCCTCGTGACTTATCTGTTGAGATGGATTCGGTTCCTTCCTGGCCGCACTGTCTCGGACCTTTTGCGGCGCGGGCAGGGACATCTGCGCTTGCGCACCAAACTCCTTATTTCCTTCGTATTTCTCACTGCCGGGCTCACCATTGCCTCGCTTCTGGTTTTGCGCCACAACGCGGAAGCTCAGGTGCAACACCAGATCGAGGAGGATGTGCAAAACGCCATACGCACCTTTCAAATCGTGCAGCGCCAGCAGCAAACCGCGCTGAGCCGCAAAGCAGACTTACTGGCATCCCTGGCCTTTATGCGCAACGGAGATGCCAGCGCCATCACGGACGCCAGCCAGGACCCTTGGCAATCTGAAGATTGCAACCTGTTTGTGCTCGCAGACAAGAGTGGCAAGATCGTCGCTCTACACTCCACGGGTCCCTCACTTTCACTCGCGTCCGCGCAAGATTTGGTTTCTCGCTCGGTCGATCACGGTGAAACTTCAAGCTGGTGGTTTAGTAACCGAGGTTTGTATCAAGTGGTGTTGCAGCCCTACTACGACGGCGCCCCGAAGAGGGCTCTCCTCGGCACTGTCGTCGTGGGCCGCTGGATTGATGCGCGCTCCGCCGGTGATTTTGGCCGCATTGCTTCAACCGAAGTCGTGTTCCGGCATGGCGGCGAGGTCGCCGTAAGTAGTCTTCCGTCCCTTAAGGAAGCGGAATTAGCCCGGCAACTTCACGGTCGCCTCGTGACCACTCAGCTCTTCCTTGACAAGGAACGCTTTTTCGCCAGATCGCTCGAGTTCTCGCCAGGCCGCCAGCCCATTACGCAACTGATCGTACTGAAATCGTATGCCCAGGGTGAAGCTTATCTTCAGCGGGTCAACCATCTCCTTCTCGGCGTCGGGCTGGTAGCCATCCTGCTTGGAGGGGTGCTGATCTTCTTCATTTCGGATACGGTGACGCGCCCGTTGGCCTCTCTTGTCGATGGCGTTCATGCTCTCGAACGTGGTGACTATGAATATCCGCTGGAGGCCAGTGGCCACGACGAATTGTCGGACCTGACTTTGGCGTTTGATACCATGCGCGCAACGTTGCTGAGAAATAAAACGCAACGCGAGCAGCTCGAAGGCCAACTCCGCCAGGCCCAGAAAATGGAAGCGCTTGGCCGGCTTGCGGGCGGCGTAGCTCACGACTTCAACAACCTGCTGACCGTCATCCGCGGGCACAGTGAATTGCTTCTCGACCAGCTGCAGCCCGGCGAAGCGCTTTACCGCAACTCGGAACAGATTCGGAAAACCGCCGACCGCGCCGCTTCTTTAACACGCCAGATGCTGGCATTCAGCAGGATGCAGGTTTTGCAACCCAAGGTGATCGACTTGAACGAACTCATCGCCGAGATGAGCAAACTCCTCCGCCGCCTGATTCGCGAGGACATCGAATTCAACCTTCGCCTCGGTGATTCCCTGGCGAACGTGAAGGCCGATCCCGGTCAACTCGAACAGGTGCTGCTCAATCTTACGGTGAATGCCAGCGACGCGATGCCTCTCGGTGGCCAGCTGACCATCGAGACGCGCAAGATTATCGTCGACTGGAATTATGCCCGGACTCGTCCTGGCGTCGAGCCGGGCGCCTATGTGATTGTGAGTGTTTCCGACACGGGTCATGGAATGGACGCAGCGACCAAGGCGCGAATTTTCGAGCCCTTCTTCACCACCAAGGAGCCTGGCAAGGGAACCGGCCTGGGACTCGCCACCGTCTACGGCGTCGTTAAACAGAGCGAGGGCTTCATCTGGGTTGAATCCAGTCCTGGCAACGGCTCGCGATTCGAGATCTACCTGCCACAAACCTCCGAGCAAGCACCGGCTGAGCGCACGGTGACAATGGCGAGTGAGTCCACGGCACGCCGGAAAACCGTTCTGGTTGTCGAAGATGAGCAAGAAGTGCGAGAACTCGCCTGCGAATTTCTGAAGGCCGCCGGATACACTGTCCTTACCGCCGAGGATGGGGTGGAAGGACTGGAAATCGCCAGGCGGATGGGCAAATCCATCCATGTCGTTTTGACCGACATCGTCATGCCAAGGATGCGCGGACCGGCGCTCGCGAACCAACTCAAGAATCTGCTTCCCCATGTGAAGATTGTTTTCATGACCGGCTACTTCGAGGAAAATGGCGACCGCGAAAACCTTCTCCAGGATGGTTATTTCCTGCAAAAACCGTTCTCCCGAGGGGCCGTCGTGGCTCAAGTCGGCGAAGCCTTGAGGAATGACAGACCAGCCAGGCGCGTGGTGCCAGGCGAACCTGTCCACTGAATCGCGGCACTCTCTCCGTCCGTCATCACCAGTAATTGATAAGCCGCCCGAGCGAGTTGGCTTGTTCTAGAGGGCGGCTGGACGCACGAAGCCCTGGAAACAAAGCAGGCCGATCACTCCGTGGCAAGCGCCTTGATGAAGCGATAGCCGAATTCGAGGCCGTCGTAAAAATCCTGCACGCCGATGCGCTCGTCCTTGCCATGCGAGCGGTCGTCTTCCATATCAAAAAACATGCAGGAAATGCCGAATGTAGGCATACCAGCAATTCGCAGGTATTTGCCGTCTGAAGCGCCTGTGGACATGGAAGGCACCACGGGAACGCCCGGCCACATTGAAGCCAGCGTGCGCTCCAGGGCACTGGTTACTTCCGGCAGGAGCGGTGAAGCGGGAACGGCCACGATAGGGATGAGTTTGCCGTCCGAAGTTTTCTCCAGCACTACCGTGACGCTCACCCGGGAATCGCCTGCGACATGTTCCAGCGTCTTCCGCACTTCTTCCGGGTTGTCCCCGGGAAAGATGCGGCAATTGATATTGGCACGCGCTTTTTGGGGCAGCGCGTTCGGCGCGTGGCCGCCAGAGAGCATGGTCGCAACGCAGGTCGTATGCAGCAATGAATTGTAATAGGGATTGGCGGAGAGGCGCTTGATGGCTTCAGGATCGGGCGGCACATTGGCGGCACCGCGCAAGTCCGCGGCCATCTGGCCGGAAGTGAGCGAGGCTGTCTGAGCGAAGTAGTTGCGCGTAATGTCGCTGATTTTGACCGGAAACGAATAGGATTGCAGCCTGGTGAGCGCGGCAGCCAATTCGTAAATGGCGTTTTCCGGGCCCGGCACGGAGCTGTGGCCGCCGGGATTGCTCGCTTCAAGCTGGAAATCGGCATAGACCTTTTCGCTGGCCTGCAGGCCGGCAAGCACCCTCTTCCCTTTCAGCATCTCGAACTCGCCGCCATCGAGGTTGATGCAGTATTCGGCGTCAATCCAATCCTTGTGATTCTTGATGAGCCAGTCGATGCCGTTATAGTCGCCGCCTTCCTCGTCGGCGGTGAGAGCCAGGATCAGGTCACGTTCCGGTGCAAAGCCTTCGCGCTTGAGCCGTATGAAATTGAAAACCAGGATGGCATCGCCCTCCTTCATGTCTTCCGTGCCGCGGCCGTAGAAATAGCCATCCCGCTCGAGGAACTGGAAAGGGTCGGTGGTCCAATCCTCGCGCCGGGCTTCCACCACATCGAGATGGCCGATGAAAAGAACCGGTTTTTTCGCCCCCGTGCCCCGGTAGCGAACTACCAGATTCTTCTTGCGCTCATTCGGGCCCGCGACGATTACATCTTTCTCCGGAAACCCGGCCGCCCGCAGGCGCTCGGCCATGGCTTCGCTCGCTTTGGTCACACTGCCAACGGAATCCGTTGTATTGATTTCAATCAACTGCTTGAAGATAGCACGCGCTTCCTGATCATTTTGCGTGCGGTCCTGCGAACGGGCCGGCAAGGCCAGCTTGAGGAGCAGGCAGACCACAGCAAGGGCGCGAAATTGACCCGACATTCGTTTCTCCTTGTGAACTTTCAGAGTAAACGGAGCGGACAGGGGCGTCAAATTCACCGCTGGTTGCCGGGTGTGCGCGAGTCGCTTAGACTGAATGGGCTTTGACTTTTTGGGAGGAGCCTCATGCTTTTCGGGAACCGGCGGATCGCTCAGTTGCTTTGCGGGAGTCTGATTTTTGTTTCAGGAATCGCGGCGGGCAGCGTGGTGACGCGCAGCGTTTCCGCGGTCAACAAATTCGGGCAGCCCAAGACGGTTGTGCACATCGTAGCGTACAAGTTCCGCCCCACCACCTCCCTGAATGATCAGGAAGAGGCCATAGCCGGAATCAAAGATATGGCCGCAAAAATTCCCGGGATCAAAAATATCTGGCTGAAAACGGAACGAAACCAGGTCCGCGATTTCAGTGGCGTTTATGTCATCGAATTTACCAGCGCCGAGGCCGCTGCGGATTACGCCGAGAGCCCCATCCACGATGCCTGGCGCAAGAAGTGGGAACAACTCCGCGAGAACAGTCTCTCTTTCCAGGTCTCCAACTAGGCCGCGCTACTCTTCGCGCGTGACACCGTATTTTCTCCGCAGAAACGAGTCCAGCAAGGTGTCCGGCATGATTCGCCGGCCGAAAGAGACCCATTTCGCCAGCGATGTGACCGCATAACGCGCCTTCGGATGGGGCGATTCGATCGCTTCCAGAATCACCCGAGCGCAATCTTCCGGAGTGGTCTTGGAATTACCGCGTCCCTGGTTGGCACCCGTCCACGCACCGGCGTAGATCTTCGCATACGGCCCTGCTTTGGCGGCGTCCACATAGGGCTGCGCGAGTTCGCGCGCGGTCTGCTGAAAATTGGTGATGATGTAGCCCGGTTCGATCAGGATGACTTCGATGCGGAACGGAAACATCTCCAGTCGCAGAGCGTTGGTCAGGCCTTCCAGCGCGTGCTTGCTGCTGCTATACGCTCCGTAAGTGGGCGGGGTCAAAAGCCCGGCAACACTGCTCATCATGAGGATGCGGCCGCGGCGCCGCTCGCGCATGTGCGGCAGGACGGCTTGGGTTACGCGAATCACCCCCATGACGTTGGTTTCAAATTGCCGCCGCAGGTCCTCCAGGCGGAGATCTTCGACGACGGCCATATAGCCAACACCGGCATTGTTGAGGAGAACATCGATCGCCCCGGCTTTTTGTAAAATGCTCTGCACCGCGCGCTGGACCGAACCGTCGTCGCACACATCCAGCTCGATGCTTTGCAAGGGTAGTTTCTTTTCCGTGGCGACCCGGTCCAGCTCGGCACGCTTCTCCGGCGAGCGGCCGGCGGCAAAGACGCGGTAGCCGCGCTCGGCCAGGAGCAATGCTGCGGCCCTGCCGAGCCCGTCCGTGCCGCCAGTAATCAGGACCGTCTGTTGTTTGTCGCTCATGATTCCTTTCCAGCCGAAGGGCTAATTGTACGCATGAGGGTGAGAGGAAGCCAGCTTCGCTCGCTGGCGGCTCAGCCGGCCCGGCGCTTCGCCTTGTGCCCGGTGTCCAAGACGGCGTGGGTCGCCGCTCGCAGGCTTTTCACCAGTTCGAGGGCGCTGCGAGAAAGGGGGCGGCGCCGGGGAATAATCACATCCAGGCTGCGGCGCAAGGATTCCGCATCAGTAATTTCGAGCGGCAAGAGTCTGCCGCGGCGGAGTTCCTCGACAACCGAAATCTGCGGCAAGAAAGCGAGGCCGAGTTTGCGCAGCACCATGCGCTTGCAGGCTTCAATCGTCTCCACTTCTAGCACGATATTGGGGATGAGGCCCGCACGCCGAAAAAGGCCATTCGTGAGCGTCCAATCGCTGGAGCCGCGATCGTAAGAAATGACGGGCAAGGCTTCGGCATCTTCCAAATGGATTTTGCGATGGGCCATCGCCGGATGCGCCGGATGGCCGACGAAGATGAGCGGATCGTCACGCAGGCTGATGGTCTCCACCTCAGGATGGTGCAGCGAGCGCGCCAACCCAAAATCGACTTCTCCATCCAAAACCATTTTCAGCACTTGGCCGGAATTGCCGCTGCGGACGCTGACGACCACGTCGGGATGCGCCATCTGATACTTCTTCAGAACTTGCGGCAGAAGATAAGTGCAGATGGAGAGCGATGCGGCGATGGGCAGGGCTCCCCGCGACGAAGGCTGCAGTTCATGCACAGCTTGACGCGCTACGGAAGCCTGGCGCAGCAATTACTCCGCGTGCGGCCGTAACGCCTTGTCCGCCGGGGAGAGCGACATGCCCCGCGCGTTCCGTTCAAACAATTTTGCGCCCAGTGACTCTTCCAGAGCCGCGATGCGCGCGCTGACGGCGGGCTGGCTCCGGTGCAGAGCCGCAGCCGCGCGGTGGAATCCGCCGTAAGTGGCAACCGCCAGAAAGGTTTTCAATTGCAGGATTTCCACGAAATCTCCCGGCACGGTCTGAGCTAGAGCCAGCATCCTATACCTACTGATAGAAAATGCCTATCACTGTGATAATCATAATCCGTTTGACCGACCACAGCCTTTCCCGCAAAATCACAATCCTCTGAACGAGACTTCCGCGGCGCCGGGTCGCTTCCGGCCCCGGCGAAGAAAAGGAGCCGTACCAATGACCTCGAGGGCAAACCCCAATGGCAATGGACTGGACCAGCGGTGGCAGTCGGATTCCCGATGGAGAGGGATCAAGCGGCCCTACCGGGCCGAAGACGTGGAACGGCTTCGCGGCAGCGTGCAGGTCGAACATACCCTGGCGCGCCTGGGAGCCGATCAAACTGTGCCCGGACAACTGTGCCCGGACCTCGCGTCGCTTTTGGGGATGAAATCCGAAGATAAACTGGTTACACTCTATGGTCATAAGGCTGTTGCTCCTTTTTGGCAGAATCTTTCTAGGCAAAAGAGTTATGCCATGAAGTGACAGCCTTTTTCTATTTATTACGAGAAATTCGGGCTAGCCCTGGTTTCTCGCAAGCAGCGGTAGACCCGTCGATCAAGCTCACCTTTGGATTGTCGTTCTGAGGGGCGCGATATATGCGCCCCCCAGGACTTGAACCGGAACACCGTGGTGCATTCCAGATGGTGAGATCCTTCGATGGTCTCTATCGGATCGCCCCGGGGGAAAATGGTTTGCCGGGTTCCCCAGCCTCGGGCTTCGACGGTGGACCCTGGGGCTTCCAATTTTTATTTTCACAAAATGGGGATGCCCGCCGATTCTGCGGACGAACAATTCACGATGGCAGAGCGTTAAGGTCGGGTTCGACCCAGCCGCTGCGAGCTTCGGGACTCGCGAGTTTTCCCTTGGAGTAGTGCAGTTCCAGCAACTCTCGCTTGAGAAGTTGCGGATTCGCCGCGATCCATTCCTCGAAAGGCTGCGTTGGAGAAGCATCCTTGAGAGCGGCGGCCACCAGCCGGACCCAGGCTACAGTCGTAGTGTAGAGAAATTTCTGAGGAGCGCCGGCGTGAATCGCAAGGTTCCAGATCCCCGTCAGAGATTTCTCTTCGGCCGCAGCCAGACCGTAGCGTTTCACATAAATCCAGGCCAGTCGCACGTGATCGGCGTGGTGGAAATCGCCGGGAGGGAAGGCACAATTCTCGAACGCCTCGACGAAATCCGCATCGCTCATTTCGCCAAAACCAAGTTGCCTCTCCATGGCCCCGCCTTTCCTGGGAAAATATGCGCAAATCGGCATAGGGGGAGCGGCCGCCCACTCTCCCCTGCCCCTCCGCTGTACAAGCCGGTCCGCATACGGCGGTAGAGTGAGTTGAGCCCTGACGGGCCGTGAGATTCGCGTCGTCATGCGCCACAAGGGCTTCGCCGCTCTGCAGATTTCCGTTTCGGCTTCACCGTCTTCTGAACCTGCAAAACTCAGCCGAAACGGATTGGCTGGCGCAGGGCCACTTTGCTGCAAGATCAGCGTGAATGACTAGCTGCACGGCGTACAGCAAAAAGGCCGTTCTGATTGCTCAGAACGGCCTTCCTTAGAATAATCCCGGCGGCGACCTACGTTCCCACACAGTTACCCGTGCAGTATCATCGGCCCAGCGAGGCTTAACTTCCGTGTTCGGGATGGGAACGGGTGTGACCCTCGCGGTATGACCACCGGAAAATCGATAAATTCGTTCCACCAATCGTGGAAGAATCCTGACAACAGAGGCTGGCGTATACAAGTTCGACCCGCTGTCGAACAAACTGTGAATCACAAGGCTTGCTTGTGAACCCTACCCAGCGTTGTTGGCGAAAGCCAACGACGGCTTGGGTAAGTTTTATGATTAAGCCGAACGGGCGATTAGTACTGGTCAGCTTAACGCATTACTGCGCTTACACCTCCAGCCTATCAAAGTCGTAGTCTTCGACTGCCCTTCTTATCCACCGAAGTGGATTGGGAAACCTTATCTTAGGGCGAGCTTCTTGCTTAGATGCATTCAGCAATTATCTCTTCCGGACTTCGCTACCGAGCGGTGCCACTGGCGTGACAGCTCGTACACAAGGGGTCCGTTCATCCCGGTCCTCTCGTACTAGGGACAACTCCCTTCAAGTTTCCTGCGCCCAC
>Ga0307471_100001038_pt1 | contig 14887 bp, 14 predicted proteins | sample atmos_gasesAM3C__2_FD_204566 | JGI IMG/M metagenome (GOLD analysis project Ga0307471, IMG submission 204566) | Hardwood forest soil microbial communities from Morgan-Monroe State Forest, Indiana, United States - atmos_gasesAM3C_515 | ecosystem: Environmental > Terrestrial > Soil > Temperate... | reverse complement strand
ACGTTCGACTGCATCGCTCGCGCCTATACCTGATCAATTCGCAGCCGATCAAACTGGGACGCCAGGCGGCAGGCTTCACGCAAATTCCGGCGGGCACAGAAGGTAAAGTGGCCGGCTACCTTGCCGGGGACGACTCGGCTGCCGAGGCTGTCGTCAGCGAGAAGACGAATCGCGAGGTCTGGAGCGCGCTGCGCGACAAGCTGCGCACTGAGCAGAACCTGATCATTATTTTTGGATCGGAGATTCGCGGCGGCGAGGTCGCTTCCCTGGTCAAGTTCGGCTCCGGCATTCCGGGCGCAAAGTTCGTATGCCTGACGGACTACGCCAATTCCCGCGGTGCGGCTGACATGGGCGTCTACCCAGACCTGCTGCCCGGTTATCACCGCGTCGCCGACACTGGAAAGTTCCATGACGAGTGGGGCAGTATTCCGACAATCGCCGGCCTGACGCTGCCTGAGATGGTAGAAGCCGCGAAGGGCGGCAAGCTCAGGGCGCTATACATAGTGGGCGCGAATCCAGTGGGCCGCCTCTCGGTCGATCCCTTCGTCTTCTCGAAGACGTTCGTGGTCGTGCAGGAGATGTTTCTGACCGAGACCGCCTTCATGGCCGACGTCGTGCTGCCGGCCGCCAATGCCTACGAGAAGTCGGGCACGTTTACCAATACTTGCGGGGATCTCCAATTAGTGAAGAAAGCCGGCGAGGTTACCGACACGAAGAGCGACTTTGAAATGATCGTGCGCATCGCGGATGCCATGGGGTTCGATGTCCGCAAGCTGGTCCCGTTCGTGGCGGGTGAGCGCACCGACATGGGGCAGTCGCGCGGAGCCCAATCGGGCGAGGCAGACCGGCATGCGGTTTGGCTCGAATCTCATGGTCTCGAGCCGAAGATGAGCCCCTTCGAGCCGACCGCCATTCTGGACGAGATTCAACGCCTGGTGCCGGGCTACGACGTTGCGCGCATCAACCTGCTGGCCGGTAACGACCAGCACACGACCCTTTCGAACGGCGGGCCAGGCGCCATCCACAAGCCGGAACTGATTGTTCCGGTAAACGATGATCTGTTCAGTTCCGGAACGCTGGGCCGGTATTCCGAGGCTCTGAACAGCGTGCTGGAAAACCGGCACAAACAACCATCGGACGTCGCGGCCGAGTGAGCCGCCTGTACGAGCGAAGTCTCAGGTTCTGGCTTCACCCAGGGTTTCACGAACAGGTCAGGAAACGAAATTGTCAAGCTTCGAGGTCTTCATCGTCGCGTCCATCGTCAAGATCGTGCTGGTGATCTTGGTATTGTTGACGGCAGTCGCGTACACGGTCTGGCTGGAGCGCAAGATTGTGGGCCACATGCAGAACCGCTGGGGCCCTTCGCGTGTGGGACCGTTCGGACTACTGCAGCCCCTGGCAGATGGCGCCAAATTTCTGCTCAAAGAGGACCTGACGCCGCCCCACGTGTACAAGCCACTTTTCATCGCGGCGCCCATGATTGCCGTAGTCTGCGCTCTCACTTCGATTTCGGTGATTCCGTTTGGCACGTCGATCCCAATCCTAGGCCACGCAATCCCGATGCAGATTACGGACATCAACATCGGGTTGCTGCTGATTTTGGGAGTCACCTCGGTGGGCGTCTATGGTGTGGCGCTGGCCGGGTGGTCGTCGAACAGCAAGTATTCCCTGCTCGGCGGACTGCGAGCCAGCGCACAGATGATCAGCTACGAAATCTGCCTGGGACTTTCGCTGGTCGGCGTGCTCATCGTGTCCGGAAGCTTCAGTTTACGCGAGATCGTGCAATCCCAAAGCGGACACTTCTGGGGCTTCCTTCCCAAGTGGAACATTCTGCATGGCGGACAGCTCCTCGGCTTCTTCATTTACTTGATGGCGGCTTACGCCGAAACGAACCGTATTCCCTTCGATCTTCCCGAAGCAGAAACCGAACTGGTCGCGGGCTACCACACCGAATACAGCGCCATGAAGTTCGCCATGTTTTTCATGGCCGAGTACGCCAACATGATTACCGTTGCGTGCCTGGCGACCTTGCTGTTCCTGGGCGGTTGGGGCGGACCAATATTTGGTCCTCCAGTTTTACAGGCGATTCTGCCCACGTTCTGGTTTGTGGCCAAAGTTTTTGTCTTTCTGTTTGTGTACATCTGGGTGCGCGGCACGCTGCCGCGCTTCCGCTATGACCAACTGATGGCCTTCGGGTGGAAATTCCTGTTCCCCTTGGCGGTCGCCAACCTTGTAGTAACGGCTCTGTTGGTTGCCTTGTTCGGGACATCGCGAGGCTGAAGTTGCGACTGGACATATAAGAACATGCTGCATCTGGTCCTATTTCTGGTGTTCGGAGCGATCTGTGTGGCGGGAGCAATCAACCTCCTCGCCCAAAGTCACCCCATCAGCAGCGCGCTCTCGCTGGTCGTGGTGATGGCTTCGCTCGCGGTGGAATACTTGCTCCTGGGCGCGGAATTCGTGGCCGCCGTGCAAGTTATTGTGTACGCAGGAGCGGTCATGGTGCTTTTCGTATTTGTCATCATGCTGCTCAACGCGGGAGAAGAGGAGCGCACCAAGGGCAGCCATGTCGCGCTCATACTGGGCGTACCCGGAGTGCTGGCGGGCGGACTGCTGGTCGCATGGGTCCTGATTGAGCGGTCGGGCACACAAACCGTAGCGCTCGGTGCTTTGCCAGGCTTTCCCAAGGCCATCGGCAACCTGTTGTTTCACGAATTCCTGTTGCCCTTCGAAGTGACCTCGATTCTCGTGCTGATCGCCATCATGGGTGCGGTGGTTCTGGCGAGCTCGCCGGAAACCAAAGCTCCGGGAAAGGAAAGCTGATGGTACCGATCTCTTACTACCTGATTTTGAGCGGGATTCTGTTTGCGTGTGGTGTGATCGGCTTTCTGATCAAGCGCAACATTATCACTATCTTCATGTCGATCGAGCTGATGCTCAACGGCGTCAACCTTTCCTTCGTGGCGTTCGCCGCGCAATGGCACCACTTGAGCGGCCAGGTGTTCGTTTTCTTCGTAATGGTGGTGGCGGCGGCCGAGGCCACGGTTGGACTGGCCATTATCATCGCTGTGTTTCGCACGCGCGAGACCTTGAACGTGGACCAGGTGAACCTGCTGAAACTATGACGCCTTCCCTTCATCTCTGGCTGATTCCGGTGCTGCCGCTGATCGGTGCTGCCCTCAATGGCTTCTTCGGCCGCCGGCTCTCACGGCAGGCGGTGGCCGCGGTCGCGCTGACGTTCTGCGGCGGTGCTTTTCTGATGGCTCTGTACGTGGCCGCCCGCTTCTCTTCCCTTGATCTGCCTCATGCCGAGTTTCTGGCGCACTGGATCCGCTCGGGCGACTTCATGGTGAATTTCGAGTTTTATCTCGACCAACTCACCCTGGTCATGCTGCTGGTCGTCACCGGGGTCGGCTTCCTCATCCACATCTACTCAGTCGGTTATATGTGGGAGGAAGGCGGCTTCTACCGCTTTTTCTCCTACCTGAACCTGTTCATGTTTTTCATGCTCACGCTGGTACTGGCGGGCAACTACCTGCAGATGTTTATCGGGTGGGAGGGCGTGGGCCTCGCGTCCTATTTGCTGATTGGCTTCTGGTTTACGAAGGACTCGGCGGCATCTGCCGGCAAGAAAGCTTTCATCGTGAATCGCATTGGCGACTTCGGCTTCCTGATCGCGCTGTTTCTGATGATCAAGCATTTCGGATCGCTGAATTTCGGGCAGGTGTTCTCTGCGGTATCGTCGCTACCCGCGGAGACAGTCGGCTTCGGCCTGCTGACTTCGATCGGGCTGCTGTTGATGGTGGGCGCGGCTGGTAAGTCGGCGCAGATTCCTCTTTATGTATGGCTGCCGGACGCCATGGAGGGCCCGACTCCGGTGTCGGCCCTGATCCACGCGGCAACCATGGTGACGGCTGGCGTGTACATGGTCGCGCGGTCGCACGTGATCTTTGACCACGCGCCCAACGCGCTGACGGTGGTCGCGATCATCGGCACGCTCACCGCATTGTTTGCAGCCACCATCGGCATCGCGCAAACCGACATCAAGAAGGTGCTGGCCTATTCCACGATTTCGCAACTCGGCTACATGTTTATGGCGTGCGGCGTGGCGGCGTACTCGGCCGGAATTTTTCATTTGATGACGCATGCCTTCTTCAAAGGCTTGCTATTCCTGGCGGCGGGCTCGGTGATTCACGCGGTTGGCGGCGAGCAGGACATGCGGAAGATGGGAGGCCTGAGGCAGTACATTCCCTGGACCTTCATGACTATGTCTGCGGCGACCTTTGCCATTGCCGGATTCCCGCCCCTCGCCGGTTTCTTCAGCAAAGATGAAATCCTGGCGCGCGCGTACGAGGCCAATCTGGCGTACTGGTTTATCGGCGTCACAACCGCCTTCATCACTTCCTTCTACATGTTCCGGCTCTGGTTCCTGACCTTCTTTAGCGACTACCGTGGTCGGGACGCTGCCGGACATGGGCACGCCCAAGCTCACGTCCATGCAGGCCACGGGGACCCTCATGAGAGCCCGATGGTCATGCTGGTGCCGTTGATGATCTTGGCACTGTTGTCGGTGATCGGTGGCTGGGTGGGGATTGGAGGCCGCTTCGAGCACTTCCTCGCCCCGGTCTTCGGCGAGGGTGCCTCGACCGTGGCGACCGAGGCTTTAAGTCGAAGCACTGAAATCATGTTGATGGTCATCTCCGTGGCAGCCGCGTTCCTGGGCTTTTATTTTGCGTACCTCCTGTACCTGAAGCGGCCCGACCTTCCCCAGAAAATTGCCGATGCACTGGGGGGCTTGTACGAGGCCGTCGTCCACAAGTACTACGTCGATGAAATCTACGCGATGCTCCTTGTAAAACCTCTGATCGACGCCTCGACTCGCATCCTGTGGCACGGCGTAGACCAGGCCGTCATCGATGCGGCTGTCAACGACACCGCGTATGGCGCCCGTCATGTCTCTGACGCTGCCCGCCACATGCAATCCGGGAACGTCCGCTCCTACGCCGGGTGGCTCGCCGCGGGCGGCGCGGTCATCATCGCCTACATGATTTGGATGGGGGTGCAATGAATACCAGCGGCCTCGACACCTCCATCCTGACGCTCGTCACGTTCACGCCCGCCATCGGCGGCTTGTTGCTGCTCATCATCCCGCGCCGCGACCGTGACATCCGGATTTTTTCCCTCATCGTTTCGCTGGCGACGTTTGGCGCGTCACTACACCTGGTGGCGCGCGTTCACCGCATGCTGCCGGGCTTCCAATACGAGATCGACCGGGCGTGGATCTCGAAGCCCAACATTCATTACCACATGGGCGTGGACGGCATTTCCATGTGGCTGGTTCTCCTGACCACGTTTCTGACCCCGCTGTGCGTGCTGATTTCGTGGAATTCGATCCACCAGCGCGTGAAGGAATTCTTTATCCTGTTGCTGGTCCTCGAGACCGCGCTGATCGGCGTCTTCACGTCGCTCGATCTGTTCTTGTTTTACTTCTTCTGGGAATCAACGTTGATCCCGATGGCGCTGCTGATCGGCATCTACGGCCACGGACGCAAGGTATATGCGGCTGTGAAATTCTTTCTGTACACCATGGTCGCGTCCGCCTTCATGCTGGCCGCGCTGATATGGCTGTACGCGAAAGTTGGTAGCTTCGATTTCGTGACGATTCAGAACGCGATCCGGACCGGGCAAGTCGAGGGATTTTCGAGCGCTGCACCCTGGCTCTTCCTCGGCTTTTTCCTGGCGTTTGCCGTGAAAGTGCCGCTGTTCCCGTTCCACACCTGGTTGCCCGACGCGCACGTCGAAGCGCCCACGGCCGGCTCCGTTCTGCTGGCCGGAGTTCTGCTCAAAATGGGAACGTACGGCCTGCTGCGCTTCAATCTTGGCCTGTTCCCCGAACAGTCGCGGCAAAATGCTCCCTGGATCTGTACGCTCGCGCTGATCGGCATCGTCTATGGCGCGCTGGTGGCGATGGTCCAGCCCAACCTGAAAAGGGTGATCGCCTACTCGTCGGTGAGCCATCTCGGTTTTGTGGTCTTGGGCATTTTCAGCTTTACGCAAGCAGCCCTGGATGGTGCGATGTTCGTCATGCTCGCACACGGGGTATCGACGGGCGCACTGTTTATGCTGGCGGGAATCATCTACGAGCGCAAACACACCTACGAGATCGCGGATATGGGCGGCCTGGCGACGCCTATGCCGAAGTACGCCACCCTCTTCCTGTTCGTTACGCTGGCGTCGGTGGGGCTGCCACTTCTCAACGGTTTTGTCGGCGAATTCCTGGTGCTGAGCGGAGCCTTCCAGGCCAATCCCTGGTACGGCGTGATCGGCGCCACCGGCGTGATCTGGAGCGCCTGTTACCTGCTCTGGATGTACCAACGGGTGTTTTTCGGGAAGGTCACCCACCCGGAGAACAATACCCTGCCCGATCTCTCGGCGCGCGAGCAACTGGCGCTCTGGCCGACAGCGGTCGCCGCGCTGGTGATGGGCGTCGCTCCCTTGCTCTGGCTGAACATTATTGACCCGGCCGCGCAGGCTGCGCTCGCACCCTTTGCGCAAATGGCCAGCAAGGTGGTGGGCCGGTGAATCAGGGCATTCCCCTCGCCGTAGACTATGTTCGCATCCTGCCGGAGATCGTGCTCTCCATCTTCGGCATAGCGATCATGCTGCTCGATCCCCGGGTGGACGAGGAGACGAGCCAGCGCTTACTGGGCGGCATCGGCCTCGTGGGGACGCTCGCGGCCCTGCTGTCCACGTGGATCATGGCGCAATCGCCGGGCTTTGCCTTCTGGAACATGGTGCGGGTCGACGGGTTCAGCGTCTTCTTCCACGTGCTCGTGATCGCGATTGCGATTGTGCTGATCCTGACGTCTTACGAGTACATAGCGGTGCAGAAGATCCGTGCGGGTGAGTATTACGGCCTGATCCTGTTCGGACTGGTGGGCATGTGCCTGATGTCGTCGGCGGTCGAGTTGGTACTGATCTTCATCGCGCTCGAAATATCCTCGATCTCGACCTACGTCCTGGCGGGTTTCCGCCGGCGTTCGGCGACCAGCAGTGAGGCGTCGCTGAAATACTTTCTCCTTGGGTCCTTCGCCACCGCCTTCTTCCTGTACGGCGTGGCTCTGATGTTCGGAGCGACGGGATCCACGAACATTGACGTCATCAGCGCCGTCCTCAACTCCGGGCAAGTTCCGATGCTTGCCTATGTCGCGATGGCCTTGATGTTCGTCGGCCTCGGATTCAAGGTGGCCGCGGCTCCCTTCCACGTCTGGACGCCCGACGTTTACGAAGGGGCGCCGGCGCCAATTGTGGGCTTCATGTCGACCGCGCCCAAGGCGGCCGCCTTCGCCGTTTTGTTGCGCGTGATTTTCGAGGCCAACGCTCCCGGCCGGTTTTGGTTCGTCTGGATTTCTGCCGCGCTTTCGATGACCCTAGGCAACGTGGCGGCGCTGGTCCAGGACAACGTCAAACGGTTGCTGGCCTACTCCTCGATCGCGCATGCGGGCTACGTTCTGGTCGCCTTCGCGGCCAAGCCCGAACTGGGCGCGCCCGCCGTCATGTTCTACACGGCTGCGTACGCAGCGATGAATGTCGGAGCGTTTGCAGTCGTCAGCCACCTGGCCAATGAGAACGAACGCTACGTGACGTTGGAGGACTATGCCGGACTGGGACGAAGAGCACCCATTCTCGCTGGAACTCTAGGGATTTTTCTCATCTCGTTGATCGGAATTCCCATAACGGGAGGATTCTTCGCCAAGTTTTATGTGTTCAGCGCGGCCTTGCAGTCCGATCTCGTGGGACTCACGATTATTGGCGTGATCAACAGTGCCGTTGGAGCGTATTATTACCTTAAGATCATCGTCGTGATGTATATGCGGGAACCGCGCGAAGAGGTGCCTGTGCTTCCCATTCCCCTCGCCCTCGGCACAGCCCTCGTAATTGCACTGGCAGCAACCATTTACCTCGGTGTGGTGCCCGATCGCATGCTGGCGTTTGTGCAGCGATCGGCTCAACAACTCCTCCAGCCGGAACACGCGATGCCGCCTGCGCAGGTGGGGAACGCTGGTATCTCAAGACAAGATCCGTGAGAGATGCATTTTTGGATGAACTAATGGTCCGTTAGCGGCGCGTTGAGAACTCGGGGTGTCGGGCGCTGGCAACCCTAGAATTTGCGCCGCATTTGAATATTTGACATCTTCACCTCGAGTCGGCATGATAGGGAACCTTAAGCACGAGAGAGACCAAAAACCCCGGGCAGGAGGTAGCTAGGTATGTCCAAGTTCATTCACATGCTGTGGTCCGACGAGTCAGGGCAAGATATTGCCGAGTATGCCGTCATGCTGGCCGTGATCCTGGTTCTGGTGGTCGGAACCGTTCGGCTCATCGGCTCCAACGCCAACAACGCCTTCTCCGCGGCTGCCAGCGCGGTGCAATAAGGCAAACGGAGGGGGCTGAGCCTCCTCTATCTTCCAGCCCAACCTGCCCTGGGGGCGGCGGTTGACGGAAACGCCACGAACAGCTAAGATCGCAAATCGATGACACGATTTACTCACTTCTCCTTCGCGTTTTTCCGCTACTGGTTTACGAGCGTAGCGGCTTGGGGCGGAGCTTGTAGGTGGGTCGAATCGGAAATAGTCACCTAGAGTCTCAAGAGTTTCAGTCCAGAGCCGCGATTCTCAAGAATCGCGGCTTTTCATTTTCGCCGGCCGAAGGGAGCCACTCCAATGATTGTCAACATGTCCGAAGAAGCTACGGAAGAGCAGATCACCCACATCATTAACCGCATCCGCGAGGCTGGCTACCAGCCCCACGTGACCCGCGGCACCGAACGAACCATCGTCGCCGCCGTGGGCAGCGGCCGGCGGCACGAGATCGAAGCCCTGCAGGTCGCTCCGGGCGTCGACAATGTTGTGGCCATCGCGCAGCCGTTTAAGCTCGTGAGCCGCCAGGTGAGGCCACAGCGCTCCGTGATCCGCGTAGGCGGAGTTCCGATCGGAGGAGACACCGTCGTCGTGATCGCCGGACCGTGCTCGGTGGAGTCCCGCGAGCAGCTGATTTCCACCGCGCAAGCGGTGAAGAAGGCCGGAGCCAGCCTGCTGCGGGGCGGCGCCTACAAGCCCCGCACCTCGCCTTACGACTTTCAAGGCTTGGGCGAGGAGGCGCTCAAAATCCTGCGCGAGGCGAGCGAGGAGACCGGCCTACCCGTGGTCACCGAGGTCATGAGCACCGAAGACGTCGAGCTGATCTGCGAATATGCCGACATGCTCCAGGTGGGCGCGCGGAACATGCAGAACTTCGCCCTGCTGCGTAAGCTTGCCACCGTCCGCAAGCCCATACTGCTGAAACGTGGGCCGTCCGCCACCGTAAAGGAGTGGCTGCTCGCAGCGGAGTATCTGCTGGCCGGAGGAAATCCGGACGTGGTGCTGTGCGAGCGCGGCATCAAGACCTTCGAGACTGAGACCCGTAACACGATGGACCTGGCCGCGATTGCTCTGGCCCGGGATCTTTCGCATCTGCCCGTGATCGCCGATCCATCGCACGGCACCGGCAAGCAGAGTTTGATCGCCGCGGTGTCGCGCGCAGCGGTCGCGGTGGGTGCGGACGGGCTGATCATCGAGGTTCATCCTTGTCCCGAGCGCGCGTTGTCCGATGGTCCGCAATCGTTGGACTTCGCTGCCTTCGAGAAGGTGATGCGCGGTCTCTCCGAACCGCTGCGGCGGATTACGGGACGCGTCACAACGGTCGCGACAGTACCGGCATAACGAATCAGGTGCGTCTTTGCGCGAGAGTACTGGGGATCTGGGCTATACTATGGAGGAATGGACAAAGAGTCGAAGGCTTCCTTCGCCATTATCCGGTATAACTGGCGATCGTATGAGTCAGGCGGCGTGATGGAAGTCGTCAAGGGCCGCGAAAACGCTACACTCGCGATTCAGCGCCTCGACCGGGCCCAAAGCAAGGAAGACTGGAACCTCGGCTGGCGCTATTTTGCCGAGATGACCGATCTGAAGCCCGGCACCGATCCAGCCAAAGCCACTGAACTCCGTCAAGTCAGCATGGACGTTCGCGAATCGGAAGGCTGACTTCCCGGCGCCAGGAATTTCACCGACGTTGTGAGAGCGTACTCTGCGATCTTTTGCGGCAGTCCTTCGCGCCCTCTATGGTTCTGTCTTTAAGAACTGACTCGGCTGCGAATCAGTCTTCCGCCCGCCCGGACATCGATTTCCAGCCTGCCTGTATTCCTCGACAAAGGATCCTGCCAAAAAGCACCCACAAAACAAAACGCCCCAAACTCTGGTTAGAGTATTGGGACGCTCGTTGAACAGCCCTCCCCCGAGTACTGCTCACGGATAAGGTAAGACGGCTCCAGCATTCTGGGAATGGCACCGTCGTGCTATCGACTGGCACGAACGGGCGGGGTGCCAGAGGGAAGCCGCTTCTCCATCCGCACGATGGGCAGCGACTCACCATTGGCGAGCGGAACTCCCAGATTCTCAAGCGACACGTAGCCTCGTGCCCGGTAGAGAGGCACTCCGCTCAAGGTAGCTCCCATCTCGAAGCGCCGGAAGCCGGCCCCAACGGCGGCCTGCTCGCAAGCATCGAGCAGCATCGTACCGATCCCGCGGCGCACCCATTGCGGATGCACGAAAAACGCACGGATCTTGGCTGCATCCTTCTGCGGATCGAGCAAGGTGTCCTCGCGGGCTTTCCAAACATCCCCGCCGTAGAGAGTCTTGCGCTTGCTCCAGCCGCCACAGGCGACAATGGCGCCGCCTGCGGAGTTTGCCTCCACCACGAAATAGGTCCCATCGGCGATGAGTTGGCTGTCGACGCCGTACACCGATGCCAGGGCACTCTCGATCTGCGAGGGCGAATAGTCTGAGGCCTGCAAGCCGCGGACGGACGCGTCAATCAGGACGCGTAAAGTTGGGATATCCGCCAGGACAGCTGTTCGGAGAGAAAAATCCACGGGTAATTCCTGAGACGGCAAGCGCTGATTTGGCTCAGCGCCGAGTTACTATTACACATTGCAAATGGTTCACGGATCAAGGCCGCCGGATCTGCGGCATTCGCGCGGGCCTGGAAAGGTATGATCCGCGATCCCCTCACTTCAAATGGAAGCATGGCTTCGTAGCCAACCAGCAACTCGCTCTTGAGGGAGGAAAATCCATGTCCACCCGCCCGCCGCTACCTCCATTCACGCGTGAGACAGCGATTCAAAAGGTCCGATTAGCGGAAGATGCCTGGAACTCGCGCGATCCGGAGAAGGTGTCTCTGGCTTATACGCCCGATTCGCGCTGGCGCAACCGCTCGGAATTCATCAATGGCAGAGCAGAGATCGTCGCCTTTCTCCGCCGCAAGTGGGCAAAGGAGCTGGATTATCGGCTGATCAAAGAACTTTGGGCCTGTGCGGATGATCGCATTGCCGTACGTTTCGCGTATGAGTGGCACGACGACTCCGGAAATTGGTTTCGTTCGTATGGGAATGAGAACTGGGAATTCGATGCGAGTGGCCTGATGCGTTTGCGCCTGGCGAGCATCAATGATTTGCCCATCAAGGAATCAGAGCGCAAATATCATTGGCCGCAAGGCCGCCGGCCAGGTGCGCATCCCGGACTGGGAGAACTTGGCCTGTAGTGCATGGGGCGAGAGAAACAGGAAGAAGAACTGCCGAGTCCGAGGTAAGTCTGGAGTACTTGCAACATTTATGGGCGATGTGGATGGTTTGCGCGTGGGCGCTTAGCTACCACATTTCTATTCATACTCTGAAATATGCCCTTGCCGCATTGATCCAAGGTGTCGCATCGGCACTTCGTCATCAACCCTTTGAGCACACCTCGCACGGCTTTTATTCCATCCATCAGATGATCCAACTCCGCAAGCTTTCTTTGGGAGAGCGTTCGCCAGCGTTCGGAAGGGCGAGTGGTACCGCGGAAACCAAAGAACAGATACCGAATTTCACTCAATGTAAAACCGAGTTGACGCGCACGCTGAATGATTGCCAAGCGGTAAAGCGCGGTGGTGTCGTATCGCCTCTGCCCGCTCATTCGCGGGGCCCGGGGAAGCAGGCCAATTCTCTCGTAATAGCGAATCGCCGATGCTTGGAGTCCAACTTGTCGCGCCACCTCGGAAATCGTCAATTCGGGCATAAGGACATTCTAGATTACCTCCTTCCAATCTACATCCGGACGCTGACAGATTCTTTTACAAAACACCCCTTGCGTTAAAGTGGACTTTAAGTTGTAGCGTGATAGATGGTAGCGACGGAGCGTCCGAGCTTTGCCGCCAAGAGGGGAAGTACTCATGCAGAAACTTAAATCAATATTGCAGTTCGTGCTGTGGTTGACTGCTGGCGCGATTTTGGCACAAGCCGGGCAGCAGCGCGTTGACGCTAAGGAAACAGCCAGCCTCGACCCAGAACGGGAAAAGCACGCTCTGCAGATCTTGGCAAAACTCACCGAGAAACTGATCGTGTCTGCCGCTGATGCCATGCCCGCCGACAAGTATGGCTTTGCACCAACTGATGGTGAATTCAAGGGCGTGCGTACCTTCGGTCAAATGGTGAAACACCTGTCCGCAACCAACTACATTCTGGCCGCGGCAGCCTTGGCCGAGGAGCCACCGGCAGATGCTGGTGACGAGCTCGGGCCTGAAGCTGTGAGAACTAAAGCCGAAGTTCTGAATTACCTGAAAGGCTCATTTGCGTATCTGGACAAAGCAATCGAAGCTATCGGCCAGAAGACCGCGCCCGTTAGATCCTCGCCGATCTCGCCCCTGAAAAGCACGGAGGCGACTCGCCTGGCATTGGTGGTGGAGACCCTGGTGCATGCTTTTGACCATTACGGACAAATGGTCGAGTATCTGCGCATGAACGGCGTCGTTCCGCCCGCGAGTCGGCCATGAAGCATGGCGACATGCCGATCGCTTGCTGTTTGACGAGCGCAGAACTACGCGAGCGTGAGACAACGGTCCTTGCCCAATTTAGGTCTGCCGTGATCGAGACTGAGGAACTCCCGGATGGGTATGTTTTCCGCGTTCCCGGCGATCGCAAGTGGGTTGCGATTGTAGCGGAAATGATTGTGGCAGAAAGGGAGTGTTGCCCCTTCTTAACATTCGAGTTCGTCGCCCAACCTGGTATGGGGCCAGTCATCGTCCGCGTGACAGGCCCCGCTGGTACCATGGATTTCTTGAAAACCGTCTGGTACAAGCCGGATGCGTGTATCTAGCAGTGGTCGGCAACTCGGGAGTTGTGAGATTGTCGCCGTACCGTCGCGATAGCACACATTGACCACAAAGGAGGCGCGATGCCACAGATCTCAACGCAAGAGTTCGAACGGCTGCCACTGCGGGTTCACGCCTTTCTTGCCGGCGTGCCGCTTCATGACGTGTGGGCCGTCGATCTGCCGCGGACACGCTCCGGCATCACGCTGGATGAGTTTTTGCGGACGGCAAGCGCGTGTCTGCTAACAGGGTCGCCGGTTGTGTGCGCGCTCCTAAACATCCGCCTGTTCGTTGGCCGGCTGCTTGGTTGGGATCGCGAGCCAGCCGCAACCGCGTGGGAAACCTTCACAACGCGTCTCACAACCGCGGATCGCTCGAAGTCGCTTGCGCCGGCGGGCACGCGCGAGGGACTTTTCCGCGTCGTATACCGCTTCGAAAACGAGCAACTCCTCGAGCTGATCAACCGCACCGCCCACGCCGCGGCGCTGAGCGCCCTCGTCGAAACGGCAAATGCGTACCGCTTCTATTTCGGCGTTTACGTGCGCAACGTCGGCCGCTTCACGCCGCTTTACATGGCCCTGATCGACCCGTTCCGCACGCTGGTCGTCTATCCGTCACTGCTGCGCACCGTCCGCGCGACCTGGGACCACACTTTCGGCACGGCCTGACAACGGATCGCCTTTTCATGTCTGGGTCACTAGCAGCCATTCCGCTATGACCCTTTAAAATGTTATGCCGCGCACTCGCGGGCAGCACAGGGCGAGTTCCTGCCCGCCGTGGAGAGGAATGCATCTGTACCGTAGTTTTTGTGGATTTAAGTGATGGGTTGAGGTTTTGGCAACCAATCATTCCTAGGTAGTTTGGCAGGAATGGCGGGGACGACGGGACTCGAACCCGCGACCTCTGCCGTGACAGTTCAGCCCCTTTAGGTTTTACAACAACTTAACAGACCGCGAGGACTGCCAAAGTTCGCGGAAGTCGTATAAGACATCGCATTTTGTGGGTTGGGTTGTGGGTTGGGCTTGCAGCTCTATTTGATTGGCGGCGGGCTCGTCCAGTGCTCCTGCGCAACGGCGTCCGTCCATGCCGAGCCTATTGGTTGGAGCATAAGCCAGGTCTCCGCGAGCTTGCCATCCTCGATCCGGTGAACTTGCACTCCTCCCCGAGTGCGCTTCTCGCTGGTTCGCAAATCTCTGTCGCGCCGAACACCTACGTGTACGCTCAATGCCTCGAAGGCGGCCGAGGGGGCGTACCTCTCCTGGTCATCAACGCTGACCAGCAGCGCAGCTTCGATCTCAATTTGCCTACAGCCGGCGAGCGCTACACGCTAACTGCAAAACAACTCGAAGACACCAAAGTTGAACTTAATGGAACCGGGCGCGGACGTGCCCCTGCGTGATCGCGGAGGTCGAGCGTGATCTCCGATGAACTTGTGCCATGCTCCTATTTCAGTTCCCCGGCTTGCTCGATGAGCTGGTCGGGCCGCGCCCGCCCGCGATAGTCGTCAGTTAGATTCGCCCAGCGGATCACACCGGAAGAATCCACGAGAAATTCGGCCGGTCGAGCGATGTCTTGCCCATTGACACCGGCGCCGGCGTGAAGCAGGTCATAACGGCGAATCACTTCAGCCTTGGGATCGGAAAGAAACGTGAACATATATCCGGCT
>Ga0307471_100001037_pt1 | contig 14887 bp, 13 predicted proteins | sample atmos_gasesAM3C__2_FD_204566 | JGI IMG/M metagenome (GOLD analysis project Ga0307471, IMG submission 204566) | Hardwood forest soil microbial communities from Morgan-Monroe State Forest, Indiana, United States - atmos_gasesAM3C_515 | ecosystem: Environmental > Terrestrial > Soil > Temperate... | reverse complement strand
GAGAACCTTGGCGTCGATGGTAACGGAAAAGCCACAAGTGGTCTGAACCACGAGGGCGAAAGTACGGATGCGATGCGGAGGGGCGGACTGCCCGGTCGTAGTGACGAAGCGGAGTAATGTCCGTGGAGCGAAGCGGGCAGGCTATCCACGTCGAAGCCATCATGGGCCAACTGGCAACAGGAGGAGCCCGCCGGTTTCGACGGAGGGCGGCAGCTCTCATCGGATCGCACGAGCCGGATGAATCGAGAGGTTCAAGTCCGGAATTCTGTGAGGGGCTCGGGGTGAAATTCCCCGGGCCTACTCGGCGGGGGCGGGCGAAACCGCGGGACAAGGCACGGGGGATTACTGTTTAAGGCTCCGCTTCAGCGCCTGGGCGCGATTGCGCTCGCTGCTGGCGGCCTGCGAGTTGCCCTGCTGGTCGTAAGCGTCAGCCAGAAACGAGTGGGCTTCAAAATTGTTGGGATCGGAAAGTACCGCCTGCTTCAGGTAAGGCAAGGCCTCATCGGACCGGTGCTGCAAGGTGAAAATCCGCCCCAGTAACAGGTTGCCGCGGAAGTGTTCCGGGCTGAGCTGGATTACCTGTTGCAGCAGGTCAATCGCCTCCGGGACGCGTTGGACACGGGCATACACCGACGCCAGGGAATACTGGGCGTCCGCAAATTTGGGACGCTTCTTGGCGACAAATTCGAAATAAGGAACTGACTCTCGCCAGGCGCCCGTTTCAAAAAGCGCCAAACCCAACTCATATTGTGCCGGAGGCGAGTCAGGCATCAACTTCACCGACTTCTGCAGGGCTGCAATGGCTTCGGGATAACGCTTCACTCTGGCCAATGCAATCCCCAACTGCATCTGCGCAACAGAAATGAGCGGACTATCGTCCAGCACGTGCTGCAGCATGGGAATGGCCTCCGAGAATCTGCCGTCTTCGACTGCGATCATCCCTTCATGCAGCGTGTTTGAGATGCCGATCTTGTCTTTCGGATCCGCGCCCTGCAGGGGATCGGTCAAACTTGTTCCCGGAGTCGAACCCACGTAGCCCAGAGCGCTCAGGTTTTCGCTCTGTTCCGCAGTCACCGCCGGCTGGTCTGACTTTCCGTGATAGCTGCTGGTCTGATCGCGAAACTGATCGAGTTGGGCCTGCAACGTATCCGTCACGGCCGGAGAGGTCGCAGCCATGTTGTGTTCCGCATTCTGATCGCGGGTTTGGTCATAGAGTTCGCGCTGCGGTGCCCGGACGAAAAGATATTTGCCGGTGCGCATGGAGCGGATCGAACTCCAGCCAAACGCCCGGTGCGGGTAGTCGGTTTCGGCATAGGCGGGCAGATCGGCAGCGGCCTTTTGGACCGCCTTTCCCGGCAGAGGCGCCTTCGTCTTCATCAGGGGCACCAGAGACTCGCCCTGAAAGGTGGGTGGCAGCGGCAAGCTCAGCATGCTCAGAAGCGTGGGAGCCACGTCCACCAGTCGCACTCGGGTGTCTACGCGTCGGCCAGCCAGTAGTTCTCCCGGCAGCTTGAAGAGCAGTGGCACGCGTATGGTTTCGTCGTAGAGGAAGATGCCGTGCATACTTTCGCCATGCGCCCCCAGCGACTCGCCGTGGTCCGACATCATCGTAATCAGTGCACGGTCGTACAAGCCGTGCTGCCGCATATAGGAAAAGAGCTTGCCCAGGGACGCATCGGCGTAGGCAACTTCTCCGTCGTAGAGATCGGTGAAGCGCTTATCGAAGGGCGCAGGCGGATCGTACGGGGCGTGCGGGTCGTAGAGGTGGATCCAGATAAAAAACGGGGCTTGGCGATTCTTGCTTGTCTCAATCCAGTGCAGGGCGTGGCCGACCACATCGCCGGCGCGGCGCTCAACGCTGTCATAGCGGCTTTCATTAGGCCCTCGTTTGGGATGAAAGCCGGCATCGAAGAAATCGAAGCCGCGGTCGAATCCCGGGGCCATATTGGCTTTAGGATCCAGAATCAGCGAACCGATGAAAGCCGCCGTGCGGTAACCACTCTTGTGCAGGATCTCCGGTACGAACGGCAACAATGCCGGCAACGGATGGCCGAAGTCGGTGACGGTGTGGAACTGGGGATACGTCCCGGTAAAAATCGTCGCGTGCGAGACCGGTGTCAGCGGCGCCTGGGAATAAGCTTTCTCAAAGACAACACCCTGGCGGGCCAGGGTGTCCAGATTCGGGGTAAGACCCTTCTTGCAACCCAGGAAACCCATGCGATCCGCGCGGGTAGTGTCCACAGTGATGAAGATGATGTTTGGAGCTTCCGCCCGGACGAACGTGCTCGCTCCCAACACGGCGAGCAGTAAAAACAGGAAGGGACGACGCATAAGGGCAGGGAGTTTACCATCGGTAAACTCCCAAGTGCGATTACATTCCAGTTCAGTTTCAGAATGCTACGGCGACGCCGAACTGCATGTTGCGCTGTGCACCTGTTCCGAGGACAGGGTTATTCCCGATCCCAACATCGGGCGTGGCGAAGAACGTGCCGAAAGCAGTACCGCCAACTTTTTGTGCCGGGGTCGTCCCCCCCACAGCGGCAAACATGCCGTGGTTGAAGACGTTGAACACTTCCCACTTGAACTTCACCGAATAGCGCTCGCTGAGTTTGAAGTTCTTGAATATTCCCATGTCTAATTGCGAAATGCCTGGTTGGCGCAAGAAGTTGCGTCGTGTGTTGCCTAGACATCCACACGGGGCGTTAATCGGGTCCGGATTCGGATCCGAGAAAGCAGCGGTATTGAAGAAATGGTTGGGGTCGTGATAGTTGTAATTGAGGGGATCGCCATTGTAGTTTGCATAACTGGTCTTTAATCCCTGATTGGAAGGGTCACTGCTCACGTAAACGGAAAAGGGACGGCCTTCCTGCGCCCGGAATAGAGAATTGATCTGCCAGCCTTCTCCGAGCAATTTGGGGACGTTGTGCAGTTTCGGTACTCCGTACACCAGCGTAAAATTAACGTTCCAAGGTGTGTCGTAGTCCGACCGCGAATAGGCCTTGTCTATGCTATAGGGATTCTGGAAATCGGAAAAGAAAGTAAACCCCCGATTTGTTGAGCCCGTGTCAAACGTGCTTGACCAAACGAAATTGAGCTGCCCGCTCAGGCCGTGTAAATCGCGGACCTTGAAGGCTGTCTGAAGGCTGTTGTAGTTGGAAAAGCCGTCGTTGTTTAGCTGCAGAATGTGATTGTACTGGGGAAAGCGACTCCCAAAGGGCTGCCTGCTGGTGTCGCAGGCCAGCGTGCTGATGGGGCAGGCGTTCAAATCACGCCAATTCACCAAATCCCGTCCCGCTGTTCCCGCATAGGCAAGGCTAAACGACATTTTGTTGCTCAACTGCTGCTCGATGGTCAGGTTGTAGGCGTGGTTCATTGGCGTCTGGAAGTTGCGTATCACCTGCACTACATTTGCTGCCGAAGTGGCGGTGGGATCTGGGCCATATACGGGCACGTCCGCAGCCAAGCAAACAAAGAACTGGCACAGCGAGTTGGGTTTTGTGCCTCCGTCAAAAGTTGCTAGGTTGTCGGCGGGTGTAGTCGTGATGTCAATCGAGAAGATGCCTTCCGGAACCTGCGTAAAGAACCCCGACCTGGTACCACTCCACATGTTGAAATACGTTTGCGGTGCGGCGATGGTGCCAAAATTCGGCAGATCATAATTCAAGGAATAGCCGCTGCGCAGCACCGTTTTGCCCTTCCCGAAGACGTCCCAGGCAAACCCGACTCTTGGCCCGAAGTTATTCTTGTCGACACCGTAGAGCGGCTGCTTGGATAGGCTTACGAACCCGGTAGAGTCCGCTTTGGGATTGTCTGGCAAGAAATTGGCACCCAAGTTGTTCTTTTCTCCCAGTGCTCCGGAAACATCCCAGCGAACACCTACCTCAAGTGTGAAATTGGGTTTCACCTTCCAACTGTCTTGCACATAAAGACCAAGTGATTTCTGGAAGATGTGCCGGTTCGTGACACCAAACGACCGGCTGCTATCTTCGGTTAGTCCTAGCAATAACTCGTTCAAAGCTGCTACGGGGTTGGCTTGGCTAACGCCGGAAAACGCCGGGTCACACGCAGGAGTGGGAGCGGTCGCGCAACCATAGAAGCCATAGCTGTAAAACGAGAAGTTGGAACGCGAGCGGTCACGTCGCGATTTGGTATACGCGTTTTGGTACTGGCCTCCGATTTTGATCGTGTGGTTACCCTTGATCGTCGTAAAGTGCTCTTGCCAGTCATAGGACGCGTCGGGCCGGGTGACGATGGGGTATCCTTGGACACCGCCGACGATTGCGTATGCGCTGGGTCCGAAGTATCCCATGTAGTACATCGCCGGTACGCCGAGGTTCTCCTTATCCTGCGCGTTAACGCCGAGCGGACCGGTGTTGATTCCCAGAGCATTGGGATCGATATTGTTATTCACTCCAATGCGCTGGGAGAAGCGCTGGTATCCGAAGCGGCTTTCGAGTACCGCGGTGGGAGTGATTGTCCACGTGTAATTGAGGCCTGCAAGTTGAGCCCGGGTGGGGGCGACGGAGTTCCACATGTTCTTGCCCGTGGCCAACGGACCCACCGATTGTGGCACGCCAGCAGCCGCGGGCTGATTCTGCAAGCTATCTCCAAAGAGGTATTTAACCGACAACCGGTGTGACGGGCTGAAGATGTAGTCGAACTTTACGTGAAAGTTATTCAGGTCGAGGCTGTTGTCGGCCGTTATCTGGGTCACGCCAGTCGCACTGGTGGGGATAAATGAGAGCAAATTCGCGCCAATTGAGTTGACGGTACCGTCGTCGGGCGTACCGTAGATCTGATCGCTGCCTGGCCCAGGACCGTTGTTGAGACATGTCGTCCATGGAGTCACCCCGTCAGGACCCACTGTCCCTGAAGTGTTCGGGTTCGCTCCTGTTGTCACGCATGCCGTGGCATCGGCGATCTGGGCCGACGTAGGCAGTGTAATCTTAGAGGGAAATTGATCCTTGAGATGGAACCCCTGGTACGACAAGAATACAAAAGCCTTGTCCCTCTTGATGGGGAACCCGCCCGAGGCACCGAACTGGTTCAGACGGAACGGAGTGACCTTGCTGGCAAACCAATTCCTGGCGTCGAAAGCATCGGTATGGCGGTCCCAGAATGCGCTGCCGTGGATGTCGTTGGTTCCGCTCTTCAGTCCAATATTGATTACGGACCCACCGCGCACTCCATATTCCACGCCCGGATTGGATTGCACGTTGAATTCTGAAATTCCTTCCAGCGGAATCAGAGCGGCCGCGGTTCCTGAGATCGCCGCCTGTCCCAGCGAGGATTCGCCGTAATAGCGGTCGTTATTAGGAATACCGTCCACCGCGAAATTGTTCGAGGTGGCGCGCTGTCCATTGATGTTGAGACTCTGAAAGCCGCCGCCGGGGCTGCGCTGTACACCGGGCACGCCCTCGAGAAGATTGTTAAAATCCCGCCCGTTGTTGGGCAAGTCCGCCACAGCCTTGCCGTCGAATAATGTGCTGAGCCTGTCTTCCGTGGTTTCTACCAGCGGAGCGGCGCCCTCGACTTCAATGGTTTCCGAGACCTGTCCGGGTTGAAGCTTGAAATCCGACTGGGTCACCAGCGAGATGGAGACCTGCGCATCCCGCGTCGACGTTTTGAAACCAGGCGCGATCGCGGTGACCTTGTAGTTTCCCGGGGGCAATTCAATGATCCGAAAGAAGCCGCTATCCGAGGTGGTGGCGGTACGAGTCTCGCCGGTGGCATAGTTCGTGGCGGTCACCTTCGCATCTTTGACCACCGCCCCCGTGGTGTCTTGCACTGTGCCTGAAATGTCTCCGGTGATTTTCTGGGCCAACGCAGGAAGACCGGCCAGCAAGCTAACGGCAAGCAGGAGAAATGCGTAACGCAATGACCGGTCCCGGTTCATACGGTTTCCCTCTCTGTCCGTAACTTTTTGTAATTCTTGTTCAACAAATGTAAGACCAGTTGCAATTAGCCGGGAAGTTTAGTCGGCAAGCCGACCAACTATCAAGAATAAAAGAGTGCTTCGACTGATATGACTGATGGTCAGAAAAGACATAACACCCTAAACATTGTGGACGATAGCGGAACGCGATTGAGCTGGCGCGACTGGTTTGAGGCGGAAATCTGGCTTTAGCTTAGCGGAGAGTCGCTCATACGGAAGCGGGTACGAACATGCTCGGAAAGCAGTTCGATGGCTCCACGGTTGGCGACGGGATCGGCCTGCGCCAGGTACTTCATAGCTTCGACCAGCAGCCGCTGGCCATCCACATAACGCGGATCAGTGGTACGTTCGCGGCGTTTGCGCCCAATCTTGGGAGGAACCGGGATCGTAAAAACCTTGGCCATGCAATTGGGGTATCCGGGGTCTATAAAGTTCCAACCGACAAACGGCGCAAAAGCAGTATACCGCCCGCCTCGTGTTTTTCAGCCCCCAATTTATATTTATAGAGGGCTTTTCGAAGGTTTCCGGCCGGTCAGCCCTGCGGCGATATGAACTTGGTTTTGCCGGTAGTCTTGAGCTTGAAGACCGAGTCGGGAATCTTTTCGTTTACCTTGATACTGGAATACTTGGCCAGGCGAAAGTCGCCCGAATTGCCGAAAAAGAACTGTTGTTGCACCGAAATTCCGCGGCCTGGGTCAATCCACAGGATGATGTGAGCGACGTTATTGCGCGCGCCGGCCGACTTCGGAACCAGGTCCAGCTTGGCGGTATCCAGACCGTCGACGGTTTCGTCGCCCAAGTATTTCACATCGAACGATTTCAGAATGTCATGTCCGCGGCCGCCGAAGCCCAGCACCAGAAAACTCTCAAATTCCTCACGATTCTTCCCCGTGTTATAAGCCGTCACCTGGTCGATTTTGGGCTGGTAAACCTGGACCTTGGCGCCATTGAACAGCACATATTTCTGGTCCGGTTCGGTGATGTCCGCCGCCATCTGGATTTCGTTGGCGGAGCGGCGGAAGTAGACCTTTCCCTTCTGCTGCTCGTGTTCGTCCACGATTTTCTGATATTGGTCCCAGACCACGCTGGCTTCGGTGGTGTGGAATTTTTCGGCGGCGCTGTCCATTTCGCCGAGGACCTTCTCCAGCGCGACGTCCTGCGGGGAATCAGCCAGGGCCCCAACCGCGACCAGCACAGCCAGACAAACCATCGTCAAAATGCAGCGGCAAAGTGATAGCGCGCGTTTCATATTGACCTCGCCGGGCACAGTGGAGCGCCATGGCCTATTCCTTCTGCGCCCACACTTTGTAAGTCAGCACGCGTCCTCGACGGTCGCGCAGAACTTCGTACTTGGTGATGCTCACTTCGCCGGATATAGGTTCTACAATCCGCAGCAGCTGTTGTCGCACGCTGGCGTCATCTGTACCCGAAATGGCTGCGCCTTCAATCTGGTAAATGAATCCTCCGCCCGCATCAGGAGTCACAACTACACCACTTGGATGCGGATTGCGTTCCACCGGTTTATCGCGGAAGTTGATCCAGTAGGGCGAGAGAAAGACGAACAGCAGGATGAGCGTAACCATGACGTCATACTGAAGGGTGCCGCGCTCGTACGACCAGAGAATGAAATCGCGGATTGTGCGCCATATCCTGGTCATGGGCACGGCGGGCGCAGCGGCAACGGTCGTCGTCATCCTGGCTTCGGTCAAGTCGTTTCCGATTAAGTCTAGGCTTTGCCGGCTGGGATTGGCAACCGCCGCTCTGTTCATGTGGGCGCGAGCGTCCCGCTCCTGCGGCGGCGTCCCGAAAGATTGAGCACGAGCGGGCCGCTCGCGCCCACACTAGAATTTCTTCGGCAGGATGCGGTCTGTGCCCATGGCAGGCTGCAGCGCCGCTGGAATCAGGACGCTGCCATCCGCCTGCTGGAAATTCTCTACGATCGCTACCCACGTGCGCCCCACGGCCAGCCCGCTTCCGTTCAGAGTGTGAACCAACTCTGTCTTGTTCTTGCCCTCTGGCCGGTAACGAATATTCGCGCGGCGGGCCTGGAAAGATTCGAAGTTTGAGCAGGAAGAAATCTCGCGGAACGATTGCTGACCCGGGAGCCATACCTCGATGTCATAGGTCTTGGCCGACGAGAAGCCCATGTCGCCGGTGGAAAGCGCCACCACGCGGTAATGCAGGCCGAGTTTCTGCAGCACTTCCTCGGCGTCATGAGTTAGCTTCTCCAGTTGCTCGTAAGAGGTGTCGGGCCGCGCAAATTTGACCAACTCGACTTTCTGGAACTGATGTTGCCGGATGATCCCGCGCACATCTTTGCCGTAGGAACCAGCCTCGCTGCGGAAGCAGGGAGTATAGGCGGTGAGAGAAACCGGGAGACTCGAGGCGTCCAGCACTTCGTCGCGATAGAGATTGGTAACCGGCACTTCCGCGGTGGGAATCAGCCACAGGTCCTTCTCTCCGTGGGGCACGCGGAAGAGATCAGCGGCGAATTTCGGCAGATTCCCGGTGCCATACATGGATTCCGAATTCACCAGGTAAGGCGGCAGTACTTCGGTGTAGCCATGCTCGCGGGTGTGCAGATCGAGCATGAAATTGGCCAGCGACCGCTCCAGCCTTGCCCCCAGGTCCCAATACACCGCGAAGCGCGCGCCAGAGAGTTTGGTGGCGCGTTCGAGATCAAGAACGCCCAATTCTTCTCCCAATTCCCAGTGTGGTTTGGGGGTGAAATCGAATTTAGGCGGTGCGCCCCAGCGCCGCACTTCGACGTTATCTTCTGGCGTCTTGCCGACAGGTACGCTCTCATGCGGCAGATTGGGGATGCCGGTGAGAATATCTTGCAGGCTGGCCTCGAACACTTCCGCTGCCTCCTCAAGCTGCTGGATCTTCTCCCGCAGTTCCTTCGTTTCAGCAATCTGGGCGGTGGCGTCCTGGCCACTCTTTTTCAGTTTCGCAATCTCCTCCGAGGCGCGGTTGCGCTGAGCCTTCATGGTTTCGGCTTCGGTAATTGCCTGGCGGCGCTGGGTATCCACCTGGTCGAAATCTTTTAGTACCTGTGCGGGATCCATGCCGCGCTGGCGCAGCTTCTCTTCGACCAGAGGCAGGTTGTCGCGAACGAAGTTGAGATCAAGCATGGGAGTTCACTACTGTATCGAAAATGAGGAGTGGAATGCACGTGTGGCCGCGGGCGACTCGCCCGCGAACTGCCGTGAGGCTGAAATGATGTCGCAGGTTCACCTGACGGGTTACTGTTCGATCCTGCCCGGCTTCACGCGGGCGGGTCGCCGGCGACCACACGTTCCATATTTGGTCCGGCGTCTCCCACGCTGTAAACTACCCCGCAATGCGAACCTCTCCGCGCTCCTTGATTCTGGGACTTCTACTCTGCCTTGCCTTCCCGGTTGCGGGCTTCGGATCGGCCTATAACGCACGGCCGAAGCTGGTTGTCATCATCGTGATCGACCAATTTCGCGGCGACTACCTGGAGCGTTATCGCGACCAGTGGGGCGAAGGCGGCTTTCGCCTGTTGCTCGAACACGGCGCTGACTTCACCGACTGCAACTACGATTACGCCAACACCCGCACTGCGCCCGGGCATGCGACCCTGCTCACTGGGGCATACAGCAACGGCCACGGCATCATGGCTAACGAATGGTGGGACGCGCAGAAAAAGGCCACGGTCGCCGCGGCCGACGATGACCAGACAAAATTGGTTGGTATTCCCGGCGGTGGGCCGGGAGCTTCTCCGCACAACCTGCTTGCCGACACGCTGGGCGATGAACTCAAGTTGGCGACGCAGGGCAAGTCTCGCGTCTTCGGAGTCGCGCTCAAGGACCGCGCTTCTGTGCTTCCTGCCGGCTTCGCGGCCGACGGCGCGTACTGGATTGACCGGGCATCCGGCGCTTGGATCACATCTACTTACTATCGCAACGAACTTCCCAAGTGGGCGCAGGATTTTAACAGCAATAAGCGGGAAGAGAAGTACCTGAACCAGGAATGGAAGGACAGCAACGGGAACGTCCTCCGCACCACCAAGCCCGTCGAAGGGAAGGCAGGCAACTTCTACGACTTGGTCGGCTCTACTCCATTAGCCAATGATTATGAATTTGAATTCGCGCGGGAACTGATTACTTATGAAAAGCTGGGCAATGGGCCGGCTACCGATCTGCTGATCCTCAGCTTGTCGGCCAACGATATTCTTGGCCACAAGGTGGGACCCGATTCTCCTGAGATGCAGGCCATGGCGCTGGCCACCGACCGGCAACTGGCCGGGTTCTTCGAGTTTCTGGGACATCAAATTGGGCTGGCCAACATCTGGATTGCGTTGTCGGCCGATCATGGGCTTGCGCCCTTACCCAAGATTGCGGCCGGATTACGACTTCCGGCGGCAAATATTACGTCGGACAAGATACGCGCCCAGGTAAATAGCGGGTTGTCAGCCCGGCTTGCCCACCCGGCTGAATACGTCAAGGAGTTCGACTACCCCGTGGCCTGGCTGAACCCGGAGGCTTTTGCGGCCGTCAAGGTTAGTGAGCAAGACGCAGAGCGCGACGTGGGCGAGGCGTTGAAGCAGGCTGGCCTGCGTGCTTATTACACGCGCTTCCAGCTCGAGCGAGGTGATGCGCCGAACACCGAGCTGGGATTGAAGTATCTGCATAGCTATTCGCCACTCGCAGGTTGGTACGTGCTGGGCGTTCCGCCGCCTTTCACTATCGGCTTCGTGGGTGGGACCGATCACGCAACCCCCTACAATTACGACACGCATGTGCCGCTGGCTTTTTACGGTCTTCCCTTCCAGACAGGAACTTATCGCACCCGCGCTGAGCCTGTCGATTTGGTTCCCACGCTGGCTTCGCTGCTGGGGATTAATGCGCCGACCCACTCGATCGGACGGGTGCTGACGGAAATGCTGGTTCCCGCGCGTCGCGGTGCGACCACCTCGAACGGGGGGCCGGACCGCAACTCGCCCGCGGTAGAAGGACGGAACTTCTGGCCCGCTTCCGACGGGTTCATTTCAACCAAAACCCGCGCCGCCAGGATGAGGACCACTACGCTTCAGGTCGGAGGCCCGCGATGACCGCTACGGCCCCGGCTCCCGCTCCTGATCTCAGCGTTACCTTTGCCGGTATCAAGTTGAAGAATCCTGTTATTGCGGCTAGTGGGACGTTCGGCTACGGTATTGAGTTCGAGGATGTGGTGCACCTCAACAAACTCGGCGGCTTTGTGGTCAAGGGACTGTCCGCGGAACCGATGGCCGGCAATCCGCCGCCGCGTCTCTACGAGACCCCGGCGGGCATGCTTAATGCGATCGGATTGCAGAACATCGGGGCGCGTGCCTTCATCGACGAGAAGCTACCCAAGCTGCGGAAGATGAAAAATATCGTTGTCTTCGCCAACGTGTTTGGCTACAGCCGCGAAGACTACGAACGTACCATTGAGATCCTGAACGAAGGTGAGGACATCGCCGCCTACGAGCTGAATGTGTCATGTCCCAATACGGTGGCCGGCGGCATCCAGTTTGGCAGCGATCCGCGATCGCTGGATGAACTTGTAAACACAACCAAACGCGTCTCCCGCCGCCCGCTGATTGTGAAACTCTCGCCGAACGTCACCAGCATTGCGCAGATGGCATATGTGGCCCAGGAAGCGGGTGCCGACGGCATCTCGCTGGTCAATACCTTTGTGGCCATGGCCATCGACCCGGAAACTCGCAAGCCCCGAATCGCGAACGTTACAGCCGGCCTCTCCGGCCCGGCGATCAAACCGATTGCCCTGCGGATGGTGTACGACGCCGCGAAAGCTGTCAACATTCCAGTCATCGGCATGGGTGGAATTTCGACTGCAGCCGATATCGTGGAGTTCATGCTCGCGGGAGCCAGCGCGGTGCAAATCGGAACCGCCAGCTACTGGGATCCGGTGGCCACGGAGAAGATCGCTGCCGAACTGGAAACCTGGTGTGCGGAACGTCACATCGGGCGAGTGGCAGAACTCACCGGCGCCATGGTAATGGAGTAACGGTAGCGTGGCCCTACCCACTACCCTGCTACTTTTTGGCCGCGAATCAATCTAACCGATGTCGCTATAATTTAGATAAGGAGTTCGTCCATATGGCCAAAGCCACCTTTGCCGCAGGCTGTTTCTGGGGAGTGGAAGCCACTTTCCGCCAATTGCCGGGGGTTACCGCAACCCGGGTTGGCTACACCGGCGGGCACTTCGCCGATCCGACCTATAAGGACGTGTGCAGCGACCGCACCGGCCACGCTGAGGCGGTCGAAGTAGATTACGATCCTGCGAAACTCTCCTACGAGAAACTGCTCGACGTGTTCTGGGAGAACCACGACCCCACCCAGCTCAACCGCCAGGGTCCGGACTCTGGATCGCAATACCGATCGGCGATCTTTTTTCACACCCCGGAGCAGGAGAGCGAAGCCCGGCTCTCGAAAGGACAACTGGAGAAGTCGGGGCGCTTCAAGAAGCCGATCGTGACCCAGATCGTGCCGGCGGTTACGTTTCATCCCGCAGAGGATTACCACCAGCAATACCTGGAAAAACGGGGACTGGCGACCTGTCACATCAAGTAGGCCAGTGTCGGCGAAGATTGGCATGGCGGCGATTATCGGTGCATTCTTTGCTGGGCTTATGTTCGCCGACTACGCGCCGGGCTGGAATCTGTTGCCCTGCGTGGGAGGCATCACGGAGTTTCTTGCGCCCTTTTTCTTTTTCACCATCGGCTCGCGTCTAAACGTGCATCTGTTTGCAGGGAACATCCTCTACGCGGCGATTGTGATTTCCCTTCTGGCCATCGGATCCAAAGTCGTCGGTTGCGGCTTGCGCTTTGGCGCGAGGGCCGGCTGAGCGCGTTGCAGGTTGGGGTTGGCATGATGCCTCGCGGAGAAGTTACATTGATCGTCGCGCTGGTGGGCTGCGGTCGCAGATTGTATTGCCGTCTACGTATGCGATAGTCGTGTTCATGACGGCAGTGACCACAGTCCTGGCGCCGCCCCTGCTGCGATACTTGTATCGTGGCGAGATTAAAGCCATGTAGGCGCGAGCGTCCCGCTCGTGCAGGGCCATCGATCATTGCGTCAGGCAGAATGAGAATGCAGGAATGAACGACACACGAGCGGGACGCTCGCGTCTACATTCAACCCGCGTATAATTTCCCGTTCGGTTGATCAGGAGAATTCATTCATGACTCTTTCAGGCCGGGTTGCTCTGGTGACGGGAGCGTCGCAAGGCATCGGCCGAGCTTGCGCCTTGAAACTGGCCCAGTCCGGAGCAACCGTCGCTCTGGCGGCGCGCGGCCAGGAGAAACTACAGGCGCTGGCGGATGAAATCACCGCCGCAGGAGGCAAGGCCACAACGTTTCCTTTGGACGTCGGAGACGAAGAGCAAATCAAATCCACGTTTAAGGCGGCAATCGTCCAACTCGGCAAGATTGACATCCTGGTGAACAATGCCGGCATCACCCGCGACCAGCTCGTCATGCGCATGAAGCGGGCTGACTGGGACGCCGTTCTTAACACCAATCTGACCTCGGCCTATCTCTGCACCCAGCAGGCAATCGGGTCGATGCTTAAGCAACGCTGGGGGAGGATCATTAACATCACCTCGATTTTTGGGCAGACGGGACAAGCCGGACAAGCCAACTACGCGGCATCAAAGGCGGGACTGATCGGCCTGACCATGGCCATTGCCCGCGAAGTCAGTACGCGCAACATCACCTGCAACGCCGTGGCTCCGGGCTTTATCGAAACTGCCATGACCTCGGGACTGGGCGACGACTTCAAGCAGAATGCGGTGAAGATGATCCCGCTCGGGCGCGTGGGTACGCCCGAGGACGTCGCGAACGCAGTGGTGTTTCTGGCCTCTGAGGAAGCTTCGTATATTACCGGGCACGTGCTGAACGTGAACGGTGGCATGCTGATGGGTTAGACGCAAGGAATGACACCGTGGGGAACCCCAGACTTATCATGACGCAGGTGGAATCGCCTGCCCAGATTGAACAGGCGCGTGAACTTTTTCTCGAGTACGCCCAATCGCTCGGCTTCAGTCTGTGCTTTCAAAGTTTCGACCAGGAACTCGCCGGCCTGCCCGGGGACTACGCTCCGCCCGACGGACGGCTTCTGGTGGCCCAGTATCGAGACCAGTTAGCTGGTTGCGTCGCGCTGCACCCATTGGGACCAGGGATCTGCGAGATGAAGAGACTTTATCTGCGTCCGCAGTTTCGGGGAAAGGGGGTGGGACGGGCGCTGGCCGAAAGGGTGATTGCCGAAGCTCGCGTTATGGGGTGCCGGAAGATGCGCCTCGATACCGTCGAACCGGTGATGCCGAATGCAGTGGCCATGTATCGGCGTCTGGGATTCAAAGAGATCGAACCTTATCGTCACAATCCGATTGCCGGAGCGTTGTACATGGAACTAGAGTTGTAATCGTTCGTGTTCTTACCTCCATCACCGGTTGTGGTGCAACGAAATTCCTCTTGCCAGAAGGTACTACTCTGGTTACTATGCAGCTCATCCACGGGGGTCTGTTTTGGTTGCTTTCTCTATGAACATCGGCGAGACCATCCGAAACTACCGGCTGCAGCGAGGCATGTCCCAAGGGGACATCGAAAAACGCACCGGCCTGCTGCGTTGCTACCTTTCGCGAGTGGAAAACGGGCACACGATCCCGTCGCTCGACACGTTGGCCAAGATCGCCGGCGCCATGGAAATCGCGCTGTCGCAATTCTTCTCCGAGTCCGGACACACCAACGGATCCAAAAATCTGCCCCAACTCTCCGATGACGAAGTGCGTTTCCTGAGCCAGATTCGCCGCTACGCCGTCAGCCTCAACGACAGCGACCGCAAGCTGGTGCTGGCGATGGTTAAGAAGATGGCGACGAAGTGAATCAGCTTTTACCTCTTAGCCTTTAGCTCTTAGCTTCAAACCCTCGGATACCTTCATTCC
>Ga0307471_100001036_pt1 | contig 14889 bp, 31 predicted proteins | sample atmos_gasesAM3C__2_FD_204566 | JGI IMG/M metagenome (GOLD analysis project Ga0307471, IMG submission 204566) | Hardwood forest soil microbial communities from Morgan-Monroe State Forest, Indiana, United States - atmos_gasesAM3C_515 | ecosystem: Environmental > Terrestrial > Soil > Temperate... | reverse complement strand
TGTCCCACACCTGAACGGCACCACAGATAGGGCACGAGAAGATCCAGTGACCGGAGCGTTCAAACGGTCGCATCGAGCCGCGTCGCGGACACTCCGGGTTTTTGCAGTACATCTGTTTGTTCATGCTCATAGCGCCATCCAGTCCTTCTCGTCGGTCTGCGAGGTTCGCTTCTGCAACTTGGCGAAGTGCTTGGCGAGTGCTTCGTTCACGACGTACGGACGCATCGGGAAGCCGTAGGCTGACGGATCGAATGTGTTCGTCGTCGTGGACACTTGTGGCGTCTGCGGAAAGTAGTTCTCCCGACGCGAGCACAACGCGATCCCGAACGCAAACAGCAAGTCGTCGTGGCCGCTCAGCGCTTCACAGCGCCCGCTCTCGTTTTCGCCGAAGTTCGCAAGCTGTTTCATGAGCGTGGCGGAGTGAATGGTGCAGGTGCGCTCGTTGATGACTTCGCGAATGCGGGCGATCATCATGGGTTTCGTGCGGGCGTTGGTTTCCCAGCCGTACATGGAGCCTTGCTCGCGACGGATTTTGTCGGCGTGACGCCAGACGTGGATGTTCCAGTACTGGAGTTCTTTCAGGTAGACAATCAGCTCACGTCCACCGCCGCCGCCGGACGACGTCACCTCCGGCGCTAGCAAGGCGTTGTTGTAGCGCGTGCCCATCACGGCAAGATGACGGGCTTGCATGTGCGGCGGCGTCGAGGCGTCGTACTCCGCACACTGCTCGAGTGTGGCCATATCAAGGACGCAGCCGCTCGAGCGAGAACGTTTTTCGCGACCTGTCACTTCCTCGTAACCCATGCTGGTGTCGGCGCCGATGACGTACTGGTGTCCGGGCTCGGGGTGCTTCCACACTTCGCAATAGCCTTGCGGGTCGAACTTCCAGCGCGAGCCCGCGAACGTGAAGCGCTCTCCACGACGGACATCTCGTTGAAACGGAATCAAGTCGGCGTTCCTGAACATCGGGTTGCCGCTTTGGATGAAGGCAGAGTCGGCGGTCGCGGGATACTCCTGGTTGAACTTGTCAAGGTCGCCTTCGCACTTGTTGGGGATCGCCCACCGACGCCACGCGAGCTGCTCCGCCGAAAGCGAAAACGCTTTCTTGAGCTCGAGCTCTTCGGCGTCCAAGTCCGCGAGGACGATCGTCGGCGTGTCGGCGTTCTTCTTCCGCTTGTACTGCTCTTTGTAGATGTAGCCGGGACGGGCGTACTCCGGCATCGCGAACCACGGCAGGAAAATCGGGATGAACTCGCTTTCGCCGGCGACGGCGCGGCACCAGGTGTCGTAGAACTGCTCGCCCTGTCCCGCTTTCCCGTTGGCGGTCGACTCGAGAAAGCAGAACGTGTCGAGCTGGTCGGGCAAGCACTGCATGGCGGCGAGCATCGTATTACTATTTTCCCAGAAGGCGACCTCGCTCAGGTGCAGGCAGGTCAAGTCGAACCCGCGTGTCGCGTCTGCGCTGCCGGCGGTGGCGACGATGAGCTTCGACTTGCCGACGTGCAGCTCTTTGTTGCGTTTGTCGACGTACTTCTTCCACGGGGAGTTGTCGACCATCGTGGAGGCCATGCGCCAGATCTCGGCGGTATTGCCGGCGTTGGAGGCCATCACCAGCGAGTGCACGTAATCGTCAAGGAGCGTGCGGGTGAGCATGAGCGCTTCGAGGAGCGTGGAGACGCCTTCGCGACGCGCTTTCAGTGTAATGAGCCACACCTTCTTATTGCTGTTCAAACGATCTTCGATATGCGACCAGATAGTGCGTTGCGCGTAGTTGAGGCGCAGTGGAATGATTTGGAGATCGCGCGAGCGAATGCGTAGCGACTGGAGGAACGTGAGCATGACGTCGGCGCGCTTCTTGAGACTCACCGGGAGCGACCTCTCTTGCGTTTGCGGTGACGCGCACGAATGCGGGCGTCACTACCCATCGACTTTCGGCAGGTCGCATACGGGTTCGCGACCTTGCCTTTGACGTGCTTCACGCATCGTTCGTAGGCCGGAGGCACGCTACTGCCTCTCGCACCACTCGTCAGGATTTTCGATTTCTTGTTCGACGTTCTTGCCGAAGCAGGTGTTCATCAGGTCAAACTCCGTCAACGCCGGCACCGGCTCCCCGTAGCGCACCGCTTCCGTGTACTCCGGCGTCCGGTTCAGCTTCTCGCCCGTCATACGCTTGTTCTTGGAATAGTCCTTCGCCATCGTCGACCTCCGTCACAGGTGATTCGTCTAACTCCGCCAGTTCGTCTTTCGCGGTCGACTCGACCGTCGCCTCGACCATCGTGCTTTGTTTGAACCAGTCGCGAATTTCGCTCAGCGGGTCGATGTCCTTCGTCAGGCCCTTCCCCTGCATCAGCTTGGACTTCGCCGCCATCGTCGTACACACATTGAGCGCGCTCACGACTTCGCGTTCAGGCATCGACTTCGCGCGCTTCAACACGGCTTTCGCGAGCAGCGTGCTGAACTTCGGGTCCAAGAGCGGCATGTCGTTCGCGAGATTACGCGCGAGCGCTTCTAGCCACGGCGGAACGTCCGGATCAATCGTTGGCGGGCGCCCGCGTCGAGCACTGCGGCTCTCTGGCGACTGCTCACCAGCATCGCCTGCTCCTTCGCTGCCAACTCCCGGTCGCTCAGGACGTACGCCCCCGGCTTCAAGGGCGGCGCGCTCCACTGCTGCGGGTGGGAGGCCTGATTGGACGGCAAGTCTTCGAGCGACTTCAACCTTCGCGCGAGCGCGCAATACAGCCCGAGCAGCCCGCTTATCCCGCTCGCGCACAGCACGATCGCTATTACTAAGTAGACGGTGTCCATGCTCATCGACCTGCTTGCGCAGAAACGCGGGTTGGGCGTCGCTCATTGAACCAGTCTCCTTGGCGGAGCGACGGCATCCACTGGAGGCGTCGCGCCAGCACAAACACTTTCTCGCGCGTGAGCGACCGGCTCAGCGAGAGGTGATCGCACACCCAGCCGAACGACCAGGGCGCCTCGTCGCCGTCGTCGGCCGTCCACTCGAACGCAGCCTGTTGGTTGACGGCGTTCGCGCGCCGGCCGTAACAGCCGTCGTTCCCCAAGCCGGCTAAGTCGAGTATCGCACGCTCGAGCACCGCGCACAAGAGACTGATCTCCGGGTCAGTGACATCGAGCTCCGGCAGGAGGGCGTTCGGCGCATGTCGGTATTCTTCGTCACAATTGCTCGCGTAGCGACCGATGGTCGCGAGGTCGGGGCGTCGATAGGTGGAGCGGGCGCTCACCCCATCCCCCGCGCCGCATAGACGGCGGCGACGAGCGCATTCTTCGGCGTACGCTTGACGTAATCGGGGTAGCCTTTCACCAGTGCGCTATAGAGTGGTTCGTCAATCTCGCCTGGGTTGAAGGTCAACTCAGCGTTACCGAGATGAAGGTCAAGGGAGAACTGCGAAGGACGATCACCATAGAGCGAATGCCGGTTCACCGAGAACGATTTGACGATGGTGTACGTCCACTCCATTTACGCCTCCTCTAACGAGCGTTTGACGCCGCGAAGGCTATCGAAGTAATCGTCACGCGCTTTCGCCGCAGCCGTCTGCCATTCCGACGACTGTTTGGTCCAATCGCCACCAGACACGTTCGCTAGGACAACCCACAAGAAGTCAGCGGTCTCAACAAGCGTTTTGGCCATTTACAGCACCTGCGTCGCGTCGAAGGCGGCGAGCTCGGCGCTCATGTCTGGCTTGTTGTAGTCCGTCGGGACGCCGACCGGCGTGAGCCAGCGTCCGTGCCACGGACACGCCGGCGTCGCGTCGTCTTCGCAGTCGATGGCGACTGCATGCCCATCGTATTCACAGGTGAAGGTTCGTAACGACATGGGATCCTCCTTGCGGTTAGCGTCGGCGTTCGACGCGGTCGAGCCACCGACACAGGTCGGGATCGGCGGTCGTGAGCGCCTGAATGAGCTGCGCCTGCGGGTTCGGCGCATACCCGCTAAAGTCGCTACGGGTTTTTCCGCCGCCAGCACTTTTACCTAGTGGTTTTTGAGAACGGGGTTTGGTCGTACGTGTGTCTATTGACTGATCGCGCGATCGCGCACGCTTCGCCCCTGCGCGTGTCTGGAGATCCATGACGGGAGCGGGCTGGAGCGCAGTGGAGGTGAGTGGTGTGGCGTCCGTGGAGCAGAGACGAGCGCGTCTGAGACGTGCATGCGCGAGCCGATGTGCATGCATGTGGAGACCGAATGCACGAGAGCCAATGCGTCCATAGGCGAGCGCGACTGCGTACCCGCCAGCCACGCGATGCTCAGTAGTCAACATGCAAGCGGAGATAGCACACTGTCACGCATACTTGCAAGCGTGCGTGCGTCAGAGACGATCTGATCCCCGAGATCGTACAAAATTGAACGAACGTACAAAAGCGAACACACGTCGAAAAATGTGAGGCACAAATGCGCCACACCTGCAAAAGCGCCACAACACGCAAAAACGCGAACAAAAACGCGAGGTTGCGTCAAAACGACGTGCAAAAGCGCCTCATGTGGCGAAACGCGACAGGAGCAAAATCAACGAGTTGCGATTGGCACGCGAATTGCTGAGCGTCGATCTGCGAAAACGCCGACGCAATCACGCGACTGGCGAACGATCACCTGGAGGTGGAGTATGAGCGAGTTCAGCATCAACGTCGGAGTACGGACAGAAGATCGCAGTACGGGAGAGCGCAAACCGAAGGACATCACCAAGGCGATCAAGAACGCGGTCGCCGGGTTGCTCATGAAGCGAGAAGCGCCTGGGGCGGTCGCGGTGGACATGGTGTCGGGTGATAACGCAGTGAAGGGAGTCGTGACGATGACGGGACAGCCCAGTCAAGCGTCAGGACGGTTCATGTACTACATGGAAGGGAAGATTGACATCGGGCCGTTCCAAGGATTGACGTGGACCGGCAACATTATGCTGCCGGATGTGCCAAGTAACTACTTGGACGATGACACCTTGAAGCTGTATCAGACCGCGAAGAAAGCGCAAGGGAGCGAGAAGGACATTGCGACGCTGAAGCCGGAGCAGATCGCGTTGTTGGCGAAGCATGGAGTCGTGGTCAAGCGCAAAGCGTAACGCGCATCGAACCGACTGCGAGGCACAAGAGGCTCACCTGCGAAGGTGGGCCTTTTTTGTGTCTACACGAGGCGACGACCGCAAGTCGTTGAATCCAAAGTGATTCATAGCTAAAACGCACAAGGTTGACTCCAGTTCGATTCGAGGACGAAACGCGATGCAAACCCCACAAACCGCACAAAAACCTCACAGCGAGCCAAATCGGCGAGAATTGAGCCGGTTTCAGGTCGATTGCGAACTCGCAAAACCGTTGGCGATCTCGCACGCATGGGTGGAGGCGCAGGCGCGCGTCGCATGGGTGCTGGCGTGCGGATGTGGTACCTGTACGGTTAAGCGACTCCTCAGCGGGAATTCGTGGTTACCAGGAGGAGAGGCATGACACAGCGAGAACTCAACCGCATGACAGTCGATCCTCTTTCATTGTACTGGCTAAATCACTCATATACTGGGTACTGGCGTCATATCAACTGCATTCTGAGCTACAGAGGGCAAGAGCGGTGTCTCATCTGTACTGTCGTGCTACTGAGACTGAGGGGTGAAGTATGAGCACGCCATTCGGGCCACCGCATACACTCAAGCAAGCCCTCGCACTCCAAGCAGCGAAGCGCCAGTTCCTCTTACGGGAGGCGAAGCGACATGGCATGACACTCAAAGTGATCGCACTCCCGCGCGTGCGTTCTGCTAACTACAAAGGACTCCCGTGGAAAGGAGGCACGACATGACTCCGACTTGCGCCTATACGGTCCAGTATGACGACGACGAACTCGTAATCGAGTGCCCATGCGCATTCGAGACCGATGCAGAATACCACTCGCATGGATTGGAGATTGCGCGCGCGTACTTGGCCCAACTGGAACAGGAGATAGAGTGTTGACACCGGACGAGAACACCTTACTGTGCTATTGGTACAAAGGTGACGGGAAAGCAGGGTATGAGCAACATACACCACACATCCTCGACAAAGACTTACGGGATAGGTGTCTGATCTGCACACTAGTTCTACAACGGAAGGAGACACGATGAAACCAGTACTGACTGTCGAACTCTACCGCGAGAACGTCCACACCTACGAGCGGCGCCCGATTCGTGATGTGTTGGCGGTGGTCGCGGTGGGAACGTGCATGTTCCTGTGGTTGCTCATTCTCGTTCACATCGTGCGTCTCGCAATGAGGTGATGCAATGGCACTTGAGAACAGCAGGGAGATCAACGAGAAGCGCCTTCTCCGCACCATTCGCGAGGAGGAGGAAGAACTCATTGTCGCAGGACTGATGACGCATGTGCCGGTGATGAATGAGGAACGATTGCAGCGAGTCTGTGACCACCCTGATTTGCACGATGACGCACAGAAGGCCATGCAAGGCGACCACGAGGCCATTCGCACCTTCCTTAAAGTGGTGGAGTCATTGGTACGTAAGCAGGTGACGGAACTGTGGCTCTCGCGCATCCGTAGTCGGCACTTAGCGCATCGCATTGGTCTCGGGCTCAAGGATGGCATTGTGCCAGAAGGATGGACGTATCAAGGTGGCGGGTGTTGGAAGTTACCGGAGAAGGACGAGTAAGCATGGTCACCTCACGCGAATACAACACCGTCATGCGGATCTACCGGCAGTACTTGCTCGGCGTGAAACGAAAGTATGGAAGTTGTCGCGGACTCGGCCACTACCACCTATTGCTCGCGACGTATCGAGGCGCCAAGCACATTGTCATTCTGCGCAAGACGGGGTGGGACTCGTGGCCGTGGTGGAAGCGAGCCATGCGTCGGACGTACTGGCTTCCGCAGTGGAGCTGGCGCCAAACGCTGCGCTATTGGCTGGTAAATCGTTCAGTACTTGGCCGTTACGTATCACTCATGCTATGGCGAAGGAGGCTGTAATGACACAAGTGCGTATTCATTGGACACACGACGAACGCGATCTCGTCATCGAGGCCATCGCGGAGCACATGCGGAAGGAACCGCGTGCGCGGTTTCGCGAGCTGTGGGAGGCGGGGAACGCCATTCTGCCGGCGGAGCGCCAGCGCAAGTGGTACAGCTCATACAGCGGAGCGCAGAATGCGGATCATCGCTTCTTTGCGGAGGCAAAGAAACGTGCAAACGTCATGGGGCCATGGGAACGTATTACGCCGCAGCTAGCACCAGGACGAGAGCATGTCCCGCACGAAGCGCAACCGGAGGTGACGTGGGTGCCGGTGCCGACGCCACAGACACTGGTCGAGGTGCCGTTGAAGGAACTCCTCGCAGAAGTCATTGATCGTGTCTTGAGCAGGTTTGGCGCGCCACAGAGAGAGATCCTGCCCTACGACGCATTGCAAAAGGTGATCGAGCCGTTACCACAACGCATGCGCCCTGATGATCCAGGTGTCGGCGTGACATCCGTGAAGACACGGCCAGTGCGTATTGCGTGCTGCGGGTTGCTCCAATCACAGTTCAACCGTGTGAAGGAACGGGTGAACGCCAAGAAGGTGGAGTTGGTGCTGGTGAGTAATCAGTATGATCCGACGCACGCCGACTGGAAGAAGGGGTTGGATCACGCGATTGTGACGCGGTTCGTCCGACACGGGCATCATGAGCAAGCAAAGCAGGCACTCGGGAATGAGCGGGTGCATTGGGTGAGCAGTGGGACGGAGACGGTGGTGGCGAAGGTGAGTGAGTTGGTGCCAGGAAGCTTGAACTAGCGGAGAAACGATGGCACAAGGTGTCATACGATACCTCGCGGTCAGCACAAAACAGGACGCACGCTCTGACGAATGGACCGATGTTCATTTCACGCATCGCTGTGAGAAGTACGAAGGTCAAGATGATGTGTACCAGTTCGGGAATGTGTGGGAAGGGTTTATAGGAAGCGCCCCATGCGGCTGTGAAGTCATGGTACAGCAGGAGCTCTGGCTATGGTGGCGAACATTGCCGCTCTTGAAACGAGCCCTCTATGGCGTACGACAAACATTACCAGATGCGCCTGCCGAGTGACACCGTCGATCCGCAAGGCTATCTGTGCGACAAAGACGGTACTCTCGTGTTGCTGTGTCGTGATGATCGCAAGGCGCCGGAGCATTGGGTGTGCGACGATCGCTTTCGCGCCGTGCCGCAAGGCTGTGAGATCGTGCGGTTCGTAAACCGGTACCTCCCGCCATGCCGCAATTGTCGAGCTACATAGTCCACCGTTGGTGGAAGAGCTGGTGCATTGGACGCTATGTGTACGTACTGGTCCGTCAGTCACACTATTGGGAAGTCATTCGACTCGGTTCGACAACGACGGGACATCGTGTGCCGTGGCGACGGATTCCGTGGTGGACCGTATGAGTAAGCCTGAAGGTGAGTTCGTGAGGCTCGCGATCTACGAAGGGCTTACCGCAGAAGAGCTGACGTATAAAGTTCACGCGGATACAGATACATTCGTATACTTTATCCATCGCTGCGCGACAAAGAACGGCCAGCATGACCGCGTCGGCTATGTTGCGAACTACGATAACACAGGACTGTGTCACGGAACGTGTTGTGCAGTGGACGTGCCGCCAGAAGTGTGGACACGATGGCAACGGATGAGCGAGCTCGAACGGCGCATCGTCGCCTTGCGACAGGAGCCTACGCATGTGGAGTGAAATCCTGACGGTACTGTGGGCCGGAACATTAGTCGGCATTGTGACATACGGTCTTGGATGGCGCGCTGGACATGTAGACGCCGTTCGTGAGATTGCGAACGCCGCAAAGGAGCACGACCGTGAGCGACGACTGTCTGCTGTGGGTGGGTTGGTCGATCAGCACGGCGAGTCTGTGCCTTGCGTGGGGTGGGTGGCAGTGGTGGCGACGATGGCGCCAACGACGTCGGAGTCGCCAGCAAGCGGCGCAGATGCCGCTCCATCGGGGGAAAGCGACGTGAGTGCGTATGGGCGGATGCGCGCGGCGGTGGAACGGTGGCAGCTCGAACGGTGGTGGAATGGGCCGACGAAGGAGGAACACCGTGAAGGACCGTGAACAGCGATACGTACTCCTTGTGGACATGAAGCGGTTTATGGAGCAAGCACCACGCATCGACTACACGGCGGTACGCATTCTCGCAGACGGCATCACCGCACGCGAGGCAATTGGCGGGTGGAATCTGAACGAGTCAGGCGATACCGTCCTGTTTATCAACGCGATTGAGCGAGTCGTCCGTACGCAACTTACGATGTATCTCGACCAGCGTCTGCGTGACGCACTCTCGGAGGAGCACGATGCACGTCCTGAAGCGTAAGCGCCTGCGGCATGTCTGGCGTAGTCAAGCGGACGTGATCGATCACTGGTTCGATCACGCGATCAATGGCGCGGCGCCAGCACACGGACATGCGATGACCGGCGGGTACCAGCATAAAACTATTTCGGTACGCTTTGAAGGACGCTCGCTGTACTCAGAAGAAGAGCGTCATACTATTGAACTAGCCCGGCTCGTACAGAATCACCGGAACCGATGGGTACTGTTGGTTCGTAAAGCATGTAACGAACATCAAGCCCGCAATCTGCGACGGATGACGGTCACGTGGCGCGCGAACGAACACCGGATTCCCTTCGCCTATGTACAGACGTTCGACGATCTCATACGGAATCAAGCATGGTACAGCGAACGCGTGCGGGCACGGTATGGCCTATGGAAGCGCGCGTACGCAAGGTACCCAAAGCAGTGGAAGTTTGAGATGCTTGAAGAGGTCATACAGCAACGCGCACGGTACGAGCGACTGTTCGCACTCAAGCGTACAAAAGAGGAGTCCGACGTCCGGCTCGCACGGGTCACGCAACGACTGATGGCGTCGGTGTAACGATGTGGCTAGAAAACGATACGTTCGCCACAAAAAAAGACCGAACACGTTATTGTGCAAGGCGCTTGTGGACCGCGTATGCGCTGTTCAAATATCAGAAAGAGATGCCATTACGTCTTCTCCACATCCAAGGACTGATGCGTAAGTGGAACATCTCATGGGAACAACTGACGACACAGTGTACCGCAGAACACTTTGACGAAGCAGTGGCGTGGTGGGTCGCACGACGATTAGGGCAGTAACGCAGTTCCTTTAACCTGGAGGTTCGCAATGACGGAGTTGAAACCGAGTGAAGTCACACAGGTGCTCAAAGGCATCTTAGGCATACGAAAGCCGATCCTGATTGTCGGGGCGCCAGGCGTCGGCAAGTCCGAGTTGGTGACGCAAGCATGCGACAGCGCTGGGTTCGCGCTCATTATCTCGCATCCCGTCGTCAGTGACCCCACGGACTTCAAGGGCATGCCGTTCCCGATGGCGGAGAAAGGGATCGCCGAGTTCCTCCCGTTTGGCGACCTCGCCGAGGTGATGGCGTGCGAGCGCCCGACGGTCTGGTTCTTGGACGACATCGGGCAGGCGGCGCCCGCGACACAAGCCGCGCTCATGCAGCCGCTCGGGATGGGCGCCATTAACGGCAAAAAGATTCCCGCGTGCGTCACAATGATCGGCGCGTCGAACCGACGGCAGGATCGGGCGGGTGTCAGCGGGATGCTGGAGCCGGTGAAATCACGGTTCGTGACGATTCTGCACATGCGAGCGGACTTGAACGATTGGAAGTCGTGGGCGTACACGCATCAGGTGCATGAAGCGGTGATTGCGTTCCTCACGTTTCGGCCGGACTTACTGCACCAGTTTACGGCGACAGCGGATCTCACCAACAGCCCGTGTCCACGGACGTGGAGTCACGCGAGTACGCTCTTGAAGCTCGGCTTAGGAGCTGAGACGGAGCAAAGCGTGTTGGCAGGCGCCGTAGGTGAGGGCGCCGCGAGCGAGTTGGCGGCGTACGCCAAGATGTACCGTGAGTTGCCGGACTTGGACGAGGTAATTCGCAAACCAGAGAAAGCGCCCATCTTCAAGGACGCGGATGCGCACATCCAGTGGGCGCTCTGCGTCGGGCTGGCGACGCGCTGTACCGAGAAAAACTTTCCGCAGATCGTGACGTATGCGGAGCGGTTGGTCGAGAAGAAGAAGGGCGAGTTCGCGGTCGTGCTCGTGCGGGATGCGCTCCGCAAGGAGAAGAAGATCGCGACAACGCCGGCGTTTAAGGCGCTGGGGAATGGGCCGTTTGGGGATGTGGTGTGCGGGGTAGAAGAATGAAGATGGCACGATTCATTGTACGGACGTGTCTTGCATTGTACTTGTGTGCACGTGTTTTTGCGCATACTGCATTTTCGCTTACCATTTCATGCATCAGAGGAAACGTCGGCATGGGTCTTGCTAATTGCGGCGTATATCGTAGCCGGTGACAAGGAGTAACTTGTGAGCGACAGGCACATTGAATCCACTGATCCTGATTTGTCGTGGGTGCAAACAGCGCGGCTCGCTGCTCGCCTAGGGGCTTGGGAGTCGGTGTGCCGCCTGCGGAGAGTACGTGAACTGGCCGACGAGGCCCAAACATGACAGCGAAATGTGAACGGCTGGTCGCGTATTACGTGACAGCGCCGCCAAGCGAACGAGAGTGGTGTCACGTGGGTGCGTGCCTCGTCGGCGCACGTCTCCTGGGGTGGCGCGTCTGCGAAAAGGCGTTTCGCAGTGTGTGGTACAACCGCGTCAGTCGCTGTGCCGTTTGTCGAAAATACATCAACAATCCGAACGGACTCATTGGTATTCCGCGTAAAGCGAGAAGACGATGACAGACGACGACCTCCGACATGCACACGTGTTGCGGCGACTTGGAGACTGGGAAGGTGTCATACGCCTCTATCAACAGAGTTACATCCGGGATCACGATCAGCCACATACGGGGTTGTTTGACGACACACAAGAAATTATCCAAGCGTACGCACGCTGGAATCAACAGAATCCTGGCGTACGCGACCGGATTACGCAAAGATTCTGACGCAATCGTACTGGCGCTGGGTCGATGCGGATAAGTACAAGACTCAGTCGGTAATACTAGCTCGCGTCAGACAACAATTGCGCGAGGCCAACCTGGAGGTACGAACACATGGGTAAAGCGACCAGTGCGCTCGACAAAATCCAACGGGCTCGCGTCAAGCTGGTGCTTGATCAGCCGTTCTTCGGGATGCTGACGCTCAGTCAACTGCGGCTCGCGCAACGCGAAGACCTCCCGGCGCCGATGGGCACCGACGGACGTACGCTGTACTTCAGGAGTGCGGAGGTGTTGAAGTGGTCGTTGTCCGAGGTGTGCGCCGTCATTTGTCACGAAGTACTCCATGCCGCGAACGGGCATGTGTGGCGCGTCGATGGACGGGACAAGTGGCGCTTCAACGTCGCGGCGGACTACGCGATCAATCCGATTATCAAAGAGTGTGGCATGACACTGCCTGACGGGTGCCTGTATAGAGAGGAGTGGGCGGGCAAGTCGGCGGAGCAAATTTATCCGCTGTTACCGAAGGACTTGAAGACGCTCGGCATCCCGAACGACCCGCTGGGACGTGACTTGCTCGAAGAAGCGATCAAGGGGCTGACGCCAGCAGAGAAGGAGCAGCTCGGGCGCGACTGGAAGCAAGCGGTCCAGCAGGCACTCCAAGCGGCAAAGATGCAGGGGAAGGTGCCGGCGGGACTCGACCGATTCGCCGGTGAGTTATTGCGTCCGGTGTGCGACTGGCGGGCACTGTTGGCGCGATTCATTCAAGCGAGTTGTACGAACGATTACTCGTGGAAGCGCCCGAACCGGCGCTATCTCGGGAGCGGCATCTGGTTGCCGTCGCTCTGGACGGAGCGCACACGACCAATTGTTGTCGCGATCGACACCAGCGGCAGTGTAGGCGCAGCGGAGTTGCAGACGTTCGTGAGCGAGTTGAACGGCATCGTGCAGGAGGCGAACCCCGAGCGCGTGCATCTGCTGTGGGCGGACGCCGCAGTGGCGGGCGTGCAGACATTCGAGAGTGGCGATCCGATTGTGTGCGAGCCGAAGGGCGGAGGCGGGACCGACTTCCGACCCGTGTTTCGGTGGATCAGCGAGCAAGCGAACGAAGATGTGGCGTGCGTCGTGTACTTGACAGATATGTACGGGACGTTCCCGGAGCACGCGCCGGAGCTACCGGTGCTGTGGGTCGCAACCAGTGACGTCGCCGGGCCGTGGGGCGAAACGATCCGCTTAGAGGAGCCCGTACGCTAGATGGAAAAATTTCAGCGGGTCGAGTTACTGCTACAGCCGTGCGTCGATCACCGCAATGACGCCGACTGGGTGCCGAACAACAACAAGCAGTACTGCGAGTATCGCGGATGTCGCGCCACGATCTGTCCACGATGCGCCGGATACTTTCGCGTGACGGAAAGTGTCTTGTACGGCTATTGTGTGCAGCATGCACGCGAGAAGGTCCGCTAGATGGAACAATACAAACGCGTCGCCGTCCTGCTCGGCGTCGATTGTCTCGTCAAACATCGCCACGGACCCGCCGGAGAGCATGATGTCGATTGGCGCGTCAATCCACGCAAGAACTACTGTACGTACGCCGGATGTTACGAACGGATCTGCGATCAGTGTGCGGCGCGAATTACGTGGCGCGGCAAGGAGGGTCCGTGGACGATGTACTGTCAGAAGCACGCGTAACACTAGACAAAGACGCCTACGTGATGCGTACGGTCAATCGTATGCAGCCTGGCTGGTATACGACACAAACGCGTCATGCGTGCGAAGCGTACGCCCAACGCTGTCGCTTGAATCGGGCGTGGCGCGAACAAGGCTCGAACCGCCCACTGTTGTGTCAGTTTGGTGAGGGCAAAGGTGCGAAGGTGTGGGTGCTGGAACGAGCGCAGGCGGCGGCGATGTTGTTTGATCGTTCGCAGTCGTATCGGAGCGCAGGACTCTATCAAGTGAACCAGGCGACCGGACAGTGGACGCATACACGCTATCGGACGCTGCATGAGACGGCGCTCGACCTCATTCTCCCGCTCAGCGACAAGCGGGTGCAGAAAGCGCGGACGTGGGCGGTGCGACGCAAGTTGAACGGTGAGACATGAAAGCGAAGTACAAACGCGTCCTCGCGCATCTGATCGCGTGTCCCGATCACAGTAAGGAGTCAGACTGGTATACGAACCGGCGCAAACAATGCTGTATGACGCGAGCGTGCAACGCGAGCCTCTGTGAGCACTGCGCTGGCGCCATTCGCTGGCACGCAGCCATCGACCCTGATCCGTTTGACCTGTGGTGTACGAAACATGCGGCGAATCGTGACCTCTAAAAAACTGAACACCGTGTCACTAGATAAGCTCCATCGGGAGCAAGAGGCACAGCGTCTCCTCGTGCCGAACAAGCTGCGAGCGATTCGTTGGGTGTCCGGTGGGACGAATCGCTGTTGTAACGTACGCGGGACGTGTCACGAGGAGCGGTTCGAGGAGTTGTTCGTGGCGCATCTCGACGACCTGAAAGACCCGCACTTCCTATGCGCGAAGAAGTCCGTGCTGCTCTCGACCAAACGCACGCTGTATAGCTGGCTCCGCGATCAGTACACCGCGAAGTGCGAGGCCAAGTATGTCGTGCCGGGCTACCGCGTCTTTTGTTGGCCCTGCTTCAAGGAGGGCCAACGGTGGCACACGAAGTTACAAGAGCTCCGATCGTAGACACACCCCCTCCTAATAGTAGTGGGAGTACATATATCCTTGAGAACATTCACAACTGGTGTGGTCCACCTGGGGGGTGTGCCCCCCTCCCCACGGAGTTACGCCATATATAATTAAAGAGAAGAGCATAAAGCGTGCCACGCGTACGTACAAATCGAGCGTTCTTAGGAGTTAAAACGTGACTGAGAGCGTTGAATCTTAGTATCGCGCATAGGGGGGAGTACGGGGGGGATGTGGGCAGAGGGTGTTGTGAGCGTTATCAACACTATGCACACTGTAAAT
>Ga0307471_100001034_pt1 | contig 14898 bp, 9 predicted proteins | sample atmos_gasesAM3C__2_FD_204566 | JGI IMG/M metagenome (GOLD analysis project Ga0307471, IMG submission 204566) | Hardwood forest soil microbial communities from Morgan-Monroe State Forest, Indiana, United States - atmos_gasesAM3C_515 | ecosystem: Environmental > Terrestrial > Soil > Temperate... | reverse complement strand
ATGTGGCAAAAGCGGCGAAGCAGCACGGCGCTCGTCTGCTTTTTCTCAGCACCGACTATGTGTTCGATGGCACGAAGACGACTCCCTACGCTACCGATGATCGCCGCTCCCCCCGCAGCGTTTACGGTCAGTCGAAGGCCGAGGCCGAGGTGCAACTTGGCCAGATTCTTCCGCAGTGCTGCATCGTGCGGACTTCGTGGCTCTTCGGCACCGGCGGAAAATGCTTTCCCAACACAATTCTAAAGCTGGCAGCGACCCGGCCGCAGCTGGAGGTAGTTGGCGACCAGCGCGGTTCCCCGACCTACTCGGTGGACCTGGCCCGCGCCTTGATTCAGCTTTGTCATCAGGAGGCAAGTGGCGTGGTGCACGTCACCAACCGCGGCGAGTCCTCGTGGTACGACTTTGCGCGCGAGATCATCGCCCGTGCCGGACTCAGCACCGTCGTGCGCCAGACCACAAGCGACAAGTTCGTGCGCGCAGCAGAGCGTCCGAAGTATTCCGTGTTGTCGCCAGAAAGTTTGCAGAAGCGTGGCGTCGAGATGCTCGACTGGCAGGACGGGCTGCAACGATACCTGGCCGAGAGAAGATAACCCGGAATATTGTCTCAGACCACATAGGGAAAGATGAGGACGTCTGTCCCTACATGGTTCGTGGTGACTTACAGCTGTTCCCGCAGAGCGGTTTGCATCTTTGCCTGGTGTCGCAGGTCCAGCTTGGTGCCGGCGCACGTGACGTGGAACACGTCGGTTGCGGTCTGACCTTGGGTGTCGATGATTGCAACCTCGATATTGCAGCCAAGTTCGGCCATGGCGGAACTGATGTCGTAGAGCAGCCCGGGACGGTCCTGGGCAATGATCTCGATCAATGTGCTGTGCTGTGAACAATTGTTGTCGATCTGCACGCTGGGCTCGACCGTTACTTTCGGACTCTGCAGTCCCGGCTTGAATTTTGTCTCCATGAGTTCGACAACATCGATTTCACCCGACACTGCTTCAGCCAGCTTGCGCTTCAAGCGGTCTATTTCAGGGGGATTAAGCTCCAGCGTCCGGAAGCGGTCAGAAAAACGAATTGTGTCGAGCACGACGCCGGCCTTGTTGGAAAATGCTTCCGCCTTCAGGATGTTCATTCCCCACGACGAGAGCGTCCCCACCACGTGGGAAAATAAACCCGGGCAATCCAGGGTCAGGAGAACCAGTTCGAAGTAGCCATCACGACCGAGTATGTCGATCTGTGGTTCGTCATCCTTCTGTTTGAGCCGATCGTACATGCGGCAGTGCGCCACAATCTCTTCCGACGGGTGCATCAGCAAGTAACGCTTGGGGAAACCTTCCAGAAAAGAAGTGATGTGTTTCGCATCCGACTCGCCTGCCGCGGCCACCACTTCCTTGATTCGTTCACTGTTAGAAACACTTTGAGTGAGGCGCTGGTCGTCCACGTTCCGGCTCAGATGGTTGAACGCTGCCGCGTAGAACTGCCAGAGCAGTTCAGCCTTCCATGGCGTCAAGGCTTCCGGGTTGACCGATTTAATGTCGGTGTAGGTAAGCAGCGTCAGCATCTTCAGCCGTTCCGTGGTACCGACGCATTCCGTGAACTCGGCCACCACCTTGGGATCGAAGATGTCCTGGCGCATGGTGGTTGACGACATTCGCAAATGGTTCGCAATCAGAAAAACCACCATCTCGCGGTCAACGGGTTCAAGACGAAGCCGTTCGAGAGCGCTGGCGGAAGCTTGCAGGCTTCCGGTCACGTGGTCATCATCAGGCATACCCTTGCCGACATCATGGAGCAAGAGAGCCAAAAAGAGCAGGTCGGGACGTTCGAGTGCATCCAGAATGTCGCGGAAGCGGCGTTCCAGTTCGCTGTCGGGCGTTCGCAACGCATGGATGTTTTCAATCGCCACAAGCGAATGTTCGTCGACCGTGTAGCGGTGGTAATAGTCGCGAATGACAAGCGAATCGACTGCCTGGAACTCAGGAAACAGCAGAACCAGCACCCCCAACCGGTGCATGGCGCGCAAAGCAGCCCCGGCGTGAGGCGATACTAGGATCCGTCGGAAGTACGACCACTCCTCCGGAGAATCCTGTGCCCACTGCCGAAGTTTGGGAAGCGACGCTTCGACACACCGCTCGGTCTCAGAAGTCAATTTCAATCCGTGGCGGCCCACGAACTCGAAGAGGCCAAGCAGAACTGACGGATCCTGAACCGAAGAAAGTTGGCGGAGAAAGACCCGTCCCTCGACCACGGAAAAATCAGCATTGGACAAACGCGATTTACGATTTTCAAACAGACGGTACAGACCGGAGCGCGACGGCGGCACTTCGTCGAACAAGACCGTCAGTCTGTAAATTGACCGGACGTGCCGGAAATAAGTCCGCATCCACACCGCAGCCGATACCGGCGCGCCGTCCGCCAGTCCGATGCCTGCCGCAGCCGCTTCGGACTGCAATTCATAGGTCAGCTGATTGAGGTCCCGGCCTTGCCGATAGTGCAGGAAGCACCGCACCGCGGAAAGAAAATCCAGAGCGGCACTACACTCCGCGCGAAACGCCTCCGGCAGCAGATCCTTGGGGTCGGGCCAGACGCCCGTCTTCTCCAGCTGAGAAGTGAGGCTGAGCCAGCCTGCGACCTGGTCGTCCCGCAAGCCGCCGGGAGAGTCCTTGATGTTCGGTTCCAGGTGAAAAATGGTGTGGCCGTACTTGTTGTGACGCGCCGATGTCAAGTCGATCAGCCTCTGCTGCAACTCCAGGGCCTCACGGCCGACCATTTTCGGAATCACCTGCGAGCGCAACTGTTCAAACAGCCGCGCGTCGCCGCAGATGTGGCGGCAATCCAACAGGGAAATGTTGAATTCAAGATTGTCGCGGTGCAGCTTGCCACATTCCGCCAGGGAGCGGGTGGTGGGGCTGACACGAAGGTGTAAATCCCAGAGCGCCTGGGAAATCTGCGGAATGACCCGCTTCTCCGCATCTTCACTGAGGGCCGATTCATGCAGGAAAAGCACATCTACATCAGAGCAGGGAAATAGCTGACGGCGGCCATAGCCACCCAGGGCAGCAACGCACATCCTGTCCGGCGAGCCAGGGGAAAATTGATTCCACAACTCACTTATGAATGAATCGGTCAGACCCGAGCGTTCGTGGATTGCGTTCTGTCCGTTGTGCGATCGCTCGAATCTCTCGCGTATCTTCTCAGACTCGGCCTGATATGCGTCCTGCGATATCACGGTATTCGCCAGCACTGGCATCTGAACCCCGGTCTCCTGACGAGATAGTGCGTCCGATCGCCGCTACTCCGCGTTCGTCACTTCGAAATTCGCCGGGGACGATTATGCGATTTCCCGTCCGCAATGGCTAATCTATAGTTTTTATGGTTCGGATTCATAACGGTTATAGCTGACTGGTAGCTTTATTCAAAGGGAACTCCGCCGGGAGCGACCCTGATGATGTTCGAGGACGCTCCCAGCTGACAATCTGTTAGTCTCGTCTTCTTGCTGACCCGGAATCGTTAGACGGCTATGGCTCCGCGCTCCAGGTTGCGGATGCGAATGACTTCATCCACCTTGGACAGAAATATCTTTCCGTCCCCGATTTTGCCGGTAGAGGCCGCTTTGACGATGGCATCGACGGCGGCGCTCACTTGAGCGTCGTCGAGCACGACTTCGACTTTTACCTTCGGTAGAAGATCCACCGAATACTCCCGGCCACGGTAAGTTTCGGTGTGACCTTTCTGACGGCCATGGCCTCGCACCTCAGAGATGGTCATCCCAGTGATGCCCGCTTCGGTCAACGCTTCCTTGACGACTTCAAATCGTCCCGGCTGAATGATCGCTTCGACTTTGGTCATGTTTTTTCCTGTCTCGGGTTACTGGTCAGCTGCCAGAAGCAGAGAACACGCTCCACTTCCGGCAACCAATCGCAGCGCCCAGGTTATGTTAACTGGCAATGCCAGGTGCATGTTTAGTGCCCGCAATTCCTCTTACGCTAGCCAGCGGCAGTTCCTGCGTCATTCCGCTAGGTGCGCCCAGCGCTGAAATCACATACTCAGGGTAAGCCGAAATGCCGTGCTCGTGAAGATCCATACCGTAGGTCTCCATCTCTGCCGGCAAGCGCAGCATCCCCATCGCGTTTACGACGAGCATCACCACCATGGCAACCGCGAACGTCGCTACGGTTACGACAGCGCTGCCGATGATTTGAGCTTTGAGGACCTGCAATCCGCCGCCGTAGAACAATCCTCTCAGGGGCGCGGAGTTGTCAGGCGAGATCGGTCCAGTTGCGCCGTATTGGCCACAGGCAAACAGGCCAAGCGACAACGTTCCCCAGATGCCGCAGAGCCCGTGTACGGGCACCGCACCGATGGGGTCATCAATGCGTAGCCATTCCAAGAGATCGACGCCCATGATGACTAGAACTCCAGCGATTCCGCCGAGCGCGACTGCACCCGTCGGACTTACCCAGTAGCATGGGCAGGTAATAGCCACCAGCCCAGCCAGAAATCCGTTTGTGGTGTAGCTGGCGTCCCATTTCTTGAATTTCATGTAACCGTAGAAGATCGAGGTGAGACCAGCTGCGCAGGCGGCCAGAGTTGTATTCGTTGCCACGCGACCGATGCCCACAAAGTCCATCGCCGAGAGGGTGCTGCCGGGGTTGAACCCGTACCAACCGAACCACAGAATAAGGCCGCCGCTGACGGCAATTGTCAGATCGTGCGGCAGCATCGGCTCGCCCCCATCGCGCTTGAACTTTCTTCCCAGCCGTGGCCCCAGAACGATGGCGCCGGCTAACGCGATGAATCCGCCGATGGTATGGACCACAGTCGAGCCTGCAAAATCGTGGAAGCCCATGCCCAGCGACGGGAAGAAGTGGCCGTCGCTGCCCATCAAGGCCAGCCAGCCATCCGGTCCCCAAGCCCAGTGTCCGATGATCGGGTAAATGAAACCGGTGACGCAGACGCTGTAAAGCAGGTCGCCGACGAATCCAGTGCGGCCGATCATTGCGCCCGAGGTGATGGTTGAGCAGGTATCGGCAAAGGCAAACTGGAAGATCCAGACTGCCAGGAAGGCGACGCCCGTGGTTTCGTAGGTGTCCGGCGCATGCTGCAGGAAGAACCAGTGATAGCCGATGAAGCCGTTGCCGTGGGAGAACATGAACGCAAAGCCGACAGCGTAGAAGAGAATTCCGCAGAGACAGGTGTCCACTACGCATTCCACCAGCACGTTTACGGTTTCACGGGACCGACAGAAGCCGGCTTCCAGCATGGTGAAGCCCACCTGCATGCCGAACACCAGGAAAGCGGCGACCAGGGTCCAGGCCGTGTTCACCGGGTTGACCACATCGGCCGCTTTCACCTCAGGCGCGGCCGTTTGAGCATACACGTGCGCAAAGAATGCCGCCGAGACAACTGCCATGATCGCCAGCACCAGGCCGACGCCCAGCAGTTTGCCGGCTAGCAACGTCCCCCCATAGCTGCGCCATTCCGGGTCTCGCAATCGAACCGACAACCGGGAAAACTTTTGGGCCAGAGATAATCTCGAGACCCTTTTTGAGTCAGCAGTCATAGTGTCGCTCCAGTCCTTGATTTGTTAGCTGCAACCACGCGATCAACGTGCTCAATTTTGTACTTCGATCCACAATTGGCGCGGGCACGGCCTGGGCGCTGGAACCAGGGGTGGTTTGAGTTGAGCCCAAGCCGTTAGCCCACATAACAGCGGCATCACTGCCGCTGGGTAGAAATCGTTCTTCCTGTAAGTACTCAGACACCAGGCGAAGCTGCGGTTTTTTCAAGTTGACTGCCTCCTGGCTACTTGGCATCGGCGCTGCTGAATGCGTACACCACGCCCAGCGTCACAGTGTTCTGGGCATCCTTAAACAGTCCTGTCCGATAAGGGAAAACATCCTGGTCCGACATGTCGCGGCGGAATTCCAAGCGAGTAATGATCTTGCTTGCCAGCATGCGTTGGAGCGTCAACGTAAATTCGCCCACGTTCTGGGCCGTGCCAGTCGAAAGCCCGTTGTGATCCTTGAACCACTCGCCGCGAGTGGCGATCGCCCAGGTGGCGTTGGGAGCGTACTTGATGTATCCGGCAATGCCGCTCCACCATACCGCGGAGGTTGTCGGAGGTAATCCCAGAGGTGTTACCGGCACTCGATCATGGCCGTAATCGTAGTTCGCCATCAGCGAGAGTTTTGCGTTGGGGCTGTAGGTTACGACGGTGTCGGTGAGGTGCCTGAAGTCCGAATTGTCGTTACCCTGTTCCGGCCCGACAAGATAGTTTTCGATCAGACTCAACTTGCTGTTGGGAGTCCATGCGGCCGAGAAGCCAGTGGTCTTGCCGCTGTTATTGTCCACACTATTGTTCCATCCGTTCATGAGGTAACCGGTCAGAGCGAACTTGCTATTGAAGGCGTACTTGCCGCTCACACCAAAATGAAAATACGGAATGGCCCAGGAGAATAGAAGGCCCCGAGAGTAGTTCCAGTTGTCCTTGGTCTCGATGACTTCCGCGCCGGCCGGGGTTACGAACTTCCCGACGTTGATCTGCAGACCCTTACCTACAGGGGCGAGATACTCCAAGTATCCTTCCTTCAAATATTGATCGAAATTGGTAATGGTCGATGGCGGCGCCAGCACCGGAGTTCCCGGCAGGTTGGGCGAGGCGAGCTCGCCTGCATTGACCAGGTTCATGGCTTGTCCAAAGCCAAGAGCGACGTGATAGCCGACGCGGCTCGCAGTCGCGTCCGGCGCTTTGTCCGCCACCAGTTCAATCATGTTGAGAGCAAACTGGCTGGAATTGACGTCGAAGTTACGCAGGGCCGTAGTGCGATTGGCAGGCTGGTTCGAATTGTAACCGTAGTAGACATCGACGAACCCGCTCAACGTGGTTGGTCCCAGCAACCCGGCGAGTCCGGTAGGCGCGGGAGTGGCCGCCGGCGCGGCGGCGGGAAGCGCAGCAGCAGCAGCAGCGGGGGCAGGGGCAGCGGCAGGCGCGGTGGCAGCAGCTTTCTGCGCCTCCATCTGATTCTTGAGGTCCGTCAGTTGTTTTTCCAAAGAGTCGATACGGCTGGAAAGATCGGTCGCAGGCTCGGTTTGAGCCAGAGCGCGATTCCCTACGCCGCACACAATTCCGAGACTCACAGCCAAAGCCAAAACCCTCCAACGGAAGGCACAATTCATCTGGACGACTCGCTTTCTCCCCTAGTCACGTTTGGTTGCGCACCTAGGTGCACGCCCCGGTAACCAGCGTGGTGCACAGTACCGCCCTGCGGCTGTCAGAGTCCAATGCATAATTCTTTTCGCGCTTATCACAAATACTTTTAAAAACATTAATTTATGGGAGAGATAAGAGAAATTTATTACTCGGTCGGGTGAGTAGGGATGGCGGCCTTGGGAAGACAGCAACGACCGGCTTGATCGACTCTTCGTCGGCCCAGCAAGCCGCCAGCTGTCATCCTGAGCGCAGACAATTCATTCGTTCACGAATGAATTGTCGGAGTCGAAGGACCCTACCGCTTGAGATGGCTCTCGCGCCCTGGAGTTGCCAGCTGAATCACTCGCAGGAATCTGCCTTGTCCCGCTGCCAGAGGTCTTTCGACTCAAGTGGACTTCTTCGCTTCGCGAAGCAGCTACTCCGCTCAGGATGACAACCGGTGGGATTAGACGCATCCGTGAATTTTTACCATGGTACACTGGTACCATGAAACCCGACGCAAGCATTCTGGTAGAACGCGTGCAGACCGGTGTTCGGCTGGAAAAGCGCCTGCTTAAAGTGCTCAAGGCCTTCGCCGAGTACCACGACTTGACACTGGGCGACCTGCTGGAGGGAATTGTGTTGCATGCTTTCGACGGCAAGACCCCGTTCACTCAAGCGTCTCTCAACCGAATCAAAGATCTGAAGAAGTTCTACGGTCTGGAGTTGGATTCGAGGGCCAGCCATCGCCTGAAAGAGGATGAGAGTAAACGTAGGCCATCCCGGTGACTGATCAGGAACTGATTGAACAATTTGAGGACGGCACTCTTCCAATTGAGGGTTTCCACCATCGCGAGCATGTTCGAACCGCCTTCCTATATCTGACCAAGTACCCCGTTCTTGAAGCCCTGCAGATATTCTCCAGGCACTTGCGAAGGTTTGCCGAGGCCCGCGGGAAGCCACAGCTTTACCACCAGACCATAACCTGGGCCTACATCTTTCTTATTCAGGAGCGCATGGCGAGGGCCGGAAGCAAACAGAGCTGGGAAAAGTTCGCCCGCGACAATCCCGACCTGTTGGTGTGGAAGGACGGGATCCTGACCCGATTCTATCGCTCCGAAACGCTCACGTCTGAGCTGGCGCGAACAGTCTTTCTCCTGCCTGACCTGCGGACCTAGAGCCGGCAATCGGAACTCCGCTGATTGGCCGGAATTTCGCTTCGTTCGGTCACGCGGTTGAAATCGAGTAAAAATAGGTAGGATAATCCCGATGTACTCCGGCATTGTTCGAACCGCCTTAACCGACGGCTACCCCTGGAACTCTCGATTACTGTGATCCGCGCGAGGCCAAAGCCGGACGCGAGATGGCAGGAGTGGGCTGTAAACCGCGAAGAATACTTCACATGAATTCAGGCCCTGATTGCAAATGACGTCAACCGGCTGCTGAAGCAGATCTGACGACAGGAGAAGTTTCCATGACGCAGGAAGAAATACGGCTAGCGGAATCAGAAGCGCGCACCAAGCATTGGAAGCGCTGGGGGCCTTACCTCAGCGAGCGCGCCTGGGGCACGGTCCGCGAAGACTACAGTCCGTACGGAACTGCCTGGGAGAGCCTGCCTCACGATCACGCCCGCTCGCATGCTTATCGCTGGAACGAAGACGGCCTGGCCGGAATCAGCGACCGCCAGCAGACGGTTTGTTTTGCCTTGGCCCTGTGGAACGAACGCGATCCCATCCTGAAGGAGCGGTTATTCGGTCTGACCGGCAATGAAGGAAATCACGGCGAGGACGTAAAGGAATACTACTTTTATCTCGACAGCACGCCGACGCATTCCTACATGAAATATCTCTACAAATATCCGCAGGCGGAATTTCCCTATGCGAAGTTGGCGGGCGAGAACCGGCAACGAGGCAAGAGCCAGCCCGAATACGAACTTCTGGACACGGGCGTATTCGACGATGACCGTTACTTCGATGTATTCGTGGAATACGCCAAGGAGGACGTGGAAGACATCCTGATCAAGATCACGGTTTCAAACCGCGGCCCGGAAACGGCCAACCTCCAGCTGTTACCCACGATCTGGTTCCGCAACACCTGGTCCTGGGGCGAGGGAAACGCTGAGCCCATACTCAAACCGGCAAGTAATTCGCCTGACCCGGTGATAGTTTTGGACCACCCTGAGTCGGGCAGACGCTGGTTGTATTGCGAGGGTTCGCCAGAATTGCTTTTTACCGGGAATGACACGAATGCAAAGCGCCTGTTCGGAGTCGACAATCGAACTCCCTACGTTAAGGACGGTATCAACGATTACATCGTTCACGGCTCCAAAGAAGCCGTAAATCCGGGGCACTCCGGTACCAAGGCGTCGGCCCATTACAAACTGAACGTGGGTGCGGGTGAAACCGTTGTCGTTCGTTTGCGCCTGACCAAAGCTGAGCTGAAAACAGAGAATGCCTTCGACGGCTTCGACCGGACCCTGGCGTTGCGTCTGAGTGAGGCGGATGAATTTTATGCGACCCTGATTCCGCAGGATCTTACGCCGGACGCGAAAAATGTCATGCGCCAGGGCTTTGGTGGCATGCTCTGGTCCAAGCAGTTTTATCACTACGTGGTGAAGCGATGGCTGGACGGCGATCCCGGCAATCCGCCTCCACCTCCGGAGCGCCGCAATGGCCGCAATCACGATTGGCCGCATCTCTACAACGCCGACGTCATATCCATGCCCGACAAATGGGAGTACCCATGGTACGCCGCGTGGGACCTGGCATTTCACTGCATTCCGCTGGCCCTGGTGGATTCAGATTTCGCAAAAGAGCAGCTCGTCCTGATGCTGCGTGAGTGGTACATGCACCCCAACGGACAGATTCCCGCCTACGAGTGGGCATTCGGCGACGTAAATCCGCCAGTGCATGCCTGGGCTGCGTGGCGCGTGTACAAGATCGACAAGAAGCACAAGGGGAAGGGTGATCGCGAATTTCTGCAGCGGGTCTTCCATAAGCTGATGTTGAATTTCACCTGGTGGGTGAACCGCAAAGATGCCTGCGGCATGAACATCTTCCAGGGGGGATTTCTGGGACTGGACAACATCGGCGTGTTCGACCGCGGCGCACCCCTACCCACCGGAGGCTACATCGAGCAATCCGACGGGACCAGTTGGATGGCGATGTACACCTTGAACCTGGCGGCTATTGCGCTCGAACTGGCGCGGGAAGACCCGGCTTATGAAGATGTGGCCAGCAAATTCTGGGAGCACTTCATTTATATCGCCCACGCCATGAGCCATCGTGGCCACGATGGTGTGGGATTGTGGAATGAAGAAGACGGATTCTTCTACGACGTCCTGCGCCTGCCCGACGGCGCCAAGTTTCCCATGAAGATTCGTTCCATGGTGGGCCTGATTCCTCTTTTTGCAGTGGAAACACTGGAACCGGAAGTATTGGACCGACACCCAGGCTTCAAACGAAGGTTGGAGTGGTTCGTAAAGAACCGCCCTGACCTTACCGACAACATGGCTTGCATGACGACCGAAGGCAAGGGCGCCCGCCGGCTGCTGGCGATCGCCAATCCAGACCAGCTCCGTGACATTCTCAAATATATGCTGGATGAAGGAGAATTTCTTTCCCCGTATGGTATCCGCGCCTTGTCACAGTTTCACCGCGACCATCCCTATACGCTCAGCGTCGATGGTATGGAATATCGTGTGGATTACGAGCCGGGAGAATCGTCAACCGGCCTGTTTGGAGGAAACTCCAACTGGCGCGGCCCCATCTGGTTCCCGACCAACTTTCTCCTGGTGGAGTCCCTGCAAAAGTTTCACCACTATCTCGGAGAAGACTTCAAGGTAGAGTTCCCGACCGGCTCAGGAAAGATGATGACTCTGTGGGAAGTGGCCGGCGAACTATCGCGCCGTATGACCAACATATTCCTGCGCGACGAGAAGGGACACCGTCCGGTGTTCGGTAATCTCGAGAAATTCCAAACCGATCCGCACTGGCGCGACCTGGTGCTCTTTCACGAATACTTCCACGGTGACTCCGGCGCCGGAGTTGGCGCCAGCCATCAGACCGGCTGGACCGGAATTGTGACCAAGTTGATGCGGCAGAGCGGAGAATCGCGTACCCGCAAGAAGCCCAAGTCGCAGCCGCCAAGCGTCGTAGCCGCAGATTGAATTTCAAACCGTCTTCAGGATGTTGACATCACCCATAGGAGCGATCAAAGTGTTCTGCCAGTGGCAGATTCACAGGCCACGTAAGGGCAGGTGTCCCACCTGCGAGGCGGAGCGAGGCCTCGCGAGTTTTGGCGAGGCTACCGCTCGCCCACCCAGACCGAGGACGTCTGGCCTACGTGGATCGTGCCTCGGTCGTCATTTAGATAGCGGAGTTGCCATGATTGAGTTCAACCAAGAAATCTGCGGCAATCTGGACCCGGCTCTGCTTCGTGAATGGCTGGAAACCAACGGCCTGGGCGGCTTTGCTTCGTCTACCATCACGGGTCTGAACACGCGCCGCTATCATGGCCTGCTGGTCGCAGCCACCAAGCCACCGGTTGGCCGGGAAGTTCTCCTGTCGAAGCTGGAAGAGACCCTGTTGATCGATGGCCAGCGGTTTGACCTCTCCTGTAACCGATATCCGGGCGTTGTCCATCCCCAGGGTTTTCGTTATCTCACAGACTTCCGTCTCGATCCGTTCCCCATTTTCACTTATGACATCGAAGGCATCGTGATCGAGAAGACGGTTTTGATGGTCTATGGCGAAAACACCACAGTCGTGCAGTATGAACTCAAGACCACGAATCGATCGCAACCTTCCAACAGCTTGTGTCTCGAGATCCGGCCTTTGATCGCGTTCCGCGACTACCACTCCACGACCCACGCCAATGGCGGGCTGAATGCCGCGGTCGAGCAGGTGCCAGAGTTGGCCGCGGTGGCGCCTTATCCCGGATTGCCCACTTTATATCTGGCCCACAACGCTGTGGAACTACAGAAGACCGGCGATTGGTACAGGAATTTCGAATACGATATCGAGCGTGAGCGTGGCTTGGATTTCACAGAAGACCTTTTCAATCACTTTATCCTGCGCTTCGATCTGCTTTCGAACCACCAAGCCTCGATCATCGCGTCCGTCAAGCATCGTGATGTCGCGAGGGCGAGCCAGTATCGTCAGTCCGAGATCAAGCGCCGCCAGGTTGCGGTGCAGTCTTCTCCCCTGAAAGACGAATTTGCCCAGACTCTTACTGCCGCGTGCGACCAATACATTGTTGCCCGGGGCGACAAAAAGACCATCATCGCCGGGTATCACTGGTTCAGCGATTGGGGACGCGACACTATGATTTCCTTACCCGGCCTCACCCTGCCCACTGGAAGGCATGACGTGGCCCGCAGCATTCTGAGTACATTTGCCCGCCACGTGGACCAGGGAATGCTTCCCAACCGTTTCCCCGATGCGGGAGAGACTCCGGAATACAACACGGTCGACGCGACCCTGTGGTTCTTCGAAGCCGCGCGCGCCTACCTCGCCTACACCGGAGGCGAAGAGTTTGTCCACACCGAACTCTATCCCGTGTTCACCGACATTATTTCCTGGCACGCTCGCGGCACGCGCTACGGAATCAAAGTCGACCCCAGCGGCTTGCTGACCTCCGGCGAACCCGGAGTCCAGCTCACCTGGATGGACGCCAAAGTCGGCGACTGGGTCGTAACTCCGCGCCGGGGCAAGCCGGTGGAGATTCAGGCGCTCTGGTACAACGCGCTTTGCATCATGGAAGAATTGGCCCGCAGATTTGGAGACGACGCCGCCCAAAAACGTTACCGCAACATGGCCACAATGGCGAACTGGGCGTTCAATCGCCTGTTCTGGAACGAGAAGGACAACTGTCTGTATGACGTGGTTAGCGACGGGCCTCCAGACGCTTCCATCCGTCCCAATCAGATTTTCGCTGTCAGCCTGCCCTACACCATGCTGTCGCCAGATCGCTCCCGGAGCGTGGTCGAGAAAGTTCGCGAACATCTGCTCACTCCGTACGGTCTGCGTACTCTCGCGCCCAGCGATCCGCAGTATCGCGGGCGCTACACGGGTGGCCCGGTTGAACGCGACGGTGCATACCACCAGGGAACGGTCTGGCCGTGGCTGATCGGACCATTCATCACCGCGTATCTGAAAGTGAACGGAGCGAGCGACGCCGCCCGCAAACAGGCGTCCGAATGGCTGCAGCCGTTGAAAGATCATCTCTCGGATGCGGCACTCGGCCACATCTCGGAAATTTTCGATGGCGATGCGCCTCAGCGTCCGGCCGGGTGCGTGGCCCAGGCATGGAGCGTAGGTGAAGTCCTGCGCGCCTACGTCGAAGACGTAAAGGGAATTCGTCCGAGACCGCCCCAGTTCTCGATGGAGGACGGGCGCCCCGCCCGTCTCGCTCCCGACCCGCCCGTGTCCACATCCACCAAGTGAAGGCCTCCCAGTCAAACGTCAAAAGCTGCGGGCGAGGGCCCGCGCCACACAAAGAGTACTCAAAGCTTCAGATATCACCGCCGTAGACAGGGATCACCGCTCCATTCACATCTTTGCCGGCATCGCCGACCAGCCAAGTGATCAAGGCGGCAACCGCAGCCGGACGGACCCATTTGGAGAAGTCCGAGTTCGGCATGAACTTCCGGTTGATCGGCGTATCCATGGTTCCGGGCAGGATCACGTTGGCGGTGATTCCTTTGTCCTTGTTTTCCTGCGCCACCGTCCTTACGAGCGAGACCATGGCGGCCTTGGAAGCGCTGTAAGCGCCGACGCCGGCGCCGGGTTCCAGCGCAGCCCGACTGCCGATCGCGACAATGCGTCCATTCCCCGTCTGGCGCATGACCGGGGCCGCCTCCCGGAGAACATAGAAGGTGCTGTACAAGTTCACATCGAACATGCGTTGGAAGGTGGCGTCGTCGGTTTCGGCAAGGGACTGGCCTCCGGCGAACCCGCCCACGGTGTGAACCAGAATGTCCAGCCTGCCGAAGTGGGATACCAGGCTGGCGATAGCCTTCTTCGCTCCATCTCGGGTGCAAAGTTCCGCTGGCAGCGCAGTAAAGTTCGGGCTGTTGAATTCTGACTGCTGAATTTCTCGTGATAAGCCGACCACCGTGGCGCCGGCATCGAGCAGCGCCTGTGTGACGTGGGTTCCCAGGCCTCCGTTGGCTCCAGTAACCAGTGCGATCTTGCCTTTCATCGGGCCTCCTGTAATTGCTACTTGATTCCGCTCCCCCGTCAATAGTAGCGGAGAGCCGGATGTCCAATAAACCGGGTATGCCGGTGACATTTCTATCTGTTATGATCCGCCCGCCGCGAGATGCCGCTCGGATACTTCCGTGTGATTTTCCGGGCCCATCCTGTCCCGGAAATGGAGGGTAACATCATGGACGCAAGTCGGCCCTTGTTCATTCCGGTGATCCTGGGCACGGCCAGGATGGGCCGCATGAGCCTGCACGTAGCCCGCCTGGTTACCCGGGAAGTGGGGAAGCGCGCCGGGGTTGAAACCGAACTCATCGACATCACACAACTTCCCCTGCCCACCGATGATGCGGGAGAAGCCATCAAAGCTCCCGGCTACTCATCCAAGGTGGAGCGGGCGGACGCGCTGATCATCGTGGCTCCGGAATACAATCACGGCTACTCCGGCTTGTTGAAGCACGTTCTCGACAGTTGCCTCAAGGAATACATTCACAAGGCAGTCGGAAT
>Ga0307471_100001033_pt1 | contig 14898 bp, 9 predicted proteins | sample atmos_gasesAM3C__2_FD_204566 | JGI IMG/M metagenome (GOLD analysis project Ga0307471, IMG submission 204566) | Hardwood forest soil microbial communities from Morgan-Monroe State Forest, Indiana, United States - atmos_gasesAM3C_515 | ecosystem: Environmental > Terrestrial > Soil > Temperate... | reverse complement strand
ATTTGAACGGTGACGTCATTTGGAATGTCGTGAGCGTCCGTGCCGTACGGCAGGAGAAAAAAAACCACGGCCAGCAATACAATGAGGCTACGACGCATGGAGTTTCGCCTACTTGGGGGTATAGCCTGCCGGTAATATCTTGTGGGGATCGATTCGCACAACGAGATAGACAATCTGGTCCGTGGTGATTTCGCTGAACCAATGCGGAGTGTTTGGTGGAATGATGACCACGTCGCCGGGGCCGAGCTTGCGGCTCACGCCATTCTGGATTCCGCTGCCGCCGGTGCTGGGGCCGTTCAGCACGGTGACGACCGGGTTCTCGGCCGGAACTTCCTTTTGATTGTCGAGCGTCCCGCCGGTGACAAGAGTTCCGTGTCCCTCGATAACGTGGTAGACCTCGGTGATTTGAGCGTGTTCGATGCCGCCAGGGGCGTCTTTGCCGGACGTCTTGGCGCGATGGACAACTCCGATGCTGACGTTGTATTCGCCATTGACACTGACCACGCGAATGGCTTGATCGCTGACGCGGTCCGCAATCGTTTTTTGCACCAAGGCTTCCACTTCCGCGCTGCTGATGTCCGTGGCGGTCCCGCGAGGCAGGTGCGGGGCCGGGCTCTGCGTTTGCGCGTGAAAACTTTTCGGGATGGCAAACGTGAAAACAAATGCGAACGCAAGAAGGCCCAACATTATTTTCCTCATGGCGCGCTCCATACAGAATTGAAATGATCCACAGTCTTACTTAGATGATTTTGGCCACACCACGCCTTGGTCTTTCTTAGTGACCGGCGCCAAACCTTTATAGATGAATTTTTGCACGCGCTGGCCACGGTAGGTCTCGGTGGTGAAGAGATTGCCTTTCGAATCGGCGGCGATGCTGTGTACGGCATAGAATTGCCCGGGCTGGCGCCCGCCATCGCCGAAACTGGTCAGTATTTCAAGCGTATCGCGGAGAAGCACGTAGATTTTTTCGTTCGAACCATCGGCCAGGAAAATGTATTTTTGCTGGGGATCTTTGGAGAAAGCGATGTCCCAGACGGAGCCGTCGCCCAGAGTCTTGGTGGCGATAAAAGCTTCTTTAACGAACGTGCCGTCTTTCTTAAAGACCTGGATGCGGTCATTGGGGCGGTCGCAAACATAGAGCAAGCCCTCGTTCGAAAGCTCGGCGCAGTGCACTGGATTTCGGAACTGCTGGGCGGGCGGAGCCTCAGGATTGTACGGGCCGAGGTTGGTGTCGTCAGGTTTCTTGCCGTAGGCGCCCCAATGCCGTTTGTACTTTCCGGTCTCGGCGTCGTAGACGATCACGCGATGGTTGCCGTAACCATCGGCGACGTACAATTCATCGGTGGCTTTGTCCACGAACATCTTCGCGGGTCCCTTCAGGTTGTCCACGTCGTTGCTACCCTGGCTTTTCCCAGGGTGACCAATCTGCAAAAGGAATTTGCCGGCCTGCGTGAATTTCAGGACCATGTTGTCGTGGTAGCCTTTGGGGTCGGGGCCGCGGCTGTTGCCGCCAATCCACACGTTGCCCTTGTAATCCACGGTGATGCCGTGATTCGAATCCGGCCAGTCGTAGCCTTCGCCGGGGCCGCCCCAGTGCCCGATGAGGTTGCCTTCTTCGTCGAATTCGAGAACGGGCGGAGCCGGAACACAACACTCCGCGGCGGGCGGTTTCGCGGTCGCGTAAATTTCCATCGGCTCGTAAGTATTCGTGCGATGAACGATCCAGATATGGTCCTGAGCGTCCACCGAGACGCCGACGCTCATGCCCTGAATCCAATGATTGGGTAGAGGCTTCGGCCAAAGGGGATCCACTTCAAATTGCGGAGCTTCGACGGCGGCGGCTTGGACCGCGGCGCGCTTCTGCAAGAGTGCAGAGCCGATTCCGAGCCCGGCGAGGAGCGCCAGAAAAGCCACTCCCACATAGATTCTGTTTTTCACAGTTGACCTCACTCTCGGACACTTCTCTCTTGGGATTCGTTGTCAGCCTCTATCCCTCAAGAATTTCAGCTTCAACGTGACGCAGCAGGAAGTACCCTATGTGAATTTGAAAACGGCGTGCATTCTACACGAACTTGCCGTTCCATGTGTGGTTCAATCACCATCTTCAGCTACTGCCTTGACGTGGCGGTCGAGGAGGCTCCTGCTGCGACATCGAGAATGATTCCGTTCTGATCGTTTGTAAGAACGAAGAGACGCTTGCCGTCCGCGGAAAGAAGATGAGCAGAGACGCGGCTTGCGAAGAAAAAATCGCCAGTCTGTTTCAGGGTACGCAAATCGTAGAGGACCAGGTGCCCTCTTCCATTGGCCAGGCATAACCGGTCTCCATTCCGGGAAATTTGCGGGCGATAGCCAAACCATTTCGCTTTCTGCTCCCCTGTCGAAATGGCATACAAGAGAGCGCGATTCAGATTGTCCGTCACGACCAGCCAATCGCCCACGGCTTCCTGATGCTCGGGAAGAAAAGAATACTTGCCGGTGTGCACGACAATTCCCCCGGCGGCGGTTCCGTCCCGGGCGTCCAATACTTCCATGAAGTAGTCGGCCTCGCCGGGATTCTCCATGTTCCAGCGCTCCTGGAGCTTCGCATCGCGAGCCAATTCATCGCGCAAGCCATCCGCTTTCGCGTTCCAGACCAGGACTACCTTTCCGCTTGAAGCGGACCCGGAAACCCAAGGACCCTGCTTGGGAAAAGTCCGTGACCACAAAGGTTTTGCGGTAGCCATATCCAGTGCGTTCAGCTCAAAGTTGCGGCGCGCGCTGCGATTCTTGTCATTATGCTTGGTGCGCAGAAAGACATCGCCGAAAAATGTGACGTCATCGTCTTTGTCCACATTCCGCGATTTCGACTGCTTGGTCACCGGGCTGGCGACGACGATCTCGCGGCTGACTTTCTCAAATTCGGGGAAATCCATGAAGAAAACACCATTCGGCGCGTAATATGCTTTCTGAAAACCGCGAACGTATATAACGCGCTGGCTGGATTCCAGATCCCAAATGCCTCCGCGGGTGCGACTAGACATGGCCAGCCACCGCAAGTCGGGAGAGGCGATGATGGTCCGCAAACTGCCAAGTTTGCCGAGCGGAAGTTGCAGGACATTCTTTGTGGTTGTTTCCGGCAGTTTGTAGAGGCCAATTTCACCGCCCAATCGTTCGCTGGCTGAGGTGTCCCCCCAAACGTCCGAGGCGGACATGCGATTTGTAAAAACCATCTTTTTTTGGTCCAGATCGAATCCAGCGACAGGAAAGTCCAGCACGGGCCGCATCAGGATGTACTTGGGATTGGTCGCTGCATCCAAGCCGCTGCCTCCGAGAGGCACGCGATCCAGGATTTTGCCCGAGGGGAATTCGACCAGCGGTGATTTCTGCGGGTTAAATGTGTCGACTCCAATGATACGATTCGGCCCGACAAAGGTGAAGGCATACTCCATCGCCGTGTGGATTGCGCCGGGAATGCTGATTTTCTTTTGCGTCGTCAGATCGATCAGGACTTCCTCCTTGGTCTTCGAGGAGGCCGCGAAGTAGTGCGCGTCCGGCGAAAAACGTAGCGTGACGACTTCCGCGTGGGTCAGAAAATAGATGGCTTTGTAAAAGCCTGCGTAGCCACTGAACCCTGGATCAAAATCAAAGAAATTTTCCTTCTTGAAAATGGGCTCCCCGCTGGCCACTTCAAAGAGCACGAGATCCAGGTTATTACCGAAACAGGCGAGATATTTGGCATCGGGCGACAGCGCAGTCTGGCGGCATCCGCGAAGCGCCGGCACATCGGTGACACTGGTCTGTTCCTGACGCTCGATGTCCCAGGTCTCCACGCGCAGGCCGGAGCTGAAAAAAACAACCTGACGCGAATCCGGGGAGAACTGCGCGGTCTGAGCGTCCGCCGCATCAATGCGAAACACAAACTTCAGGGGATCGCGGGTAAGGACGTATATGCCGCCATCATCCTGGGCCAGCAGGTATTTTCCATCCGGGCTAAACCGAAAATGATCAATGTCGCCGCGCAGGGGATCGTTCAACGGCTTCCGGGCGATAACGCCGGCGAGGCGCTCCTCGTGTCCGACGCCTTTGTAGCGCAGCACCGCCGCCTGCCATTGGTGGAATTCGTCGGGATTCGCGGTGGTTTTTGCCTCAATGCAAGCGGCCGGCAAATTCGCGACGTCTTTCAAGGCTTCCCGCAGTCTTTTCGAATCAGGCCGCGTGGCTCCGAAAAAATCGGAAAACCAACTGCCCGTTTTGCCTTTTGTCTCCATGAGGCGGTCCAGAAAATTGGGGAACGCTTGAGGCCCATAGCCGGCCCGCGCCACCGCTTGCACGCCGAGTTGATCGGCGATCTTCTGGCCCTTTTCGTCGTCTCCAGATGGCTGCGAACGCCTTTTTTTCAGGCGCACATTCTCCATAACCTGGTTATAGAGTCCAAACAAATCTTCATCGCCAGAGAGACTCTTGAGCCCCAGGATCTCGCGAAAATCACGAGACATATCGAGGGCCTGCTGGCGTGCGGCCAGGTGTCCGAGTTCGTGCCCCAGCAAGCCCGCCAACTCATCTTCGTTTTTCAGGAACGCCACCATTTTCCGCGAAACGTAGATTCGCCCTCCCGGCATGCTGAAGGCCTGAACTTCCGGCTGGTCGTACAAAAGAAAATCGTAGTGCAACCCCGTGTCCGGCAAATGCCTGGCCACACGCTCGCCGATGCGCTTCAGATAGCCGGTAACTTGATTCTCTTCGATAACGAGAAACTCGCTCTCCAGTTGCTGCCGGACAATCTCACCGAGTTCCGCTTCCTGTTTGGGCGTGAAAAGGAGTCTTGCCGGGTCGGGCGAAGGTGCTTGCAAGGGAGGACAATCCGACTGGGCGCGGACTGCATAAGCGATGAAGAAAAGGAACGTGATGCGCAGCACGCAACGCATGGGGGTGGCTCCTGGTTACTTTGACGGGGAGATTAGCACCCGTGGGCGGCGGCCGCAACCACGACGCCCGGAGCCTGCATCGTATCTCTTTATGCACAGTGTCGCCGCCCGCTCCATTGTCAGCCGCGTATATTCTACGTTGAGATAGTAGTGTGAGGGTTGCATCGTTTCGGACCATCGGGTGACCCATGAAGTATTGCGCCAGGTCTCTTACCCTGATTTTCTGTTTCTTGTTGCCTGCGATCGCGCGGGCACAGAGTGTGGGGCAGGTGGACTGCCCGGGAACAGTGCGGTACGTTTATCTTTACAGCTCAATGACGACCATGGAAGTGCGGACCACCCTGCAGTGCGGCGAGCAAGTACAAATCACTGTGCGCTACGACGGTTTCTTTGGCGTAAGAACGGCCAAGGGGGAAGCGGGTTTCGTTCCACTGGAGAGCCTGCTCTTGGTGAAGGATCCACCGGGCCCTAAGGCGTCCCAGCCTCGTCTTCAACCGCCCCCAGCGGCACATCCGGATCCCGCCGCTGGCTTGAGCTTCGCTTTGCCCAATGGCATTCCCATTCACCTGAAACTTGTCAAAAGCCTCTCATCTGCTACCGCCCACGTGGGAGACCAAGTGGAACTGGAAGTCGTGGAAGAGGTCGTCGTTGACGGTCTCTGCGTGATTGCAAAAGGTGCGGCGGCCGTGGGCGTCGTAGTCGAAGCCGAACCCCGGAAACGCATGGGGCACGGGGGAAAGCTGGGTGTGCTGGTGAAAGCAGTGCGCCTCAGCGACGACGAGAAAGCTGCGGTGCGCTCTTACCTGGAAAGTGCGGGCACAACAACGTCGACTGGAACAATGAATCCCCTGGCTCATGGCAAAGACGTGGAGCTTCCCCAAGGGACCGAGTTTACTGCCTATGCCGATGGAGATAAGCCCCTGAAGAGAGAGTCCTTTCAAGCCACCAAAACCGGCGCCAACCCAGACCCCGTACCCCCTGCTAAGAGTCCGCCTCAACCGCCCGGGTGGTGATCGTCCAACGGAGGCGCACGCTGGAACGTGGGTGGCGCTTTCCCTGCAGGCTCGAAGATCCAACTGAGTCCTTCCTGACTTCCCGGAAACATGGAAACATCCAGACTTGCCATTGAGCGCGGCACTTGGCAGACTCAGCCCGTGCTCATTGGCCTGTTCTCGGAACTGGATGCCCCCGGCGGGGTGCAGCGTGCGGGCCGCCATTTGGCGGCAGTACTGACGGAATTTGCGTCGAGCCACGGCATGGACTGCCGGTTGCTCAGCTTGAATGATTCGCCGGAGTTGCATCGAATGGCCGTGGGTGGGCGCGAATTCGTGTTTACGGGCTGCGACGGAGCAAAGGGACGGTTCACGGTGACCGCGGTCCGGACAGCCCGGCGGAAAGCCAAGCTGGTCCTGGCGGCGCACCCCAATCTGGGGCCGGTGGTGCAGGCGATGAAAGTCCTGGCGCCACGAATGAAAAGCATCATCTGTACGCACGGCATCGACGTCTGGGAGCCGCTATCCAGCCTGCGCAAGCGCGCGCTGCGCCGCGCGAATCTGGTGCTGGCGCCGAGCCGAGACACCTCCGAACAGGTTGTCTCCCAGCAAGGCGTAGCCCGCGAGCGGATTCGCGTTCTGCCCTGGGCGCTCGATCCACAATTCGAAGGATTGATTAGCGCGGGCGCGCATCCCGAGCTGCCGGAGAATTTTCCCACAGGGCGCGTAATCCTCACTGTAGGCCGATGGCTGGCTACCGAACGCTACAAAGGCATGGACACGCTGATCACCGCGCTGCCACGGCTGCTAATGCAATGGCCCGATCTCCAGCTTGTGCTGGCGGGCTCGGGCGACGACCAGGCGTGGCTCGAGGACTTCGCGGAGAAAAACGGGGTCCGGCGCCATGTGCATTTTCTCTCTGGGCTGAGCTATTCCGAACTTGCAGCATGCTACTCCGCTTGTGAGCTTTTCGCGTTGCCGAGCCGCGGCGAAGGATTCGGACTTGTCTATCTGGAAGCGATGGCGTGCGGCAAGCCGGTGATTGGAGGCGCGCATGGCGGAGCGCCGGAAATTATTCAAGACGGTGTGACCGGCTACCTGGTTCCTCACGGCGATCCAACCCAGCTGGCCACGGCCATTCATGCAGTTCTTGCGGAGCCGGTGCATGCGCGGGAAATGGGAGCGCGCGGGAAAGCGCGCGTGGAGCACGAGTTTCGCTTCAACGTCTTTTCAAAGTCTTTGAAAAAAATCCTCCGCGACCAATGCGAATCCTGAACGTCACGGAAACCTACGCGCCTTTCCTTGAATTCGGCGGCCCCCCTGTGAAAGTACGAGCGCTTTCCGAAGGCCTGGCGCGGCGAGGCCATCAAGTCACGGTGCTCACCGCGGACTGGGGTCTTGAAAAACGGCTGCAATCCACGGAAGAAAAAAACTCAGCGGAGCGTTCGCCTTTTGGCTGGCGGCGTCGAGAAAATGGCGTGGAGGCCGTCTATCTTCCCACTTGGCTGCATTACCGGATGGTCAGCTGGAATCCCGCAGTCAAACGCTATTGCCGGGAATGGATGGAGAAGTTCGATATCGTGCACATCTTCGGCTTGTACGATTTGCTGGGGCCGTCCGTGGCCGCTGCTTGCCGGTGGCGCGCGTTGCCTTATGTCATTGAGCCGATCGGAATGTTCATTCCTATTGTCAGGAGTTTCTGGATGAAGCGGATGTACCACTTCGTTTTCGGAAGCCGGCTGCTTCAGGGAGCGAGCAGCGTGGTGGCAACCTCGAATCAGGAAATCGAGGAACTTGTCGCCGGCGGGATTCCCCGCACGAAAGTGATGCTGCGCCGGAATGGAGTGGAAGCTCCGGAATCGTGGCCGGCGCGCGGAGAGTTTCGCCGGGAGCATGGAATTCCTACTGATTCAAAGCTGGTCCTATTTTTGGGGCGGCTCTCCGTGAAAAAGAGCCCGGATTTGCTCTTGCATGCTTTCGCCGAGTCTCTGAAACGATCACGTGGAACGCCACCCACGCTCGTCTTCGCTGGCCCTGACGAAAGCGGCGTACAGGCAGAGCTTGACCGTCTAGCCACGCAGCTGGGCATTCGAACGAACGTGCAATTCACCGGGCCGGTGTTTGGACCGGCCAAGTGGGCCGCTTACCGGGATGCCGATGTCTTTGTGCTCCCATCGCAAAATGAAAATTTTGGAAACACGGCGGCCGAAGCGGTGGCGGCGGGGACTCCGGTGATCGTGACCGAGCAGTGCGGCATTGCGCCGTTGCTTGCGAATGAAGCCGGGCTGGTCGTGCCCCACGAAGTAGACGCGCTGTTCAAAGCTCTGGCCCTTATTCTGGACGACACGAAACTTCATGGACAGCTCACCGCCGGATGCGCTAAAGTCACGTTGCGTCTTGGATGGGAGGGTCCCGTCCGAGAAATGGAAGGTTTGTACGCTACGCTTGTCTCCCAGCAGGCATTAAAGTAAAAGTTCAGCGATTGGAACAAATATTGGTACCGACGCGTCCACATCGAGTTTTCCGCGCAGCCTGGTGGGGGAGCAACTTTCTCCTCGCCGTGGCTTTCGTTGCGCTGGTTTACTCCGGCGGCCGTGAATATTCCGTGCGGCGCTATCTCGACGGCTACTCGGACGCCATTGTTCCCAACAGCTTACCCGCGGACCAAAAAGTCGAAGCCATATTAGGGTGGATGCGGAGTGAATCATCGAGAATTGTCGCGGCGGACCCCAACGCGCTCGCGCGGCGCGACCCGGAAGTCACGCTGAACTACCAGCAGTTGCTAAATGTGTGCGGAACGGCGACGAATGCCTTCCTGAATCTCGCGCGGAGCTCCGACATACAGGTCCGGCGGCTGCTCCTATTGACTCCGGATCGCAACACCAAACACGTCGTTGCCGAAGTCCTAATTAACAATCGGTGGGTCATTGTGGATCCCACGTATCGCGTCTTTCTGCGGGACGCCCAAGGGCACTTCCTGACGCGCAAGGAACTGCAGGATCACGCCATTTTTGAGCGGGCGGTTGGCGGCATTCCAAATTATCCGCGTGAATACAATTACGACCATTTCGCGCACGTCCGCTTGGCGCGGCTGCCGCTCGAAGGCCTGCACTTGCGTTCCGTGTTGGACAAGGTCTATCCCGGCTGGGATGAAGCGATGGACTGGAGCCTGCTCCTGGAACGCGAATCTTTTCTATATCTGGTGCTCGCGGCCGGAGCCACTCTCTTCTTTCTTCTGCTGCGGGGAATTCTTGCCTGGTATGCAGATAGCAGGCTGAGGATTCCACGCTTCCATTTGCGCGACCACATGATCCGCGCCGGCGCGGCTTTCTTTTCCACCCCGGAGATCAAACAGTAGCGTGTGCGGGATCTGCGGCGTCGCTTTTGCGTCACGTCATGCGGAAGCAGAATCACGCGTACGCGCCATGGCCGCCGCCATGCGCCATCGCGGTCCTGATGAAGATGGGTTTCTCACCGGTGAGAAGCGCGCGCCGGGTCTCGCGCTGGGGATGCGCCGGCTGAGCATCATTGATCTTGCCGGCGGCCACCAACCTCAGTGGAACGAAACGAAAGACGTCGCCGTGATCCTCAACGGCGAGCTCTACAATTACCGCGAGTTGCGCGAGCGCCTTGCGCTCTGCGGCCACCGCTTTGTCACGCTATCCGACACCGAAATTCTCGTTCACGCCTGGGAAGAGTGGGGAGAAGACGCGCTGAATGAGCTGCGCGGCATGTTCGCTTTCGCGCTCCTGGATCTCCGCGAACGATACGCTACCGCGCCAATTCTTTTTCTGGCGCGCGACCCCCTCGGGATCAAACCGCTCTACTACACGCAGACGCCGGAATGTTTCGTGTTTGCTTCGGAAGTGCGCGCGCTGCTCGCCTCTGGCATTGCTCCGAAGCGCCTGTCGCAGGACGCGCTTACAAGTTATCTGCTCTTTGGCAGCGTGTCGGAACCTGTGACGCTTTTGGAGGGTGTGTTTTCCCTGCCTCCCGGACATCGCATGCTCCTCCATGTTCCCGACCGCCGGCGCACGCCGCGCGCGCGGCCATGGTGGGACCCCGCGCTTTCACCTGCGGCCCGCGACTCGCGCCGACCTCGTGACCTTTCTTCTGCCGCGAAGAAATTGCGTCCTTTGCTTGAGGATGCGGTGCGCGCGCATCTCATTGCCGACGTTCCGGTGGGGCTGTTTCTGTCGAGTGGGCTGGACTCCGGAGTGATTGCGGCAATGGCGGCCCGGGAGCAGGCCGGAATCCAAAGCTTCACGCTGACTTTTCCGGGCACGGCCTTCGACGAAGCGCCACTTGCAAGCGAAGTTGCCAAGCGCTGCCAGACCAAGCACACCGAAGTTCCGTTGCAGGGCCAGTCCGTCGTTTCGCGCCTGGATGAAGCTCTTGCGGCTCTCGACCAGCCCACCATGGACGCGATCAATACTTACTTTGTTTCCTGGGCAGCAAGAGAAGTCGGGCTAAAGGTTGCCCTATCCGGCCTCGGCGGCGATGAACTCTTCGCCGGCTATCCGACGTTTGCTGATACGCCGCGCTTTTCAAAATTGATTCGAACCGCTTGGTTCGTGCCTGCAGCGCTTCGCCGATTGACGGCGCCGCTCGTCGAGAGCCTTGCCGCACAGAAAATTTCTCCGGGCGCGGGACGAAAAACTGCAGCAGCCTGGAGATATCCCGGCGCACTGCCCCATCCGTATTTTTTCGCGCGCACACTGTTTCCTCCGGGACAGCTGGAACTCCTCATCGAGCCGCGATTCCGCCCCAGCTCCATCGGAGCCGACGGCGTCACCCTCGACCCCACCTGGTTCGGCTGGCTGGAGAGAACCGCCGCTGAAGCGCGCAACCTTGAGCCGGTCGCGGGAATTTCCTGGCTCGAGTTGCGCAATTATATGGTGAGCACGCTGTTGCGTGATACCGACGCAGTAAGCATGGCGCAATCCCTCGAAGTACGCGTTCCTTTGCTCGATACACCGCTCGTTGAATTTGTCACTGCGTTGCCGGATGCTGCACGCCGCCGCCCCGGCGCGCAAAAAGCGTTGCTCGTTGAGGCGCTCGGAGATCTGTTGCCGCAGGAAGTTCTGGCTCAGCGGAAACGCACGTTTACGCTGCCGTGGGAAGAGTGGCTTCGCGGGCCGCTGCGCGCACGGCTTGAAGCAAGCTTTCATGATCCCGCGGCTGCGCTTGCGCCTTATCTTCAGCGCGGAGGCGTTCTTGCAGTCTGGAACGATTTTCTTGCCGGGAAAACCACGTGGTCCCGCCCGTGGTCCTTGTGTGTCTTAAACGAATGGTGCCGCCGACACCTCGCCGCATGATGGATGCGGCTGAGGTACACTGACCAGTCACGCGATGAATATTCTGGGGATCAATGCGTACCACGGAAACGCTTCCGCTGCGATTGTCTGCGACGGGCGCCTGATTGCGGCCGTCGAAGAAGAACGCTTCAACCGCGTGAAGTACGCGGCGGGTTTTCCCGCGCAGGCGATTCGCTATTGCCTGAAGGCGGCGGGCCTCACTCTTTCGGACATCGATCACGTCGCCGTGCCACGAAATCCCTACGCCAGGATTGCCACCAAACTTTTTTATGCCATGCGCATGCCGTCGTTCGCACGGGAACGCATCAAAGTTCTCGCAAAGTTCACGGGCATTCCCGAAGCGCTGGCGAATGCCTTTGATGCCGATTCGAAAAAGATTGCCGCCAGGTTTCACCGCATCGAGCATCACCAGGCGCATCTGGCGAGCAGTTTTTACTGTTCACCTTTCGAGCGCGCGGCATTGCTATCCGCCGACGGGCTGGGCGATTTCGCCAGCACGATGTGGGGGACCGGCAGCGGCAGCCGCATGAAGATCGACGGGGTAGTCGCTTTCCCGCATTCACTCGGCCTTTTTTATAGCGCGGTCACGCAATACCTGGGCTTCCTGAAATTCGGTGATGAATACAAAGTCATGGGATTGGCTGCGTATGGACAGCCCGAACAACTGGAAGCGTTGCGCGATGTTGTCCGCTTTGACGCGCGCTCCAAGGGAAATGGATTCACCTTGGGGCTCGATTACTTCACGCATCATCGCACCGGTCCGGAAATGTCCTGGGCTGAGGCTGACAAAACCCCTTCGCTTGGAAAGCTGTTTTCGAGCGAAATGGAAAAACGACTGGGCCCCGCGCGCGGCCCGGAGCAAAGCCTGGAGCAGCGCCATCGGGATCTCTCGTCATCCTTGCAAGCGCGCCTCGAAGAAGTTTATCTCGGCATGTTGAAAAAACTTGCTGAACGCACCGGGCTCAAGGCGGTGTGCCTTGCGGGAGGCGTGGCGTTCAATTGCGTAGCCAACGGAAAAATTTTTGATGAGACACCATTCGAACAGGTTTATGTTCACCCGGCCGCGGGGGATGCGGGGCTGGCGGTCGGCGCCGCTTACCATGTGTGGCACCAATTGCTCGGCAAGCCGCGAGCTTTCGTGATGGATCATGCTTACTGGGGACCGGAATATTCCCGGAATGACATCAGACAAGCGATCGATTCGAGTGGCCTCGCACGAAATGGTTGCGCCATCGCCGAGCTGCCCGAGGAAGAGCTCATGCGTCATACCGCCGCAATCATCATGGAGGGAAAAATTCTCGGCTGGTTTCAGGGTCGCGCCGAATGGGGCCCGCGCGCGCTGGGCAATCGCAGCATCGTCGCGGACCCGCGGCGTCCGGAAATGAAGGAAATCCTCAATCAGCGGATCAAGCACCGCGAAATCTTCCGTCCCTTTGCCCCCTCGATTCTTGCCGAAGCCACCGCGGAATACTTCGAAAAGTCGCACCCTTCGCCTTTCATGACCCTGGCATACTCCGTTTGGCCGGAAAAACGGGAGAAAATTCCCGCGCCTACACACGTTGACGGCACGGGCCGGCTGCAAACGGTCACCCGCGAAGCCAATCCGCGCTATCACGCGCTAATTTCCGCTTTCCGCGATCTCACCGGAGTCCCTGTAGTACTCAACACATCCTTCAACGACAACGAGCCGATCGTCTGCCGCCCCGAAGAAGCCATAGACTGCTTCCAGCGGACGCAGATGGACGCACTGGTTCTCGGCGACTTCCTCATCACGCGCGGATAGCGTTGCATCCGTAGGGAGTGCTCACGACCACCGTGCCTAGCCGTCGAAGGAACAAAAGTACGGAGAACTTCGTACTCAACAGGGGTGGTGAAATGAAGCTATTCAAATCGCGGACAAAACTGTTGTTGTCGCTTCCTGTGCTGGCGGGCTTCGCCTGGTGCGTCGCTGCCGCGCAAACCAAAACCGAACCGCGCAATTCCGGAGCCGTCGCCTTTGTTCACGTCAATGTCATCCCCTTGAACCGCGAAGGCGTGCTTGAGGACCAGACGGTTCTGGTCGTGGACGGCAAGATTGCCGCGGTAGGTCCCACATCGAAAGTGGCAATCCCGACGGGCGTTCGCAAGATCGACGTTTCCGGGAAATACCTGATCCCTGGATTGACGGACGCGCACGTTCACCTGCAAACGCCGGTTGAGTTCCCAGTGTTCCTGGCCAATGGCGTGACCACCGTCTTTAATCTCGACGGCCGGCCGGCGCACCTTCTCTGGCGAAAGAGGATTGCCAGCGGCGAGATGCTTGGGCCCACGATCTTTAGCACTGGACCGATCTTCACCAGGGCGCACAAACCTGAAGAAGCCGTACGTATGGTGGACGAGCAAGCAGCACTGGGCTACGACGCGGTGAAAATTTACAATGCCGTCTCCAAGGCCGAGTATCCTGCGCTGATCGCCGAAGCCAAGCGCAAGAATCTCTTGTTGATGGGGCACGTGGCGCGCGAGCCGGAGTTTGAAATGACCCTGGCCGCAGGACAGTCCATCGCACACCTGGAAGAATTCACCTACACCTTTTTCAATCCGCTGCATGACGACAACAATAGCCACATCGTTTACGACGAGAGCAAGATACCCGAGGCTGTGCAACTGACGGCGCGCTCGGGAATCTTCGTCACGCCGACACTCTCCACATACGCCACGATCGTGCAGCAAGCGACGGCGATTGATGAGTTTCTGAAAAATCCAGACCTCGCCTACGACGCGCCGTGGCTCCAGGCGGCCCTGCAACCCCAAGCAAACCGGTACAAGAACGGGTTCAATCCCGATGCTTACCCCAGGATTCGCAACTCCCTTGCGTTTCAAAGAAAGCTGGTGAAAACCCTGCAAGATGCCAATGTGCCGCTTTTGTGTGGCACGGATGCGAGCGACGTGGGTCCGGTGGCGGGATTCGGCATTCACGTGGAGCTTCAGGAACTGGTGAACGATGGACTGACGCCATTCCAGGCACTGCAAACTGCCACGGTTAATGCGGCGCGTTATTTCGGCCGGACCAAGGAATTTGGCGCTATCGAACCGGGCGAGCGCGCAGACCTGGTGCTGCTGGATGGCAATCCGCTGGCTGACATCAGCAAAACGCGGGCGATTGCCGGCGTGATGGTGCGTGGCCGGTGGATGGAAAAGAAAGAGCTAGATCGCGTTCTCCGCGCGGTTCCCGGGGAATATGCCCGGCAGACGCGCGACTTGCAGGCGCAACTGAAAACGAATCCTGACGCCGCACTCCACTACCTGGAGGAAAACGATCCGTTCGAAAAACTGGGAGCCGAGGCACTGGCGGGGATCGTTTCGAACCGCGGCCTGGCCGGGATGCGCGAGGTGGTGCGAACTGTCCGCCAAAAGCATCCGGATTCCGGACTCGTCTCTGAGCGCTCGGTAAACGCCATGGGCTATGACCTGCTTGGCCAGAAGAAATATGCCGAGGCCGTTGCTATTCTCCGAATGAATACGGAAGATTTTCCGAAATCCGCGAATACCTGGGACAGCCTGGGCGAAGCGTTATTCGCCTCCGGCGACTTGCCGCACGCTCTGGAAAACTATAAGAAAGCCCTGGAGATCGATCCGAAGTATCCAGGCGCGCCAGGGGCACGGAAGTTTTTGGCCGAACACGAGCCGGCCAAGAATCAAACTCCC
>Ga0307471_100001032_pt1 | contig 14900 bp, 15 predicted proteins | sample atmos_gasesAM3C__2_FD_204566 | JGI IMG/M metagenome (GOLD analysis project Ga0307471, IMG submission 204566) | Hardwood forest soil microbial communities from Morgan-Monroe State Forest, Indiana, United States - atmos_gasesAM3C_515 | ecosystem: Environmental > Terrestrial > Soil > Temperate... | reverse complement strand
TGCTTCGAAGGAAGCGAGGAAGATCTCAAGCTCACCGCCAATACCCAGCCGGCCATTCTGACCTGTTCGGTGGCGGTGACCCGCGTGCTGGCGGAAAAGGGTTTGCAGCCGGATTTTGTCGCGGGCCACAGCCTCGGTGAATATTCCGCGCTGGTTTGTGCTGGTTCGCTGAAGTTTGCGGACGCCGTGCGGCTGGTACGCAAGCGCGGTGCGTACATGCAGGACGCGGTTCCCCACGGCGTGGGCGCGATGGCTGCAATTATGGGTTTGTCCCATGCGGTGGTTGCCGACGTTTGCAAGCGCGCCGCGGACGGCGAAGTCTGCGCGCCGGCGAATTTGAATTCGCCGGACCAGACGGTCATCTCGGGGCACGCCGGCGCGGTAAAGCGCGCCGTCGAGCTGGCTTCGCAAGCGGGAGCGAAGCGCGCCGTGATCCTGCCGGTCTCCGCGCCGTTTCATTCCGCGCTGATGGCGCCGATCGAGGAGAAGTTTGCGCTGGATTTACGGGGAGCGGAATTTTCGGATTTGCGCGTACCGCTTGTCACCAACGTCGACGCCGATACCATCTCGACCGCCAGCGAAGCCCGCGAGGCCCTGATCCGCCAAGTTTCCATGCCGGTGCGCTGGGAAGAGTCGGTGCGCCTGCTCCTCGATGAGGGAGTGAACACTTTCGTGGAAGTCGGCCCAACCCGCGTGCTGACCGGATTACTGCGGCAGATCGAGCGCTCCGTGGCGGCGCTAAACGTCGAGGACGAGAAGAGCCTCGCCGTCACCGTGGAAAAAATCGCGGCGGCACGCAGTGACGCGGCCTGAAAGCGGTTCTAAGTCCTAAGCGGTAAGTTCCGAGCAGGGAGAAACGGCGGCTGGGGTTCTGGAAATGACCGGAGCACCTACGCTGGCACGGGCGCAGGAGCAAGATTTCATTGCTGACTCGGGTTGTTAAGAGCTCTGTTCCTTCGCTCTGTAGTGAGAACTTAAGACTCAAGGACTTTTGCGGAATGTTCAGCCTGAAAGACAAAGTAGCCCTGGTCACCGGCGCGTCGCAAGGCATCGGGCGCGACACGGCTCTGGCGCTAGCCGAAGCCGGCGCCAAAGTCGCCGTCGCCGCCCGCAATGAGGAAAAGCTCGCGGCGCTGGTAAAAGAGATTGCCGCGGCGGGCGGAGAAGCCCTCGCGGTGAAGATGGATGTCGCCGAGGCCGGACAGGTCAAGGCAGGATTCAAGACGGTAATCGAGAAATTTGGCCGCCTCGACATTTTGGTGAACAACGCCGCGATTACGCGCGACGGTCTGGCCATGCGCATGAAGGCAGACGATTGGGACGCCGTGATTCGCACGAACCTGACCGGCGCGCAACTTTGCATCCAGCAGGCTCTTGCGGCCATGTTGCGCGCGCGCGCGGGCCGCATTATCAATATCGCTTCCGTGGTCGCGCAGATGGGCAACGCGGGCCAGGCGAATTATGTTGCCGCCAAAGCGGGCCTGATCGGCTTGACCAAAGCCATCGCTGTGGAGATCGCCTCGCGCAACATCACCGTAAACGCCGTCGCACCCGGCTTCATCGAGACGCCCATGAGCGATGTGCTTTCCGACAAAGTGAAAGAAGACTTGAAAGCGCGCATTCCCTTGGGTCGCATGGGCTGCCCGCGCGACGTCGCTGCCGCCATCGTTTTTCTCGCGAGCGACGATGCTGGCTACATCACCGGCCACGTCCTCGACGTCAACGGAGGCATGTATCTGGCGTGACAGGATGCGGCTAACAAAGTGCTTTGTCGTCGAGTGATTCACTCGCACGGGACAATCGGCGGCCTTTTGCTGAAATCCGCCGCGGGAGATGGCCGCGAACTGACCGCGGAGGAGTCGTCAAAACAGGGCGGTCAAGGCTAGCAAGGGACATCAAGCGCCATCAAGGGCCAGCTGCCAAACGGCCAGCTGCAAGTTGACCTTGCCGGGAGGCCTGACTAGAATGGGCAGGTTATTCGGGGCTCTATTTTCAAGGCAAATAAGCCCGTAACCGCGGCCAGGCGCCGTGAACCGGATGCTACGGGCACAGAACACACGATTTTCGCGCGGCTGTACTCCGCGCAAGCAGGGCAGGCTCTTCAGCCTGAGGTCAGCGGACTAAAGTGGCAGCTACTTTGACGCGGAGGAACACGGATGGCCAGCGTAGAAGAACGCGTGAAGCAGATTATTGTCGAGCAACTCGGCGTGGATGAAGCGGAAGTGACGCCCACGGCGTCGTTCGTGGACGACCTGGGAGCCGACTCGCTCGATCAGGTAGAATTGGTGATGGCGTTTGAGGAAGCCTTCGGCATCGAAGTGCCGGATGAGGACGCCGAAAAGATGACCACGGTGAAGGACGCCGTCGAATACATCGACAAACACGCCAAAGGTAAGTAAGCCACGGAATCATCACCTCAACAGGGAGTGTCGGAACGGTGACTCGCCGGGTAGTCGTTACGGGTGTTGGGCTGGTCTGCGCGCTGGGCATCGGCACGGAGGAAAGCTGGAGAAACCTCCTCGCCGGATGCAGCGGCATCGCGCCGATCACGTCGTTCGACACTACCGGCTTCGATTGCAAATTCGGCGGCGAGGTGAAGAACTTCGACCCCCTCCAGTGGATCGAAAAAAAAGAACTCAAGAAAATGGCGCGCTTCATCCAGGTTGGGCTGGCCGGCGCGGATTTTGCCGTGAAATCGGCTAACTGGAAGCCCCAGGATTCGAATCTCGACGAAGTCGGCGTTTACGTTTCCTCCGGCATCGGTGGGTTCGATATCATCGAGCGCGAGCACGGAAAGCTGCTGAACGGCGGCCCGAACAAGATCTCCCCCTTTTTCATTCCCTCGGCCATCGTTAATTTGGCTTCGGGACAAATTTCTATTCGTTATGGGGCGCGCGGGCCGAATTCCGCGACAGCCACGGCGTGTTCTGCTTCCGCGCATGCCGTTGGCGATTCCTTCAAGATTATCGAGCGCGGCGCCGCAGAAATGATGATTTGCGGTGGCGCCGAAGCCACCATCACGCCCATGGGCATTGGGGGATTTGCCGCCATGAAGGCGCTCTCCACGCGCAATGACGATCCTGCGCATGCGAGCCGTCCGTGGGATGCCGGCCGCGACGGATTTGTCGTCGGCGAAGGCGCAGGCATCCTGGTCCTCGAATCCCTCGAACACGCGCAGAAGCGCAATGCGCCGATCATCGCGGAAATCGTTGGCTACGGAATGTCGGGCGACGCCTATCACATGACCCAGCCGGAGGAAAATGGCGACGGCGCCTACCGCGTGATGATGGCGGCGCTCAAAGACGCCAAGCTTGCGCCTGACGACGTTGGCTACGTGAATGCCCACGGAACTTCCACGCCCATCGGCGACGTCATTGAAACGCGGGCGCTGAAGCGCGTTTTCGGCGAGCGGGCCAAGAAGGTGCCCGTGAGTTCGACGAAATCCATGACCGGCCACCTGCTTGGCGGTGCGGGCGGCCTGGAGGCCGGCATCAGTGTGCTGGCGCTGCGCGATCAGACGCTGCCGCCCACGATTAACCTCGAGAAGGCCGATCCCGAGTGCGATCTTGATTACGTGCCCAATCATGCGCGCAAAGCGTCGGTCGAATACGCGCTATCGAATTCCTTTGGGTTTGGCGGCACCAACGCCGCGCTCATTTTCCGGCGCTGGTCCGGGAACTGACGCACGCGGCAAAGGGTGCGTCATCCTGTGGCCGCGCTTTTTGCGGTCGAAGGATCGCAGCTTCAGCATCGAGCCCGTGCCGCTGTACTAGCGTCGTCATTCTCGAGCGAGCAGACAGGCTTCGCCCGAAGAATCTCAACGTAGCGAGTGGCGAAACCGAATTGGAAATCTGAGCTACTTCGCTCCGCTCAGGCAACCAATCCCTTGTAACGCAGGTAGAGGAAGAAATCCGTGAACATCATCGTGTGTATCAAGCAGGTCCCCGCGAAAGATGCGCCGCTGGCGATCGCCGGAAACTGGATCAAGGAATCCGACATCGGCTTTGAGATGAACGAGCCCGACAGCTACGCGCTCGAGGAAGCACTGCGGCTCAAGGAAAAACACGGTGGGGAAGTCGTCGCCCTTTCGATGGGACCGGAGCGCGTGAAGCAAACGATCAAGGAAGCGCTCGCGAAGGGTGCCGACCGAGGCATTCACATCGCCGACGACCAGTTCGCCGAGCGGGATCCCCTCGGCTCGGCGAAGGCGCTCGCCGCAGCCATTCAAAAGGAGAAGGCCGATCTCGTCCTTACCGGCCTGCAGAGTGACGACCATGGGTTCGGCCAGACCGGCGTGCTGCTGGCCGCCTTGCTCGACCGCCCGCACGCCACCATCATCATGCAAATTGAAGTGCAGGACGGAAAGATGAAGCTCAAACGCGAGCTCGAAGCGGGGTGGTTTCAGTGGTTGGAATGCCCGTTGCCGGCGGTGCTTACGATTCAGTCGGGAATCAACAGAGTCCGCTACGCCACGCTGAAAGGCATCATCGCCGCGAAGAAAAAGGAAGTCACCACCGTTGCGCGCGGGTCCTTGGGTGTCGCCCACGAAACCACGCAGAAAATCGAAAAAATCTACGTGCCCACGAAAACAAAAAAAACAGAATTCCTGACTGGCACACCCAAAGAAGTGGCCTCGAAACTCGTCGAGAAGTTGAAATTCGAAGCCCGGGTGATCTGACCATGAAAATTCTCGTGGTTACCGAACAGCGGCAAGGGAAATGGAACAACGCGAGTTTCGAAACGCTCGCTGCTGCGCAACAAATTGCCAAGGACGGTTCGAGCGCGGTCAGCGGGCTCGTCATCGGCAAAGGCGTATCTGCCTTGGCCGACGAACTCGCTTCGAAAAATGTCTCCGAAGTCCTGCGTGTCGAACACGATTTGCTCGAAGCCTACACCCCCGACGGCTACTCGATCGCCCTCAAACAAGTGATCGAGTCCGCCAAGCCCGATCTCGTTCTGTTTCCGCATACCTATCAGGTCCGCGACTTTGCTCCCAAGCTTGCTGCCATGATGGGCAAAGGCATGATCGGCGATTCGATCGGCTATCGCAACGAAGGCGGCAGGCTGGTCTTCGTGCGCCAGATGTTCCAGGGCAAAACCGCCGCCGACGTCACTTTTGCCGGCTCCGCGCCTTGGTTCGCTTCGTTTCAGTCTGGCGCTTTCCGCGCGGACTTGCTTGCCGCGCATCCTTTGGGCAAAGCTCCCGTGAACGCAGTCACCGTCACGCTGAGCGCCGCAGAGATTCGCACCAAGCCGCTGGAACTTTTCAAGGAAGCCAAATCGGCCGTGGACCTCACGCAGGCGCCGCTCATCGTCGCCATTGGCCGCGGCATCAAAGCGCCGGAAAATATCCCGCAAGCGGAGGCGCTTGCGAAAGCCCTTGGCGCGGAGATCGCCGCTTCGCGTCCCATTTGTGATGAAGGCTGGCTCCCCATGGAGCGACAGATCGGCAGCTCCGGCCAAACCGTCGCGCCAAAGCTTTATCTCGCGCTCGGCATCAGTGGCGCGATTCAGCACGTGGTCGGTATGAAAGGCGCGCGCACCGTCGTGGCCATCAACAAAGATTCGAACGCCCCGATTTTCGAGATCGCGGATTACGGCGTGGTTGGCGATATCTTTGAAATCATGCCTGCCCTTACCGAAGCCCTGGAAAAAGCCAAGTAGGGCGCGCCACGGAACAGAACCGCCTTTCTTCGAACGTCGTAGCGCGTGATAGGACAAATTGGCCCTTGGTCGAGCGGCGTACGGTGTACTTATAATAACCGATGACCGCCGGGAAGGGAGCATCCGATGGCCAGTGTGGAAAGGTTCCCCTACGAGACCAGACTCAACATTCTTTGCCAGCCTTTGGAAATCATTGATGAACGAGCCCTCGCCGACGCCTGCACCTACAAGTGGTACAACCAGACCCTCTGCCGGGTGAACGGGTCGGTGGTTCGTCTCGGTGTTGTGGAGGGTGAATACCATTGGCACAAGCATGACGATGATGACGAATTCTTCTACGTGGTTGAAGGGAAGCTGCTGATTGATCTCGAAGGCCGCACGATGGAGCTGGGTCCGAGACAAGGCACCGTCGTCCCCAAGGGGGTTTTGCATCGCACGCGCGCTCCCAAGCGAACCGTCATCCTTATGGTGGAGAACTCAGGCATCGTTCCCACCGGCAACTAAACCGGAACGGTAGCAATCTGCGCGGCATTTATTAAGTCCCGTCGCTCTGCTTTGCTAGAATGGCTCGGTGGCCATCCAGCGCGAACAACTTGAAGCGGATGTTCTCATCGTCGGAGCAGGTCCGGCAGGGCTTTCTTGCGCGTTGCACCTGGCAAATCTGATCAAGAAGCACAACGCTTCCGGCGCGAAGCCGGAGCTTTCTGCCGAAAACATTTACGTCCTCGAGAAGGGCCGTGAGATCGGCGCGCACCAGCTTTCCGGCGCAATTATGAATCCCAAGGCGCTTGCCGAGCTGGTTCCGGGTTTCGAGAGATCTGCGCCGCTGGATACTCCGGTCACCCATTCCGCGGCGCTGCTCTTCACCAAGAATTCCGCCTTGCGTTTCCCGGTTACTCCTCCTCCGTTTCAGAACAAGGGCAACTACGTTATTTCGCTGAACAAAGTCAGCAAATGGCTCGGCGGGCTTGTGGAAGCCGCCGGCGTCAATGTCTTCAAGGAATTTGCCGGCGCCGAACTCGTTTACGAAGGCAACGGAATCGCCGGCGTCATCACCGAAGACAAGGGCGTCGACAAGAACGGCAATCCCAAAGACAACTTTACTCCCGGATATGAACTTCGCGCTAAAGTCACCGTCCTTGCCGAAGGCACGCGTGGCTCGCTCACCAAGAAACTCGTCGCCGCAAAAAAGCTCGACAATATCAATCCGCAAACCTACGGTATCGGCATCAAGGAGCTCTGGGCCGTTCAGCCCGGACGCCTCGAGCCCGGCTACGTCGCGCACACGCTCGGCTGGCCCGTTCCCGCGAGCATGTACGGCGGGGGCTGGGTTTACGCCCTTTCCGACAATCGCGTCTCGGTCGGCCTGGTTATCGCTCTCGAATACGCTGACCCGCAATTCGATCCCCACGCCGCGTTTCAAACCTGGAAGACGCATCCGTTTCTCAAGAAACTTCTCGATGGCGGTAAGCTCGTTCGCTATGGGGCGAAGTCGCTGCCCTACGGCGGGTGGTATGCCATGCCGCGCACCTATGTCGACGGCGGCCTCATCATCGGGGATTCTGGCAGTTTTCTCGATTCGCAGCGCCTCAAGGGCATTCACCTGGCGATGAAGAGCGGCATGCTTGCGGCTGAAACCATTTTCGAAGCGCTGAAGTCCGGCGACACCTCTGCAAAAACGCTCGGCACGTTCCCGAAAAAAGTCGAGCAGAGCTACATCAAGAAAGAACTCTGGCAGGTGCGCAACTTCCATCAGTCGTTTCAGCACGGGATGGTTCGCGGGTTTTTTCACGCCGCGTTTCAGCAAATCACCGGCGGCCGCGGCCTGAGCGACCCCATGCGGGCGCATCCAGGCCACGAAGCCTACAAAAAAATCAACGGCCGGCTTGCGCCCGAACGCTTCAAGGGTGACGGCAAGCTCACTTTCGATCGGCTCACCGACGTCTACCATTCCGGAACCCGCCACGAAGAGGATCAGCCCTGCCATCTTCACGTTGCCGACACCAACATTTGTTCCACAAAATGCGTCGTCGAGTACGGCAATCCCTGTCAGTATTTCTGCCCGGCGGCAGTCTATGAAATGGTGAAAGAATCGGCGGGCCCGCCAAAGCTGAAGATCAACGCTTCGAATTGCGTGCACTGCAAAACCTGCGACATCGCCGATCCTTATCAAATCATCGACTGGGTTGTCCCCGAGGGCGGCGGCGGTCCCAACTACGAAGGCATGTGAGCATTCCTGCGGTTTTACTCTCCGGCCCCAACCCTATCTCGAGAGTTCGCCAACCCCTCGCGACCAGAGTTTGCGCACGAAATGAACCACGCGATCAACCATGGAAGTTGCATTATTGGCTTGCGCTGCTGGCTTGATGGGCTTCGCCGGGGCCGGCCGCGCCGGTGCGGGCGAGGTCGGAGCCGCAGAAACAGGCGCCGAGGAAACCGGCAATTCTCCTTCTACGCGGCCCTGAAAAATGAGCGTAGGCCGCACGCGCACGCGCCGCACCACTACGATCTTGCTTGTGTCCACTTCCGGCTGGACTTCGGCGTTGGCGTTGTAAATCAACGGCGGGATGAAAAACTGATAGACCGGTGCTTCCTTTTCGGCTGGTTTATCCAATGGCAAAGGAGAAATGACGTCACCAGATCCCAACGGTCTCGAGTTCGCGTCCTCGCTAGTCTGGGTCGGAGGAACGAGTTCTAGTCGCGGCGGTCGAGAGTATTTTGTGAGCTGAGGATCGCACGAGCACCGCTCACCGCCCGCTCGAAGCCCGTCCAATTGTCCGTTGACGAGCAGAACATCGGCCGATTGCGGAACGACAATATTTTGACTGGTGAGCTGTTGCTCCAGCCGCACCGCGCCGCGATAAGCGCGCACGCACATGGCGCCAGCGGCGTCAAAACCAACCAGTGCGTCTTGCGGGCCACCGCCAATCGCAATCGGTTGAATCTGAAGCAGCGGAGTGTAAATGGTCACCGCGGGTCCTTGCTCGATGGCGAGGTGAATCGTGCCTGAGTCCAGAGCAACGGTGACCAGATTTCCGGCTTTCAAAACCGAAAAATGCGCCGGCCCGCAAATGCTGATCGACCCGCCTCCGGTGAGATCAAGCCGCGCGGTCCCGGATTTGATCAGCACGTCGCTCCCGCTGCGCAGGACGGTTCGCGGAAAGCCGCCCACAACTTCGACGCGCATGGGGCCGGTGACAGCGACGGCCGCCCCGTCGATGGTTCCGACCGAATCGGAAGCTGGCTCGTCGGAACGCGCCGTCAACGCGGTCAGAACCGCCATGCTAGCCAACGCCGTCACGCTCGAAAAAAGCCAGAGGGCACGGCGTCTTGAATTCATTGGGATGAAGCCAAACGACACTCGGTTTGCACTCCCGGCACAAAGGCGGGGCTGTCGCCTATACTATACGTCGGCGGGGACTGCCGGCGCCTTTACAGAATGACAGCATCGCCAGGCAAAACGACATGCCACAGCCCGACACGATCCTGGATACCGCGAAGCAGCTGGAGCACGAGCCGGTCAATTTGCATTATGACACAAGGCTACCACCCTTGCCTTGGACGAGGCGTATCCAGATACCTTTTATTGCCGCTGCCGTCTACAGCGTCATTCGAACGCTCGGACCGACGCTGCGGTACGAAGTGCTTGGCTGGCAGCATGCGGAAAAAGTCCATGCTTCCGGCAAGCGCATTATCTGGGCGTTCTGGCACCGCATCATTCTCCCGATTGTGTGGTGGCATCGGCATCACGGGGTGGTCGTGATGAACACCACAGCGTTTGACGGACGATGGACACGGAAGGTTATCGAGTGGCTCGGATTTGGCACCGCGCAGGGGAGTTCATCCCGGGGCGGCTTGCGCGGGCTTGCGGTGATGGCCAAGCGGCTCGAAGAAAGCGCCGATTGCGCGTTTACCATCGATGGGCCGCGCGGGCCGCGCTACGTGGCCAAGCCCGGGCCAGTGATGCTGGCGCGGAAAACCGGTTGCCCGATCATGGTGTTTCACATCGGCGTCGACCGCGGAAAAACGTTTACCAAGACTTGGGATCACTTTCTGCTGCCCATGCCGTTTGCGCGCACCGTGATTTTGTTTGCGAGGCCGATTTACGTCCCGGCGGACGCCAATGCGGACCTGATGGACGCGAAACACGCTGAAATGCAGCGCGAACTCGAACGTGTCCGCGATATCGCCGAAGGCTGGTTTCGGTTAAGCGCCGACAGCCGCGAGAAATTTCGCGCCGAATTCAATCGCTAATTGGGCCCAGTCCCGTGCCCTTCCTGCGATTTTCCGAAATTGGTTGACGCGGGCTTTTAGACCAGCGCGTTTCTCCTGGAGGAATGCCGCCCCGCCGTGGCCCCCGCCCGGACTAAGATAGCGCTTGGTTTATGGACCAAGCCCTGGCCGATGCGATCTTGCTCACCCACCTGGCGTTCATTGTGTGGGTCATGTCTGGTGCGTTGGCAACGCGCGCGCGCTGGGCTTGCCGCGTTACATATCGTCTCGGTCGTCTACGGCATCGTCGCGGAACTCGGGCCTTGGCCGTGTCCGCTTACCCTTGCGGAGAATTTCTTCGAAGTGCGCGCTGGCCTCTTACCTTACCAAGGTCCGTTCGTGCTGCATTATCTGGACGCGATCGTATACCCCAACCTTCCGCCCGCGCTGGTCCTCACCTCCGGCCTGCTGGTGTGCTGCATCAATCTCTTGATTTATGGGTTTCGCCTGTACCGACACTTGGCCAAACGCTAAGTGTAGTGACCAAAGATGCTTTGAGAAAACCGCTCAGGAATTTCGCAAGTGTCGGAAGGACTCACCGGAGTAAGACGGCGTTCGATTCCGCCGCAAGGGTGAATGTTCACTTGGCGTCGCGCTCGCCGAGCTTGAGGGGAACTTCCATTTTCTTCCCGCCGCGATACACCGTGACGTTAACGGTTTCGCCCGGGCGGTGGTGGTTGAGGATCACGTTGAGGTCAAACTGGTTCGCGACCTTCTGGCCGTCGATCGCCACAATGACGTCACCGCCGATATAAAATTTTTGCAGGCCGGCCTGGACAAGACGATCGCCACCATGGATGCCGGCCGCGTCGGCAGGCCCACCCTTTTCCACCGTTTCTACCAGCAGGCCTTCTTGCACGGGCAGATCCAGCGCCTCCGCCAGACCGCCCCCAAGCCCAAACGTTACTACGCCCAAGTAGGCGCGATGCACGCGGCCGGAAGTGATGAGATCGTTGGCGATATTCTTCGCGGTGTTGATAGGAATGGCGAACCCGATACCTGCCGTAGTGCCGGTCGGCGTGTAAATCGCCGTGTTGATGCCAATTACATCGCCGTGTGTGTCGATCAGCGGGCCGCCGGAATTGCCGCGATTGATCGCCGCGTCGGTCTGGATGGCTTCGTCAATGAATGCCGTCTGGCTGGTTTGCACCGTGCGACCGAGCGCGCTGATCACACCCGTAGTAAGCGTGGACTGGAAACCAAACGGATTTCCGATCGCCAGAACCTTCTGTCCAACCTGAAGCGCGTTGGAGTCCCCAAGCTTCAATGCGGCGAGTTGCTTCCCTTTAGGGTCGATCTTGATGAGCGCAACGTCATTGCGCTGGTCGGCGCCAATGTATTTGGCTGCGTGCCGAGATTGATCTCCGAGAACCACTTCGATGGACTGCGCTCCTTCGACGACGTGGTAGTTGGTGAGAATGTAGCCGCGCGGATCGATGATGAAACCCGAGCCCGCACCCTCGACCGGCACCGGGTCCATGAAGAAGTCGTACTCGGTCGCTTTGGTGAGGATATTGGCCACCGCCGGCGAGGCCTGGCGGTAAATGCGCACGTTGATGGATTCGTCTTCGGTCAATCCCGAGTCGCGCGCGGCCACCGGAGATAGACCGGAGCCGCGAAGCGGCACGGCTTCTACTTTGGACGGCCCGTGGGGGCCAAAACGAGCGCCGGCCCAGAAGGCACCCAGGATCAGCACCAGCGCGGCAAGAAAGATGCGCGCGCGATTCGATGTGTTCCCTAAGTTCATCGGTTATGTCCCTTCCTGTGAGCGCGATGCCTCTAGTATAGGCACAATTGCGACCGTAGTTCACTGCGCCGCCTTGCTGCGGTGAAGCTTGGCGGCCAATGCTTCCACCTGCTGACGGGTTTCATCGAGGGTGCCGGAGCAGTCGATTTTCTCCGTGGCGTAACGCAACTTCTCTTCCACCGGCATTTGCGCGGCGATGCGGCGGCGGGCTTCGTCTTCTCTCATGCCACGTCCAGCCAGGCGTTCCAGCTGCTGCTCGGGGCGGCACCACGCAACCACCAGTCCGTCAAGATGTTTGTGCAGGCCGGCCTCGACGACGAGCGCCGCTTCAACGAACGCGGCGTCACGCGTCCCCTGGCGTCGCCATTCGTCAAACCGGCGGGATACCGCGTCGGCGACGCGCGGGTGGACAATGGCGTTCAAGCGAGCGAGTTTCGCGCGGTCCGCGAAGACGAGAGCTCCAAGCTTGACGCGGTCCACGCGGGCTTGACCGTCGGTGATCGATGGGCCAAATTCGCGAAGGACTTGTTCGTAGGCCGGCTGACCGGGCTCAATGAGTTTGTGGGCGAGCGCGTCGGCGTCAAGAACCGAGAAACCTAGTTCGCGCAGCATGGCCGCGACCGCGCTCTTGCCGCTGGCGATGCCGCCGGTCAATCCAAGTCGCAACATTTTTTTCAATCACCGGGCCGATGCCGTGGATTGCGACGTGGAAACCGCCGGTGAAGCGCGGCGGAGACGCGCAGCCTTGACGGTGTTGCTCATAAGCATGGTGATAGTCATGGGGCCGACGCCGCCGGGAACCGGCGTGAGCGCGCCGGCAGTGTTGACGGCAGCGGGATGAACGTCGCCGACGAGGACAGAGCCTTTGGCGCGGAATTTTTCCAGACGCGCCGGGAAATTGCGGAGCAGACGCTCGGCTTCGGTGGGGTCCTTGATGGTGTTGGTGCCTACGTCGATGACCGCGGCGCCGGGCTTGATCCAGTCGGCCTCGACGAAAGCAGGTTTGCCCATGGCGGCCACGACGATGTCCCCTCGGCGCACCACCTCCGGGAGATCCCGCGTTTTGGAATGGCAGATCGTGACGGTAGCGTTGGCGTGCATGAGGAGGAGGGCCAGGGGCTTGCCGACGATGTCGCTGCGGCCGAGAACAACGGCATTCGCGCCTTCCATCGGAACATTGCCGCGCCGGAGAATCTCCATGCAGCCCGCCGGAGTACAGGCAACCAGCCCGGGACGCCCGCTGGCGAGGCGGCCGAGGTTGACCGGATGGAAGCCGTCCACGTCTTTCGAGGGATCGACGGCTTCGAGGATGCGTTTGGTGTCCACCTGCGGCGGAAGAGGCAGCTGGACGAGGATACCGTCCACGTTATTGTCGTGATTCAAGTCGTCCACAACAGCAAGAAGCTCCCGCGTGGTGGCGCTTTCCGGGGGTGTAAGGAGGCCGCTCGAGAGGCCAAGCTGTTCGCAAGCGGCGATCTTGCTTTTCACGTAGAGTTGCGAGGCGGGGTTTTCGCCGACGAGGACGGCAGCGAGGCCCGGCCGAACGCCCGCAGCGGCAAGCAGGCGAACTTCGTCTTTCAGTTCGGCAAAGATTTCGTCGCGGATTTTGAGTCCATCGAGAATGCGTGCCGTCATCGAGCGCTCGCTTTCGTGCAGCGAAACAGAATCATAACACACGGAAAAAAACATACCTTCTGACTGATGACGGGTTGACCCAGCCTCGCGAAGCTCAGGTATCGCCGGGCGGCGGATCCGGGACCACGTCAAGGTGCACCTCGGCGGCGATTCCAGACGGGAACCGCGGTAGCGCCAGGGAGCTGGCGGCGGTTTGGGGTGTGGCGGAAGTTAGTCACCGCGGGCAGTCCTAGCGCATGGAGCCGTAGCGCCTCTGCCTTCAGGCATGGAGATATAAGGCCCATAAAGAACTATTAACAAACAAAAGCGAATCGGTATCCGCCCGTGGTGGCACAGTAAGACTTGGGTGCGAACTCAAGGATGTGCCTGTGCAGCAGGAAACATCGTTGGAGACGAGCAGCAATGCTGCTTAGTAACTCCAAAGAATCCCCCGCCTTTAGGCCTGGGGAGTCTCAAAAAGCCTTCCGGGTTTTTGAAACTTCCTTTGTAGGGCGAGTGTAGGAAGAGTCGCACGAGCGTGTAGGAGAAAATGGGCTGTACGTCAGTACAACTAGGCGAGAAGCTCTCCACGTGCCACATTGAGAGTCGTCACGGAGGGACCCGATGGATGAAACCATAGACTTCGACTTGACCATGCCGCTCCCGACAGCGGACAAGCAGGAGAAGCTCAAAGAAGATTGCAAGAAGATTGCTGAGCTTTTTGAAGCCAGCGCGACGGCGATGTTCGAAGGCCAGGACGGTTTGATTTTTCATCTGGAGTTCGATGATGCCGCAAAGTTTGGGAAGTTTGCCGAATACCTAAGGACGCACGGATTGTTGCGCGTCGACAGGATTCAAACCAAGAGCGACAAGGTGCATTGAAAAAGGCCGAGGCTCGCGCGCTTATCGTTCAACCAGCTTTGTGATCGAAATCTTCCTTGCCAAGCCGCCAAAGCGGATTCCAGGCAGCATTTCGCCAAAACCTCGCCGCGCGAGCTTGCTACAACGGCGGTGCCCGCGGTGCTCATGGCGGTAGCGCAAGATTCTTCTCGCGATTTCATCATTCAGTTCGCGAAGGCTCCGGGGACACCTGATTCAGGAATTGGCGGACGCGGCAGAAGGCGGCGAGTTTTTCTTCGCGCGATCCGGTAGCGTTGCCGGGATCCCAGATGCTCCAGTCGATTCGCTGAGCCCCAAGAAAGACGGGGCAGAGTTCGGCGGCTGAATCGCAAACCGTCACGACGGTGTCGAAGTCTGCCCTCGAATTCAGAAGCCGATTTGGAGCGGTGGGCGGAGATGTCGACACCGATGGCGCGCATGGCTTCGCTGGCCAGCTCACTGACGTACCCGTCGGTTTGCTTCCGGCGCTGTGCCCTTCGAAGGCGCGGCCGCCAAGCTGGCGGAGGAGGCCTTCGGCCATTTGGCTGCGGACCGAATTGCCGGTACAGAGAATCAGAACGCGATACGCCATGGCCGAGTGACCATTATGCTTCCCGAAGAGGGCGAGGAACAGACCACGCCCCTCCCCCCGGAGAGATCCCAGGAATTGCCAAAATGGGCGCAGCACCGCGATAGCGCCGGCACAGGTGCCGCGCCACTACAA
>Ga0307471_100001031_pt1 | contig 14907 bp, 15 predicted proteins | sample atmos_gasesAM3C__2_FD_204566 | JGI IMG/M metagenome (GOLD analysis project Ga0307471, IMG submission 204566) | Hardwood forest soil microbial communities from Morgan-Monroe State Forest, Indiana, United States - atmos_gasesAM3C_515 | ecosystem: Environmental > Terrestrial > Soil > Temperate... | reverse complement strand
GCCGGCTGGCGCGGGGGCGTCCCGCCCCCGCTTTCCGTTCCTCGCCCGCCAACACCCCCCTCCCGTAACAGCTGTAATGACTTGTCATTCCGAGGAGCGAAGCAACGAGGAATCTGCTTTTCGACGGTGGCACAGAAAAAGCAGCCTCCTCACTTCGTTCAGACCGACGATCCATCCGTGGCAGGCAACGCCGCCCACATCTCTCGCGAAATCCGATAAACATAGTGTCGAAGTCCCGCCCGGACCGTCTCCTTCCAGATCGTCATGCCGTTCCGGTCCGCCACCCTGCAAGAAGCCACGTTCTCCGGACGAATCAGCGAAATCAGCAAGTCCGCTTCCAACACCCTAAAACCGTAGGCACGGCACGCGCGCGCCGCCTCGGTGGCGAACCCTTGTCCCCACATATCGCGCCTCAGGTGATAACCGATCTCCGGCAGTTGCTCGCCGTCGACGTCCTGCAAAGTGATCCCACAATCCCCAATCATCTCGCCGGTCGACTTCCAGTCCAACGCCCATAGGCCGTAACCGCTTGTCCGGTAGCGCCGAATATTGCGGGCGATCCACTCCTCGACGCCAGCACGGTCATACGGTGACGGGTAGTAGCGCATGGTTTCAGGATCGGAAATGACGAGAGCAAGCGCGTCCCCATCCTGGGGCACGAATTCGCGGAGAATTAAACGCGATGTTTCGAGAACAATCTGCATGCACAAAAAGGCGAGCCGAGCTTACTCGCGAGACCGTTGGAGTCGCCCAGGGCCGGACTGCCGAGAGCGCCTTCACGACCCAGCCATTGCCGGCGTTCGACGAATATAATTCCTTGGCCATGGCAAGCGCGAGCAAGGACGTCGAGAAGAAGATCGAGGCCCTGCGGGAGAAGATTCGCCACCACGAATACCGCTATTTCGTGCTCGACGACCCGGAAATCAGCGACTTCGATTTCGACAAACTGGTCGAGCAACTCAAAAAACTGGAAGCCGAACATCCCGAGCTGATCACCGCCGACTCGCCGACCCAGCGTGTCGGTGGCAAGCCCCGCGAGGGCGTCGTGAAAGTGGCGCACTCATCGCCCATGCTCTCCCTCGATAACACCTACAACGAGGAAGAATTGCGCGACTGGGAGCGCCGAGTCCACGAACGGAGTGGTCGGAAAGACGTCGACTATGTCTGCGAATTGAAACTCGACGGCATGTCACTGGCCTTAACGTACGAAAATGGCAAGCTGGCGCGTGGCGTAACGCGCGGCGACGGCACCCTTGGCGAAGACGTGACCCTGAACATCCGCACGGTGCGCTCCATCCCGCTCTCCATTCAAAAGGACAAGCTTAAGAAGGCCGGGATGCCCGCCGACTTTGAAGTCCGCGGCGAGCTGCTCATGCCACTCGCGGGCTTCAAGAAGATGAACGAAGACCGCGAGGCCCGGGGCCTCTCCCTCTTCGCGAACCCGCGCAATGCCACCGCGGGTACCGTCCGCCAGCTCGACGCCAGTATCACCGCGGAGCGCCGTCTGGACTACTTTCCTTACATCCTCCTTCGCAATGGCCGCACCCATCGCGATCGCCACTCCGAGACCCTCGAAGCGCTCGAAGCCGCCGGCTTCAAAGTAAACCCGCACCACAAGCTGGCGAAGAATATGGACGAAGTCTGGAAATTCATCCAGCACTGGGAGGATAAGCGCGAGACCCTGCCCTACGAGATCGACGGTGTGGTCATCAAGGTCGACCGCACCGCGCTCCAGGACGAACTCGGCTTCACCGGCAAAGCCCCGCGTTGGGCCATCGCTTACAAGTATGCCGCGCGCGCCGGCATCACGAAGATTGAAGGTATTCGGGTACAGGTGGGCCGCACCGGCAAGCTCACCCCCGTAGCCGAACTTGCCCCCGTCGCGATTGGAGGCACCACCGTGCGCAATGCCACGCTGCACAACATGGACGAGATCGAGCGCCTGGGAGTGAAGATCGGCGACTGGGTGCAGGTGGAGCGCGGCGGCGACGTCATCCCCAAGGTTGCCAAAGTCATCGACGACAAAGCTTACCCCCGCGGCCGCGAAGCGTTCGTCATGCCCGAGAAGTGCCCAGTCTGCGGTACGAAAGTGGTGAAGACGGAAGGCGAGGTCGACTACCGCTGCGTCAATGCCAATTGCCCCGCCAAGCTGCGCGAAACCATTCTGCATTACGCCTCCCGCCACGTGATGAATATCGAAGGCATGGGCGACGCGCTGGTAGCGCAGCTCACCGACCGTGGGCTGGTGAAAAACGTCGCCGACATTTACAAACTTACCAAAGCCGACTTGCTGAGTCTGGAACGGATGGGCGCCAAATCCGCGCAGAACGTTCTCGACGAAATCGAAGCCTCTAAGAAACTGCCCCTGGAACGAGTGATCTTCGGCCTCGGCATCCGGTTCGTGGGCGAGCGCACCGCGCAGTTCCTGGCCGAACACTTCGGTTCCATGGACATCCTGATGAACGCCAGCCAGGAAGAATTGGAAGAAGTCAACGAAGTCGGCCCCCGCATCGCCGAAAGTATGCGGGAATTCTTCGCCGAGCCCAGGAATCGGGACCTGGTAAAGCGGCTGCGCGAAGCCGGGCTGACTTTTGCCGGCAAGAAGAGGGAACGCGGCACAAAGCTCGCCGGGAAAACCTTCGTCCTCACCGGCACGCTGACGAGGTACACGCGAGACCAAGCGAAGAAGATGATCGAAGATGCCGGCGGCCGGGTGTCGGGATCAGTGAGCAAGAAAACCGACTATGTCGTGGCGGGAAGCGACGCCGGCTCAAAGCTCGATAAAGCCAAAGAACTGGGCGTCACGGTGATTGAGGAGAAAGAGATGGAAGGGCTGGTCCGTTAGACACTGGTGCTTCTAACCGCCCAGAGCCTCCCGGATCCTCCCCCAGGTCACTTCCAGCGTCTCCGGGAGTACCCGAGTCTCCCCGATCACGCTGACAAAGTTCGCGTCTGCCACCCAACGCGGCAAAACGTGCATGTGGATATGCCCCGCCACCCCGGCCCCCGCTGCCTTACCGATGTTCATCCCCAGATTCACCCCGTCGGGCTTGTAAAGCAGGCGCAAAACACCTTCCATCCTCTGTGAAAGGCCCATCATTTCATGCGATGCCTCCACCGGCAACTTCTGCAGCTCGTCTAGGTGCTGGTAAGGCACAACCATCACATGTCCGGGGGTATATGGGTAGGTATTCAGGATCACAAAGCAATGCTTCCCCCGGTAGGCAATGTGGGTCTTTGCGTCGTTTCGGGCTTCTACCACCTGGCAGAAGATGCATCCGGTGGCCTTTTCGGCATTTGTAACGTAGGCGTAACGCCAGGGGGTCCAGAGATAGTCCATGGCGGGCAGGGTAGCAGATGAATATGGTTTTCTGGAACCTCACAGCGGGCTGTGGTCGCGTTCCTTGCGCTTTTCGAAGGAGCTCAAGAAAGTTGTATCCGATGTCGCAGCCAAGAAATCCAATACGCGCATAAGCGGAATTGGATGTCGCAACCGAGCTGCGTTTGGGGTTTGACACTGTTCGGAAGCGGTTGCTAAACTCGGAGGGTTCCCATTGGACGCGGGTTCGTTTTAGTCGTCCGAACGCTGGGATTGTTTAAGCTCAACCGCCAGGTTGAGCCCACCACAACCTTAGACCCGTTCCGGCAGTCCGCCAAGCCGCCCGCATCCGTCCCGCACCCTTAGCAGTGCGAGGTATCAGAGAGGCTATGACCTTGTACGATGACAGCACCGCCCACGAACTCGATTCCGCTACCTCCGTTTCTGCCGTAAGCGAGCAGAGCGCGGTATCAACCGAGGGTTCGGCGCCCAGCACTCCTACTACGCAGCCCGAAGGGGCTTCGACTCCCGCTCAAGAAGAAAAACCACCCATGTCCACTGCTGTAATCGAAGAGAAACCACCTGTGTCCACCGCCACCACCGAGGATTTCGCATCCGCCCTCGAAACCTTCACTACCGAAGCCGAGGAGTCCGTCGGCGAAGACCGCGTCATAAAAGGTACGGTGCTCAAGCTGACCGGCACGCACGTGGTCGTCGATATCGGCGCCAAGTCCGAGGGCATGTTGCCGCTGGCGGAAGTAATGGACCATGAGGGCAAGCCCCGGTTCCAGCCCGGCGACGAAATCGATGTGATGCGCGACAAGGGCGAGGCCGAAGAGGGCTACATCAACCTCTCGCATCAGAAAGCGCAGCGGCTGAGGGCCTGGGACGACATTGAAGCCGCCTACAACGAGAAGAAGCCGATCAAGGCGTTGGTGATCGATCGCATCAAGGGCGGCCTGACCGTCGACATCGCTGGCGCGCGCGCCTTCCTGCCCGGCTCTCAGGTCGATCTGCGTCCCGTCCGCAACCTGGACGGCATGAAGGGCACCACCATCGACGTTGCCATCATCAAGCTGAACAAAAAGCGCGGCAACATCGTGGTCTCGCGCAAGCAACTGCTGGAAGAAGAGCAGAACGAGAAGAAATCCAAAACGCTCGAGCACCTGGAAGAAGGTGCGATCCTTACCGGTGTGGTGAAGAACCTCACCGAATACGGCGCCTTCGTCGACATGGGTGGCATCGACGGCCTGCTCCACATCACCGACATGTCCTGGGGACGCCTCACGCACCCGCGCGATCTCGTGAACGTGGGCGACCAGATCCAGGTCAAGATCCTGAAGTTCGACAAGGATAAGCAGCGCGTCTCGCTGGGCTTCAAACAGCTCACGCCCGACCCCTGGCTCGATGCCGAGCATCGCTATCCCGTGGGGGCGCACGTCGCCGGCCGCGTTATCAGCGTGACCGACTACGGCGCGTTCGTCGAACTGGAGCAGGGTATTGAAGGCCTGGTCCACGTCAGCGAAATGACCTGGTCGAAGCGCATGAAGCACCCATCGAAGCTGGTCAACGTCGGCGACCAGGTGGAATGCATTGTGCTGAACGTGAATCCCACCGAGCGCCGCATATCGCTCGGCATGCGCCAGCTGGCCACCAACCCCTGGGACAGCCTGCACGAGAAATTTCCAGTGGGCACACAGGTCGAAGGCCGGGTCCGCAACCTTACCGACTTCGGCGCGTTCATCGAAATCGAAGACGGCATCGATGGCCTGGTGCACGTCAGCAACCTGAGCTGGACCAAGCGCGTGAAGCATCCTTCCGAAGTCCTGAAGAAGGGCGATCGCGTGAAGGCCGTCGTGCTCGCCATCGAACCCGATAAGCGTCGTTTGTCACTGGGCGTGAAGCAATTGCAGCCCGATGTCTGGGAGACGTTCTTCCAGCAGCATCACGTCGGCGACGTGGTCCACGGAAAGGTTCTCCGTGTAGCCACGTTCGGCGCGTTCGTTGAAATTGCCGAGGGCATCGAGGGCCTCTGCCACAACTCCGAAGCGGTCGATGGCAACGGCCAGCAGGTGCATCTGGAGCCGGGTGTGGAGCACGACTTCAAGATCATCAAGATGAATCCGGAAGAGAAGAAGGTGGGCCTCAGCATCCGCGCCGTAGGCGAAGAAGCCTCGCGTTCGGAAGTGGAAGCCTACAAACACCCGGTGTCAAGCTCGAGCACCAGCTCAACCATTGGCGAGCTAATCTCGTGGAAACGTGCCGGAAGCGAAAACAACTAGCCAGGTTGGCGCGGACGCTCCGGTCCGCGAACAGCCGAGAACATGAGGCCACCCATGGGTGGCCTTTGTCATCTCACGCAGTCCGCTGATAAACCGAACGACTCGAAAGCTAGGACTCCGCCTTCCGCCAAGTCCGCACGTTGAACCCGTACAGGACGATGCAGAAAAGGTTCGCCGGAATGAATCCCCACTGCCCCGTCTTGAACCCTATGATGCAGATGAGGACGCTGTTCACCGCGGCCAGTGCCCAGCCTTCCCAGTACCGTTTACCCACGAGGGCGGTCGAAAGAATGGTGAGTACGCAGGATAGATAATCAAGCCTCAGCACGACGTATGAAAACCTCCGACCTCTATTTTGTAGCACTCGCGAGGCCGAGGTCTGTGATCTAGAACGCGTTGCATGTAACGAGGGTAACGTCGCGGCGTGATGGATTTACATGGGCCGCCGGCATTCCTCTCTCCGCAGTGCGTTCTACGCTCCCATCGTAAGCACGACCCGGAACCGCACCCGCCCGCTGCTCATCTGCTCAAACGCTTCGTTCACCTTCGGCAACGGGTATTTCTCGATCATCGGCCGAACCCCGCTCAACGCGCTGAAACGAAGCGTGTCTTCCGAGTCGATGGAGCTGCCCGATGGCCATCCCTGGATCGCGTTTTTTCGGCCAACGATCTGCATCACGCTCACGCTGATCGGCTCGAACGGAACACCGACCACCAACAGTTTCCCGTTTCCCGCGAGGCCGCCCAGGATTCCCGAGATCGATTTTGCATCCGGCGCCGTCGCCAGAATCAGGCGCGCGCCCCCCAGCTTCTGCAACTCGTCGGCCGCATCCGTTGACCCTGCATCGATGTATGCGTGCGCCCCCAACTTCTTCGCCAGGGACTCCTTGTCGCTCCCCCGCCCGATCGCCACTGTCTGGAATCCCATCTGGCGCGCAAATTGCACCCCCAGGTGCCCCAGTCCGCCGATCCCCTGCACCGCCACCAGATCTCCGGCGCGCGTCCCCGAGTTCCGCATCGAATTGAACACTGTGATGCCTGCGCACAGCAGCGGCGCGGCTTCGTCCGCCGACAAGCTGTCCGGGATGGAAGCGACCGCTTCCGCCGGGACGATGGTGTACTCCCCATACCCGCCGTCGAAGCTGATTCCCGTGATCTTCTCGTTCTGACAGAGGATAAAGTCTCCCCGCCGGCAGGCAGCGCACACAAAGCAATGGCCGCCATGCCACCCCACCCCCACGCGTTGTCCTGGCCTCCACGGCGCGACACCTGCACCCACAGCATCAATCCGGCCGCTGATCTCATGTCCGGGCACGCGCGGCAGCTGCAGCCCCGGATACACTGCGTTCTTAACCAGCGCATCGCTGTGACAGATGCCACAGGCTTCCACCTTGATGCGAACCTGACCTGGCCCCGGCGCCGGAATATCCCGCTCGACCATCTCGAACGGCCCGCCCGCCTTCGATACTTGTGCCACTTTCATACGAGCCATGTGCTCTCCCTGGAATGGATTGCTCCTGAGGTTGGGTTGTTCTGACCGATGATTGAAAAGAAAACGCTACGTCGGAAAAATTGGAGTCCACTGACCTAGATGAGACGAGGGCTTTCCAGGATTCGCATGGAAGTGCGTTTCCCTTAGCGCTGGGTCGAAGAGACTGCAGGGTTCGTTGCGAGGACTGAAACTACCGGTTGTCGATTTTCAGGTTGATGTTCACCAATTGGCGGTTGTCAAACTGGCTCACCGTCTTGGTGTCGCTCTTTTTGCCGTTATATTGCGCGTACACTTCGTAGTCCGTATTCGGAGAAAGCGAAGGGAAGCGGTACGAGCCGTCTTGGCCGACAATGTAGGTCTTGACCGCTCGGGTACGGGTATTGGTTAGGTACACCACCGCGTTCGGCAGCGGCGAATCCTGACGATCCATGACCTTGCCGGTAAGCAGGCGGCTGGTATCCCCCTTCTTGTCGAAGGGGCTGGCGGCAGCGGCAAGGCCCACTACAAGCACGATCACCGAGACGACGATGGCCCGTTTCATGGATTTCTCCGTAACCCACCCTACCATGTCCCTGCTACTTTAGATGCAGGCCGATGTCGGCGCGCTCGTCTCCGTCGATGTGGACGGCCACTTCGTCGCCCGGTCTTAACTGCTTTCCTTCCAATGACTTGAATCCTTTCAAATCGGCCCATACCACGTAGTCTGCCCTCCCCGCCGGTAGCCTGAGAGCAAATTCACCCCGGTGGTCGGAATAGAGTTCCCATTTGGCTCGCTTCTGGTCGGCTCGCCGGATCTTCACGTGGACACCATAGACCGGGCGGTCGTCTGGGCCCCAGACGGTGCCGAAGATAAGCGCATAGGGCTTGCGGGGATCCATCTGGGCAAATACCGGCCCGGGACGCAAAGCAAGCAGGCACAGCAAACCGAGGGCTAGAAAGGGCGCACGGAAACGGGAAACGCAGGAGAAGACGTTTTGTAGCACGGGGGGGTGCCGAGGATTACAGGTCACCGTCTTCGCTTTCCTCCTCTTCTTCTTCCTCGTCCTCTTCTTCCGCAACCGGCTTCAACTCGATGGGATTGACGGTCACGATCTCGAAGTCGGTGCCACACTCGGGGCAGGAAACGACTTCCCCCTCGTCCACCTCATCTTCCTCAATGTCGAGGTCGCTTTCACATTCGGGACAATAAACCATGAATGCCTCCGTGCCAGGGTTCACCCTGATAATATTTAATTCTCCCGGGCGTTCGGTCAAGTGCTCTCGGACCTTCGCTCGGGTTGCGCTTTTACAGAGGCTTTACCGAAGCTGAACCGCCTCAGCTTCCGCTCGCGCAGGCGCTCTGTCGATCACCATGCCCAGCCCAAAAACTCCGGCGAGATTTTCTATCACACGTCTGATGCTGGCGGTGAGCCCGGTGATGGGTTTGATTTTCGTTTGCACGGTTCTTCCCCAGGAAGCCACCTCAATCCTGTCTCCAGATCCGAGGATCGCGGCCGCGTTGAAGGAGATTTCGTCCGCACGGATTCACGCGAACATCGAGAAACTTGTCAGCTTCGGAACCCGCTCAACGCTCTCGCCACAGGATCCGGCCTCGATCGCCGCCGGCCGCGGGATCGGCGCGGCTCGCGAATGGATCAAGTCGGAGTTCGAACGCTACTCCAAAGACTGCGGCGGTTGTCTCGAAGTGAAAACCGACTCGTTCACCGAGAGCCCCGCCGACCGGATTCCCCAGCCCACCGAAATCACCAATGTTTATGCGGTCTTGAAGGGTACCGATCCGGAAAGTGACAAGCGTATCGTACTGGTCACCGGACACTACGACTCCCGCAACAGCGACAACTTCAATATCAAGGACGACGCACCCGGCGCCAATGACGACGGTAGCGGTACCGCCGTGAGCCTCGAGTGTGCGCGCGTCCTGAGCAAGCTGAAGTTTCCAGCGACCATCATTTTCCTCACCGTAGCCGGCGAAGAGCAGGGCCTGAACGGCAGCAACCACTTCGCCCAAATGGCGAAGCACCAGGGATGGCAGATCGAGGCCGTCCTGAACAACGATATCGTCGGTGGAAACCGGGACCCCGAGCAGGATGCCGGCGTCGTGCGAGTCTTTTCCGAAGGTGTCCCCGCCGCGGCCGACGAAAAGCAGCTGCGCCAGATTCGCGGCTTGGGCGGTGAGAGCGATTCGCCCTCGCGCGAGGTTGCTCGCTACCTAGCCGAGACCGCCCGGGCCTACCAGCCAGGGGTGAAACCGCTGTTGATTTTCCGCCTCGATCGCTATTTGCGCGGTGGGGACCACTACTCATTCAATCAGCAGGGCTTCGCCGCCGTACGCTTTACTGAGTACCGCGAAGACTACAACCACCAGCACCAGAACGTGCGCACCGAGGCCGGCATAGAGTACGGCGACCTGTTGAAGTTCGTGAATTTCGACTACGTGGCCGCCGTCGCCCGGCTGAACGCCGCCACACTGGCATCGCTCGCCGCAGCTCCCGCTCCTCCCGGCAACGTTCATCTCGACACGTCAAAGTTGGGGAACGACTCAACCCTGATATGGGAGCCTTCCCAGGGAGCCACTGGATATGAGGTCCTATGGCGGCCCACCAGCGGCCCCGAGTGGGAGCACGCCCAGAACCTAGGCAACGTGACGCACGCCACCATGAAGCTCTCGAAGGACAACGTGATCTTCGGCCTGCGCGCCGTGGACGATAACGGACACCGCAGCCTCCCGGTCATACCCACACCGCAGAGGTGACGGTTAAGCTGTTACGATAGAGGAATGTGAGCCGCAACCGGCTCGTCCGTTATGCCCAGAAACGTCTCCGAATTTGGGTTTCCCCCGTTTCGTGGCGCGGTCCGCGAGCTCATCCTCGCGAGCGTAGCGATCTACGTAGTGATCCTGCTGTTGCTCTCATTTGCCCCGGGAACAGGGCAGGCCATCCTCGCCCACGGCATCCTCGATCCAGCCCGCATCCGCGATGGCTGGGTGTGGCAGTTCGTCACTTATGCCTTCATCTATGTCGATCCGATGGATTTTGTCCTATCCCTGGTAGGAATCTACTTCCTCGGGTCGGCTCTCCAGGAGCGCTTGGGTCGTGCGGGTTTCTACTCGCTTTTTTTTGGGAGCGTTGTTCTTTCAGCGGTCTCCGGGTTCTTGCTCTCGCTCACGCATGTCATCGCCCAAGGTCCAGCCTTCGGCTCGGGTGCCGCCGCTAACGCGATCCTGATGGTCTTCTACCTCCTCAACCGAGATGCCCCAATTATGCTCTTTCCGATCCCGATCCAGATCCCTGTGAAGTGGATCGTTCTGGGCATCGCTGCCATTGAGACGGCCTACCTGTTGCTCAGTCACTTCAGTCTCTTCTACTGCGTCCTTCTGCTCGGACTCGGTGCGGGATACATCTGGCACCTTGCCTTCCTGTCTCGCCGGCCATCGCTGGGTATCTCCGAACGCTTCTACGCCATGCACAACTCTTACTACCGCTGGAAGCGTCGCCGCGCCGCAAGAAAGTTCGAAGTCTACATGCGGAAGCACGAGAACCGCGAGGTCAGCTTCGACGAGCATGGCAACTACATCCCGCCCGACGATGACAAGAAGAAGAACGGTGGCTCGAAATCGGGTTGGGTGAACTAGACCTCGCACACGGGGTTGTGGTTTTGAAGGGGCCCGGCTTCCAGCCGGGCCGAAATAGCCCCTACTCAGCATCGGTTTTAGCCGCTGCGGCTTGCTGTCGGCGACCCGCAACCCCCGTGCACGGAAGCAGTTCCCAGCGCCGTGATCAGCCTTTTCGAAAGAATTCTTCAAAGGCTGCAACAACTTCGGCCGGGAGTGACGCCCCTGCCTTCTTCTTGAAATCCAAGTCATGCCCCGCGCCCTCCACCGCCAGCAGCCGCGTCCCCCCGGGAATAAGTCTCAACGCTCCCTGAATCTCGTCAATCGACCCGAACGGATCTCGCGTGCCCTGAACAAATAGACATGGATTTCGCAGGTTGGGCAGATGCTGAACGCGCAACTGCTCCGGTTTCCGGGGCGGATGCAGAGGATAGGAGAGCAGCAACAACCCGTTTACCAGTTCCGGCTCAGCCGCACAGAGCATGCTCGCTTGCCGCCCTCCGTAGGAGTGGCCGCCCAGGAAGATGCGTCCCGGCAAAAGCTTCCGCACCGCGCCAACGGCATTCTTCAGACCTTCCCGGTCGCGCCCCGCATTCCCCCGCCCCGGAGGACCGTGCGGGCGCAACTGCCGGTACGGAAGATCCACCCGTAGTACCGTAACGCCCTTCGCGCAGAATGCCTCCGCCAGGGCGATCAGCAGGGGTGCCTGGGCATTCGAGCCTGCACCATGTCCCAGAATCAGCCCAGCCGTCGAGTTCTCAGGCCGGTGCAGGTATCCACGAACGTGGGGTTCCGAATCACGGTCAAAGAAAGATTCGAAATGGGACGCCGCAGGCATGGTGCCAAGCTTGCCTCGAGCTTACAGCGGTATCTCTTCCAGGCTCTCGTGAACTCTAAGAATGCGAACCTCGTGCGCGAGTTTCGCCCAGCGACGCTGTGCTTCGGGATCTTCCAGGGCAGCCCGCCGCGCATCGCCCGACTTCCAATACCTGACCAGCACGTACTCGCCCTCGGGATCCCGGTAGAGAATGTCCCGGCTGTAGCCGCGCTTCGCTAGCACGCGAGAGAGTTCGCGGACCATCTCGAGGGCCCCTTGCTCATGGCCGTCCAGTGGAGCGAACACCGCGACGGAAAGAATTTCTGCCGACCTTTGCATTTCCAAGGTTATTTCCGCCTGCCCAAGCCACCACGTCTCTTGCCCTCCACGCCCCCGGGACCTTGCGCTGTCACGGTATGCAGACGCATGAAGTTCGTCGAACCGGAAGCCATCTGGGTGCCGGCCACGACCCCCAGCACGTCCCCCGGCTTCAGTTGGCCTTCGCCAAGCAATTCGCGCTCGGCGGTGTTGACCATGTCTTCCGCGGACCGGGCCAGTTCCTTGCGCTGCACCGGATGAACTCCCCAGAGCAGGTTCATTCGATTACAGACCGGTCCCGTGTGGCTGAATGCGTAGATGCACACCTTGGGGCGATATTTCGAAATCATGCGCGCCGTGTTCCCGGTTTCCGTAAATACCGCGATCGCGCCCATGGGCAGATCTTCCGCCGCGTGAGCAATCGATTCGCAGATCGCTTCTGCGACCACCAGGGGATGCCGGCTGCGCCGCCGGCGCGGGTCGCTGAACGACGTCAAGTTGTGTTCCGCCTCCATCACGATGCGGCTCATCATGGCGACTGCCTCGCGCGGGTACCGGCCGCTGGCGGTTTCGGCCGAGAGCATCACTGCGTCGGTGCCGTCAAAAATTGCGTTGGCCACGTCGCTGGCTTCGGCACGCGTTGGGCGTGGGTTCTCGATCATGGATTCCAGCATCTGGGTCGCGATGATGACCGGTTTGCGCCACTCCGCTGCGCGGCGGATCACGTGCTTCTGGATCACCGGGACCTGCTCGGGAAGCATCTCCACGCCCAGATCTCCGCGCGCCACCATGACGCCATCCGCAGCCTCAAAAATCTCTTCCAGCTGTTCGAGCGCCTGGGGTTTTTCGAGCTTGGCGATCACCGGCACTTCACCACCGTGATCAACGATGAGTTGCTTCACTTCTCGCACGTCCGAAGCGGACCGGACAAAAGAGATGGCCACCAGGTCCACGTCGTGCTTGAGCCCAAACTCCAGGTCCTTACGGTCTTTCTCCGTGAGCGCCGGAATCGTCAATGCCGCGCCCGGAAGGTTAATGCCCTGGTGTTCGCCCAGCAGACCGCCGTTTATGACATCACATTCCACGTCCTCGCCTTGAACTCCGCGCACCCGCAACTCGATCAAGCCGTCGGAGAGCAAGATCCGCGCATCGCGGACGACTTCTCGTGCCAGCCCCGGGAACGTAGTTGCGATGAGGGTCGGCGTGCCCAGTACATCGCGCGGAGTGATCGTCAGCTGCGTGCCGGTCTTCAACAGGACAGGTTCGTGCGACTTCAGGCGACCAGTGCGGATCTTCGGGCCCTGCAGGTCTTGCAGGATGCACACTGTGCGCCCTTCCTTGCGGGCGGCTTTCCGGATGCGTGCAATGTTGCGCGCGTGATCTTCGTGCGTGCCGTGTGAAAAATTCAGACGGGCCACGTCCATGCCCAGGCGCAGCAAATCCCGGAGGATAGCCTCCGAGTTCGAAGCCGGACCGACTGTGCAGATAATCTTGGCGCGGCGTGCATTGGTATGTCCGGTCTCAGGACGCAGCGCGAGGGTAGCGGTGCTCTCCGAACTCAGAGTAGAGATATCGCCGGACACCAGGTCGATCTTTCCCTGTTTCAAGTCCTACGCTCCCAGTGGGTGTCGGAATAACGTGAGGTGGACGCCCCTTATGCGACGCCCGGTACTGCGTTGACCAGATTGTAGCGGACGACGGCCATGTCAGCGGTCCACGATGCTCGCGCTTGACTCCAGCAGTTCCTTCCCCAGAAACGCGCGCGGAAACAGCATGGCGTTGAACTCTGCCCCGATCAACACGATCAGCGAGATCATGTACATCCAGACCAGGAGCGCGATGCCCACTCCCAGCGACCCGTAGATGATGCTGTAGTCCGCGTATCCGTGCAGGTACCAGCTGAAACCAGTAGTCGCGATGAACCACATCCCGGTAGCCAGGGTGGCCCCCGGCAACACGCTATGCCAAGGCTGGGTGCGCGGCACGGCGTTGTGGTAGACGAGCGCGATCACCGCGATGCTGGCCAGCGTGGCAATCACCCAGCGGATCGCCCCCCAGAGCAACACGATGTAGGGACTGAACTCGTGTCCCAGGTGGAACAGGATGCGGTTCTCAATCCCCGAACCAAAGGCAACCATCACCGTGGCGAACGTCAACGGGATCCCTGCCATGATCACCAGCGAAAACGCGATCAAACGTTCTTTCACCAGGCCCCAGGTTTTCGGCAGCTGGTAGGCGTTGCGGAAGCCCTCCATCCAGGAAATCATCGTTCCTGAGGCAGTCCAGAGCGTCAGCAGCGACGTGCCGATCAGCAGGTTGACTGGACGCTGCGACGTACCGCGCAAATACGCAATCGCGGTCGCCGACCCGGCAGGAAGAATACGCCCCAAGGCATAGGATATTTCGCGCAGGTAAGTGTCTCCGCGCCTCAGGGTGGCCAGCACCGAGCCCACCACCAGCAACGCGGGGAAGAACGTCAGAATCGACGAATACGCGGACGCCTTGGCGACGGCAAACTGGTCATGCTCAAAAGCACGCCAGGTCGCCTGGCGCAGCAGGCGGAAGAAGCGCAGCATCGCTTGCCCTAGAGTAGGGCGTGGCGCGGGCGGGCGCAACTGCGAAATTCGCCTGTGTACTTCGTGCGGTCCAAAATGCTGGGGGGAAGCGCTCATAGGAAATAGGGAAGCGAAGGGACGGCAGGCGCCGCCCCTTCACAAATGTCCCTGTCTTACTCCGCGGCGAGCTCTTCGGTCTCGCCTTCGTGACGCATCATCTCAAGAGCGCGTTCCGCTTCCTCGTAGGCAGCGGAGACCTCCTCTTGTACCTTGGCGGCGGCCTCTTCCATCTCGGGCGACAGGCGCACGTTGCGGTAGTACTCCATCCCGGTTCCGGCAGGGATGAGGCGGCCGACGATCACGTTTTCCTTGAGTCCGCGCAGGTGATCGACGGCTCCCTGGATGGAAGCTTCCGTCAGCACGCGCGTGGTCTCCTGGAACGAAGCGGCGGAGATGAACGAGTCGGTCGAGAGCGATGCCTTCGTGATGCCCAGGAGCAGCGGGCGACCCGTAG
>Ga0307471_100001030_pt1 | contig 14911 bp, 31 predicted proteins | sample atmos_gasesAM3C__2_FD_204566 | JGI IMG/M metagenome (GOLD analysis project Ga0307471, IMG submission 204566) | Hardwood forest soil microbial communities from Morgan-Monroe State Forest, Indiana, United States - atmos_gasesAM3C_515 | ecosystem: Environmental > Terrestrial > Soil > Temperate... | reverse complement strand
CTGTCCATCTTTCCTTCACCGACCGCCGTCAGAACGTCGATCAATTGCTTTACGCCCTTATCGCCCAGGGCTTCAATTGATCCTGGCGGCGGCGGTGGAACTGGACCGGAGATAAAGGCTGCTCTCTGTTCGGTGATGGCGGGGAAGAGTCCGGCAGCAAAGGCTTCCACCGGCAGGCCAAATTCTGATCCGACCTGGATCGCTTCCTGGGCAGTCTGGGCATTGCTCATGAAAACTTCCCTCGGGCTTTTGCCGTGCTTGGCAGTGATGTCACTGATTCGGGTGATTCCGTGTGAGGTTGCGGCAATGTCTGCATCCATGTCATATCCTACATCGGTTATGATACTGGGACCGAAATGCCATTCTACTTTGCGCCAGAGAGGGTGTGGAGGAAGGAATTGGTTGGCAATTCCCTGGGCAATTACCTTATTGCGCACCCGGTTGAGTACCTTGATTTTCAGAAGCTCCTGCCAGTACTCGATCCTGCGCATGGCCTGCTGCACTTCTATGCGGGCCGTAACTCCGCCGAGAGTGGCCAGGTCCCACAGGAAGCCGTAGGGGAGATCCAGGGAAACTGCCATTTTGCGGATCAGCACCTGTACGAATGCGAGGAATGCACCGCTGGGCCTCGAAGGAGGCGCCAGCATGTTGAAGACCTCGCCTTCAGCCATGCGCAGGATCTGCCCCCATTGAGCCGGCTGCGTGGGTGTTCCCTGTTCGGTCTTTCCACTCCAGGCGGCAGCGCCATCCTTAAATGGATCCTTTAGTCCGATTAGGGCAGCGAACTGACTCTGAGTTTTCCCAACCATCTTTTCGAAGTCGATCCATTCGCGGATGTCTCGAGAATCATTCAGGAGTCGCAAGAGTTTGGTGCGGCCGCGGTACTGGTCCGAGCTGTCGGCATCAAAAAGATGAATGAAGGAGTTGTAGGGAATGTCCCGCGGATCTAGATACTGATTGGTGCGGGTGCGTCGGTAGACCCGGAATGATCCGATTCGGCCGGTAATGGGGTCCAGAGTGATTCCTCCAATGTAGTTTTCCTGGACCTGCTGATCCAGGGGACTGCCAATCCGATCGGCTTCGATCGATTGTAGACAGAACTCCTGGGTAGGGGACTCAAGTGGCGCCACCTCAATAAACCCATGATCGCCATCAACCAGAAAGCCCCAAAAAGCCATCTGGACCATTTTTGCCAATCGATGCCTTCCTGAAATATCGCAGCGCACCGTATCGTCATCATTGGGTTGATCTCCGCACCATCCTTTCCAGAAGTCATCGTATGCCTGGTCAACCTGTTCTTCACCAGTTAAGGAGCGAGAATTAAACTTTCCACACACGTACAAAACAATTCGAGCCATCATCCCACCGATGAACTCGAACCGGCACAGGTCTCGAGCATCCCACATCGATTTAAGCCGGTCGCGATTGCTGCGCCACGTTTCTGCGCTCGCCTGTCCGAAGAGCCCGCCGCTCTTGCTGCGCTTCTCAGGCTCGTCATTGTAACCGAAGCTGAACTGATGCTCGATGTGTCGAGCCTTCATTCGGACCAGTTTCTGGACCGGATCGAAGAAGCCAATCACTCGATCGACAAGCGTTAATCGCTCGTCCGGACGCTTGCCGTCTTCGAGTCTCAATAGATCTGGCATCGCTTAGTAGCTCAGTTGATCAGTCGTTCCAGCCTGCTGACCTTCGTGCCCGCCCAGGCTGAAATCGTAAACGAAGGAGCGCACATATCCTGTCGTGCCGGCGGCGCCACGCTCGTTGAGCACGAACTGGATCGCTTCCAGCTGGCTCTGCAGCCCCCGCGGATCCTTGGTGAAACTTTTATCACCGACTGTTTGGGCAGAGTAGGGCCCCAGGGCTATCCACTGCTCCATGAACTGCTCCTGCAGTTCGAGGAGCTGCTCCGTGGTCATTCCACGGTAAATCAGCAAGAGTCCGCCATCAGCCATGTCGCTTGAGTCATACTATGTCAACGCTCCCCCAGAGTAAACACTTTTCCCCGCAGAACACGCAGATAAACCAAAACCATAGGAGAAAAACACAAATGATAGAAGCAAATCAACTCATGCAGATCGTGGACCGGATTCCGGTCAACCAGAAATCACCCGCCACCTACCCGATGAAGAGGTTCCTCCTCGAAAAGATGAGGGCCATCTTCAACAACCGGTCGGTCATTCAGAAAGCGGCCGAGCAGAAAAGAAAACAGAACATCCTCGATGCCTACAAGAAAAATGTAGGCTTTGACAAGAGGGTCAAGTCCCTCAGGGAAGCCAAGGCGAAACTGGAAAAGGCCGAGAAGGAACTGATGGAAATTGGCCTCAGCGAAGAGGGGGCACTCCTATCAATATCAGAGAATACTCGGTACGGAGGTACAACCGAGGTGACTGTTCTGTGGGAGAGCTCCTGGGTCCGCGTTAGCAAAGAGACCCTGGAGAAAGTCAAGAAGGTTCAGGAATTGCTCAAGGCAGTCGAGCAGACAGTCGAAACCTACACTCAGATCGACCGGCTTGAGACCAGGATGATGCTGGCCTCCACAGTAGGGGAGGTCATGGCTTTACTCAATGCAGCAGTCGGTGAACCAGTCTTCAAAGTGGAGACCAAGTTCATGTTAGAAGAAACAACACAAAAGAAAGGCAACAACCAATGAAAATAACAATACAGCACGTAACCAACCTGCTAAGCCTGCTGACACGCGGCTTAATCAATGGCGCAGGAGAAACCAAGAATGAATTCTGCATACAGCAGGCCATTCACAGGGTACTCGATGACGACCTGGACGGACAGCACTCAGACGCTCCTCCAGTGACATGCATATCCGGACGCATTAATAATTTCGGGATTTGCATGAATGATCAGGAAGGGTGGATCGATGAGAAGGATAGAGCAAATGGACTACGGAGATTCGCCATAGCTGAACTGGGTAGTGCGAAAGTAAGTTACTCAGATTTCGTTTTTGGGTTGCAGGAGAGGGTTCGAGGTCTCGTGAAGTTAGAGGATTTCGAATTCAATGACGGTGACAATGAAAATCTGGTCGCGCAGTTCATGGAGTTTAGGCCCGCTCACGCATCCCGTAGTTCCTGGCTTAAGAAGTTGGCCAACATGGCAGCAAACACGCTAAGGGAACTGGGAACCGAAGGATCCAGGTTCCTGTGGATGGTTGATGAACCGGACAAAGCAAAGCGCCAGGAGGCGGCCTACAGACTGGGCGACAAGATATTCGCTGCACAGCTGGCGGATGCGGGATCGGACTGTTCGTTTGGATTACCACCCAGGAGGCATCATCACTGATTATGGCTATTGGACCTGGGAAATATGACCAGCTGTGCACTGAGGCCAGGGAGAAAGCCAAAGGAAGGGGCGCCATCCTGATTATTCTGGAAGGCGGGAAGGGCTTTGGCTTCTCTGTCCAGGCTCAAATCGAGGATCTTCTAAAGTTGCCGAAAGTCCTGCGAATCGTCGCAAAGACCATCGAGGAAGATCTCGGGAAAGGAAAAATATGATAACAATGGAGGATGCATATCCGAAAAAAGACGTTTGTCGCTACTGTGGCGAGATTATTGGATGGATGCTACACCCTATGGCGGAAATGCTCGCCCTGGGTGTCTGCGATAAGAAGGAATGCCAGGAGAAATCCAAACAAGAAAGGAGGAATAAAGATGTGGGTCATTGACCTGATAATCGAGAGACAGAGATCAATCGAAAGGGAGAAGGCAGATCGCCAACCACCGGTGTGGTATCTGGACATCGATCGCCTTCTCAAAAATGAGCTCCGGCGCAGAACAATGGAGAGACTATGAGACTGATTCATTACGATAAAAACGTCGTTACCTACGATCCCAATTATCTCTATCCGGAGTTACAGCGTGACGCTTACTTCAAGCCTTTCGGCCTGTGGGTGTCAGACGACGATGATTACGGTTGGAGGGAATGGTGCACCGCGGAGGATTTTGCCACGGAGAATTTGATGTACGAGCACCTGGTGGAACTAGCATGGGACCACAAGGTTCTGTTCATCTCTACCGTGGAAGATCTGGACAAGCTCCATGAGGAATACAAATCCAGTATTGGAAATTGGGAAGGTGACCAGAGATGGTTCAATTGGAGTAGGCTCTATCCACTCTGCCAGGGGATAATCATCACCCCATATCTATGGGAGCGCCGCATGGATTACATGTGGTATTACGGCTGGGATTGCGCAGGAGGGTGCATTTGGGACCTCCGGGCAATCAGAACATTCCGTCCATTACTCAAACAATTAACAGAAGGAGGTGATACGAACGAAATTCGAGGTCGAACTTAACATGTTTCAAAACGGGGCCATCCGCGTAGTGGAGGTCCCAGATTCGGAGCTCACTGGCCGTATAGAGGATGATCTGGAGAGAATCTTCTATTACGGCCAGAATGATTTCCAGCCACTCCCCGACCGTGTGTCCGTGAGCGCCGGGGACGTAGTCCGTTATCACGGCACTCGGTATCTCGTCGATACCATTGGATTCAAGAAACTCAACAACGGCGGAGCTCTGTCGAGCGACCCGCTACAACGCATCAGTCAACTATACGGAAAGAACAAACCACATGATAAGAATGATTGACGAATTCCTAGCCACGCGCCGTGCCAAGGCGCCGATTGTAGCCATCAACACACCCGATCCGGCTTCAACCATGAAGGTCATCACAGACCGACTTAGTGCTGGTTGCGCAATCGCGCAGTGGAACATTGTGGATGGGGTAACGGCAGTGAATGACTCCGCCATTACCGCGGTCAGTTCCATGAACTCCGGAGAAGAACCGGCGATAATCACAGGAAATCCGATCGAGGCTCTGAGGAGGGCAGCTTCCTTAATGCCTATGAACGGAATCCTGTTTTTCCATAACGCTCACTTCTTCGCGGAGACAACTCCGACAGACACGCACAAGCCGGTGATCCAGGCGATCTGGAACCTGCGTGATAAGTGGAAGGCTGGAGCCAAGACGCTGGTAATGCTGGCGCCAAGCATTCAGATTCCGCCTGAATTGCGTAACGATACCGTAGTTATTGAAGAAGCACTCCCGGCAGAAGAGGAGCTAATCCCGGTCATCAGGAAGGGGTTGAATGAAGCAGGAGCAAAACCAGTTGGCAAGAAGCTGATGGGCAAACTGGTGGATGCGGTCGCAGGACTGGCGGCGTTTAACGCCGAACAGGTCATCGCGATGTCGGTTAATCCAAAGACCAGGAAGCCCAACCTGGATCACGTCTGGGAGCACAAGATCAAGCTGATCGAGCAAACCAGGGGTCTCAAAGTCTACCGGAGAGGTGCGACATTCGCTGACATCGGTGGATGCGACAACCTCAAGGGTGTCCTTAGCAAAACCGCCAAAGGAAAGAAATGTCCGCGGCTGGTGGTCTTTCTCGATGAGATCGAGAAGACCATGCAGGCCGCCGGCACTGACACCAGCGGCACAACCACCGACCAGCTCAAGGTGATGCTAACCACCATGCAAGATTATGACTGGACCGGCATGCTCATCTATGGGTTCGCCGGCACCGGTAAGAGTGAGCTGGCCAAAGCGTTCGGGAGTGAAGCCCAGTGCCCGACCGTTGAAGCAGACCTGGGCGCAATGAAGAACATGTGGGTCGGGTCGTCTGAAGCCAACATGAGGTCCTTCATTAAGATCATCAAGGCGATGGGAGGCCACAAGGTCTTCTTTATTGCCACATGCAATGGCCTGACCAACCTTCCGCCTGAATTCAAGCGCAGGTTCAAGAAAGGAACCTGGTTCTGCGATCTGCCGGCGGAACCTGAGAGAAACAAGATCTGGGACATCTACTTCAGGAAGTTCGATATCCGTGACAGGAACAAGCCGAACGATGAAGGGTGGACCGGGGCAGAGATCCGGTTGTGCAACGAGAATGCTCATGAGTTTGAGATCTCGCTGTGCGAAGCATCCACCTACATGACCATCACCAGTCAATCGATGGGTGACCAGGTCAAGGCGATGCGAGAAGTGGCATCGGGAAGGTATCTCGATGCGCAACATTCTGGTGTGTATTACATGCCGGAAGTCAAGAAAACGTTAATAGAAAAACTGAAAGGAGCATAAAACCATGTCTTGCAACACAATAAGACAAATGCAGTTGGAAGCTGAGAAGAAACTAAAAAAGGAGGCCGCAAAGCGTAGGGAGAAAGAGAAGGCCAGAAAAGAGAAGGAAGCCATGGAAGCTCGAGAGCGGGTTGAGGCGGCACGCGCTGCCATCGCAAACTGGGCTGAGAGACTGAGCTGGGTAGTTACCGAGCACGAACCAAACAAGTTCGTTGTCAAGAAGCCAAATAGTGGGGACGTGCTCAACATCGAGATCCTGAAAAGCGGGGCCATCAGAGCAGCAAACGGACTGATCAGCATGGTGAACCATGCAAACGCCGATGCGTTTTACCGGAACCTCGCTACGGCGCTTAAAGGCACCTGGAAGGTCTGGAGTCGCAGTCCGGCAACCGGAGGTCATGCCCATGCCCACAAGCATATGCATGAGCACACACATTGAACCTGAAAAGACTGCAGAAAACGATCGAGTCAATCGGGAACAGCCTCAGACCGGAAGGTGACTGGATGCCAGCACTGATCCTGGAATCAAGGAAAGAGTCGTCAGTCTTCGGATTTGTCGGTGACTGTTTATCTACCCAACATTCCAAGGATATAGTCGCAGCAAAGATCGAGCAGCTGATAACTGAGTTCAAGCCTCATACCGCCTGCTGGATAACAACAGGATGGACACTCGACTTCGGTGAAGATCCAGCCAAGGCAGACCCACGGATGGATGATTTCATCAAGGGTAGAATGAGAGTGAAGGATCAGCCTGACAGAATTGAAGTTGTGAGCGCCTATTGCTATGGTGAGAAGGGAGAGAATGAAGGAGAAGTGCTGATGCTAGGTTACATCCAGCGTTTCAAGAACAGTCATCCCAAGATAAAAAGGTGGAGAACACTGGGAGGAGCTGACGATGTCACCGCGGAAGGAACATTTCCTGAAGCGGTGAAATCAGGCTTCCAGAAAACGAAAGGAACATAATGGAAAGACATTCATTAAATATCAGTGGTAGACAGCCACTAACGTTCATGGGCGAAGAGATTGCCACGGCAAGCGACCGAGGCACCAGTAAAAAAACCATAGATGAATGGGATACGATCAGGGTCTTCAGGGTAGATCCGATCTGGGCCAGGAATCAGCAGGCGAAAACAGGCAAGATAATCTCCGCATTCAAGGTCGGATGGGAACATCGTTCGACCTGGGAAGGGGATCACAATCGTTACCGGGTCTTCCACCCGAATACACTGGAACAGGCTGTCGGGATCGTCGGATCCTGGGTACCGCAGTTTGAACGGGAAATCTCGTACAAACTGAGAATCAACAATCAAGCTCCGGGAACTCTGCAACATGAATCCAGCAGAAGTTCGATGGAGTCGTAATCACTTTGACCTGCTTAACCTGAATGCTGTCTGGGGAGTTCCCCGAAGCGGGCTCATCTTTCAAAAGGTGAGTTCGACAGAGCTGGCGTTAATCAACGTCCTGCCCTGGACTGATATGATGCGTGAAGGCGCCTTGCAGGGGGTGGATGTTCCATCCTCTGCCAAGGCACTTCGCAAGTATCAGCAACTCGACTTCGAGACCATCTCGGAACGCTTCACGGCAGCAGGCATCAAAGTAACAGACCCAAGAGGTCTACTGAAAGACTAACATGATTAAAATCATAATAACTATCAAAGACACACCACTGCCGGATGGTCGGTTCTATGGAAGAATCGAAGCCTGGCCGGAAAACGAAGAGCCTGTCAGCAGGCACGAATGCATGGTCAGGGACATGCTGATGGAGGGAATCAAAGCAGCAGCAGAACACCTAACCCAACAAAAAGGAATCACTGGTGCCTACATAGCCGAGGTGCCGGTCAAACACAGAAAGAAGAAAAATGAACCACAGAATCGTAACGATCGAAGAAGTTAAGGAACGGGTATTCCGACCCGGAGTAGTCAATTACATTGGCATGATGATGCGGCCAGGCATCTATTGCTGGACCGTGGAAATCGAGTACACCATGTTCAAGCCAGACACGGATGCCAATGATGAGTTTCATCTTGGCACCATAGCCTGGCCAAAGGACTGGCCGCCTCCGTGGAACATCTACTGCATTGCCTCATTCCATGAGCGGGCCCAGGAGTTCGCGGAGTCCATCCTGTGGAAACACGGGCTGAGGAAAGTAGCTCCAGGACACACGATCGTGTCCTTTGGTGGCGAAAGGAGCCCGGAGCAGGAATTCCCTGTTGATATAGAAGAATTAATAGAAAAAGGGAGTCTTGAATTCACGATTGGGAAACTAGCATCAGAGAAATTCCCATTGGAAGGTCCCAATATCTTCTTCCTGGAGAATCACTCCAAGGGAGCCAGCAACGTGGTATATACCAATGACCCGGAAAAACTGCGGGCTGCCTGGGAGCTTGAGTTGAAACAGGCTCAGGTGTTCTTCGATGAGCATCAGAGGTGGCTACAAACTCCAGAAGGCAAGGCAATCTTCGAAGCCTATTGGGCCAAACATCCGGAGGGCCATGTCGAATGAAAACACAACAAACCGGGTCCCGGCAAGCACCGGGACCCTCGGATGATAATGTGCTGGCTCTCATCATTAAGTGCCCGCTATGCAGCACGCAGCGTGCATTCAAGGTAAACGATGCGTTCATTAAGGTAGCTACCAGGCTGTCCTCGGGCATCGAGTATAACACCTGGTGCGAGAAGTGTGGCCGGCGATTCGCGGTTCAGCTCTGCTGGACCAGGCGGCACCCTAAATGGGTTTCGGAGAAGATCGTCTTCGAAAACGCAGTCACTGTTGAAGACACGTTCGGGATGGGTCCGGAGGAAGGAGGGAAGAGCATATGAACACGGATAGCCACGATCCAAAGACAACGATCTTTCCAACCTATGACTGCTTCACTGATTCAATGGAGTTCATCGATCACATAGCCAGGAACTGTCCGGAAGCGATCGATCAGATGATCCTGGTGCATGCGATTTGTATCTCGTCGAATGAGGGCAGGGAATACGCACATTCCTGGGTCGAGGACACCAAGAGTGAGGCGGCCATTTTCTGTGGGATCTTCATGGATCAGAAGACCTACCTCGCTGCTCCCCTGGTGGAGTTCTTCAAGACCTACACGGTGAAGGAATCAACTCGCTACACAGTGATGGAGGCAATTAATGAGAATCTCAGGACTGTTAACTACGGTCCTTGGGAAGAAAAATATATCGCCCTGTGCGGCTTCAAAGGAGCACACGTCGTACTGGGCGGTGGCTACATGGAGAAGATCGTCCAAGTGGGCGTCCTTCCCATACACGAAAAACCAACAACGAAAGGACAATAACAATGCATTACGGCAATCTGGTGATAGTCAGGCTCGAGGACCACGACAACGACCTCGAGAAAGCAGTTGAACATGCCATGGGTCCGTGTGAAGAAAATGGCGGTTTCTGGGATTGGTATCAGATCGGAGGTAGGTGGACCGGGACACTTGACGGATACGATCCGGACAAAGATCCCGCCAACCAGTACAGGTGCGAGCTGTGCAAAGGCACGGGAAAACGTGACGATGAGGTTGGAAGAAAGCATCGGGAAAAGGAACCCGATTACAAATGTAATGGATGCAATGGCACGGGCACCGCAGTCCGCTGGCCAACCGGTTGGGTGCGACATCCTGGCGATATAATGCCGGTCACCAATCTTACCGAGGAACACCTGAAACGGTTCTACCGCATCATCACTCCATGGGGGCGTTACGAACGGGAACGCTTTGAGCCATGGAAGAAGGACAGCAAAAGCATGTTCGTGGATCAGGAGATGCCAACGCTGGAGTGGATAAAAAAGGAATTCGACGACTGCACCTGTGTGGTAGTCGACAACCACAGCTGAAAAACCTATGAAAATCAAAACAGTAGTTGAGGGAAAACGCGGGTGTGGATACAGAGTCCCTGGAGGGCTCTATTTCTGCACTGATGGAATCGGGAGGCCCTGCGGGGCCCTCCCGATCGAACTCACCGTCTGTCCTACCTGTCACCACGGCATTAAGCCGGCCAGGGGATGGACGTGGATCAATATCGCGGAACTGGCCGCGGTAAGAGGCTGCCATTACCAGGAAGATCCAGACAAAGGCTGCGGGGATTGCCCCATTGCCGATGCCAGGATCCAGATGGCGGGATTACTCTGGGTGGGAGAAAAATTCTATTCCACTCCGGATGACTTTTCCAAGGAAGCAACCCACATGGGGATCTCACGAAGGATTTCCATGATTCCGAAGGGATTCAAACTGGGGGAGACCTGGATTGCGCTCGCCCATCGGCGGGCCATTCCCACGATTCCGCTGGAGAAGAATGAAACACCCGGCTGGAAGCCTGGAATCTTCCACATTTTCAAGCCAAGCAGGATTGAGTATGTGGTCAAAGATGGAGATGATGAAGAGAAGCTGGAGAAATTGGAAAAACGAGGCTTCACCCTGGTTAAGGTGGAGCGAGAACAAATGGAAATGAAGGAGGTGCAATCATGAGTCATGTAGAACCAGAAAGAGGTAACAGTCGATCGGAAGGCAATGAACCAGATGAACCATTTCCGAGGATGATCGAGCCGCTTTACTGCGACATTCACGGGACAGAATTGCAACGCGAGTCATGTAATCATGTGAGGCCATGTGAACAATGCCTCGCCGTCGAGCGAGTAACTGGCTCAAATTGGAAGTGCCTCTACGAGCAGAAGTGCCTGGAACTCGACGAGGAGCGAGAGCGATACCGCTTATTGAAGCAAGATGCGGCAAAAAGCTTCCAGAAACGTATAGGGGCTGAATTAGAACTCACCAAAGAGCGGGAGAAGTTTGCAGCTATTGAGAAGCGACACATTTCCAAGAATAAACAAGTCGCAGAGCAACTCGACGCCGAGCGAGAGAAGTCTCGAATCCTTGGCAACATGACTGATGGATTTAGAGCTATGCGAAGTCTAGATGCTTGCGAGCGGTGCGATGTGCGAAAGCAGCTACGACAAAAACTCGCCGCCGAGAGGGAGCAGTCAGTGAATTTGTTGCGAGAAAAGACCCTGGAATTTGCCGAGCAATCCGGCAATCAGATCAAGTGCATTAAGGCACTAGTGGAGGCATTGGTTCAAGTCGATGTCGATTACCAAAACAAAAAAGCCGAATTACCAAGAGCCACACACGGGATGCTTATGAACGCGCTGGCGATGGCAAAAGTTGTCAATTTAACCAAAGACAAGAAGGAGGTGAAAAAAGCAAATGAATGAAACAATAGTAAAAGTAGTAGCAGCAGTGATGTTCGTTGTGGCAGCAGTAGTGATGACGCTGGCGGCATTCAAGTCTGACCAGCGCATAGCACCCCACACGAAGGCCAAGTGTCCACCGAATTGTGTGGCCACTGGGTACAGCAAGCGACCGGCACCCCCATGCCCGCCAAACTGCGTGATTGAGGCAACGACGGTAACTGACGAGACAGGTGCGCCAACACTTATCTTCAGGGCGTTGCCAAAACCAATGCTGATGGCGAGTCCTGCGGCACGTCCCATGCCGGGACGGCCACCCAAGCCGCCAGTAAAAGTAGTGCAGGAACAGGATGAATGGATTGCGGTTAATTTCGCCGCAAGACCAGTTCCGATTCCGGTGCCAACGCCACCAAATGCGTTCTAAGATGGATTATTCCCGAACCTGCCTGATGCACGTGGTCAGGCAGGTGGGGAGTAATTTGACTGCCGTGGCTGTGCTGCCCGATAGCCGTCCGGTACGTTTAGTCCGGTATAACAGACAACAAAGCTGCGGCGAAGCGAAGGATTACGGTCACCGTGTAGTCACGGCTAGTCCTGAACGAGAGAGCACCATTGGCCTGAGCGGTAAAACGCCGGACTCTCGCGGCGGCAGTCAAACTCCACAACAACAGAAAGGAAAACAAAATGACTGAAAAAGAAGAGCGACTAGCGATGGCCTTAATGAGGGCCGGTCAGATGCTAGCCTTGGAAATGGTATGGACTTCCGATGCCAAGGTGAAAGACGAGCTGATACAGTTAGCAAAACAATTGGATATCGAGACACTGGAAGAATTTCTCGACAATCCGACGCCTGACTTCATGTACACACTGGAGTGCAGGCGAACCATCAAATTAGCACAATACCTGAGACTGAAATATGGAAATAAATGATAAGCAAAGAGCATTGGTCAGGGACGTAGTAGACGTTCTTGATAAACTGAAGGAAATGGACGTGGATATGATCGACTTCATCCTCGCCCAGATAGGTCTGGCGAAGCCATTCTTCCCAGGCGATGTATTGAAGGCAGTTCAATCGTTGGAAACGGACCTCACGCTGGTTCGTATCTTTTCGGAACAAGCCAGAAAGTACGATCAGGGATCGGCGGTATTCGGGGCGTTCAAGGCACTATTTGGGAAGGAAGAAGAGGCTCATCGTATCAAGGCGGAGGACACACCATCATGAATCACTACATTCCGGTGGGTCAAGCCTATGAAATCGTAAATCACTTCACTCAGGATGATGGACGCATCCTGACACATGTGGAAACTAACGATGATGACGATGATGGTTATCCGGATGGGAAAATAACACAGTTCAAACTCGGGCCATGGGAGAAACATCAGGCCTTGCGCAGTCCGCGGGACCGCTCCCACATCGGAGCGTCAGGAGTGCATGTTTACGTCTACCTGGACGGCGAGGAGATCACTTGATCTTCTCCCATACAGTTATTTCATGTCCGTGGTTGGATTTGCGCTTACTTTTGACCCGTTCTCCGGTATCCTTGGTGTAACCCATCTGGGCCATCTTTGGAAACCAGCTACTGAATGCATTATTCCTGTAGCGTTTATCCGGAATCGCTGGAAGTCCATGTTCGAGGGCCACGGTGTCAGCAGTGAACCGATATCCAATGGGTTTGGGGTGTAACCAGCCACAGGCGCCTCCCCACCAGATATCCGCCTGATAGGAGTTTCGGGCAAGGCTCATGCCCTCCTCTTTCAGGCGTTTTCCTTCTGCCAGGTCAAAGTCAAAATAGCTTTGTTTGATCATTTTATTCAACCTCCGATTGTGGATCATTGAAAACGACAGCTTTGATAGCCCACATCGCTGCTGTTTCCAGGTGGGTGATGGCGATCGAACGTTCCCGGCTTTCCGGGGCTATGTTTTCGATCAGGTTGTGCACTGAGCTGAATGCTTTTCGCAAGCCTGTGATCGTGTTCAGGCCGTCAGGTGATGGTTTGTGGTATGCGTAGGTTTTTTTCATTGGGATATGTTATTTCTATCTGTGTGTGCTCGAAGTAGTAGCTTTTCACTTTTTCCTGCTCAACGATAAGGGTGATTTGAGTGGGATCGTCACCGGGAATGAGTCCGCAGCGGCAAAGGCCATCTGTGAGGTCTTTAGTAGAGCCCGCAGCGTTGTCGGGATCGAGGGGTCGGACGCGGCAGAGTCGATAGCGGACCTCAACGCGACCCAGGCCTTTCTCTTTTCTCGGTATTGCTGCGTCCAGTGCTGCCGCTTCGTTAGGTTTAGGGTTGGTGTCCGGTATTCCAGGTATAGGGTCAGTTTCATTGGCTTTAAAGAAGCTTTTAGAGCCTCTCGGGAATAGGGTTCTTAGTCTTGGATTCATCTTTTTTGCGTTTCCAAGCTAGCATCTGATCTAGGACGTGGTTTCTGACTGCTCGCAGGTGTTTACATCGAAAGTGATCATAATTCGCTTTGACTTTGCGCCAGGCTGGGAAGCGTCGATATCTAAAATCATCACATTCACAATGGCCCAGTCCTTCGTGTGCTTCGATATCCACTGAATATCGAATCGCTGAGTTGGATCGGCTTTTGCACAGATAGTGACCTGTTCCAATTCTTGTAATTTTATGCCCATCTAGCGTTCTTTCCTGGACGTCAGCCATTTTGGACCAAGCGGATGAAGATTATTGGCGGAGTGCTAGGTAACCTGTTACCATTGGCAAGGTCTATCAGCTTATTGATGTAGGTGATTGGATCCTTTCCGTCGGGGATGGTAATTGTGCTAAGGACCTCTGGCTTTCCATGCATGATTTCCTCCAGGTCTCTCTTCCATGCGAAGGTAACTTGTTGATCAGCCATCGGGATTAGTCACGTATTTTCGGATTTCATCAGTCACTTCCTGCCTTAGCTGCTTCACCGTCTGGCCAATGACGTCATAACCAGCATAATCGATCTCCGTATCGGTCAGCATACGACTGGCCCTAACGATTTCATCATCTACCTGTTCCTCTACCATGATTGTGATAGTCATATCATTCCCATGTAGCCTCCGTCTTGATTTGTACTCCATTACTCATCCCGGCCACGCGCAGGACGGTTTCAAAGGCATCGGTAAAGCTGGGATCCGTGAGGTTGATCCTCAGGTAGCGCATCAGCTTCAGGTTCACTGTCAGTTTCGATTCGTTAGTCTCCAGGAGGGACCACTGACAGTAGGATCTTAGGCAGGTGTCGCAGATCGTGCTAACTAAATTTTCGATTTTTCTTCGGTCCCAGTGCGGATCGAACCTGAATGGGGCGGGACGCCGCTCCCGCACTGGATTGTCCGGTTCCAGCAGCCTTACGGAGTAACTCCACCCGCACTGGATTAGTCCGGCGTACCAAAAGATTGTTTGGATTGCCCAGATCGTGCTTCCGAGCTTGCCGATAAAGCGGCCCTGGTCGTGGGGATCCACTGCGAGTGTGAAGAGCGCCTCGTTTGGGTGGCATTCGATCTCCGGTACCTTGGTCCGCCGGCCGATCGAAGAAACGATTGTCTCAAGCAGGGAACGCAGCTTAAGCTGCGGAGCAAGTTCCCGCTCTTGCACTAACGTCATGTTCGGATCAGGTCGGATTTAACGCTAACAGTAG
>Ga0307471_100001029_pt1 | contig 14914 bp, 15 predicted proteins | sample atmos_gasesAM3C__2_FD_204566 | JGI IMG/M metagenome (GOLD analysis project Ga0307471, IMG submission 204566) | Hardwood forest soil microbial communities from Morgan-Monroe State Forest, Indiana, United States - atmos_gasesAM3C_515 | ecosystem: Environmental > Terrestrial > Soil > Temperate... | reverse complement strand
CTCGAACTGCGTGATCAACCTCTCTGGCGATAAGGATCGCGTGATGCGAGAAGCGCTTCGGGTGCTGAAGCCGGGCGGCAGGCTGGCGGTTTCGGACGTGGTGATCCGCGGCGAGGTGCCTGCCGAAGTGCGAAGGAGCATGGAACTTTGGGTTGGGTGTATTGCGGGAGCATTGCAGGAAGGTGAATGCCGCGAGAAATTGCGCGCGGCGGGGTTCGAATCGATTGACGTGGAGCCGACACGCGTTTACAAGGTGGAAGAGGCGCGCGAGTTTCTGACCGCCGCCGGGCTGGATGCAGATGTGGTCGGGCCGCAAATTAAGGACAAGTTTATGAGCGCATTTATACGCGCGCAAAAGCCGCTGGCAGCTTCCTGCTGCGGCCCCACTTGCTGCAACTGAGTTCTCGAGAGGACACTCTTGTACAACGTTCTTTTCCTGTGCACCGGAAATTCGGCGCGCTCCATCATGGCCGAAGCCCTGCTGAACCATAAGGGCAGGGCGAATTTTCATGCGTTCAGCGCGGGGAGCCATCCGACCGGCCGGATGAATCCTGAAGCGATTCGGCAACTAGAGGCCGCGGGATTGCCGACAGCAGGTTTGCGGAGCAAGAGTTGGGACGAATTTGCAAAACCCGGCGTGCCTCAGATGGATTTTGTATTTACGGTGTGCGATAACGCCGCGAACGAGATTTGCCCGGTATGGCCGGGGCAGCCGGTGACGGCGCACTGGGGAGTTCCGGATCCGGCGGCGGTTGCGGGTGCGAACGAGCAAGTGGTGCGCGCATTCCGCGAAGCATTCGTCACGCTGGACCGGCGCATTGGTCTTTTTCTCAGCCTACCTTTGGCGAGCCTCAGCACGCTGGCTATCCAAGAGGAAGTCGACGGGATTGGCATTTCGTAACGGGGGAGTCAGTGGAGGAAGTGGCGCATGCCGGTGAAGACCATGGCGAGACCCAGACGGTCAGCGGTGGCGATCACTTCGTTGTCTTTCATCGAACCACCGGGTTGAATCACCGCGGTTGCGCCGGCTTTGGCCGCTTCTTCCACGCCATCCGGGAACGGAAAGAATGCGTCGGACGCCACCACGGTCCCCTGCAGGGACTTCTGTGCTTTGGCCACAGCAATTTTGACGGAATCCACGCGGCTCATCTGGCCGGCGCCGACGCCGAGGGTGGCACCATCCTTGGCAAATACAATGGCGTTGGACTTCACGTGCTTGCAGATTTTCCAGGCAAATTTCAACTCGGCGAGTTCGGCTTCGCTCGGCGCGCGTTTGGTGGCGACCTTGAGTTCCGTGCCTTGCAGGCTGCCGATGTCAGGTTGCTGCACCAGCACGCCACCGAAGATGCGCTTTAACTGCAATTCGCGGTCGTGATCGAGGCCGCCCTGGGGGAGTTGCAGCAACCGCAAATTCTTTTTGGCGGCGAAAATTTCCTGCGCGCGGTCCGCAAATCCGGGCGCGACGATGCACTCGACGAATAGCTTGGCAACGGCCTCCGCGGTGACGGCATCGACGATGTGATTGAAGGCCAGGACGCCGCCGAATGCGGACAGCGGATCGCAGGCAAAAGCTTTCGTGTACGCGTCCAGGAGCGCTTGCTGCTCCGCTGCGCCGCAGGGGTTGTTGTGCTTGATGATCACCGCGGCGGGGCGTTCGAATTCCGCGACGGTGCTGCGCGCCGCTTCCAGATCGACATAGTTGTTGTAGGAAAGTTCCTTGCCCTGCAATTGTTTCGCGGCGGCCAGGCCCTCCGGGGCGCGCCCCGCGGGAACGTAGAGCGCCGCGGATTGGTGGGGGTTTTCGCCGTAGCGGAGCTCCTGCTTGCGCTTGAGAGCCAGGTGGACTCGTTCGGGAAGAGCCGGCTTCGGCTGCACTTCCAGTTTGTCGTCCAGGAGGCTGAGGCGCTCAAGGTTCATGGTGATGAGGCCGTCGTAGCGCGAGGTGGTGGCGAAGACCCTTCGGGCAAGTTCCAGGCGGAGGCTCAGAGAAGTTTCACGATTGGATTCGAGTTCGGCGGCAACGCGCTCGTAGTCGGCGGGATCGGTCACAACCGTGACGTGTTCGAAATTCTTTGCGGCAGAGCGCAGCATGGTTGGTCCGCCGATGTCGATGTTTTCTATCAGCTCTTCGGCGGGCAGATAGCCCTTCGCCGCGGTTTCTTCGAAAGGATAAAGATTCACGACCACCAGATCGATAGGGGCGATTTTGTGTTCGCCGGCCTGCTTCAAATCTTCGGGGTGATTCCGGCGGAACAACAGGCCGCCGTGAACTTTGGGATGAAGCGTCTTCACTCGCCCGCCCAGCATTTCGGGCCAACCGGTGAATTCGGAGACGTCTTTGACGGGCACGCCGCGGTCGCGCAAGAGCTTCGCGGTGCCGCCGGTTGAGAGGATTTCGATTTTCAGCGCCGCCAACTTCCGTGCAAATTCCAGGATGCCGGTCTTGTCAAACACGCTCAGAAGCGCCCGCTCCACAGCCATGTGTGCCTCCACGGATAGTTGGAGTTAATAGTTTAAGCGGAGCGGGTGAGTTTCGAGAAGTGGCAGGCTGTGGGAAAAAATCACAAATGCCTAGGGGTGGTCCCGAAATATATGAAAAATCCTGCGATCACCAACGTGATTCCACAAATCATGGAAGCCCACATGAGGTAGACGGGCCAAGCTGCCCAACCATGCTCCTTTCGCGCCTTGTGGTACTGACTGTAATCGAAAGCACCTCCCTGAAGGAGCGCCCATTTGTAGCCGATTCTTGACATCCGAAGCCGGAAACCCGCATCTAGCGCAGCTGCCCCGCCTATCAATAGCCCACCCAAAATCAGCATGTTCACGGCTTAAACTCCAAGTGGGGACACCGCATTACGATTTCACGAGGGCTTTGAGCTTGACCTGGCCATCGATGGTTTCGACGACGTATTCCACATCGTGGCAGTTTTTCTTGGTTTGCAGGTCTTTCGTTTTTTTGCGGACGAATTCGTTGAAGCCTTCACGGGTGACTTTGCTGGTTTCTTCACCGGCCTGTTGCTTTGCCAGCATAAACGCCTGAAAAAGCTGTTCGACTTTCTGTGGCTCCTTGTCCGGCTCTGAACAAACCACGCGGAAGGTTGTCGGTTCGCCGGCGGAGGCCGCGACAAGATTTTTGCGATCGGTTTCCGCTTGCGCGCGCGCGCGTTCCGCCTCAATGGCCCTGGCCGCGGCGCCGAAATGCCGGTCGACTTTGCCTTCCTCATGCTTCACCATTCGTTTGCGGAAGACGTCCTTATATTTGGCGTAGGATTGCACCAGGTTGTTGAAACGGAAGCGCTGGGCGTACTTCAGATCGCCGCCACGCTCGGCATAGCGCTTGACGAACAGATCGATGCGCCATTCCACTTCCGTGGGTGGGCGCTTTCTGCCACCGCCAAAAAACATGTCGTATTCGATTTTCAGCTGGCGAATGTCTCGCTCCAACTGCGCCAGTTCTTCGTCAATGGTGGCCATGGAGTGAAAAACCTCGAACCCCCATGCTAGGAGTGCTGAAAGCAGGCGTCAACGGGGAAGAAGGATGGCCGTGCGGATTGGGCACCGCGCCATGGACCAAGACACGTACTAAAGGCCGGATGGGAGTGCAGGGACGAGATGCGCAATTGCGGGCGCGCGGCGGGTGTGATGAAATGACGCTATGTCTATTCCCGCCAAACGCGCACCTTCGGCAGACCAGACCGCGCTGCTTCGGCGACTACCCTCCGTGGACGAGCTCTTGTCGCGGCCGCGGGTCGCGGCGCTTTGCAAGACGGTGGAACGCGGGTATGCGGTGGAAATTGCCCGCGAGGTTCTGGCCCAAGTGCGGCGCGAGATTAGTTGCGGAGAGACGGGGGACGACAGCGCGATCGAACCGGAAGCACTGGAAAAGCGCGTTGTTGAGGCCGTGGAAACGGAGCTTGCGCCGTCGTTGCGGCCGGTGATTAATGCTTCTGGGGTGATTTTGCACACGAATCTGGGGCGCGCGCCGCTGACTCTGGCGGCCATCGTGGAAATGCAGCGCTCGGCCACGCAGTACTCGAATCTTGAATACGATTTGTCCGAGGGGGGCCGGGGCAAGCGCGACATACACCTGTCGCGGCTGATCGAGCGATTGACTGGGGCGGAAGCGGCGATTGTGGTGAATAACTGTGCCGCAGCAGTGCTTGTGACTCTTGCGGCGTTGGCGCGCGGAGGGGAAGTGATCGTGTCGCGGGGCGAATTGATTGAAATTGGCGACGGGTTCCGCATACCGGAAATTATGGAGCAGAGCGGCGCGGTGCTGCGCGAAGTGGGCACCACAAATCGCACACGGATCGGCGATTACGAAAACGCGATCGGAGAGAAGACCCGGCTGCTGCTGCGCGTGCATCCTTCAAATTTCACCGTGAGCGGTTTCACGGAAAAGCCGGAGGTCGCCGAATTAATTGCTCTCGGTACACGACGGGGGCTGCCGGTAGTGGAAGACCTCGGCTCCGGGTGCCTGGTGGATCTTTCGGCGGCGGGCATTCAGGAGCCGACCGCGCGGGAAAGCGTGGAGGCGGGTTTTTCGCTGGTGCTGTTCAGCGGAGACAAACTTCTGGGAGGGCCTCAGGCAGGGATGATCGCAGGAAAAAAAGAATTGGTCGCGAAAGTGCGACGGCACCCGCTGTTCCGGGCGTTGCGAGTGGATAAGCTTACGACTGCGGCGATGGAGGCGACTCTGCGCGCCTACCTTCGCGCTGCATGGGAAGAAATTCCGTCCCAGCGGATGATCCGGGCGACTTTGGAGGAAATTGCCGGACGTCTGAGGAAATTTGTGGATGGGTTGCGGCCGCTGGTCGATCCGCGAAACGCACAGATCGAAATCGCGGACGGGTTTTCGCTGGTGGGCGGGGGCTCCACTCCCGCGCAGTCACTGCCGACGAAACTTTTGCGAATCACCAGCGGACGGTACTCCGCCGCCGAACTGGAAGCCCGCTTGCGCAAGGGCCCCTCGGGGATTCCCGTGATCGCCAGGATTGAAGAAGATCGGCTGCTGGTTGATCTGCGTACTGTTTTCCCGGAGCAGGAGCCGGCCCTCGCCAATTCGATCGCCGCGGCTCTTGCCTGAGTGCACCCCGCATATAGGTGTGGTATAGGAGGACTCGTGGTCACCGCTTTGATCCATCTCGACGCAAAACAAAAAGCGCGGCTGGCACGGCGCGCGAAGAAACGCGGCCGGTCCTTTTCTCAGGAGGTGCGCAATGCGGTGGACCTCTATCTGGAACTCCCTGCGGAAACCGAGGAAGAACTGAGCTTGCTCGCGCGAGCCGCCAACGAGTCCGCTGGCCGCAGCATCAAGAGGCTGGACGAAACGATTGCGTACGTCGGCCGGATTCTGAAAAGCATGAGGAAGCCGCAGTGAGTTGGCCCCGCGACGCCTTCGAAGCCCTGCGCCAGATTGTCCTTATCGAACATCGAATCAATGGGTTGACGGAAACCGTCAAGAAGCTCGCTCTGACGTGTCAAGATCTGGGCCGGCGGCTCGTCCGATTAGAAGCGAAGTTTGAATTGCTGGAGCGAATGGCCACGCCGCAGCGCCGCGCCCTTCCCGAAAAATCAGAGAAGTAAACTCCCATGCTGAGCTTCATCGTTCAAAAAGGTGCGCTTCATCAGGTGCAGAAGCCGAAACCGAGATTGCGGCCGGGGTGGGCGCTGGTCCGCGTGCGGCTTGCGGGGATATGCAACACCGACGTGGAGATTTTGCGTGGGTACCACCGGTTCCGGGGCGTGCCGGGACACGAGTTTGTTGGGGAGGTGGTGGAGGTGGCGGGAGTTTCCGCGGCGGTGAGGAAGCGTTGGATGGGGAAGCGCGTCGGAGGCGAGATTAATGTTTCTTGCGCGGCTTACGGGTACAAGCCGGTTTGCGAATTTTGCAAGCGAGGATGGAAGACTCATTGTGCGCGGCGAACGGTTCTGGGGATTGTGGCACATGACGGAGCGTTCGCGGAATATCTGGCATTGCCGGTCGAAAATCTGCACGCGATTCCAGAGAGTGTGGCCGATGAGAAGGCTGTATTTGTCGAGCCACTGGCTGCGACATGCGAGATCCTGGAGCAGATTCCGATTCGCAAGTTTCCGGAAGCCGCGGTTCTGGGAGACGGAAAACTCGCGCAATTGATTGCCCTGGTATTACAAGCGGCGGGGAGCAAAGTTACGCTTTATGGCAAGCATGAGGGGAAATTGAGACTGGCGCGCCGCGCGGGGATCAAAACGAAGAAGGTTCGTGGCGATGCGAGAGACCTTAAACATGTGAAGGAAACTTACCGGCTAGTGGTGGAGGCGACCGGTTCGCCCAGCGGGCTGACGCTGGCGCAGCAAATGACGGAACCGCGCGGGACGCTGCTGCTGAAATCAACGTTCCACGGGGCCGCGTCCGTGGAAACCTGGCCGATCGTGGTGAAGGAGATCACGGTGGTGGGTTCGCGCTGCGGACCTTTCGCGAAAGCGATTGCACTGCTTCAGTCGGGCAAAGTGGATCCGAGACCGCTTATTTCGCGGGCGTTTGCGCTGGGGGACGCTTCGAAGGCGATTGTCTACGCGCAGCAGCGCGGCGTGATGAAAGTTCTCTTGAAAAACGCGCTGCCAATTACAGGCGGTTGATGCAGGAGGCGACGCAGGCTGCGCCGAAGCCGTTGTCAATGTTCACTACGGTGACGTTGGAGGCGCAGGAGTTCAGCATGCCGAGCAACGCGGCCACGCCGCCGAAACTTGCGCCGTAGCCCGTGCTGGTGGGGACGGCGATGACCGGGACGGCAACCAGGCCGCCGACCACGCTGGGAAGGGCGCCTTCCATACCCGCGATGCAGATGATCGCGCGGGCTTCGCTTAACATGTTGCGATGCTCGAGCAGGCGGTGAATTCCCGCCACGCCTACGTCGTAGAGATGCTCGACGCAATTTCCCATCATGCGGGCGGTAAGCAGGGCTTCTTCTGCCACGGGGATGTCGCTTGTTCCAGCCGAAACGATCAGGATAACGCCCTTGCCGGTGACTTGCCTGGAGCGCTCGATGGTGATCACGCCGGATAAAGAGTGAAACTTGGCGGAGTGGTTCACTCGCTTTACCGCCGTGAACGTTTTTTTATCCGCGCGCGTCACCAAAATGTTTTGCCGCGATTCCTTGTGGCGAATCATGGCGCGCACGATATCGGCCACCTGCGCGGGCGTCTTCCCTTTGCCGAACACGACTTCGGCGTAGCCCTGGCGCAATGCGCGATGATGATCCACCTTTGCGAAGCCGAGGTCCTCAAAGGGCAGATGCTTCAGGCGCTCGAGGGCGGCAGCGGGAGTGAGTTTCCCTTCGTCAATTCGCTTCAAAAGATTCAGAATTTCTTCGGAATTCATAATGTTCAACCGTCACGAATCTTAACATTCCCGCCGTGGAGCGCCTATGCTTGACTTGGCGGATAGCCGCTGCGAGACTGAGAATATCCGCGAAAAACAATGGCTGCCACTCAAGGACGAATCATAACGATTGGTGTGACCGGGGCAAGCGGGGCGATCCTTGCGCAAAAAGCGTTGAGCCTGCTGGAGGAAGATCCGCGCGTTTCGCGAGTCCATCTGGTGGTCACGGAAACCGGCCAGCGGCTTTTTTCAGAAGAACTCGGCATCACCTCCGGCGACCTGAAAAAACTTCCGGGGCGCATTTTGGGCCACACGCCGAAGAAGATTGAAACCATTTCAAATAAGGATGTTGGCGCGTCGATCGCTTCCGGCAGCTATGACGTGGATGCCATGATCGTGATTCCCTGCACCATGGGAGCGCTTGCTTCGATCGCCACGGGAATGAGCGACGACCTGGTGGCGAGGGCCGCGGACGTGATGTTGAAAGAGAAACGTAAGCTGGTGTTGTGCGTGCGAGATACGCCGTTCAACCGCATACACCTGGAAAATATGCTGCGGGCGCAGCAAGCGGGTGCGGTGATCATGCCGGTGGTGCCGGCTTTTTATTTCAAGCCGAAGTCGATTGAGGATATCGTCACGCAATATGTGTGCCGCGTTCTTGCGCAGGCGGGGCTTCCACAGGAAAAGATGTATCGCTGGACTGGAAGCGCGGCAGGCAGAAAGGGCGAGGCGTAGGGGAGAATGGGGGGCCGGATTCGCACGGTGCTCGAAATGATCAAGTTTGAGCACTCGGTGTTCGCATTGCCATTTGCGCTTACCGGCGCGTTGCTGGCGGCGCGGGCCACGGCGCACGGCTGGCCCAGCCCGCGGCAAATTCTGTGGATTATTGTGGCGATGGTCGCGGCGCGTTCTGCGGCGATGACCATCAACCGCATCGTTGATTTGCGTTACGACAAGGAAAATCCACGCACCAGGGCGCGGGCACTGGCCACGGGCGCGCTCTCCGTATCCTTTGCGCGGGCTTTTACGCTGGCGGCGGTTGCAGTGTTTTTCGTGGCGGCGTGGCAGCTTAATCCGTTGGCACTGAAACTCGCGCCGGTGGCACTGGCGGTTCTTTTCTTTTATTCCTATACCAAGCGGTTCACGCACTGGTCACATCTGTTTCTGGGTTTTGCGCTGGGAATTTCACCGGCAGCCGCATGGATCGCCATTACCGGCAGCCTGGATTGGCGCATGGTGATTCTGTGCGGCGCAGTGACCCTGTGGGTCGGCGGGTTCGATGTGCTGTATGCCTGCCAGGATGTGCAGTTTGATGTGGAGGCCGGTCTCTATTCGGTGCCGAAGCGATTTGGGATTGCAAGCGCTTTGCTCATCGCACGCCTAATGCATGCCGGCGTGGTGATATTGCTGAGCGGGCTGGCGGCCAGTTTCGGATTGCCGTGGCCGGCGTGGGCGGGAATTGTGGTGGTGGCGGCGCTGCTTGGGTACGAACATTCCCTGGTGAAGGCTAATGATCTGAGCAAGCTGAACGCTGCGTTTTTCACCGTGAACGGCTATATTAGTATGTTGTTCCTATTGTTCTGGGGCGCTGCTGCTGCGTTTTGGCGGGTTTGAATATTTCAGAATTTAAGAAGGTGTAGCTTCCCGGCCGGGCCGGGGCATCAAACGAAGAGAAAACCTTGGCTGAACTGATTCTTACCGACGCAAGCCTGAAACCGATCACCGAGAAGGTGCTCGCCGGCGAGCGCCTGTCTTTTCATGACGGCGTCGCGCTGTACAAGACTCCTGATCTGCTGGCCGTGGGCTGGCTGGCAAATTATGTGCGTGAGAAGCGGCATGGCAACGTTACGTATTACAACGTGAATCGGCACATCAATCCCACGAACGTTTGCGTGGCGCACTGCAAGCTTTGCGCTTTTGGCCGCGACCCCGGCGCGCCCGGCGCTTACACCTTCGCGCTGGATGAGATGTACGAACGGGCTGCGCAAGGGGTCCGCGAAGGCGCCACGGAGATTCACATTGTCGGCGGTTTGCATCCGGATCTTCCCTTCGACTATTTCCTGGAGCTAATCAGCGGATTGAAGCAGCGCTACCCGCAGGTGCACTTAAAAGCTTTCACCATGGTGGAGGTGCATTACTTCGCGCGCATCGCCAAGCTGAGCATCGACCAGACGCTACGGAAAATGAAGGAAGCGGGGGTGGATTCGTGTCCCGGTGGCGGCGCGGAGATTTTTCACCCGCGCGTGCGGCGTATCATCTGCGATCACAAGGTGAGCGGACGCATGTGGTTGACGATGGCAAAAAAAGCGCATCGCATCGGATTGCGCTCGAACGCTACCATGCTTTATGGCCACGTGGAGACCGTGGAGGAACGCGTCGATCACCTTGTGCTGCTGCGTGAAGCGCAGGACGAAACGCACGGGTTCGTGGCGTTTATTCCGCTGGCATTCCACCCGGAGAATACGCCGCTGGCGCATATTCCGAAGCCGACAGGATACGACGATCTGCGCAACATCGCGGTTTCGCGGCTGCTGTTGGACAATTTCGATCACATCAAGGCTTACTGGATCATGCTCACGCCCAGCATGGCGCAAATTGCGTTGCGATTCGGGGCGAATGACATGGACGGCACGGTGGTGGAAGAGAAGATTTACCATGATGCGGGGGCGAAGACCGCAGAATTCACGCCGCGGGCTGAACTGGAGCGCCTGATCCGTGCCGCAGGGCGGATTCCGGTTGAACGCGACACGCTGTACAACCCGATCGATAGGAGCAAGCTGCCACCCATTGTTCCCGCGACTCCTCCGGGGCTTGTTTCGCTCAGCCTCAACGTTTGAGGTCGAGGAAAAGCGCCCGCCTCAGAAGGCGGCCGCTACTAACCCAAGATGCTGGCATGAAGGCCAGCGCTAGCTCCTACGAGTTCACCAGCGCGCAGCTCAAGACTATTCAGGAGGTGATCACACTCTCCGTGTTCTCCGTCTTCTCGATCAGCTACCTCGGCGATTCGTTCAGGTGAAATTACGCCGTCGGCTGTCGGCTTTGGTGCATCGCGCTCGGGGCATTTTTCGTGTTCCATCAATGGTAGAATGCTTGGTCGTCCCCGTATAACCCGCCCTCCTGCTCCCGAATCCAATCCGGAAGCACCACTCAACGGGCGTCGCAAGTTACGAGAAGGAGAAAATGGTATGCAACGCAAAGCTTCCGCAGTATGGCAAGGCGATCTGAAATCCGGGAAAGGCACGATTTCCACCGATAGCGGCACACTGAAGGGCACGCAGTATTCCTTCAGCACGCGGTTTGAGAACGGCGTTGGCACCAATCCGGAGGAACTGTTGGCTGCCGCGCACGCCGGATGTTTCACGATGGCGCTCTCCGCGCAACTCGGCGGCGCGGGACTTACCGCCACGAAGCTGGAAACCACTTGCACCATCAGTTTGGAGAAAGTGGGCGAAGGCTTTTCCATTACCAAAAGCCATCTCGATCTAATCGCGCACGTCCCCGGCGCCGACAGAGACAAATTTGACGCTGCCGTCAAGGCCGCGGAAACTGGGTGCCCCGTCTCCAAGCTATACAAGGCGGAAATCACGGTAAGCGCGCAGCTGGTGACTTCAAAGTCCGCCTGAGGCTCGAACCATCCAGAATGCGAGTACAATGCTGCGCATGATCCCCGCTCCGGGTGTATTCATTGCCGGAATCGCCGTTTTCCTGGTGGTCCTCTGGGACGCATTCGAGGCCATCATTCTCCCGCGGCGCGTGACACGCAAATTCCGCCTGACGCGTTTCTATTACCGTTCCACGTGGAGAAGCTGGAAGTTCTATGCGAGCCTGATTTCTTCGCGCAAGTTGCGGGAAAGCTTTCTGGGGTTCTATGGACCGATCTCGCTGCTCTTTCTGATCGGTGTTTGGGCCATTGGGCTGGTTCTTTCTTTCGCGATGATGCAGTACGGCGCCGGTTCGGCTGTCAACCTCACCGGCAGTACGTCGAGCTTGTATACCGATCTTTACCTGAGCGGAACGACGTTCTTTACCCTCGGACTTGGCGACGTGATCCCGCGCTCCGGACTGGCGCGTTTTCTGGTTGTTGCGGAAGCTGGCTTTGGTTTTGGCTTTCTCGCCGCAGTCATCGGCTATCTGCCTTTTATCTATGGCGCATTTGCCAGCCGCGAAACCAATATCACTTTACTCGATGCTCGTGCCGGCACGCCTCCCACGGCGGGCGAGCTCTTCCGCCGCCACAGCTATCCGACCGGCCACGAAGCGCTTCGCGTACTGCTAAAGGACTGGGAATATTGGTGCGCGCAACTCCTCGAGAGTCATCTCTCCTATCCTGTCCTGGCCTACTTCCGTTCGCAGCACGACAATCAGTCCTGGATCGGCTCGCTTACCGCGATCCTGGATACCTGCGCTCTGGCCATCGCCGGGGTAGAAGATTCTTGTGCAAGACAGGCGGAACTTACTTTCGCCATCGCGCGTCACGCAGTTGTGGATCTTTGCCAGGTTTTTTCGGCTGCGCCGCTGCCGCTGAAGACCGACCGTTTGCCTCCGGAAATCATCGAGAAACTGCGCTTGAAGCTCGCCAGTCATGGATTGGCGCTTTTAGCCGCTCCTCAAGCCGAGCTGAAGCTGCGTGAATTGCGGGGAATGTATGAACCGTATGTTCATGCGCTAGCCGCACATCTTAGCCAGTCACTACCTCCGTGGATTCCGGAGAAAAAGGGCAAAGATAACTGGGAAACCACCGCGTGGGCACAAACCGCGGGCGTGGCGGAAAAGGTTGCGGGCATCGGCATCCACGACGATCATTTCTGAAACTGACCTCTGGCGCTCGCGGTTTCATGTGACGCGAGCGTGGAGTAGATTCCCTTCAATTTGAGGGCATATTTTGTCCGGAGACTTATGAAAACGATACAGGTTCAGCGGTTCGGCGGCCCGGAAGTGCTGGAACTCCGGGAAATTCCAACGCCCAAGCCGGGAGCGGGACAGGTGCTGGTGCGTGTGCATGCAGCCGGTGTGAATCCGTACGACACCTACATGCGCAATGGGACTTATGCCATCAAGCCAGAATTGCCTTATACGCCGGGCTCCGATGCAGCGGGAATTGTGGAGGCGGTTGGGGAGGGCGTGAAAAAGGTTAGGGCGAGCGATCGCGTGTACACCGCCAAGACGATTACGGGCGCGTACGCGGAGTATGTGCTGGCGCTGGAATCACAGGTTTACCGACTGCCGGAGAAAATTAGTTTTGCCCAGGGCGCAGGCCTCTGGGTACCGTACGGCACCGCATACACCGCGCTGCACCACCACGCGAATGCTCACGCCGGCGAAACGCTTCTGGTCCACGGAGCGAGCGGCGGGGTTGGCATCGCTGCGGTGCAGTTTGCGCGGGCGCAAGGGCTAACCATAATCGGCACCGCGGGAACGCAACGCGGACTGGAGTTGATCAAAAAAGAGGGCGCCCATCATGCGTTCGATCACACCAGGGCCGGGTATGCCGAAGAAATTCTGAAAGCCAGCGGCGGACTAGGCGCGGAAGTGATTTTGGAGATGCTTGCCAACGTGAATCTCGCGACGGACCTGAAGCTGCTGGCCATGCGTGGCCGCGTCATCGTGATTGGCAATCGCGGGGAGATCACAATCAACCCGCGCGAATTGATGGCGCGCCGCGGTTCCGTGCGCGGCTTCACGTTGTGGGCCGTGACGGATACCGAATCGGCGGAGATCCACGCCGCCATTGCAGCGGGCCTGGAAAACGGAACGCTGCGGCCCATTGTGGGGAAAGAGCTTCCGCTGAAAAATGCGGCGGTCGCCCATCAGGACGTGTTGGCTCCGGGCTCGTTCGGAAAGATTGTGCTTGTGCCCTGATTCGCCGCCATGCTTTCGGCGGACATTATCTCTCAGGAATAGGCGGTGAAACAGGCGGGGCGGCAGACCAGAATTGCGGGCCGTGTTTGAGGGAATAGAGCCACTGCGCGGCTAAGAGGAGATAGAACGGCGCATACACCAGCCATTGCATGAGCGGATCAAAGCGGAAGATACCGAGAATTCCGTAGCCGACCAAGACGTTATAGGAGAGAAACTGCAGCACGCTGAGCATGAGCCACGCCGGATTCGGGAAAAAGCAGAGCAGCGGAACTATCCAGGTGAAATACCACGAATAGCCGTTTGGGCCGAAGGCGAGAATTGTGCCGATCAGCAGAAATGCAGCACGCGCCGGCTCGGCTTTTTTCCACGCTAGCCAGAATGCCAAGCTCCAGGTCACGCCAACGCCGACTAGCGCCGGAATTTTTGTCTTTCCCCCGGTCAGCCAGTCGGTTACGGTGTACAAGCTGGCGTGGTAGTTCTTCCAGGTCGCCTCGAAATACGTAATGTTGGCGCGAAACGCTCCAAGCGCATTCCAATACGGCGCGAGAACGGCAAGCGCCGCTACGGCCGCAAGTGCCGCCGCCCACCAGCCCGCTTTTTTCCCCGGCCAGCCCGCTTGCCGGATCCATACCGGGAGAAGCACGGCAGGAAATACTTTCGCCATTGCGGCCAGAGCAATCGGCACGCTGGCGATCGATGGCCATTTCTTCACCAGGGCCAGCCCGCAGACAATCCCCAGCAGCGCGAGCACGTCGTTGTGGCCATTGCCGGCAAATTCCACGATCACCAGCGGATTCCACGCGTAAACTGCCAGTCGGAAATCGCGGTGCCGCTCTTCGCGAAACATCCATGCCAGCACCAGAAGGACCAACACATCCGCCGCGGCAAACGGCAGCTTGAACGCAACCGGCCCCGGGAAAAACTTCCACGTCATGCGGAATAGCAGTTCGGTCGCGGGAGGATAGATAGCCGGAAGTTCGCGTCCGGGCATTATTTCATAATATTTATCGCGCAATGAAGCCAGCCGCGGATCGTTTGGGGCAATCGCATAAGGGTTCCAGCCTGCCGCTTGCACCTTCCCTTCCCAGCGGTATCGCTGCAGGTCGTCGGAAAGAGTGGGCTGCATGGGCCAGAGGGTGGCGCGGAATGCAATCGCGGCAAAAATCAGTAGAATGGTAGTCGCGCGAGTGGTCCGCGCCTGAGCAAATCCGAACAACGCCATCAGGTAAACGATCCCAGCGGCCAGCGCGAGTTCGATAAAGCCGATCGCGTGGTTTTTCAGGTAGTGCAAACTGTGCATGCGCAGGAACAGCGCCTCCAGAGTCACTCCTGCGGCCAGAGGCCAGAACCAATTCCACCGGTTTCGATTGTTTTCGGAAGGCATTCGGAGAAATATCAGACTTGCTGACTCTTGCTCCACTTCTGATCGCAGCCCAGCAGAACCCGCTTAGCCACTACTGGCATAAGCTGACGGACCGGACGTTCAGCGGGGTCTATCATGCGAACGCCTTTGACCTGGCGATGATGATTCCGTATTTCATCGTGCTCTTCATCCTGGCGGCATACGGAATGCACCGATACGTGCTGCTGTACAACTACTACAAGTACCGCAAAAATGTTCCCGCGCTACCACCGCCGGTCACGCACTGGCCAAAGGTTACCATACAGCTCCCCATCTTTAACGAGCGCTAC
>Ga0307471_100001028_pt1 | contig 14918 bp, 13 predicted proteins | sample atmos_gasesAM3C__2_FD_204566 | JGI IMG/M metagenome (GOLD analysis project Ga0307471, IMG submission 204566) | Hardwood forest soil microbial communities from Morgan-Monroe State Forest, Indiana, United States - atmos_gasesAM3C_515 | ecosystem: Environmental > Terrestrial > Soil > Temperate... | reverse complement strand
ACTGGACCTCATCTTTCGCGCCCTGGGGGACCGGACCCGGCGGGCTCTCCTCGCGACACAGTCGAATCGGCCCGCCATGGTGACAGAGCTTGCAGAGCCATTTGCCATGTCGCTGCCTGCGGTGTCCAGGCATATCCGCGTGCTGGAAGGGGCGGGTTTGGTGACGCGGGCGGTGGATGGCCGGGTGCATCACTGTTCCCTGAGAGCCGAACCGCTCCGGAATGTGGAGGCCTGGCTCGGCGATTACCGAAAGTTTTGGGAGGGCACGCTGGACTCCCTGGCCCGTCACGTCGAGGGTGATTCAGAAACGCAGCTCTGATGCGGAGGCAAACATGTCGGGACGCAAGTTCGCTGCACCAGGCCTCGCCGGATGGTAACGCTGGTTGTTCGCAAGACGATTCGAGCATCGGCGGAGCGTTTATTTCAGGCGTGGACGGATCCTTCCCAGCTTACGCAATGGTGGGGACCTCCCGGCGTGCAATGCATCGAGGCGCAAGTCGATCTGCGGATGGGCGGCCGCTACCGAATCGCGAATCGACTTCCCGATGGAAACACGCTGTGGATCACCGGGGAGTTTGAAGTGATTCAACCGCCGCGCAAGTTGGTCTATACCTGGCGACTCGAGCCCGAGGCAAAAATTTCGGAGCGAGTCACCGTGCAGTTTGAATCGGGAGGCGACGCTACGGAAGTGATCGTCACACACGAGCGCATTCCCAACGAGACAGCGCGGGACATGCACGAAAACGGCTGGCACGGTTGCCTCGACGGCTTGGCAAAATACTTAGAGTCGCGGTAAGGCCACGGGTTGTTAGCGAAAGCGCGCCGAGAGGCCGCCGTCCGCAATCATGGAGTGGCCGGTGACGTAGGAAGCAGCGTCGGAGCAGAGCCAGGCGATCACCTGTCCAGCTTCTTCCGGGTTGCCGATTCTTCCGGTGGCGATCATGGATTTAAAATTCTCCACGGCTTTTTCGCGCGCTTCAGGATTTCCTCCCGTGGATTTGTTGATGGCATTGTTCAGCATCGGCGTGTCAAATGCGCCGGCGACCAAGACATTTACGCGAATTCCTCGCGTGCCGTATTCCAAGGCCGCGGATTTGGACAGTCCCAGAATTCCTGCCTTGGCGGCGGAATAGAGCGAGCCCATGGGAGTGCCGCCGAGACCGTTTACGGAGGAAGTGTTCACGATGGCCCCGCCCGGCGGACTCTGGGCGAGCATCTGTTTGATCTGGTACTTCATGCCGAGCCAGACTCCTTTCAAATCGACTGCCATGGTGTGATCGAATTCCTCCTCGGTGAAATCGGCAGTCAGAGAAAAAGCGCCGGTATAGGCGGCGGCGTTATTCACGGCACAATCGAGGCGCCCGAAACACTCCACCGTTTTGTTTACCAGCGCCTCGACTTCCTTGGACTTGGAGACATCCGTAGCGACAAAGAATATTTCACCGCCCAATTTCTGGATTTCGTTTACCACTTGCTCGCCTCGTTCGGCATTGCGCGCCGCAATCACCACTCTCGCGCCCTCGCGCGCGAACACGTGCGCGGTGGCGCGCCCGATTCCAGAGCTGCCTCCGGTCACGATCACAACTTTTCCCTTGAGGTTCATGGCACCGGGCCTCTTTGTAGCGGAATTCTTGTATTTCTCTCCCACTATACCTCGCAACTTTTGCGGAACGCGAGTGTTTGGGGGTTTAAGGATTTGTGTGACCGAAGAAAAGTGCCGCATCGCTGCGAGTGCGTAAATCTTGCCTATTGAATTCGCCGCGCTCGCACGATAGTTTTCCTTACACTCCGCGAAGAAATTTTTCGGAGAAAACAATGGGTGGGTTCCGGCAGTGCACGTCTCATGCTCGTTTTGGAAATCCTCGTCCCCGTGCAAGCGTCTGAGTTCGTTCTGCCTGGCCTGCGAACCGGGAGGTACCACATGCGGCGAATATTTGCGTATTTAGCTGTTTCCGTATTGTTTTTAGGGGTGCAGGCAAGTGCCCAGGCGCAAAACGTTCTTGTGCCTGCCGGCACGTTGCTGCGTTGCACGCTGGACGAACCTAATTTTTCCTCGGCGACCGCCGATATTGGCGATCCGGTAGTTTGCCATCTCAGTGCATTGCGGCAATTCGGCAAGACGGTGCTTCCGCGCGGTAGCTATTTAGGAGGACACCTCGAGGCGGATAAAGAGCCGGGGCATTTTGTCGGCAAGGGATACTTGAAGATTGAGTTTGATCGCATTGGATTCCCGGAAAGCGACATTCCGGTGCCCAGCAAGATCATCGCCGCAAAGGGGTATCGCGTGGACAAAAAGGGCGACATCGTGGGCAAAGGCCACGCCACGCGCGACACCGTGGAGTGGCTGCTGCCGCCGCTGTGGCCCTGGAAAATACTGACACTTCCGAGGCGCGGTCCCCGGCCTACCTTGAAAGGTGAGGAGCAGATTACGGTGCGGCTGATGGACGACATTGACGTGCCGAGACTCGGAGCCTCCGCACGCACGTATGACCGGCCGCCTGCGCCCGCTGCGTATCATTCGCAATCTTTACGGAAGCCTGCGTCGTTGGACACTTCGGAACCCACAGCCAAAGCGGACAGCCACGTTTCGGAGATCAACTACGACGCGGCCAGTCCAAGGGTAGAGAGCGTGGCTAGTTCCGAGGTGTCTTCGGATGCTAACGTGAACTCGCGGAGTTCAGACGCTGTAGCCACTGAGGTCATTCAAGCAAGCCCCATTCCGTCACGCCAGCCCGCGCGTGTCCGGTTGATCGCGTTGAAATCCGAAAATGTTTATGCGGTGGCGAATTACCGCATCAACGGCGGCAGCTTGAGTTATGTGCTGGTGGACGGCGGGAGGGGTTCGGTGGATGTTACCGAAGTGGATTGGCGCACGACGACACGGCTCAACGCAGAACCGAAGCCCGCGGATCACAATACCCGAACCGCCTACTGAGCGGAGCTGCTGCTACCGCTTTGTCGGGGCGCAACCTACAGCGCCCCGACAAAGCTAATGCGAATAACTTAGCGGATGCCGTACAGATCAACTCTGGGTCGGCGCTCCCAGCGCTCTTTGCCATACCAGAGTTCTACGCTTTGGATGACGCGTCGCTCGCCAGGCAGATCGATGGCGCGCGTAGCGCCGCCGGAGGGAATGCGCTCGCGAATCACCAGTTCTTCCGCGGAGCCGTTACCGAAATGAACCACCACGCGCTGGAACTCGATGGCGCCGCCGCTGACGCGCAACTGAATGGCACGAAAACGGCCGTCCGAGCGGCCGACGTGAATCACGTCATGATCGACCCCGCCATCGACGTGGGCTCTTCCCAGATGGGCCCAGCGTTCCCGGGCGCTTGCCGATATGGTCAGAGCCAGAATGAAGAGCAGCGAAACCGCAGAGACTGCAAGGATTTTCCTCGACACTTTTTCCTCCCTGTGAAGATCAAGTGAATTTGCGACGCGCTGGTTGGGTTGATCACAATCTCGCGTCAGGTCAGAACTTTAGCGCGGATTGCGTTTCGCCGACGCTCGGCAAAACAAAACCGCCCACCTATGCGTAAACCCGGTTTGGGAAGGTTAGTTGCAACTGCTTGCCCGCCGGGCTGGCATCGTTGGACTCAATGTTCAGACTCCGCTTGTGAAAATTAAACGGAGGGCACAAGAACCGGCGCGGAAGACTCACGTTTACGGATGTCGGAGACTATGGCGCGCGAGCCGGCATAGAGGACCGCGGCGAGCACCACAGACAGAACGGGAATAATCAACATCGCCTGCTGCAGACCCGCTGCGCGATACGCTTCCGTGACCGTGGCCGAGCCAGCGTGGTCTGCGGCGTGGCGCGCGAGGAGATCGCTCAGGCGGCCAGTGAGCAGCGGGCCAAACGAGGCGCCGCACATGTACATGGCCAGGAAGTACACGGCCATGGCCGTGCCGCGTTGCGTGGGTGCGATGAAATCCTGGATGGCAGAGTAGACGAAGCCGTAGTAAGAGGTGAGCAGAGCGTAGGCCAGCGTAATGAAGGTGACCGCAAGAAGAAAAGAGCCCGCAGGCTGAAGAACGCCGAGGAAGGCTGCTGGCGCGGCTAGCAACGCGGTGAGGGCCGCGAAACGCAGCCTGCCATCCCCTCGCCGGCGCACGATCGAGTCTCCCAGGTGACCCGCCAGAGTTCCACCGCTCACGCCGCCGACGATGTAGACAATCCCGCTTCCGACTCCTGCGGATGCCAGCGAGAGTCCGTGAATGCGACTGAGGAACGCCGGGAGAAACGTGGCTAGCGCATACATGTCGAAATTGAGAAGCGCCCCCGAAGCAATAATCCACCACAGCGTGGGTATACGCAGAAGTGTCCAAATGGAACCGGAGACGAGCGGCGCGCGATGCATCTCGGCGGCGCCGCGCTGGGGTTCGTGAAGCAAGAGCAGAATGGGGACGAAAAGCAACGCAGGCGCGGCGGCAAGAATCATCGCGGCGCGCCAGCCATAGGCCTGCGCGAGCGGGCCGCTGAAGAAAAAGCTGAGAGCGCCGCCTATCGGCACGCCCAACATGAAGAGCGCGAGGGCGCGGGAGCGCTTGTCCGGCGGAAAAAGATCGCCGAGCCAGCTTGTGGCGGCTGGGGCGCAAGCGGCTTCACCTACACCGACTCCAGCGCGCGAAATCAAAAGCATGGCGAAACTGCCCGCGAAGGCCGCCGAAGCTGTCAACGAAGCCCAAACGACAACGGCCGCGGCTAAAAGCTTCTTGCGGCTTGCGGAATCCGCGATGCGGCCGAGCGGCAGGCCGACGATGGCGTATATCCAGATAAAAGCGCTGCCCAGCAAGCCGATCTGCGTATCCGTGAGGTGAAACTCTTTGCGGATGGGCTCTGTGAGCGCGCCCGGTACGTGACGGTCGTAGAAATTCAAGACGTTGACGGCGAAAAGAACCAAGGCGGAGAAGAGGAGCGGCTTGCGCGGCGTGGACTCGGGCACTTGCGGATGCTAGCAGAAGCCGGTCGAAGGTCGAAAGTTGAAAGTCGAAGGCCAAACGAAAAAAACCGAGCTAACGAGAAGAAAAGAACAGAGGTTCTGGGCGGCAAAAAGAAGCCCGCCCTCCTGTAGAGGAAGGCGGGCTGATTTCGACTGAGCCGTTAGCTGGACTGCCCTGCAGCCTTGGCGGCTTGCTTGGTCCATTCTTCGGAGCGGCGCTGCATTTCCTGCGGAGCGACGTCTTCAACGTGCGTGGCGACGCCCCACTGATGACCAAACGGGTCGGTGAACTTGCCGTACCGGTCGCCCCAGAACATGTCGCTGGGCGGCATATCGGCGCGCGCTCCGGCTTTGACCGCGCGGTTAAACAATGAGTCCACATCTTCCGTGTAGACAAATAGCGAGGTAGCGTGCAGCTTCGAAGACGAATCGGGTGCGACGGACATGCCTGGAAATTCGTCGCCGATCATGAATCGCGAGTCGCCAATTTGCAATTCCGCATGCATCACGCGGCCGTCGGGGCCGGGCATGCGCATGATTTCCTTGGCGCCCAGAGCCTGTTTGTAGAAGTCGATGGCACGGGCGGCGTCACGACACGTAAGCTGGGGCGTAATGGAATGATAGCCCTCGGGAATGGGACGGACATTTGTTGGCATAGAAGAATCCTCCGGAAAATTGGATGTGCGCGCGAGAATTGGCTGGAAGCGAGGCGGTGCGCGTAAAGGCGTTGATACTCCGCGCGGCTGACGAAGTCAAGGAATTTGTGGTGCCTGCCTCTTTTTTTGCGTTCTGAGCGTCGCGTTGACGCGACCTGCTCCGAGAGGGAAGATACGCAGGAAAATGTCTGCGGTAGGAGATTCCGTTGCGATACGAATTCCTGGTTGAGACCTACGAGACCGAGCGCGTGAAAGTGGCCAGCGTGTGGAGCGAGTTTCGCGACGAAGATTTGTCGGTGCGTCCGCGAGCGGGCGACCGCCGCGGGCGTAGCGTGCGAGAGCAGATGGTGCATCAGTGCGTGAGCGAAGATCTGTGGTTTCGCACCATGCTGGGGATTGATGTTGGCGCGCCGCCGCTGCCCAGCGCGGAGACGCGGCTGGAGTTCATCAAGCGCTACGCGGAAGACAGCGGGAAGCGGCTGGCGGCGTTGCGCGAGAAGCCGGAGAGTTGGTTCGAGGAGGAGGCGAAGTTTTTCGACGTGAAGCGCTCGCGCGCTTGGGTGCTTACCCGCCGGCTCACGCATACTTCGCACCATCGCGGACAGCAAATGGCCATGCTGCGCATGCTGGGCCGCGATTTGCACAGCAATTACGGCCCGACAGCGGACACCGGCGGCTTGATGCAGAATCACGCGCCGACCATTTATGCCTATGCGAACTTGGAGACGCTGTTGCAGGGCGAGGCGCGCGGGGGCGCCAAGGCGGTCTTGCCGCCTGCAACGGCCGGACCGGTTACAGAGCGCCCGGGTTCCTAATACGATCGGCAGCGATGCGGATGCGCCAGTGTGAAAGCCCTGTGACTAGTTGCGATACAGTTCGGAGAATTGCTTCTTCAGATGCTCTAATTTGGGAAGATCGTTGTAGATGATGTACGGCTCGTCCGTGTGGGTAGCCAGGTAGTCCTGGTGGTACTCTTCGGCACGAAAAAAGGCCTTGAAGGGCACAACCTCAGTGACGATTTTGCGCGGATAGACCTTGGCGGCGTCGAGTTGCTCGATGTACGCGGCGGCGATCCGCTTCTGTTCCTCCGTGGAATAAAAAACCGCAGACCGATATTGCGTTCCGTCATCGGGGCCCTGGCGATTCAACAGCGTGGGATCATGGGCCACGGAAAAAAAGATCATCAGAATTTGCCCGTAAGTGATTTGCGACGGATCAAAGGTGATGCTGACCGATTCCGCATGGCCTGTTAGGCCGCTGCTGACCATTTCGTAGCTCGGCGAGTTGACGCGGCCGCCTGAGTACCCGGCGGTGACGGAGCGCACGCCCTTGAGATGTTCGAAGACGGCTTGTACGCCCCAGAAGCAGCCTCCTGCCAGCACGACGGTCTCTTTGGATTTGCTCGCCGCGAGAGGAGCATCCACCACCGGCTTAGGGAACGGATAATGCGGCTCCGCGGCGGGCCGCGCGCCAGTGCTGCGGACCGCGATCCAGGCCAAAAACGCGACGATGGCGGTGATCGCTAGGATGCGGCCGAGGTTTGGTCTGCTCACAGTCTGGCTCCAGAGAAAATAAATAATCACAGGCGACTTGGGACGCGCGTGCCTGCGCAGGCAGGTCAAAAAGCGCCCCTACTACGCTGCAATGTAAGTATACGCCGGCGCGAGGACCTTGGATGAGGCGCTATTCCGACTTGGGACGATCCGAAACAAGCTGTAATCAGTCAGATACTATCCGCTGGATGCGAGCGAGGAACGGGGGAGCGCGCCGAGAATGTTTGTGTTCAAGTAGAAAAGCAGCGTCGAGATGAGGCATTCTAGGGGCGCTCGCCATTCCAAGGGGGTTGAGGATGCTTTCGCGAATTCACATTGTCGTTTGCTGCATCGTTTTGCTGGGCGCTCCCGCGAGGCTTTCCGCTCAGCTTACTCACGGAAAGAAACCGCAGTTGCCGCTTCCCTATGCGACGCAATCGTCGGCCAATGCGCCCGGCAAGGAGACTCCTCCAGCGGGATTTTTGCCTACGGTGCCTGCCGGATTCAAAGTGAACGTCTTCGCGGCAAAATTTAAGCGTCCACGGTGGCTCACCGTTGCGCCCAACGGCGATATTTTTCTGGCGGACATGGGATCCGGAGAAATCATTATTCTGCGCGACACGAAAAATAGCGGCAGCGCCGAGTCGCGGGGAAATTTTGTGGAAGGGTTGCGCCGGCCATTCGGGATTGCTTTTCACGACGATTACGTTTACGTGGGCACCATGAAGGAGCTGCTGCGCTTCAAGTATGATCCCAAAACGTCCAAGCGGCTTGGGGAAGCGGAGCATCTGATGGACCTGCCTGGCGGGGGCCACGACACGCGTTCGGTGGCGTTCTCCAAGGACGGCAAGCATCTGTTTATCGGCGTGGGTTCGGAATCGAATGTAAGTCCGGGTGAAGAGCCCATTCGGGCCGCGGTGACGATTTGCGACCCCGATGGCAAAAACGCGCGGTTGTTCGCGACGGGGCTGCGCAATCCCGTGGGCTTGGCGCTGGAGCCGACCACTGGCGAAGTCTGGACGAGTGTGAACGAACGCGACGAGTTGGGAGACAATTTGCCGCCGGATTATTTCACTTCCTTAAAGGACGGTGGATTCTACGGCTGGCCGTACAGCTACATTGGCGACAACGTGGACGCGCGGGTGAAGCCCCAGCGTCCGGCTCTCGTCGCAAAAGCGATTGTGCCGGACGTCCTGTTAGAAGCGCACGTGGCGCCGCTGCAGTTTGCCTTCTACACGGGGAAGCACTTTCCGGAGAGCTATTGGGGCGGGGCTTTCATCGCCGAGCATGGCTCATGGAACCGGGCGACGCGCTCGGGATACCAGGTGGCGTTTGTGGCTTTCAAGGACGGGCAGCCGTCCGCTAATCCGGTACCGTTCATGACGGGACTGGTGCCGGATCCGACGAAGAAGGACGTGTGGGGACGGCCTGTTGGCGTGGCTGTAGCGCCGGATGGGTCGCTACTGGTGGCCGACGACGGCGCGGCGGTGATTTACCGCATTTCCGTTTCGCGTTAGCTATCTCACTGTGAGCGTGAGTTGAATCGGTGGAATCCCCGGCAAGTTTGTGCCGCTGGCGGTGGTCGCCGCGGGAGTCAGTGTGATGGTCGATGTGCCCTGCGGCGTGCCCGTCACGTGAGGCGTCGGAACGCTTTGCGGCGCCGCCGCGGAACCTCCGCCACATGCGACAACTCCAAAGAAGCAAATCAGCACCAGCGTGGCCAGCGGGGTGGCGGACAGCAGAGGCGTCTGCGCGCTGAAGCGCCGTGCCCGGAAAAACAAAAACAGCAGCAGTAACATCGCGCAAGACGTTATTGTTGAGATTGCGCGGAGAGTCGCGAAGGGCGGAACTTGCGGAGCCGCCGGCCACGTCACAACCATCGTGCTGGCAGTGGTGGCTACATTCACAACGTAAGAAACCGGTCCGCTGCCGGTGATCGTCACGGTCGGAGCGGTGCACGTGGCCGCCTGCGGAACGCCGGCGCAAGCGAAGGACGCGCTGCCAGCAAAGCCCGCGGCGGGAATTATTTGCAAGGTGAACGCGGCGGTTTGTCCGGCGGTCACGGTGACGGAGTTTCCTCCCGGTGACGCCGGCGAAATAACAAAGGCAGCATTGACTGTAGCACTGATGGCAATGGTCTGCGGGGAATTCGGCGCGTCGTCGGTGATGGTTACGAGCGCGGCGCGCCCGCCGGTGGCGAGCGGTGTAAAGCTCACACTTATAGTGCAACTGGCATTCACCGCGTAAGCGGCGGCGGTGCAATTGTTCACCAGGCCGAAGTCCCCGGAGTTTGCGCCGCCCAGCACGATAGAAGAAATGTGCAGCGATGCCGTGCCGAAACTGGTAAGGGTCACCGTCTGCGCACTCACAGCAGCACCCTGCGTAACGGCCCCGAACGAGATGCTCGTGGGTGTGACCTTCACTCCCGGGGTCCCCGGCGGCGGGTCGGCACCGTTTCCGGCGAGCTGCACGGATTGAGGTGAATCTGGCGCATCGTCCGTGATGGTGACCGTCGCCGTGCGTTGCCCGGCGCCGAGCGGGGAAAACGTAACGCTGATGGTGCAACTGGAATTGACCGCGTAGGCGCCCGCGCAGTTGTTAGTCACCTGGAAGTCGCCAGGGTTGGCGCCACCCGGAAGTACCGCCGAAATGTGCAGCGTGGCGGTCCCGGCGCTGGTGACCGTAATGGTCTGCGCGGCGCTGCTGCTGCCTTGTGTGGTGGTTGGGAAGAGCAAACTTGCGGGAACCAGGGTGACCGCCGGCTGCGGAGCGACTCCTGTGCCGCTCAGAGGAATGGATTGCGGACTGCCGGGCGCGTTATCCGTCGTGAGTAAATTGGCCTGGCGCGCTCCCGCCGCCGCGGGCAAGAAGCGAACGCTGACCGTGCAAGTGGCATTGGGCGCGAGAACCGTGGGGACCGTACAATTCGGCGTGGCTACAAAATCGCCCGGGTTCGCTCCGCCTAGGCTGATGCTATTAACGCTAAGTCCTTGATCACCAGCATTGGTGAGCGTGACCAGTTGTGAATTGCTGGACTGCCCCACGGTGACGGCGCCGAAATTTTCGGACGCAGGAAAGAGCGCCGCCACTGGTCCGCTGAGGGCCTGAACCGGCGAGCCGGAAATAGCGAGCGCGCCTTGTGCCAACGCGCCGCCAAACGGCGAGCCTGGCACTTCCGAAAGACTTCCCGTTTGCGGATCGATCAAGAACCCGTGTATGCCGTCGGTCTGCAAGGAATAGATGTATGGACCAAGGGGATCGGCGGCGGCGCTGGTGATGTTGAAGCTGAGAACGGCCAGTGGCTTGGCTGGAACTGCCAGTGCCCCGGTGCTTTGGTCGATCAAATATACGACAGACGCCGAGCCTTGCTGCACATAGAGAAATTTTCCGCTGCCGTCCGCCAGCATGGCCGCTGGAATTTGGCTGGCAGCCAGGTTCACCGTGGAAATTCCCGTGATGGCCGTGCCGTCGGCTGGCGAAATCAACGCGCTGTCGATACCTCCACTTGTCGTGCCCCAGCCGTCGAAGAAGAAGCGCCCACGAGGATCGATGGCAATGCTTCTGCCCGCAAACAGAGCATTGCCGGCGTTGCCCACAAACACGATCTGACCCGTTACGGGATCAATGGAATAGACGTTGGTTCCGGCGTCCTGCACGCCCGTCGACAAATTGAGACCCAGTCCGACATAAAGATGAACGCCCTTGGGATCACTGACCATCCCTATCGGGGATGAGCGGATATCCGTGGTGGGCTGCGCGGCCAGTGGAACCAGTTGTTGCCGGGCTTGATCGATCAAAAACTCATTGACCGCGCCCTGATTTGTGAAATTTCCAAAACGATAACCTACATACAAAAACTGCCCGGATTTCTCGGCCGCCACGCAAACCGGTCCGGTCGCGGCCATATTGGGATTTTCTGTTGGCCCAGTTGAAAAAGGCGAGCCCAGCACTTCTGCCAGGCTGCCGGTGCTCGAGTTGATCTGGAACATGGAAATATTGCTGGTGCTCGGATTGACCACAAACAGGAAATGACCCTGGCCGTCAATGGCCATTGCCCCGCCCAGTAGGGCGTCGGAAAAGGGAGAACCAGCAACTGCCGAGAGAGCGCCACTTTGAGCAGCTTTAGAATACGCGACGACTTGCGACGCAGTCGTGCTGACCGGAACAGAGCCATAGACATACTGCTGTTGGGGAGACTGTGCGGAGGAAGAAACGGAAGCGATGAGCACTGCGATCTGCAGCAGCGCAGGGCGTAACGCGTTTCGTTTACCGATCAGACCGACAGCGTGCTTGGACACCTGTAGCGATGGGCATGGAACTGACGGCTGGGCCATGGATCATCCTCGGCTAACAAACAGCACAGCGTCGATTCTGAGAGGGGCCTCGGAGGCACCATAAAAGAGAATTCTTTGATAGTCAATAGAATAAATTACTGAACGGTATTTTAGTGATTCCCAAAATGGGAAACCTGGACCCCTTTGCCTTTTGCCGCCGCTAAATCCATTGGACACTGAGTGTTAATTCGAGCTCCGGCTGCAGTTTGTGCAAGCCCTGATGAGCCTGGGGCGCTGCTATACTCCCGCTCATGGACGAGTCGCCTCGTTTCGAGGGTGTAGATCCAGAGTTTACCGGCCGCGTTCTCGATAGCTTTGATCGCCAAGGACTGATGAAGCATTTGGGCGCGCGCATCGCTCGGGTTGCACCCGGCCGCGTGGAGATTCGCGCGCCGTACCGCATCGAGATTACGCAGCAGCACAACTATTTTCATGCTGGCGTTTCCGGCGCCATTGCGGACAGCGCTTGCGGCTACGCCGCGTACACATTGATGCCCGCCGATTCTTCCGTTCTCACCGTGGAATACAAGATCAATCTGATGGCGCCCGCTGACGGCGAGGAGCTCATCGCGCGAGCGCGCGTGTTGCGCTCAGGAAAAACTCTCAAGATTTGTGCCGCGGATATTTACGTCCGGAAAGGAGAAGCGGAGACGCACTGCGCCACCATGCTTGCCACCGTGATGTGCCTCCCGGGAAAGAGCGACCGCCCGAAATAGCTTAGCTGGGACTCCAGACAGGGTGCGCCCTAAAGAGGCCGTCAACGAACCCGACCTGATAGCAGACGAACAGACCGAAGGCCAGGCTCACCATACCGGAGCCCGTGACCAGAGCGCGATTGAGCCAGCCGAAGCGATGTCCCGCAAACGAAAAGGGAAGTGCAATTATGCTGGTGATCAGCATCATCCCGGCAATTGTGCCCACGCCAAAAACTAGGAGATACAGTACCGCCCACTTCGGCTCGCGAATGGTGCTGAGCACCAGCAGCGCGACCGCCGCTGAGCCCGCCAGCCCGTGCACGATGCCCACAAACAGGGGCCGTAACGCTTGATATAGGCCTAGTCCGGCAAACGACTTATCCAGCCATTTAGGAGGCGCAAGGCTTTCACCATGATGCTGGCTGGCGGGAGCATGCGAGTGCCAGTGAAAATGCATCTTCGAGCCATGCTGGTGCACGTGCGCGTGCTCTCCCGCCACACGCGGATGAGCAGGAGAGCATTTCTCACTAAGCCAGCTCATGGTGCCGGTCAGATTGAGCACTCCCAGCAAGATCAGCATGACACCGACACAAAACTCCATGGTGAGCCCGGCGCGCGCGGGAATCGCCAAGCCGAAGAGAATAATGGCCGCGCCGACCACAAGAATCGTCAGCGTATGTCCCAGGCCCCACAAAATGCCGATCAGCCCGGCCTTAGAAATGGAACGTTCGCGGCTGACTATGGTGGAGACGGCAATAACGTGATCCGGGTCTGCGGCATGCCGCATTCCCAGAAGAAAACCGATCGCGAGAATCGCCAGTCCGGTGGTCATGTTTTCGCCATGGTGCTCAATTTCCTTGCAGAATACCTGAGAACGGGCGGGGAAGCACGCCTTGCGGAAAAATCGCCTGAGACTAAGTTAGTTCTTGGCATTGCGCTGACAGGAGCCGCATCGAGCCTGCCTGTCGCGCGCGGGGTGTGACCCGATGGGCTATTCTCCGTCCCGCAGGATGCGCATCAGCTCCGCGGCCGCATGCGGCAGCCGCGCGCCGCGCCGCGAAACGAGATAAACGTGGCGGGGCAGGTTCAGTTGCCGCACCTTTACTTCCTTCATCCAGCCGCGCTCGATTTCCCATTGCACGCACATGCGCGGCACAATGGCCACGCCCATGCCCATCTGCACGAAGCGCTTGATGCTTTCGATGGTCGGCATTTCGATGGGCATGTTCAATATCGCGCGATTTCTGGCAAAAAGCTCGATGACCCGCCGGCGGTACGGCGATTCCACGATATGCCCGATAAAGGTCTCATTGGCCAGATCCTCGACGTCTACTTCGCGACGTTTGGCCAGCGGATGCTTCAAGGGCACCACCAGCGTCAGCTCGTCCTTCAATATTTCCGTGGCCTGGAGATGCGTATCCCGTGGCACAAACGAAATGGCGCCAACATCCAGCCGGTAATTCAGCACCTCGTGCGGAATGTCCCGCGAAAACATACGATGCACCCGCACTTGCACGCCCGGATGCATTTCGCGGAATTTCGAAAGGGCCGGCAGCAAAGCGTGAATCGAGCTCTCGTTTACACCCAGGGAAAGCTCGCCGCGTTTCAGCCCCTCGAGTTCACTGAGGCCCTTTTTGACCTCGTCGCGCAGGTTAAGCAGCCGCTCCGCGTATTCCTTCAGCAGCACGCCAGCATCCGTGAGGCGCACCGGCCGGGAGCCGCGCACGAACAGCGGCTGGCCCAGCGAATCCTCGAGTTTGCGAATGCCCAGGCTAATGGCCGGCTGCGTTCGGTACAAACGCTCCGCGGCGCGCGAAAAGCTGCCTTCGCGGGCCACCGTCAGGAATACCTGCAATTCACCCAGGTCCAAGCCTGTTCCCCCCTGCCGGACAAGTATAAGGCAGTATTATCAAAAGTAGAATAAAGATAAATTTGACCCACAGCCGCCATTCTGCTTATCTACCCTTGGGAGACTCTATGGACTCCGTACGCATCTTTGACACCACGTTGCGCGATGGCGAGCAGTCGCCGGGCTTTTCCATGAATACTGCGGAGAAAATCCGCATGGCGCGCCAGCTTGCCAAGCTCGGGGTCGACGTGATCGAGGCGGGTTTCCCGATCGCCTCGCGTGGGGACCTCGATGCCGTGCGCCTGGTGGCCAAGGAAGTGCGCGACGTGCCCATCGCGGCGCTGGCGCGTGCCAAGAAAGAAGATGTCACGGCGGCCATAGAAGCCCTCGAGCCGGCAGCCGCTCCGCGCCTGCACATTTTTCTGGCGACTTCGGACCTGCACCTCCGCGTCAAACTCAACATCTCCCGCGAGCAGGCGCTCGAAGCCATCGCCTCCATGGTTCGCTTTGGCCGCCAGCATGTCGGCGAAGTGGAATTTTCCGCCGAAGACGCCGGCCGCACGGATATCGCCTTTTTGTGCCAGGTTTGCCGCGTTGCGGTGGAAGCTGGAGCCACCGTCTTGAATCTTCCCGATACCGTGGGATACGCGGTGCCCGAGGAATATGGCGCCATGTTCCGGCAAGTGCGCGAATATCTGGGTGATCCGCAGGGCGTGACGCTCAGCGCGCATTGCCATGATGATCTGGGCATGGCCGTCGCCAATTCATTAGCCGCCGTGCGCACCGGTGTGCGCCAGATCGAATGCACCATCAACGGCATTGGCGAACGCGCCGGCAATGCCGCGCTAGAAGAAGTCGTGGTGGCCCTTGCGGTGCGCAAGGAAAGCTTTGGAGTCACCACCGGCATTC
>Ga0307471_100001027_pt1 | contig 14928 bp, 17 predicted proteins | sample atmos_gasesAM3C__2_FD_204566 | JGI IMG/M metagenome (GOLD analysis project Ga0307471, IMG submission 204566) | Hardwood forest soil microbial communities from Morgan-Monroe State Forest, Indiana, United States - atmos_gasesAM3C_515 | ecosystem: Environmental > Terrestrial > Soil > Temperate... | reverse complement strand
TATTTGACGATGCGCGTGCGATTCATGCCGGCGGCGGCAATGGTTCCATCATCGGTCGCAATTGTTTTCAGCGCCCGCGCGCCGAGGCACTCAAACTGCTCGACGAATTGGTCCGCATCTATAAAAGCTAAATCGACCTAATGCGCCTCTTTGGGCTGCGGCAGCTGATCCTGCTTGGTAAGCGCAACCGTCACTGCTTTCGCTTTCTCGGGCGCCATCTCGGCCATGATGGGGGCGGTGCTTTTGGGCTTCATATGCTGGATGGCCCCAAGCAAAACGGGCATATCTAGGGTTTCAAAGATACGAGCGGCTTCTTTCGGTTTCATGGTCTCATAAATCTTGACCAGATTGTCCAATTGCGTTTGCTGGGCGCCACTGATCTGGTCGACCATGGATTGCAGCTGCACGCGTAGCGTTTCCATTTCCTTGATTTTCTGGTCGACACGCTGTTCGGCGACCTTAATGAGCGCCGCACGGGTATCAAGATCATGCGCACGGCGGTCCAACTCGGTGCGGCGATCGGAAAGTTGCTTGAGCACCTCCATCTCGGCCGGCGAGCTGTCATCATTGGCGCTCGCGTTGATTTCGGAGGCGGGTGCCGCATTATCTGTCTTGGCGGCATCGGCCGGTTTGGCCGTATCGGAAGGGGTGGCGATGGTGGGGGGCGTGATCGTTGGCTTGGAATCGGCCTCGGCCTTGGTTTCGGCGCGGGCAACTTCGGGATGAAAAATCTTGCCGCTGGAGGCCGTATGCCAGGCATCGCCGACGCGCAAGCCGAGCATCAGCACGCCGAAAAAAACCATCAGCGGCAAAAGCTGGCGGGGAGCGAAGAGATGGCTCATCAATTACCTCAGCCCAGTTTTTCCAAAGCCTGCATCAATTCCCTTTCGGCGCGCGAGGCTTGCGAGGAGGATACCAGCGACGGTTTGGCTGTCCGCGGCGCGGGCGTTTTTGTATCAGTCCGTGTATCTGCCGTCGCGTTCGTTCTCTCCGGTGGCCGCACGGCGCTGGCCGCATTTTCGCTGAGCCGGTTGGCGATCTGATCGGCGCTATCCACTAGAAAGCGCAGTTCATCCCGTATCAAAAACGCCTTTTCGACCAGTTTTTCGAGATCGTCGCCGCTTTCACGCGCGGCGTGCTTCAGACCCGTGATACCGGCTTCCGCGCGTACGACGGTCGTGTTGAATTCGCGCACGAAGCGCTCCATGTCGGCGCGGCCCTGTCTTAATCCCGCCAGATGGCGGATGAGTCTCATCGCCTGCACAAGACCGGCGCTTACAAGGCCGATCAGAACCACATCCAGTATAAGGCTGATCCATGCATTCATGGGTTACTCGTTCATGCCAGGGTTATGGAGAGCGACTTCTTCGACCTTGACGGCGATGCGGCCGTTGAGCGAGCCCATACGGCCCTGAAACAAGGTTACCTCGCCCGCGCGCAACGCGACAAGATCGTCGGCTTTAACATTCAACATCAGGCGCGAGCCTGGCTTCCAGTTCATCACCTCGCCGAGCCCCACCGTCACCTCGTCAAGCACGGCCTGCATTTTCATATCTGTCATCAAAAGCTCGTTGCCGAGATGGGTTTCCCAGATCGAATCGCGGCCGAATTTTTCGCCCATGAACATTTGCAGGAGCAATTCGCGAATGGGTTCCAGTGTCGCGTAGGGTATCAAAATCTCGATACGGCCGCCGCGGTCTTCCATATCGATGCGCAGTTTGGCGAGGACGGCGGCATTGGCGGGCCGGGCGATGGTGGCGAAACGCGGGTTGGTCTCCAGACGATCAAAACGGAAAGTAACGGGCGAGAGCGGATCGAACGCGCCCGACATATCGGCCAGCACCACGCGCACCAGGCGTTCGACCAGATTGCGCTCAATCGTCGTGTAAGGACGGCCCTCGATACGCATGGCGGCCGTGCCGCGCCGTCCGCCCAGCAGCACATCGACGATGGAATAAATCATCGCGGAATCGATGGTCATAAGGCCGGAATTGTCCCATTCCTCGGCCTTAAAAACAGTCAGCATGGCCGGCAGGGGGATCGAATTGAGATAATCGCCAAAACGTACCGAGGTGATCTGATCGAGACTCACTTCCACATTGTCGGAAGTGAAATTGCGCAAACTGGTCGACATCATGCGCACGAGGCGATCGAACACGACTTCCAGCATCGGCAGGCGCTCGTAATTGACGAGCGCGCTGTTGATGAGGGCCATAATGCCGGAATGGTCTTGCGAGGCGCCCGCGCCGTCGAAGCCGAGCAGACTGTCGATCTCGTTCTGGCTTAAAACGCGCGCTTCGGCATCGCCGCCTTGCGCCGCACTTTCACCGGTCGCGGCCCAATCAGCGGCCATTTTCTCTTCCTCGTTTTGCGGTTTTGGCGGTTCGGGCGTATCGTCCATCGTCTCCTCCTGAGACTAATAATAAAACTTACTGCACAAGCATTTCCTGAAAAAGAACATCGCGCACGCGCACTGGCTGGGCAGCTTCGGTTACGCGTAATAGCAATTCTTCGCGCAGGCGATACATGCCGGCCGAGCCGCGTAGATCTTCGATGCGCAATTCGCGCAAATAGACCTGAAAATTATCAATGATACGCGGCTTGATCGCATCCATCAAAGGCACGTCTTTTTCATCCGCCAGCTGCAGCGTGACCTTAACTTTAAGAAAGTTGGGATGCTTGCCCTCGCCGGCCAGATTCACCAGCAAATCGCCGAGCGGATAAAAAATCGGCTTGCCGGCCTGTTCCTTACCGGCGGCGCCGGTCGCGGCACCCGTATCCTCTTCCGCCTTGTGTGCGTGCAGAAAATAAAAAGCGGCACCGCCGCCGCCGGCCAGAAGCAGAAAGGCACCGGCCATGGCAATGATGATCATTTTTTTGCCGGATTTTTTCTTGCCGCCGTCGCCTTCGGCTGCCGCCGCTTCCTCGCCTTCGGCGGCAGGCTTCTTCTCTCCTTCTTCTTCCTTGGCGTCTTTTTTTTCGGCTTCTTCCTTGGCCACAGCGGAACTCCTCGGGGATCACGGCGTCACACAACAAGGGGCGTTGCACCCGCTTGCGCTACCTACCGTATTAACGAATCGATGGTTAAAAAGTGATGTAATAGAGAGACAGCGGCAGGTTATTCTTTCCGGGGCAACCTGTCATCTTTCTTGCGCAACCTATTGTGTTTTTAGCCACAGACAGCATCGAAAAACCTCCATCCAAGCGGCCGAACGAAAAGTACAGCCATAGGGTTCGAGGTAATTTCTACCCTTGCCGATGAGGCTATATTTGCCGTCAGTGTCGACCGTATCATCATATAAGTTATTGAATATATTGAATTATTTTCTTGGCATGGTCCATGCAAGGTCCTTGGACGAAAGCGTGCGGCCGGGCTGCATGCCGAGGGATTGAAAATGGAATCGCCAAGTCTTGTTTTGCTTTCGAATCAAGAGGCGCTGCAGCGCGCAATGGACATTGTCGCCAACAATGTCGCCAATGCCAGCACCTCCGGCTTTAAGCGCGAAGGTATTGAGTTCGATACGCTTTTAAGCCGACCGGCACCGGATGAAACGCTCGATTTCGTGGTCGACCGCGCCACCTACCGGGATGTTTCGAACGGTCCCATTAGCCCGACCGGCAATCCGCTCGATATTGCCATTCAGGGTGCCGGTTATATTCCGGTGCAAACAGCGCAAGGCACCCGCTATACGCGCGCCGGTACTTTCCAGCTCAACACGGATGGCCAGCTCACCACTCTTGCGGGCGATGTGGTGCTGGGCGATGGCGATCAGCCGATCTCGGTGCCAAGCACGACGACCGAGATCAACATCTCGGCCGACGGGTTCGTGACCGCCCGGGTCGATAAAGGCGCCAGCCTCGCGCAGCTCGGCAAACTTTCAGTTGTCAAATTCGACAATGAGCAGGCTCTGCAGGCCCAGGGGCGCGGGCTCTACGCCACTGAGCAGCAGCCGCAGCCGGCCGCAGGAAGCGGCATCGTGCAGGGCGCGCTCGAGCAATCTAACGTGGAACCGGTGGTCGAGATCACGCAGATGATCCAGATCATGCGCTCCTACGAGCAAGCCGTGAATCTGCTGGGCCAGGAAAATGTCCGGCTTGATAACGCCATTTCAACTCTTTCCAAAACAACGGTGTAAACGGGAGAAGAACCAATGAGGGCTTTAGCGATCGGCGCCACGGGCATGGAAGCCCAGCAGCTCAATGTCGAAGTGATTTCGAACAACATTGCCAATCTTTCCACGACCGGCTTCAAATCCTCGCGCGCCGAATTCCAGGATCTGCTTTACCAGAATATGCGCAGCGTGGGTTCGGCCTCATCCGACACAGGAACCATTCTGCCGTCGGGCTTGCAAGTGGGCCTTGGTGTGCAGCCGGCCGCCACCTATCGCATCAACGGTCAGGGCAATCTGACGGTAACAAACAATCCGCTCGATATCGCCATCAATGGCGGCGGTTATTTCCAAGTGCAATTGCCGGACGGCACCACCGCCTATACGCGTGATGGCGCCTTGCAGCTCAACGCCACGGGTCAGCTGGTCAATGCCGACGGATTTCTTATTCTGCCCAACATCACGGTGCCCGCCACGGCTACAGCCGTCACGGTCAATCCCAGCGGACAGGTGCTGGCCAGCATCGCCGGACAGACCAATCAGCAAACGCTAGGCCAATTGCAATTGGCAGGCTTCATCAACCCGACTGGTCTTAATGCGATCGGCAATAATTTGCTGCGGGAAACACAAGCCTCCGGCACGCCGATCACCGGCAATCCGCAAACCAGCCAGTTTGGCAGCCTGGTGCAGGGATCGCTCGAGACCTCGAACGTCGACATCGTGTCGCAAATATCCGATCTGATCAGCGCCCAGCGCGCTTACGAGATGAATTCGCGCGTGATCAGCACTGCGGATCAAATGCTGCAGACCACCAACCAGATGAAGACCTGATATGAAGCATCGCGCCCAACAATTTCTTGTCTTCGCCTTCGTCCTTATGACGAATCTCATCGGCGCCCATCCTTGCGCGGCCGCGGTCGCCTTACATGGCGATATCAATATAAGCAAAGCCGTCGTGAAGCTGAGCGACGTGTTCGACGGTCTGCCCGATGGCGTCGATTGCGACATCGCCCGCGCACCAGCGCCGGGCAAAAGCATCGTTTACGATGTCCATGTGCTGACGCATCTCGCCCAGCAATACAAGCTCGATTGGCAGCCGCAAGGCAAATCCGACCACATCACCGTCACTACCATGGGCACAAGGCTTACGGAAGATGATTTACGCACGGGTGTGGCTGAGAAGATAAAAGACCTCGGCATCAAGGGCGATATCGATGTGGCATTCGACAATCACGCACTTGAAATTGATTTGCCGGGCGACCATCCGCCCAATTTTATGCTCAGCAATTTTTCCTATGACTCAATAAGTAAGCGCTTTCACGCCAATTTGGTGGCCGACGGCTTCACCGGGCTTATCGACCTGCTCTTATCCGGCCATGTCACGGTTCGGCGCAGCGTCCCGGTGCTGACCAAGCGGCTCGCGGCCGGCACTTTGATCGGCGCGGTTGATATCGATTGGGTCAGTCTGCCCGAGGACCGTCTGGGCGGCGTCGTTCTCGAAGCGGAGCAGTTGATCAATCACGAATTGCGGCGCGATATGGACGGCGAGCAGCCGCTGCACGATCACGATGTTATGCCACCGCGCCTTGTGGTGCGTGGCACGCTGGTCACCATGAAAATCGAAACATCCATGCTGATCATAACCACCCAGGGCCGGGCCCTGCAGGACGGCAAGCTTGGCGATATCGTGCGCGTCACCAACACTCAAAGCAATCGCACCATCGAAGGCGCGGTCGAAGGCTCAGGTCTCGTGCGTATTCCGCTCGGGCAGAAGCTCGCCGCGGCCGACAGCCGCGCGGCGCAGGAGTGATCATGGCTTTCTATCGTCCTCTGCGCACTCCTCTTGGCCGTTTTATTCTTATGGGCACGGCGATGATCGCGCTTGTCGCCTGCAACGCGTTTGACCGCGTATCCTCGATCGGTGACCAGCCTCAGCTCAGTTCGATCGAAGACCCGACCCACGCGCCGGGTTATGTGCCGGTCAAAATGCCGATGCCGCCGCCGTCGCTCGCAACCGAGCAGCCGAATTCCTTGTGGCAAACGGGCGCACGCGCCTTTTTCCGCGACCAGCGGGCAAGCCGGGTCGGCGATATTCTGACGGTGCTGGTCACCATTAATGATCAGGCGCAGTTGCAAAACGAAACCAAGCGCTCGCGCGCCAACTCCGATTCCGCGGGTATTACCAATTTCTTCGGCTTTGAAAGTCATTTGCAAAACTGGCTGCCGAAGGCGGTCGATCCGGCCAGCTTGGTCGGTGATACCAGCGCCCTCAGCAACGACGGCAAAGGCTCGGTCGCGCGCCAGGAGCAAATCAACATACAGCTGGCCGCCACCATCGTTCAGGTGCTGCCGAACGGCAACCTTGTGGTTCAGGGCAAACAGCAGGTTACGGTTAATTTCGATCTGCGCGAACTGACCATCAGCGGCGTCATACGGCCGCAGGACATCGATTCGACCAATTCCATCAGCTATAACAAGATCGCCGAGGCGCGCGTCGCCTATGGCGGTAAGGGCGAGATCCAGGACGTTCAGCAGCCCCGTTACGGCGACCAGCTGCTTGATATACTGATGCCGTTCTGATTACGGTTTCGGCGCCACTGCCGGCTGATCGAGCCGGTATTGCCGGGCAAACTGCAGGGTCAGTTTTTGCAAAGCGTCGCTCACGATATGTTCGTGCGTCGCCTGGCTGCTCGATAGCAAAAGACCCTGACGCCAGTAGGTCACCGTCACATTACGCGAGATATTGACGGGAGGAATATGCAGGCTGTTGCGGCTCTGGGCGGTAAGCGAAACCCAGGAGGTGCAATCGAGCCCCTGGCTGTTGAAAGAGAAAATTTCCGGCAACAATTCGATGCGCGCGGTACCGATTACGGGCGGATTGGCTTCCGTGACCGGAATAGCGGGCACGCCATTGTCCTGCAAAGTTTTATTGAGCATGGAGGCTAGTTCCTCGCGCGATAAACCGCAGCTGTTGGCCGTTTCCGGATCGCCGAAGCTGGTAAACTGAATGACCACTTCCCGGACATCGAACATCGCGGGCGCAGAGCCGCCTTGCGCAAAAACGCAAGCTGGCATCAGCATAAACAGAAAAGCCGTCAGGAATTTGAGTGCACTATTCACGCTCATCGCGCTGTGTGCGCTCCTTGCGCTCGTGCCGTTCCTGCGCCTCGACGCTGAGGGTGGCCACGGGCCGCGCCTCGAGCCGCCGCACGCCGATCGGTTCTCCGGTTTCCTCGCAGTACCCATATTCGCCGCGCTCGATGCGCTCGAGTGCTTCATCGATTTTGCTGATCAATTTGCGCTGACGGTCGCGCGCGCGCAATTCCAGCGCCACTTCGGTTTCGACCGAGGCGCGGTCGGCGATGTCCGGTTCCTGCAAGCCGCCCTCATGCTGCAATTCGTGCAGCATTTCGTCGGCCTCCTTGACGATATCGGATTTCCAATGCAAAAGCCGTCGCCGGAAATACTCCAGCATCACCGGATTCATATAAGGTTCTTTTTCCGTAGGCTTGTAGTTGGCCGGTACCGTAACGTTATTCATTGCGGTCTTTTTCCTTTCCCTGAAAACCAAGGCGCCGCAGGATATATGAAATCGGGGCTTCCCCGCAACCGCCGTGGCGGGCCCGATTTTTAGGGTTTGAGGGCGATTTCGGCCAGGACACGCCGGATCAAATCGACGCAGGTGGCAAGCTGGGTGGCCTCAACATATTCATCGGGCTGATGCGCCTGCTCGATATGGCCCGGACCGCAAATGACGGCATGCGCGCCGAGCTTCTGGAAAAAGCCTGCCTCGGTTGCAAAGGAGACGGCCTCGGTCTCTTTACGGCCGATCAGGCGCGCGAGCGCCATCTGACCCGGATTGTCCCTGGTTGGCATGAGGGGCGGAATGTCGAAACAGGTGCAGGTGTTCATCTTTGCGCGCGGCGCAAAGGCGGCAAAGCGTGGTTTGATTTCCGCCGCTGCCAAACGGTCGATTTCGCCAAGCACATTCTGAAGATTCTCGCCCGGATGCGCACGGGCCTGCCACTGAATTTCGCAATGGCCGGCGATGATATTCTCGGCCGTGCCGCCTTTGATAATGCCGGTATTGAAAGTCGTATAGGGCGGATCGAAACGTGAATGGGGCCAGGGCTTGGCTTTTTTGCCGGCAGCCACGCGCTGCAGGATACCGGTAAACTGCGCGCCGACATCGATGGCGTTCAGTCCCTTATCCGGCTGACCAGAATGGCCTGGCACGCCTTCGATAGTGGTTGTGAACATGGCCACACCTTTATGCGAATCGATGATGCGAAGGCCGGTCGGCTCGCCGATCCAGACCCAGTCCGGCTTTATGTTGCGCTCGCGCATATAATCGGTCGCCCGCTGTGCGCCCGCCATGTCGGTTTCCTCGTTATAGGTAAAGACAAGATGCACCGGCTGTGCGAGCTTTTTGCCGACAAATTCGCCGACCGCCTCGAGTGTACAGGCGATGAAACCTTTCATATCGCAGGCGCCGCGCGCGTAAAATTTTCCGTCTCGCTTGGCGAGCGTAAAAGGATCGGAGGTCCAATCCTGGCCTTCCACCGGCACGGTGTCAGAGTGGCCGGCGAGCGCAATCCCGCGCCCTTCCTCAGGGCCGAGTTGCGCTACAAGGCAGGCCTTGCCCGCTTCGGCGCCGGTCACGATCTCGCTTTTAATTTTGAGACCATCAAGATAATCGCGGATGAAATCGATACAGGCGCGGTTGGTACGCGACGAGGTGGTGTCGAAACCGACCAGTTTGGCGAGCAGGGATTCGCTTTTCTGACGTTCAGGCATGCAGGGTCGATTTCCGGACGCTTTCGATGGTAAAGAGCATAAGATAACCGGACTCAAGTGCCGCGAAAAGACAATCGCCAGCGCCGTTCCACGCCAAGCCTGTCACGCCGGAGCCGTTTTTGGCGACCGGGGGATGGATGAGCATCTCCATACGGCCATTGAGCGGCGCAAGAATGATGCGGCCGTCATCGTAACCAGCGGCGACAAGTTCGTCTTTCGGATGCGACGCCACACGCGTCACCAGTTGCCCGTCGCTGCCGCCCAGCATGAGCGGCGTCTTGCCCCAGGGACCGCTACCGAAAAAAGGCCAGCAGATAGTCTGTTCGGCCCCGCTGGTCGCCAGATAACGTGCTTTGGCTGTAAAGCCCATAGAATGAACCTTACTTCTATAGCCCTGCATCTGCATTTCATTCATATCGGCAAGCCGCCAGCCATGCAGCGAATTTTCCTGCATGCCGCTTAGGATGATTTTGCCATCGGGGTGCCAGAGGAGCCCCAGATGCGAACCTTTCCATGCGAGAGTCGTGGGCGCCGCTTCCTTCGCATTGGTCCAGAAGAGACTAACGCCGTTATAATGGCTTACGGCGAGGCGTTTGCCGTTGGGGCTGAAAGCAAGCCCGCCGGCGCTGCTGGCGATGGGGGCTGTGAATTTTTCCTGCCCTTCGGCATCAAGCAGATAAACATTTTTTCCCGCCGCATAGGCACGAAATCCATTTACGGTACCGGCCGCATGATCGATCCATTTGCCTTTCTGCTCGGCCAGCAGGGTCGGCGCATCAAGCGCGGGATCGATGATGAATAATTTTCCGTCATCCCCACCGGAAAGAAACGCATGATCGTCGGCATCGGGCACAAGCGAAAGCGAAACGCCGTCATGCAATTTCATTTCTTTCGGCTGGCCGGCTTCGTTCGCGGGCAATAGCCGTAAGGAACCATCGCCCAAGGCTGCTGCGATCCAGTCGCCGCGTCTATTGATGGCAAACGCGGCGATGGGCGGCACAAAATTCCATTGTTTTTCGATGGCGGAGGCCGGCATGTTTTACTGACAGGTGGCGGCGAAACCATCCCGCAGTGTTTTTTCGTCCAGATTGCGGCCGATAAAGACCAGCCGGCTTTCGCGTTTCTCGCCCGCTTTCCAGGGAGCAAGATCGCTGCCTTCCATCATCATATGCACGCCCTGGATGGCAAGCTTGGCATTCGCACCGGCCATATCGAGAATGCCCTTGTAGCGCAGAAGGTCGGGACCTTTATTGGCGCGTAGATCCGCCATCCAATTTTCGAATTTGGTTGGATCGATCGGTTTTTCCATCCGCAACGAGACGCTGGCGATAGAGGAATCATGCTCGTGATCATGGTCGTGGCCGCGATCGCGATGTTCAATGCTGCCGAGAAAATCCGGATCCTCGGCCAGAATATGGTTGAGGTCGAAACTGCCGAGGCCAAGCACCTCCTTAAGCGGCACGTGGCAACGTTCGGTCGCCACGATCTTGGCGTGAACATTTATGGCGCGGATCACGGCTGCGAGCTTGGCGCGTGCTGCTTGTGTAACAAGATCTGTTTTGTTGAGCAGGATCACATCGGCAAAGGCAATCTGTTCGACGGCTTCCTTGGAATCGGCCAACCGCGCCACCAAGTGTTTGGCATCGGTCACCGTGACAATGCTATCGAGCTTGGCGCGTGCTGCGACATCGGCGTCCGCAAAAAAAGTCTGCGCGACCGGGCCGGGATCGGCGAGGCCTGTGGTTTCGATCAGGATGCCGTCAAAGTTGCGCGCACGTTTCATCAAACCGGAGATAATGCGGATCAGATCGCCGCGCACGGTGCAACAGATGCAGCCGTTGTTCATTTCGAAAATTTCTTCATCCGCACCGACCACGAGATCATTATCGATGCCGATTTCCCCGAATTCGTTGACGATGACGGCGTACTTCTTGCCGTGCGGCTCGCTCAGGATACGGTTGAGCAAAGTCGTTTTGCCGGCGCCCAAATAGCCCGTTAAAACCGTGACCGGTATCTGTTCCATCCCCGTTCCCCTGTGAGCCAGTTTTCCATGCCGGATTTGCGTTCGTGAATCAAATGGTTAAATGGTTTTCCGGCCGATCATGTTGCTTCAGACAGGAAAAAAGGCTTCTATCATATCCTCGACCGCCTGAGGAGCCGCAAACATGCAGCCCGCGCTGACCGAAGCCTGGATCCCCGCCGAACCCGATGTGATGGAACTCGAAGGCCGTCTGGACACCAGCACCGCCCCGGCTGTGGAGGAAGACGCCCGACTTTGCATCCAAAGCGGGGCACGCCGGATGGTGCTCGACTGCCGCAATCTTTTTTTCATTAGCGGCATAGGCCTGCAAACGATCCTCACGCTCGCGCATGCCATGCAAAAAGCGGGGGGTCGTCTTATTCTCTGCAATTTGCAGCCGCAGGTGCGGGAAATGGTCGATGCCAGCGGCCTTGAGGATTTCGTTCCCGTTTATGAGGGCCAAAGCGACGCCTTTCTGGCGCTCACCGGCTAGGCCGACGGCTCATCTTCATGACCGAACATCCGCCGCTGACCATTCTCGAAGAATTTTTGTTGCTCGCGCTCGATGACAGCACGGGGCAATTTTACCCGCTTGCCCGCAGCACTTTCGATTGCGCTTCGGCTGGGGCTATCTTGATGGATCTCACGCTGCGCCGGCGCATCGACAATGATCTTCGTCATATTTTCGTGGTCGATGCGGCGCCGACCGGCAATCCGGTGCTGGATCCCGTGCTGCAACCGATGACGATTGCTCCGGTGCTGACACCGAAGCCCATCACTTACTGGCTACGTCAACTTGCGGATGAAGGTGAGGCCCTACGCGAGCGCGCCCTGCGGCAATTGGAAGCGCACGGTATTCTTAAGCGCGAGGATAAAAAAATTCTATGGATGTTCGGCACACGCCGCTATCCGATTTTGCATCAAAAAGAACAGCGCGAAGCCAAATTGCGCATTTTGGGCGTCGTTTTGCGCGACGACATTCCGGAAGTTCATGATATTATGCTGGTGGCACTCGCCCATGCTTGCGGTTTGTTCCGCCATATATTAAGCGATCATGAGCTTGCAGGGGCGACCGCACGCATCGAGGCGGTGGCGCAGATGGATCTGATCGGCCAGGCAGTGGCGAAAGCCGTGGGCGAAATCGAAACGGCTATCGCCATGGCTTCAGGGTTCCGGTAAAGGCCGGATACAAGGGTTTTTTGAGGACCGTATGAAAAGACAGAATTTACGCGCGCGCCGGTGGCTTGTTGCCTTGAGCGTGGTTTTGCTGGCAACCGGCGGCGCAGCGCTCGCACAGGAAATGCCGCCACCGCACAAATCGCCGCGCGTGCCGGTCAACCGCCAAGCCCTGTCGGGTAGCGCTGCCGCTCTGCCGTCCTCGCGCGAGGTCGAGGGACCGGCTTTGATCATCGACGGCGAGCATCTGCACGTCAACGATATCGATTTGCGTTTGTTCGGCGTAGTGCCGCCGCAGCTTTCGGCCTCTTTCGGGCCGCAGGCGCGCGCGGCGCTTGACGAACTGACGCGCGGGCAAAACGTCAGTTGCCATGTGCGCGACCGCGATCATGACGGACGCTTTCTGGCCACTTGCCTCACGGCGAATGGCCGGGCCGATCTTGCGCTCGAGCTTTTAAGGCGGGGTCTGGCGGTAACCGCGCGCGGCAGCCTGCAGCCAACCGACCTCGCAGCGCCCTATGCAGCAGCCGAACAGGCATCGCAAGCGAAGAAGCTTGGTCTCTGGTCTGTGGTGCCGCCGCCCCCGGCGGCAATTCCGGCACCCACGCCAGCACCGGTTATAATTTCGGGCTCGTCAAGCGCACCAGCGCCGGCGGCCGAACCCAAAAAGGAGGAAAAAGCGGCCGACAACACAGTCTCCGTTCTTTTGACAGATAAAACGACGAGTTCCTTTGGCGGTCTTTCCCTTTTTACAACCGGGCATGAGACAGGTTTGACCGATAAAGCTTCATCCCAGGCATCTTTGCCGACGACGGTCTCCGGCAAATTTTCGCCGCCGGAAGAGGAAAGCGCCAGCGCGCCCGGATTCTTTGCCCGTTATCAGCTCCTTTTCACTGGGCTGGTGATGCTGATGACGGCGTTTGGCATCATGGCCGTGCTGGCCGTGCAGCGCCGGCGTGATCAGCGCGACGAGATGAAGGCCATTGCCGCCGCTCTGCGAGGCGAATTGCTCGCGGCCCGTGCGGTGTGCCTGGCGCGGCTTAAAACCTGGAACGAGACGGATGACCGGGACACGGTATGGCCACGCCTGCGCGCCACGCTTTATCAGGCCTATGTGGGGCGTCTCGGCTGGCTCGGCGCCGTGCTGGCGCGTCAGGTCGCCTCGATTTACGGGCAAGCCGCCGATTACACCGCTTATTTCGCGCCCGGCGGCGAGGCTCAGGGCGGTATCGAGGCCAAACGCCAGGCCCTGCAAACGCTCATTCATCATATTGAGGAAGTGTTGCCAAGGCTGGCCGCGATCGAGCAAAGCGGCGCGCGGCCGAAAGGCGAAATTGCCGTACGGCCGCGCGATTTTATGAACGCACCATCCACCATGACGCCGCCGGCCCCATCCGTCACGCGAGCGGCCGCGCCGCCGCCGCCCGTCTCGCATGTGTCGAATAAGGCGGCAGTTTATTCTGCCGTTTCCTGGTGGGATTCGATCCGCAAATCCTTTTTCGCGCAAAGGCCGGAACCGCCTTTGCCGCCGGTGGAAGAGCCGGTCATGGACTACACGGCGATAATCGAGGAAGAAATGGCGCGCATGTCTTATGATGAGGACATACACGAACAACCGCCTTCGAACGTGAGCAACATCCGCACGGGCTCGTAAAGGAACGGGCTTGCCAAGCCGCAGCTCGCGCAGCAAGCGAAAGCTGGTGCGGTCGAGAAGACTCGAACTTCCAAGAGGTTTCCCCCACCAGCACCTCAAGCTGGCGCGTCTACCAGTTCCGCCACGACCGCATCGGTTGTTGCAACGGGAAGGCGTCAGGCTTTAGCAGAGCGGCCCCCGCTTGATCAAGGGCTGAGGCCCGCGCCATAGTAGAGCCATGCCAATATTAGCTGAAAAGAGGGCCGCCGGGCCGGCAGCGGAAAGCCCCGTTTTCGAGTGGCGCACGGCCAAAACGCCCGTGCCCTATCCGGCTGCCATCGAGACCATGGAACAGCGCGTCGCCGATATTCTGGCGGGACGGGCGCCGGAACTCATCTGGCTGCTCGAGCATCCGTCGCTTTATACGGCGGGGACATCAGCGAGCGCGGACGAATTGCGGACAGAAAAACTCCCCGTTTTTCAGACGGGGCGCGGGGGACGCTTCACCTATCACGGTCCCGGTCAGCGCATCGCCTATGCCATGACGGATCTACGTACGCGCGGGCGCGATGTGCGGGGCCATGTATGTCGGCTTGAGGAATGGGCGATACGTGTCCTGAAAGAATTCGGCATCAAGGGCGAAAGGCGCGCCGGGCGCATCGGCATCTGGGTCGATCATAAAGGGCGCGAGGAAAAAATCGGCGCGATCGGCGTGCGCGTGCGGCGCTGGATTGCCTATCACGGATTATCGCTGAATGTGCATCCCGATCTTTCCCATTACCGCGGCATCGTGCCCTGCGGCTTGCCGGATTTCGGGGTCACTTCGCTGCAGGCTTTGGGCGCGCAAGCGACCATACAAGAAGTTGATGAATGGTTGCGCCGTCACGCGCCGGCTATTTTCGAAAACTGAGCGTTTTTCAGGTGGATGCTTTTTTGACCACTTCGATCCGGCGCAAGGGCGGCATGTAAAGCAAAAGCGCGGCTGCGACATAGATCGAGGAATAGGTGCCGACCAGAATGCCCCAGGTAAGCGCGGCCGAAAAATTGATCAGCGTCGGCCCGCCCATCAAAACCAATGGCAGCAAGGCAAGCAGCGTCGTGCCGGCCGTCATGGTTGTGCGCGAAAGCGTTTGATTGACGGCATCATTGATGACGGCGCGAAGATCGGTCGCCCTTTGGCGGCGCAAGGTTTC
>Ga0307471_100001026_pt1 | contig 14939 bp, 19 predicted proteins | sample atmos_gasesAM3C__2_FD_204566 | JGI IMG/M metagenome (GOLD analysis project Ga0307471, IMG submission 204566) | Hardwood forest soil microbial communities from Morgan-Monroe State Forest, Indiana, United States - atmos_gasesAM3C_515 | ecosystem: Environmental > Terrestrial > Soil > Temperate... | reverse complement strand
CTTTGTGGCGGTGAATGACGCGAAAGGTACTCTCATCGAGCCGCCGGAGCAGCGCCAAATGAACGCGGTAGTCGAAAACTAACTCCTGCAGAAAAACCGTCCAGTTGGACGGACTCTGGCGCATTCGTTACACTGAATCGCTTCATTCCAGGGGGAAGACGCTTCAGACCATGAGTGATCCCAGCAAAACAGCCGGTGTTCGAGTGCGATTCGCGCCCTCACCCACCGGCTACCTGCACGTCGGAGGAGCGCGGACCGCGCTGTTCAACTGGCTCTTCGCGCGGCGCCAGGGTGGCACGATGATTCTTCGCGTCGAGGATACCGATGCTGAACGCAATAAGCCCGAGCTGGTGCAGGGCATTCTCGATGGGCTGCAATGGCTGGGCGTGGGCTGGGACGAAGGTCCGTTTTACCAGTCGCAAAGAACGGAACTGTATCGCGCGGCGGGGAAAAAATGCCTGGCCAACGGCAGCGCTTTTCTGTGCTACTGCCCCGCGGAAAAATATGTCGGCGGCGACCACGCGGAGCCGGCTCAGGACGAAGAGCCGAAGGGCGGGGGGCCGCGGCGCGTCACGCGCTGCTCCTGCCGCGATGGAAAGCCGTCCACGCCGGGCGCGAAGCCGGCCGTCCGCTTCAAGGTTCCCATTGGTGGAACGACAAAATTCCTGGACGCGGTTTTCGGTGAACGCGAGTTTTCGAATGACGAGATTGAGGATTTTGTCCTGCTACGCTCCGGCAAAGGGGACGAAGAATTCGGCCAGTCCATGTACCAGCTCGGCGTCGTTGTGGACGACATTGATATGCGCATCACGCACGTGATTCGCGGCGCGGACCATATTTCGAACACGCCCAAGCAGGTGCTCTTGTACGGCGCGCTGGGCGCAACTCCTCCGGTCTTCGCGCATCTTCCGCTGATTCTCGGCGCGGACAAGTCGCGCCTTTCGAAACGCCACGGCGCCACCGACGTCAACATGTACCGCACGGAAGGGTTCCTGCCAGAAGCCTTCCGCAATTTTCTCGCGTTGCTCGGCTGGTCCGCGGGCCACGACGAGGAATTCATTCGAACGAAGGACTTGATCGGAAAGTTCTCCCTCGAAGGCGTGAGCCGCACCAATGCCGTTTTTGACCGGCCGAAACTCGAATGGTTCAACACGCAATATCTGCAAAAACTTCCCATCGACGAGTTGCTTCCCGAAATCGAAAGTGAATTGAAGCGCAGCAGCTTGTGGAAACCGGAGTGGGCCGCCGGCACCGCTCCCGGCCCGGATGGAAGAGACCACGCGTGGTTTTCACGAACCGTGGATTTGCTGCGCCCGCGAGTGCGATTGCTGCCGGATTTTTCTTCGTGGTCGCGTGCTTTCTTCAGCGACGATTTCCCGCGCGACGCCGCGGCCAAGGAAAAATTCTGGAAAGATCCCAAAGTGCCGGAACTTCTCGCGAAACTTGCCAACGCGCTCGAAGCGCTCCCCGAGTGGAACCACGACGCTTGCGATCATGCTTCCCGCGCCGTCGCCGAAGCGGGCGGAGTGAAAGCTGGCTTGCTGATTAATGCAACGCGCGTGGCCATCGTTGGCCAGGCGGTGGCCCCGCCGCTTTTCGATACCATGGTCGTCCTCGGCCAACGGCGCGTCGTCAATCGTTTGCGCGACGCACTGGCCGGTTTCGGCAAGGCTTAAAGCAAACTCTCTTCAAAAGTCCCGAAATCTGTTCCCTTACTGGAGATCGGTGCTGGAAACCGACTTGGTGGGCCTATTGTTTTCCGAAAATTTCTGAGTGGGCCGGCCTGGACTCCGCGGCGGAAGCGACGACATTAAGCTTGGCGCTGAGAGGTATCGTTACCGGAGGCAGGCAGAGCTCGGTGCTGCAAGCCTGGTAGCGCAATTTCAGGGCAATCTGCTGCTCGCCGAGTGGCGCGTTCGCAAACGCGGTGACAGGCATGCGGAGAACCACGGTGTCCTGGTAGACATTCAACGGTTTTTTGGAGAAGGAGAAATTTTCAAGTTTGCCTTTGGGATAGGAAACTTCACCGCCGCTGAAGCCGGCCGGGAATTCGGCCTTGAGATCGGTGGCGATGAGATACTCTTCCGATTTTTCACGGGCGTTGACGTGGAAGCCCGGGCGAATTTTCATAACCACGGCGATTTGGAAAGAGCTGCCGCGTCCGGCCGGGTCGAGCGAAGCGAGAATCTCCGGCTTCACGACCTCGCGGCCGGTGGGAACTTGCGCTAGCAGTGCCGCACTCGAAGCCAGTATGCCGATAGAAATGATACCTGCTTTTATCTTCATAAAGTGACCTGAGCACCAAGCTGCTGGGAGATGACGCGGCTCATGACCGCGCGGAGATCTTCACCGGTTTTTTCCAACACAAAGGAATTGCGCGTGATGTTCCAGCCGAGCTTGAAACTCGTGGAAAGCGCGGAGATCCATATCTCGCGCACCGGCGTGTTCGGCGAAATCACAAACTTGGCCTCTTCTGGTTCCTCGAAAATAACTTCAAGCTTCCCGCTTTCTCCCTCGACGTCGAACCCGTGCTCATCGCCAGCGGTGAGCATGCGCTTCTTGAGATCCTCGAAAGCGGCGTCGGCCTTGTGGTGAAAGTCCTGTTCATCCAGCATGGACTCAGCGTACACGACTGAATTTTTGAGAGCAAGCGATCGAAAAACGTCGGAACTTTGGTTAGCGTTCGAATGGATTCGCAAGGCGTTGAAAGGTTGCAGGTTACACGAGCGAAGAACAAAAAGGCCAAGTCAAAAGCCGCACCCTTTGGTAAAGCAAAACCCAAAGGGATGCGCCACCCGAAACACTCTTACGCGTTGAGCCTGCGCCGCCCGCCCTCAAACTATCAGAAAAGATCCCGTCTGTCCGCGATTTCCCGATTTCCCAGCGCATGCAGGAGCCGACGCTTTCATCTAATCAGCCCTAGACCTCAGCTCGGCTATGTGGTGAAGCAGCTGCTCCCTCATCCCCGCATCATACTTGGGATCTCTTTCGCGGATGTCTCCATCAATCTGGAAGTGAACAAGAGTGTGCCAGGCTACGCTTACCTCCCGGTCCTTCCACGGCATGTCCGTCCACGTTTCCGCGACCTTAAGCGCGGCTTCGGGCAGCAGTTTCCCGTTGACAACCTGTTGAAGGAGGTCAGCCAATTTGTTTCGTTGTTCGGGTGAAGGCATATTTTAGCTCCAGTCTTACCAGGAGATTGGGAATCGCAGGCCGTGTTCTCCACCCGCTGAGAACGGGTGAACGTGCAATTGGGGCTTGCCCGCACTCGCGGGGCTCATCGGGTGCAGGTCCACGCGCAGTATAGTGAACTTTCCCCATCGGATTGCGAAAGCGCGACCATTTATGGCTGTCAAGTTAAGTATTTGTCTTAGGCGTTTCTGATCTCGCGGAGGAGGCCACTCATCACATCGTAGACGAAGCCGCGAACCGTGACCTCTTTGGGAATCCAGGGATGCGTGCGCAGCTTTTGCAATTGGTGGCGGACGTTTTCGTCAATATTTTGGAAGGCGTAGAAGAAGGACGGAGAAATCGCTTCGGTCCCGGCGCGGTTCTGGATTCTGGTGCGCAAGTCGCGTTCTGTGGTGAGCATCAGGCCGCAATCGGTATGGTTGACGACCATAAATTCTTCCGTGCCCAGCAAGTAGTGCGAGACGACCAGGGAGCGCAGCGTGTCGTCGGTAACGATGCCGCCGGCATTGCGGATGATGTGCGCGTCCCCTTCTTTGAGTCCCAGGGTGCTCGTCGAAAGACGCGTGTCCATGCAGGTCAGGACGGCGAGCTTGCGCTCCGGGCGCGGCGTTAATCGGCGCAATTCATGTGTGCGTGCGTAGATTTCGTTAGCGGCGAGGACTTCATCAATGACGCTCATGGCTGCACAGTCTAACAAATGAGAGGCGCATTGAAGGGCCAACAAAGGAAACCTCTCCGTCTCCGCCCCAAACTGCAGAGGAGTTAGAAGGGCCGTCGGGCTGCCAAGCATTGATCACCCCGTGAGTTTTTGAGAACGCGAGCGTAAATACCAGTACTTATAGGACTATTTTGCAATATCCTGTGCCTATAGGCCTTGTGAAAGCAGTGCGCACAGAGTCCAACCCTTGAAGCGGGAGGTCCGTATGGCCGAAAACAAATGGTATTGGGAAGATGTAACGGACATCAGTGGGGCTGAGAAGGCGATCAATGGTGGCTTCTGGGCTGCCGTTATCGTGGCTTGTATTACATCTCTGGTTGCCGCCCTTTCGTTGGCCGGCGTGAAGTTGTTCGGTATTGATGCTTCGGCGTTTCTGGACGCCGCCATCTTTGCCGGAATCGCGTTCGGGATCAAGCGTAAGTCACGCTTTGCCGCGGTCGCTGGATTGAGCCTTTATGTGCTTGAGCGAATCTACATGCTGCAGCGTGGCGGCGCGGCCGGCATCTTCACGGGAATCGTATTCACGCTTCTGTTCATCAATGCCGTGCGGGGCGCTTTTGCCTATCACCGGCTGAATGATGGAGCAGGGCAGGCACGGCCACTTCAAATGAATCCCTGAACCCGCCGGAACGTCGCCTGGGTCGGTAGAAACCGATGCAGTGTCTCGACGCTCGCCCAAAAACCTGCGTTGACCAACCGCGCGAGGAACACGTATAATTGTGGTTTGCGCTAAGCACTTGGAGGGCAGATGTACGCCGTTATTCAGACCGGGGGAAAGCAGTATCGCGTCGCGCCCGGCGACACCATCCGCATCGAGCGGGTGGAAGGCAAAGTAGGGGAGAAGGTCAACTTTGGCTCCGTTCTGGCCGTCCACACAGACGACAAGAAGGTATTGCTGGGAACCGATGCCGGCAAAGCCAGCGTGACCGGCAAGATCGTCCAGCAGGGGCGCGGCAAAAAAGTGACCGTTCTCAAGTTCAAGAAAACCAACCAGTACAAGATTCAGCGCGGCCACCGGCAGAACTACACGGCCGTGCAGGTCAGCGACATCAAGCTCTAATTTTTTACGGTAGCGGCGGGTTTCAGCCCGGCCGTTTCAATCGAAAAGGATTACGTCATGGCACATAAGAAGGGCGGCGGCTCCTCAACAAACGGCCGCGATTCACACGGGCAGCGACTGGGAGTGAAGCGTTTTGGCGGGCAGCTTGTCAATGCTGGCACCATCCTGGTGCGGCAGCGTGGGACGAAACACTTTGCCGGGGAAAACGTTGGTCAGGGCAAGGACGATACGCTGTACGCGCTGGTTACCGGCTTCGTGAAATTCCAGGACAAAGGACGTCACGGACGTTTCATCAGCATCCAGCCGGCAGAGCAAGCCAAGGCTGCTGCAAACTAGCTGCATTCTTTGGTGGCACAGACATGCCTGACGCAGGCAGGCTTTAGTTTGTGCCTTTCTCCAATTCCGCGGTCCGGCTCCGCTGGCCGCGTTTTTCTTTTTAGCGCGGCTATTGCCCGGAAACGCAGCTCAGTGGTCCACCAGGAAAGAACTTCTTGTACGTACTGCGCCCGTGGGCGGGAATGATGGCGAGTCCCGGCACTTTTTCGTGCAACTCGCTCAGACGTCCGACGATTAGATTGGCGAGCTCCCGGTCATTGTCGCTGTCCTGAAGAATGAGAGACTTGCCTACGCGCTCTTCGAACCCGCGCTCGTCATCAACGGCATCGCCAACATAGAACAGCCGTAGAGCCGGGGATAGATTCACAAAAATGCCGAGGCTGCCGGGCGTATGCCCGCGCAAAGGCACGACGACCACGGAGCCGTCTTTGTAGAGATCGGAGCTCTCGTCGAATGTTTCGTAGGGTTTTGCTTCGAACTTGAGTGTGGGGGCATCGGCGCGAGGAAATTTTTGCGTGTGCAGGGCAATGACGAAACCATTGGCCTGAACGCCGGGGTCGTTCGCGAATTGCAATTCTTCGCGCGGGAGCAACACAGGTAGATGCGGCAGGTCCATCAAGCCGCCGGCATGGTCCAGATGCACGTGAGAGAGTATGGCCCAACGCAGTTTGGCGGGATCTTCCCCGACGCGGCGCAGCAGTTGGGGCAAGGCGACTTCTGGCTTGAGCTGGCCGGCGAGAAATCTGAGTTTGAGCCAGGTTCCGAAAGGATAGCCGCGGATCTCGTCGTCGAAATGGCTGGAGTTGCCGGTGTCAATGAGCAAGTCCCCGGCAGGATGCTTCACGAGGATGCTTCCGGCGGTCGAGCCAAAGGAAAAGTTGCTAAAGGTTTTTCCAGTTTCGATCCAGCAAGCAGAGATTCCGGGAATCATGGAAATGGAAGGCGCAACGCGCGCATGCGGCGTGGTCGCGGGAAGTGGAGATCGCCGGAAGTACAGCACATAGAGGGCGGCGGCTGCGACCACAGCGAGCGCGAAAAGTAGCAAGGCTATACGTTTGAATACGCGGAGCATCCGTCGGCAGCCTCCGTTCCGGTTTTCCGGTGACAGCAGTTTGCTTATGTTATCTTTTTTCCAGGAGATTTCTTCCTTTGTTTGTTGATGAAGCCAAAATATTCGTGAAGGCCGGCAACGGCGGAAACGGCTGCATCGCCTTCAGGCGCGAAAAATACGTGCCGCGCGGCGGTCCCTCCGGCGGCGACGGCGGGCATGGCGGCAGCATCTTTCTCGAAGCCAACATCAACGACAACACGCTTCTTCGGTACCGCTACAATCGCGAATTCAAGGCCGATCGCGGGCGCCATGGCGAAGGCTCCAACTGCACCGGGCATTCCGGCGCGGACATGATTTTGCAGGTTCCCGTCGGCACGCTCGTCTTCGACGAACAAACCGGCGAAACCATCGCGGACCTCGCCGCTCCCGGCCAGCGCGTCTTGATCGCGCACGGCGGACGCGGCGGGCGCGGCAATCAGCACTTTGCCAAGCCGTGGCACCAGGCTCCGCGCGAACACGAAGAAGGTTTTCCAGGCGAAGAGCGCCATCTTCGCCTGGAGTTGAAGCTGCTGGCCGATGTGGGACTGGTGGGTTTCCCCAACGCCGGGAAGTCCACGTTGATTTCCGTCATTTCCGCGGCGCGACCCAAAATTGCGAACTATCCCTTTACCACGCTGGAGCCCAATCTCGGTGTGGTGAACGCCGATGGCGGCACGGGAGGGCACGGCACGGAATTGGGCCGCACGTTCGTCGTGGCCGATCTTCCCGGCTTGATCGAAGGAGCGCACCTGGGCGCGGGCCTCGGCATACGGTTCTTGCGTCACGTGGAGCGCACGCGCCTGCTCGTGCATCTGATTGATACGAGCGATGCGAACGCCGATGAACCGATCCATGCGTTCGAGGTTATCAACGGCGAACTGGAAGCCTTCAGCGAGTCGTTGATGGAAAAACCGATGATTGTGGTGGCCACCAAGCTTGACGCCACGACTGATCGCACCAGGCTCGAAGCTCTGCGCGAGTTCTGCACGCAGCGCAGCCTGGAATTTCATTCCATCTCCGCCGCCACTGGGGACGGAGTGAATGATCTGGTGCGGTCCATCGCCGACGCTTTGGACAAAATCCCTCGGCCCGCTCCCGAGGCCTCAACGGAGTTTCCTGAGGCGCCGGCTCAACATGTCGAATCGGCGGATCACATCAAACACGGCCAGCATCTGACAAGAATTCGTGAGAAAATGAATTAGTCCAGGTTCTAATTCTTCGGAGACTCATTGACCACCGCGCAAGCGCACCGCACCGCCGCAAAACATCACCCTCGCCGCATCGCGCTCTTTGGCGGCTCTTTCGATCCCATTCACAGCGGTCATCTCGTGGTGGCGCGCGCGGCGGACCGGCGCTTCAATTTTGATGAGATGCATTTCATCCCGGCCAGCCGCCCGCCCCATAAGTTGAAACAGCACCTGGCTCCCTTTCCCCATCGTTTCGCCATGGTCGCGCTCGCCTGCACCGAGCATCCACACTTCGTTCCATCGCTTGCCGAAGCGGGAGAGGATTTCAGCGGCACGCAGCTCCACTATTCCGTGGATACCGTGCGTTATTTCCGGCACGTGTACCACGGCCACGGTGACCGCATCTACTTCATTATCGGAGCCGACGCCTTCCTGGACATTCCCATGTGGAAAGAGTACGAAACATTGCTCGGGCTTTCCGATTTCATCATCGCCAACCGCCCGGGCATTCGCACCGAAGCTCTTCGCCTGGTCATTCCGCCGGAGCTGATGGCGCGGCCGGGTACGAAAAAAGAAAACGGCCATCCTTCGCAGGTGGTCGCCGAACTGCAACGAACAACCGTTTATCTGCTCGAAAACGTCGCCAACGATGTTTCCGCCACCGACATTCGACGCCGCTCAAACCGCGGCCAATCCATTCATGGACTTGTTTCCTCGCGCGTCGAGGAATACATTCTCAAACAGGGCCTATACCGGTGAAATTCGAATCGTTGCCTCAGGGTGTCCGCTTGGCCGTCGAAGCTGCACAAGAAAAGAAAGCCGCTGCCATCACCGTGCTTGAACTCAAGGGCGCCGGCGCTTTCACGGATTACTTCGTGATCTGCACGGGCTACAGCACGCCGCAGGTGCAAGCCATCTGCACGGAGGTCGAAGAGCAGCTTCACAAGAATCTCCGCCGCTCGCCCGAACATCGCGAGGGGCACCGCTCCGCTGAATGGGCGCTGCTGGATTTCGGCGGCTTCGTCGTGCACGTCTTCAGCGACCAGGCGCGGCGTTACTACGACCTCGAGCGCCTGTGGCGCTCCGTCCCCAAACTCGAAATCGCCGACGCGCCCGAAGGTCACTCCGCGGGACACAGAACGGGAAGCGCGTCTTTCGGTCGCGAAAGCTTTTCGGACGAATCTACTTCCAGCCGCCCGCACAGCGGCCGCTCCTGACAATGGCCAACGAGCGAATGCCGTGGATCGCCGAGGATCCCGCATCGCTCCGCCTCTTCGAACTCGCGGAAAAAGTTGCTGTCGCCCCGACCACTCTTCTGATCACCGGGGAAAGCGGTACCGGCAAGGACCACCTCGCGCGGGTGGTTCATGAGCTGGGCCCGCGCCGAGATGCGCCCTACCTGAAAATTGATTGCGCCAGCCTTCCGCCCCAACTGGTCGAAAGCGAACTCTTTGGCCACGAGCGTGGTGCGTTCACCGGCGCCGTCGAACGCAAGCTGGGCCGCTTCGAACTCGGCGGCAACGGCACCATCGTCCTCGATGAAATTGCGGCGCTTTCCCCGGGCGCACAGGGCAAGTTGCTGCGGATTTTGCAGGAGCGCACCTTTGAACGCCTTGGCGGCACGGAAACTCTGCACATCGAAGCGCGGCTCATTGCCCTCACAAACGTGGATCTTCCCGCTGCTGTGAAGGCCGGCAGCTTTCGCGAGGATCTCTATTTCCGCCTGAACGTTTTGACGCTTACAGTGCCGCCGCTGCGCGAACGCCGCGCCGATGTCCTGCCGCTTGCTGACCACCTGTTAGTGACCCTCCGAAACGTGCACTGCCGTTCGAATGTGCAATTGAGCGACCCCGCGCGCCGCATGCTCGCAGCCTACGCCTGGCCCGGCAACGTGCGGGAACTTCGTAACGCGCTCGAGCGGGCTATCGTTTTCTCCCGCGGAGACCGTGGCGCGCCGGCGGCCAAAAGCGACGTCCTCGAGCCTGAAAATTTTCCGGAGGGTGTTCGCACCGCCGCACCCGGCGCTGCCAGCGCCGTCGCCGGCCTGCGTTCCCTCGAGGAAGTGGAACGCGAAGTCATCACCGCGACGCTCGAAGCCACCCATTACCAGATCAGCCGCTCCGCCGCAGCCCTCGGCATCAGCCGCAAGACGCTATTGGAGAAACGGAAGAAGTACGGTTTGAAGTGAAACTTCGTCTCCTCATGCTTGGCAAAACCCGCCGCCCCGAGATGCGCGCCGTCCTCGACGATTACGTCAAGCGCATCAGCCGCGCGTGTCCCATCGAGATCACCGAGGTGCGCGACGCCGATGCCGCCATCAAAAAATTGGACGCCGACCGCGCTGTCACTGTCGTCCTACTCGATGCCGCGGGAAAAACTCTCGATTCGAATGCACTCGCCAAATGGCTCGGCGAACTCCGCGACCGCGGCACCCGCGAACTGATCTTTCTCTGCGGCGATGCCGACGGCTTCCCGAACCCTCTTCGCCAGCGCGCTCACCAGAAACTTTCTCTCAGCGCTATGACCTATTCACACGAGCTCGCACGCGTCATGCTCGCCGAGCAGCTCTACCGCGCCTTCGCCATTCTCTCCGGCAGCCCCTACCCGAAATAGTCCGCTTGGTGTAAAACCGTATCCCACATGGCCATTCACATTACCCACGACGCAGATCAGCCCTCCGCCACCATCGAGATTCCCCTCGAAAATCCTCTCCCCGATTACGATCTTAACCAGCTCGACCATCCCACGCCCCGCGACGTGGACGGCATCCTTGTCTCGCAGGGATTTCGCGACCTCATCGACGATGCCCGCGGCGTCCTCATGGATCTCCTCGCCCATCCTCCCAACCAGGCCAATTCTCCCGAACACGCCAATCTCGATTTCACACATTCGGCGCCGCTCCCTCTCGAACTCGCGCAGCTCACGGGCGCCATCTGTCCCGGCGGCGACGAGACTTACCGCCCCGGCATCTGGATCGTTCTCCGCGATCCCCACGCCAAGCATGGTACGGCTCTTACCCAGGCCACTCAGGAGCGCATCTCTTCCATCGCCGATGAACTCGTCAAGCGCCTCCAACTAGCCGAATAACTTCGGCCCTCTTTCATGCTAGGGTAGCGTCCGAATTGCAAGGAGGAGGAATGCAGCGTCCAACAGGTGTAACACTTCTCGCCGTTCTGAGCTTCCTCGCCGCGCTCAACGCGTTGATCGCGGGACTCTTGCCCCTCGGCGCACTTTCATTTCTTCCTCAGTTCGGGACTCTGGTCATGCTTCTGTTCGGGATGATTGCAGGATGTGGCTCCCACATCTTGGGCGCCTTGGCGCTGCTCCTGATTCCTCTGAATTTCATTTTCGTAACGTCTTTCCTGACCGCCGTGCTTTATGGCGCCATTGGCCTTGGATTGCTTAAGTTGCAAAATTGGGCACGCTGGCTGGTCATTGTACTTTGCATCCTCGAGCTTATTGGTGCGGTGGCCGGATACGCCATTCCGCGGTTTCTCCTGCTTCGCCTGGGCATCCTCAGCATGGCGATTGATGTTGCCGCGCTGATTTTTCTGTTTCAACCGAAGGTTAAAAAAGTATTCGAAGCTGGTGCCAACTGAGTGGTTGCCGGTGTACGGAGCTCGATAAGCTATCCCGGCGCGCTTGACCTTTTCCGCACGACTCCGCAAACTTTAATCCTTTCGCAGCACCCTGAAGACGCTCACAGAGCCGAGACGCCATGCCGGAAGAAAAAGGACTGTTGATCGTTTACACGGGCCCGGGCAAGGGCAAGACCACGTGCGCCCTCGGCACCGCGTTTCGCGCCGTCGGCCAGGGCCTGCGCGTTCTGATGGTGCAGTTCATCAAAGGTTCCTGGCACTATGGCGAGCTCGACTCCGCCAAATTGCTCGGCGACGAGAAGTTCGAAATCCGCCCCATGGGCCGCGGTTTCGTCAAAATCGGCGGTGCCGAAACCGATCCCGAAGACATCAAGCTCGCACAAGAATGCTGGCAAGCCGGCCGCGACGCGATTTACAGCGGCAAGTACGATCTTGTCGTCCTCGACGAGATCAACTACACCATCAGTTACAAAATGCTCGATGCCGACGAAGTCGTCGAAGCCCTGAAAAGCCGCCCCGAGCGCGTTCATGTCATCTGCACCGGCCGCAACGCCCACCCCAAGCTCGTCGAGCTCGCCGACCTGGTCACCGAGATGCGCGAGGTGAAACACCCCTACACCAAGGGTATACTGGCTCAGCGGGGCATCGACTATTAGGTTCAAAGCGCAAAACTCGGTAGCCGGTGGGTTTTTCCCTCTTAACTAAAAACTGAGAACTAACAACTGACAACTTTCTTATGGCCTGGTTCAAGCGCGAGAAAAAATCGATCGAGCAAACCACCCCGCCCGAAGAGCGCCGTGTGCGCACAGAAGGCTTGTGGGTCAAGTGCGAAGCCTGCCGCACCATTGTCTTCCGCAAAGACCTTGAAACAAATCTTTACGTCTGCCCGAAGTGCCAGTTTCATTTCAAAATGAATGCCCGGCAGCGCCTGGAGATGCTGCTTGACGGCCGCTGGACCGAACATGACGCCGGCATGACTTCCACCGACCCCCTCAAGTTCGTGGACACCAAGCCCTACGCGCAGCGCTTGAAAGAGGCCAAGAAAAAACTCGGCATGAACGACGCGGTCATCACCGCCGAAGGCCAACTCAATGGACGCCCGGTGGTTCTTTGCGCGATGGAATTCGGCTTCATCGGCGGCTCGATGGGCGCGGTCGTCGGCGAAAAAGTCACGCGCGGCATCGAGTTGTCCATCGAAACGCGCCAGCCCTTCATCGCCGTTTCCTGCTCCGGCGGCGCACGCATGATGGAGGGCACCATCAGCCTGATGCAGCTCGCCAAAGTTTCCGCCGCGCTTGCCAAGCTCGACGACGAAAAACTTCCGTACATCTCCGTGCTCACCGATCCGACCACCGGCGGCGTCACCGCCAGCTTCGCCATGCTTGGCGACATCAACATCGGCGAACCCGGCGCGCTCATCGGCTTTGCCGGTCCGCGCGTCATCGAGCAGACCATCCGCCAAAAGCTCCCTGAGGGATTTCAGCGCTCGGAGTTCCTCCTCGAACACGGCTTCCTCGACGCCGTCGTCCATCGCAAGGAACTCAAAGCGTTCATCGCCACCTCCCTCGATTTACTTTTGACCTGAACTCAATGAATGCGATGAACCCGCCATTGCGCCCATACTGTCATCCCGAGCGGAGTCTGCGGTGCGAGGGATCTGTTTTTTTCTCTCGCAGGAAATCCTGCGCATGAATTACGACGCGGCGGTTCGCTATCTACTCTCTCTCGGCCGGGAACTGGCCGCTCCCACGCAAGCCGCCGCCGCAAAATTCGACCTCGAAAATATCTCCGTTCTCGCCGAACGCCTCGGCCGCCCCGATCGCGCTTACCCCAGCGCGCACATCGCCGGCACCAACGGCAAAGGCTCGACGGCCGCCTTCCTCGAATCCATTCTCCGGCGGGCGGGTTTTCGAACCGGGCTGAACACTTCGCCGCATCTCGAACGCATCAATGAACGCATCCGTCTCCATGGTGAGGAGATTAGTGACGAAGCCTTCGCGGAAACCTTCACGCGCATTCACCTGCTGATCGAAGAGCTGCTCGCCGCCGGCAAACTTCGCGCGCATCCAACGTACTTTGAATGTGTCACCGCGATAGCTTTCGAAGCCTTCGCGCGCGAACGCGTTGAATTTGGCGTGTTTGAGGTCGGCCTTGGCGGCCGCCTTGATGCCACCAACATCCTTTCGCCGGTGGTCACCATCATCACGCGCATTGATTTTGACCATGAGAATTTCCTCGGACACTCCCTGCACGAAATCGCTGGCGAAAAAGCCGGAATCCTGAAATCGGGCGTGCCCGTCGTCCTGGCTGAACAGCATCCGGAAGCCCGCGAAGTTGTGCTTGCTCGCGCCCAAGAGCTCGGCTGCCCGGTCATCGAGCCGGCGCAAGTCTTTCGTGTCGATCAGGAATCCGCGCAGAACGGTATCCTTCATGCGCGCGTGACAGAAATTTCATCCGGAACTTCCTTTGAAATTGCTCCGAGTCTTCCCGGCCGCTTTCAACTGGAGAATGCTCTCAATGCTTTTGCCGCCGCCCGATTCCTTCAGACTCGCGGCTTCCGCATCTCCGACGACGCCATCACTCAGGGGATCGCTGGCGCCGTCTGGCCCGGCCGCCTGGAAAAACTGCAATCCGGCCCCGACGTCTACCTGGATGGCGCGCACAATCCCGGCGCCGCTCGCGAACTCGCCAAATTCCTCGAGCAGAACCTCGCCGGCCGCAAGATCTGGCTGCTCTACGGCGCGCTCCGCGACAAAGCCGTAGACGAAATCACCGGCCAGCTTTTCCCTCATGCCGCCGAAGTCATCTTTACCGAGCCACGCACTTCGCGTGCCATCTCTGCCTCCCGGCTCGCCGAAATCGCCGCCCACCACGCTCCGCATTTCAGGGTTATTCCTTCCGCGGAACAGGCTCTCGATCTGGCGCTCGAAGAGGCTGCCCCTGAAGACGCCATTTTCATCACCGGTTCGCTCTATCTAGTCGGCCAGCTCCGCCACTATTGGAAGACTTATGTTTGGGCTCACGCCCGATGATCAAAAATAAAGCTGTGGACTTGTCTGCCAGTAGGGGCACGATATATCGTGCCCTACGGTTGAAGAAACAGCATGACTGCCAAAACAAAACTCAAATCGTCGCCCTCGCATCCGCTCGTCGGCATCATCATGGGCTCCACCTCCGACTGGGAAACCATGGAGCACGCCTCCAGGACCCTCACCGCCCTCGGTATTCCACATGAAACGCGAGTGGTCTCCGCCCACCGCACCCCCGATCTCCTCTTTGCATATGCCGGGTCCGCCGAAAAGCGCGGCATCGAGGTCATCATTGCCGGAGCCGGCGGCGCCGCCCACCTCCCCGGTATGTCCGCCTCGAAGACGGTTCTCCCTGTCCTCGGTGTTCCCGTCGAATCGAAGGCCCTCAAGGGTCTCGATTCGCTTCTCTCTATCGCGCAAATGCCCGCCGGCATCCCCGTCGGCACGCTGGCCATTGGCAAGTCCGGCGCGATCAACGCCGCGCTGCTTGCCGCCGCTATCCTCGGCGCCAAGCGTCCCGCCATCCGCGAAGCGCTGCGCAAATTCCGCGGCGAGCAGACCGGCCGCGTCCTTGCCGACCCCGACCCGTCCACGGCTTCTCCTCCAGCAAAAAAGAAAAGGAAGCGCGCGTGACCATCGGCATCCTCGGCGGTGGACAGCTCGGCTACATGCTCGCCCTCGCGGGCTATCCGCTAGGATTGCACTTCCGTTTTCTCGACCCCTCCCCC
>Ga0307471_100001025_pt1 | contig 14943 bp, 18 predicted proteins | sample atmos_gasesAM3C__2_FD_204566 | JGI IMG/M metagenome (GOLD analysis project Ga0307471, IMG submission 204566) | Hardwood forest soil microbial communities from Morgan-Monroe State Forest, Indiana, United States - atmos_gasesAM3C_515 | ecosystem: Environmental > Terrestrial > Soil > Temperate... | reverse complement strand
TCTTATCTTTCATATAAAACCTACGCACGAAGACCGGCCAACGCTTACTTTATTATTAACCTTACACGTCATATTTTTTTTATTATTTTTTATTTTTTTTTTTTTTTTTTTTTTTCTACCCTTCCATGACGTTAACGTTAAAGCTCCCTTTCTCGTGAAAGAGTAGATGAAAAGGAAGGGCAGCCTAGGCTTCGTGCGTAGAAATTCTATGGAAGCATTCACGATTCAACGCACGAAAATAGCGCACCAACGTCTTAACGTCAATGCGCTTTTTGCATTAGGCGCCTTGCGTCGAATGAGCTATTTCACCTTCACAACCCGTCCATTCTCCACCCATGCTTCGGCATACCAACGATGGGGTTGGGGATAATGAGGACCCTTAAGGTAGACCTTGCCGTTGGTCGGAGGGTTGCTTCCCGTTAAATCGCCGTTGGGTTGGAACACGCGAACGTCCTCGCCACTGGCGATTGCCTCTTTAAGGGATTTTTTCGTCTTATAGTTAATATACGTATACATATTACGCTTTCGCTTTGCGGCTATACCGCTCTGATTGCGTTATTGCAAACAGACTACCACGGAGGGGACCTGAATCCTCCGTGGGTGTCTGTCGGCGTTAGGCGTTTATCTCCGACATGATTTCTTTGAGCTTGTCGGGTTTCTTGACATAGCTGTCAAGCTCTTGCATCGCATTAGCTGATGCTCCGAAGAATGACGGCGTCTCAAGAAATGCGTCTCTGGCATCATTGCGGATCGCTTTCTCCTCAATGCCTAGCTCGTGGAAAAAGAACCGGGCAATCGCCAATTTAATCTGCGCTGCTTGGGTCGACTTCGGGGCGTCCGCTTTCGCCTTTTCCAATAGCTCAATAGCTTGGGCCTTTCGCTGGTCTTTAGTCATATTATTCACCTCCCTTCTAGAAAAGAGGCAAAGCAGCAATCCGGCCTTTCGCCTTCTGCACGTTGGCCGTGGATGCCGTCTAGGGCATTGGCTGGTGCTTCGGCTTTCGATTTGCTGGTGCTGCTTTGCCATGCCAGAATGATTGCAAGTCCTGTGCCATGCCGGTTTCATTGGGATTTTGGAGCCTTGGCTCATTGAGGCTGTCTTATCAATGGACACTTGCAATGCGATTGCTATGCACTAGCGATGTCATAGGAGCCTGATTCGATTCTAGGCTCCTAGGCAAAATGGGCCGATGCTAATAGCCCGGCTCGCTATAGGGCATCGTGGCGCGATCCTGGGCCATGCTAGGAAAGGGTTGGCTTGGCAATCTGCTAGGCTATAGGGAGCTGATGACGGTTGAGACTATAGCATCAAATCCAACGGTCGACCCTCATGCGCCAGTATCCGACCCGCACCCGCCCCCACACGCGCTCGCTCACGTCTAATGATGGGTCCCCTACTTTCAAACCGCATCACTTGTAAAACTTAGGCCAGTAATAAAGATCGAAAAGAGCCTAATGCAAAAGGCGTTAATATATCCCAAAATAGATCGTTGACAGGGCTTACGCTCTATGCTAGGTTGATCGGATGACGGAAGGTAGCAACATTATGCCAAAGGCTCCTTTAGTGCCTACGGAACTCAATAAGGGTATTGTAGAACTAATGATGCTCCAACCGTTAAATCCCTTTGTTAAGTTAGAGTTCCATCCGGTGCCGATTAGGGAACCTCAAGTGCCGAAAGACCCACGAAATGAACGATCCTCTGAATAACCTCATGGTTGAACTCAACGGTCCCGTAAGCGAAGCGCCCCGGCCTTCGGCCAGTTCCACCATTTCTTCTAAGGAGTTTTGTTCAAGTGTTGAACAAAACCTAGAGCCGAACAATCGCGAATCGAAAAACCTTCAGCAAAACGTTAGCGGGCGCGAAGCGCACGTGACCTTCGGCACCAATAATGCGGACAAAGAACCGAGGCCGCTATGGAACCCCTTCACTGGGAAGCGTCCAATCCGGAAGCACGAAAAGCTGGAGGACAGGTTGGTGATTTTGTCTAAGGCCGCAGGCTACACCAATATTGAAATCGCGGAACAATTAGGAATTAGTCCTGTCACCGTTAGCTACATTCTCAAGCAACCCTACGCCGAGGCTCAAGTGCTTGAGGAAATCGAAGGACTAGGCCGCGACAAGGTCGTTGCCGTTCTTCAAGGCAACGCCTATGAGTGCGCAAAACGCATTATCGAAATCGCAGAGTCGGCGGAGAACGAACAAGTCCGCCTGAAAGCTAACGAATCCGTTTTGAACCGAATCTTGGGTATGCCAACACAACGTGTCGACATGCACACAACCAAACACCTTGAAGAATTATCCGACGCTGAGCTGGCCGCTATCGTTAGCAAAGGCCGTTCCAACTAACGAATGCGAAGCATTCGTGGGTCTATAGCACTAATGCTAGCTCCTTCCGCTACCATCGCAACCGAGGCTCATGTTGCTAGTGTTAACTCAATAGCTTCGTTGGAGAAGTCGACGGCGGCGTCGGTAGCGGAGTTGAAGGCGTTGATAGCCAACCTTACGGCAATCGTGACCTCTCTCCAAAGTGACGTCGATAAGATTAAGAACCCGAAGAAGCCGTGACTATTAAAGAAATCCGAGACGTTAGAGACCAGATTCCCTTCGTGCCATTCTTTCTTGAACTTAGTAGTGGTCGAATGGTCCCAGTTGCGAATCACGATCAACTTATGTTCACTTCGGGAGAAGACTACGTTGTGATTGCTAACGAGAGCGTTTCAATAGTTGATCCAAGTAGTATTGTTTCAATCTACGTGGCTAAAGCCGGAATATCAGAAAGGTAATGACTAGCGAAGTTACACGAGCCGCCGAGATTCTCCTCGAACGACGAGAGGCTCGACACTCCTTTAAGTCCTGGGCGAAAGCCTGTGGCTTCGTACCGGCGAAGCATCACGAGTTGATAATTGATAAGTTGGAACAGGCAGCAAACGGCACGATTAAACGTCTAGCTATATTCCTACCACCCGGAGCTGCAAAGTCCACCTACTCCTCAATTCTCTACCCACCATGGTTTCTCGCCCAGCGGCCTAATTCCGCGATACTTACCTGTTCCCACTCAACTGACCTTGCGGAGTCGTTTGGCCGTAGGTCACGCAACCTAATCCTTGACCACGGAAAGATGCTTGGCTTCGAGTTGGCACAAGACAGCCAAGCAGCAGGAAAGTGGTCGACTACTAATGGCTCTGAGTTCTTTTGTGCTGGTGTCGGTAGCCATATTGCTGGCCGTCGTGCGGACCTCGGACTTATTGACGATCCTATCGGTAGTCGGGAAGACGCCTACTCGAAACTCCTTCGTGACAAGGTCTGGGCTTGGTGGCTTACCGATTTCTGCACCCGGTTAAAGCCCGACGCGAGTGTTATTTTAATCCAGACTCGTTACCATGAAGACGACCTGGCGGGACGGATATTAGCAAGTGAAGGTAGTGAATGGACTATTATCAACCTTCCACTAATTGCAGGAGAGAACGACCCGCTAGGGCGTAAGCCCGGTGAAACACTTTGGCCCGAATGGTTCAACGAAAAACTCGTCCTCGACGCCCAGAAAGACCCAACGACCTTCAACTCTCTCTATCAGCAAAATCCCATCCCGGAGTCTGGTGACTTCTTCAAACGTTCATGGATAGAACCTTATGTCTACCAGCCTAACGATCTTCCGAAGAACCTCCGCATTTATGTGGCAAGCGACCACGCCGTTAGCACAAAGCAAACAGCTGATCTCACGTGCCTTCTTCCCGGTGGTGTTGACGAGAGTGGTGTTCTATGGATTCTCCCCGACCTCTTTTGGAAACGCTGCGACTCCGAAGAAGCCGTTAGTGCAATGGTTGAGATGATGCGGAGACGGAGGCCGTTTGAGTGGTTTGCGGAAAGCGGGCATATCTCGAAGTCGATAGGGCCGTTTCTCTACAAGAGGATGAGGGAGAAGGGGTGTTATACGTGCATTACCGAGGTCCACCCTGCCAAGGATAAGGCAACTCGCGCTCAGTCAATTCGTGGTCGGATGTCGATGGGTATGGTCCGGTGGCCAGCTTACACGAGTTGGTATCCTGACGCACTCCACCAGATGTTGAGCTTTCCGGTTGGTAAAAACGACGACCTAGTGGATACGCTCGCACACCTAGGAGCAGGGTTGGATAAGATGTTAGATGCCGAAGGGGTTCGCGTTGAGGCAACACCTCAGATGCCGGTGTTCGAGTCGGTGACATATGGCTGGATTAAAGGTTCTACGAAGAAGCGTGAACTTGCGGAGGTCGTTAGGAAGCTCGACTACTAGCGAGGGCCGAAGGCCAACGCATGTCTACAATATCGAAATGAAGTTTTACACTATTAGCTTAATTCTACTCACCGGGGGTCTAGTGGCCTTTGCGGGAACACCAACAACGAATAAGGTCGACCAGGCGATTCTTAGTGCTAAGAAACACCCCCACCCTCCGCATCCACCGAAGCCGCCAAAACCACCGAATCCCTACGGAAGTCCAACGTTGCCAACGCATCCATGAAAGCACCGATCTACGCGGCATTTGACAAAGGCCAGGTGCCGAACATTGCCATCTGTAACCTAGCGACGGTGCCGTTGGGCGTTGACTTTGGCGAGCTTACGCTTGCGTTGCAGAGCTTTGTGGACACGTGTGTTGTTCCGGTGTGGGGCACTCCCTGCCACCTTCTTCCCGCGAAGATTCTTATTCCGAATACGTGGGCCATTGTCTTCCTCGACAATGCTGATGCAGCTAGCGCTCTGGGTTATCACGATCTAACTCCCGACGGCTTCCCCTTGTCGAAGGTGTTTGTCAAGACCGCCCTGCAATTTAATGAGAAGGTTAGCGTTACGGCATCGCATGAATTAGTCGAAATGCTAGTCGACCCCGCTATTAACCTCTGTGCTCAAGCACCCAACGGTATCATGTATGCCTACGAAACCGCCGATGCCTGCGAAGCGTTATCGTTCCCTATCAACGGCATTCCGATGTCGGACTTCGTTTATCCGAGTTGGTTTGAAGGTTGGAGGACCACGAAATCTACTCAATTCGACTATTTGGATAAGATCACAACCCCCTTTCAACTCCTAAGTGGGGGTTATGCTAACGTGTTTAGTCGCGGAAAGTGGCGTCAAATCTTCGGGTCGCAGCAGAAGAAACTTCTCTTTGCTAAAGAGGATCGTAGAGGACATCGTTCTCAATACCGTAAGAAGGTAAAAGTCTAATGGAGCCCAACGAACAACAATCCGGGGTTAACGGCATGTTCCCCAGTTCCCCGGACGGACTGACCAATAGTAACACTACGAAGGCCGATGAACCTAGCCCTTCGGAAGAAAGCGCGGTTAGGCAATGGACAGATCGTATCAAGGCCGCGAAGAAAAAATGGCAACCCGATTTTGAGCGAATGCGGTCGGATATGAATTTCACGGCTGGGTTTCAGTGGGAAGACCAGGAGGACCTTAACGATAATCGGTATGTCTGTAATTTCGTTCTGCGGGCAGTGCGCCAAAAGGTAGCTCAACTCTATGCACGTGATCCGAAGGCGGTTTATCGTAGACGGAAGCGCCTCGACTATCAAATTTGGGACATGAAATTAGAGTCCTTACAAATGGCGATTACGGGGTTAAATAACCCTGCAAGTATGGCTCTTTTGATGGATTACACTCACGGTAGAATGCAGCGAGACATGGTGGACCGTATTGGACTAACAATGGAAATCGCGTTCCGTTGGATGCTTGATAACCAACAGCCCTCCTTCAAATTACAAATGAAGCAGTTGGTAGCACGTGTTGTGACGTGTGGCGTGGGCTTCATCCGACTCAACTTTAGCCGGTCGTTTGAGGGAACCTTGGCGACCTCGGACACGGAATCCACTATCGTCGACCGGATTAAGAAGCTCAAGTTCATCGTTTCTCAGATCGACGAAGGCAAGGTTCAACCGGAGGACCCAAGGGTCCAAGAAGCGCAAGCTCTAATGGCGAGTATCTCACAGTCGATTGAGGGTGGCGATACTCAGAACGTTAATGAACGCCTTGTTTTTGACTTCCCCTCAGCAACGTCGGTTGTGGTCGACCCTGCTTGTAGGGCAATTAAGGGATTTGTCAACGCCCAGTGGGTTGCTCAAGAGTATATTTTGCCGGTCGACTACGTCAACGAATGGTTCGAGCTTTCCGGCGAAAGCCGGGTTAAGTTGGAGGGTGGTGTGACACCGTACAAGGCGGATGCCAAGGAGGACTTGGCGAGCCAAGGGTCTGATCCTGCTAGTTCTGCAGATATTCAAAAATCCCGCGTTGCAGTTTATGAGGTGTTCCACCTTCCGACGAAATCAACGATGTTTATTTGTGAGGGGCATAAACGGTGGGTTAAAGCTCCAGAGGCGTTAAGCCCTGAGACCAACCGGTTTTGGCCCCTCATCGCTTTGACGTTCAACGATGTCGAAACCGATCCTGGTGCTCGAACAACCATCTATCCTCCAAGCGATGTCCAGCTTCTCCGCCCGGTACAAAAAGAGTGGAATCGGTCTAGGGACGCATTACGGTCACAACGGAAGGCTAATTGTCCTAGATATTTCTCACAAAAAGGAATTCTCAATAGTGAGGATAAAGATAAGTTGCAGATGTCGTTACCTAACGAAGTAGTTGAGGTTAGCTTACCATCTGGAACGACAATGGACCAAGCAGTAAAAGCATTCCAGCCAGCAAAACTTGATCCATTAGTATATGAAACCCAGTCTCTTCAGGTAGACATTCAAGCAACAATTGGTAATCAAGAAGTGTCTGAACCTGTGTCAAAACGTGAGACTGCGACAGGCGCGACCATTAACGAGCAAAGTAGGCTAACTATAACATCCTCCAACGTTGATGATCTCGACGATTTCTTGTCTGATTTGGCAGAAGCATCAGGCGAGGTAATGATTAGAGAACTCTCTCCTGAAACCGTTCAACGAGTGGTTGGACCCGGCGCAGCTTGGCCTCAGACCGACAAAGAAAACTTTTTGAATGAGGTATTCCTTGATGTTGTCGCCGCGTCATCAGGCCGCCCAAACAAGGCATTGGAGCTTTCTAACTGGCAAGTGGCTGCACCTATTTTGCAAAGTGCTGGCGCTTCTCCCATGTTTTTGGTGAGGGAAACACTTAAGCGACTCGACGATAGACTTGATCCAGAAGAAGCGTTTCCGTTGGGGCAAACTGGGATAATGAGTCCCCAGCAACCACAGCAGGCGCAGGCTCCACCGCAAAGTCAGCAGGCAAACCGGCCATTTCCGGCTTCCCATCGTCAGCAGAAGGTAAGAAATCAACCTCAACCTCAAGGATAAAGTGGACACAATCAAATGTAAGTGCGGTAGGGATATTTTGGTGGACGACGACATCTACTTTATAGCAATGACCAAATCGTGGAATTGTGGAAACGGAGTCATTGTAAGTAAGCCTCGCGGCAATAAGAAACCAACCTACCTTGCTCGACTTGTTATCAACGTTCCTCCCGGATTTGTTCCAGACCATATCAACCATGATATTCACGACAACCGTAGGGTAAATCTACGGATCGCCACTCGTTCTCAAAACTCTGGAAACACACTTAGGCATAAGGATAACTGTGGGTATAAGGGTGTTTCCGAGGATAAAGTGAATCAGATGCATTACTCTAGGATTTTTTGTAAGGGGGTGAAGTATTGGTTGGGGCGGTTTAAGACTGCTAAGGAAGCTGCGTTGGCTTACGATGCGGCTGCAGTTCACTTCTTTGGGGAGTTCGCGGTCACGAACTACTCTCTTGGTTTACTATCAGAAAAACCCGGAGTGTACGTTCCAAAAGATGCTTTAGACCAACTCATGAAAGCAATCTAGTATGCCCGACGACAAAACCAATTTGGACGTTAAATCCGGCACGGAATCGTCAACCGAGTCAGGCGCTAAAGGTACCACGGAATCGCCAACCGAGGAGAAGGGTGAGCAGACGTTAGAACAGGTCGTTGAAGACGCAGCCAAGGCTTCCGTCGAACGACAATCTAAGGAACCGCTTAAACCCGAAACGAAAGAAGAAACAAAGCCCGAAGGTGAAGACCCAGACGAGGAGGACGAGGACGCCTTGGCAAAGGTCAAACTGGAGGAAACTAAGGTAGAGGAACAAACGCAGGAAGACAAAGATAGTGAGTTGCCATTCAACACGCATCCGAGATTCCAAGAACTAGTCAAGCAAAAGAACGAGTTCGCACAACAGGTCGAGTCACTGAAGCCGCAGGTTGAGCGCGTTAAGACTCTCGATAAGTATTGCCAAGATAACGGCATTACGGAACAGGAGTTTCATGACGCCCTGAACATTGTGGCCTTGTTGAAGAAAGACCCGCGTGCTGCTCGGAGTAAGCTTAACGAGTTCGTGGAAACTATTGATGTCACGTTGGGAGATCGGCTTCCGGTAGACATTCAGAAAAAAGTGGATGACGGCGTCATTGACCTTGAATCAGCCAAAGAGCTTGCACAGGCAAGGCTAAGTTCGAGGAATAGTCAGTGGCAAGTCAAAACGTCTGAACAGAGACACGCCGAGGAACAAAACCGCCTCAAGGTTGAGGCGATTACGTCTTGGCAGGCGTCGAAACAGTCGTCTGATCCGGACTTTCAAAAGAAGTTCGACCTGATTCAGGACCGATTCGTTTTCCTGATTAACACGGAACCTCCGCAAACGGCCCAACAAGCGGTTGCTCTTGCGGAGAAAGCGTATAAGTTTGTCAATGACAAGCTCGGAATGTTCGTTCCAAAGCCTAAAGCAAAGAAAGTTCTAACTACAAATGGGTCCTCATCCCACAAAGAGGCTGATGACTTTGTGATGAAGTCGCTGGATGATGTCGGCAAAGTTGTTGATCTTATCGTAGCGAAACATAAGGTCTAGTCTCACAACCAAAGATAAAATAGTATGGCCCTTGGCCTCGCAGTTGCAGGAGACATTGCCAACGCTGTGCTTACGTACTTTGTACGAGGCCCTGCGTTAGCACAATCGACCCAGGACAAGCCGCTTATGAAAGCCCTACGCGGCTCTCAGAAGACGTTTCCTGGGGGTAAGGATAACATCTCGTTGCCGGTTCAGTTCGCTTTTATGAGCGACACGCCGGGAACGTTCGCGGGTTATACCGAGGATGACACGTTGGCCTTTAGTCAGGCGGCGAACATCCTTCGGGTGGCGTACCCTTGGAAGGAAGTAGCACAGAGTTTGATAATCACCTGGACCGAACTGAAAAAGGACGGAGTCACGGTGGTTGATTCTGGGCGCACTTCGGAACATACTCGTGCAGAGTTAACTCGCCTAACGAGCCTCCTTCAAAATCGGTTGGCCGACTATGGAGAATCGTGGAACCGGTCGTTCAATGCGATGTTGTGGAAGACCGGAGCGCAGGATGCAAAACAAGCTCCGGGAGTGTTAAGCATCTTGACGGACGTCAACAACGCTGGTCTCACTGGTGCGTTGGACAAAGCAACCTATGCGTTGTGGCGTCAGCGGATTCAGCTTGGTATTGTGCCGTCGAAGGCTGATCAGACGTTGACTCAGACACTCCGTCGGGAGATTATTCAACTTCGCCGGTATGGTGGAAAGCCGAATAGGGCGTTCGTTGGCTCGGACTTTTTGGACGCCCTCCAGAAAGAGGTGTCAGAGAAGGGTATCTATACTCAGACCGGCTTCAAGAACGAGGGTGCAACGGAACTCGGAATGGCCAAAATCCACCTAATGGACCTTGGAACGTTTGAGTATGATCCAACATTGGACGACCTCGGCCTCAGCAAGCGGTGCTACGTCTATGATGACCGGCATCTTTGCCTCTACGTAATGGAGGGCGAGGACAACAAGGTGCTCAAACCTGAGCGGCCCTACAACTATGCAGTGTTCCTCCAGTCCATGACTTGGACTGGCGGCCTCACAGCCAACATGCTCAACTGCCATGAAGTTTTTTCTGTGGCGTAATGTACAACTGTTGAACAAAACTATGAAAAAACTTCTTCTCTCGGTAGTGTTCGGAGCACTACTTCTCGGGACTCAGGTGGCGCAAGCCGCAGGTTACCAGTTTACCTCGTTCCTCAACGGCACCAATCTAACGATGATTTCATCGACGAATAGTGCCATTAACATCATCAACTATAACACGTTGATTTCTGGGACAACCATCACGAACTACGTTTTGTACTGGTTCGACGGAACACTTCTCGCGCAGGGGAATACAAACGGAGTCGGCACCTACATGGGCTATTGGGAACGGGATGTTCCGCTGACTTCCTTGTCGACTAGTGAAGTTAACACTAACATTGCCTTCTACGTCAGCGGCTATGGGAACGCGGCCACGGTCACTAATACGGTTGTGTTCTCAATAACCCGTAGCGCTGATGGCACTAACTTCGACACCGTTGGCTCTGCGACGACAGTGACGCTAACTGCTAATGGCACCAATAGAGTGACACAAGCGGCAACCTTCACCCCATCGTTCCTAACGGGAATGTCAAAGCTCCGGGTGAATGTTATTACGGTCCAGACGAACGTAGGTGCTGCTAGTAGCTTCATTCTGGAAACGTGCGGTATTGGTCGGTTTGTTCCTTAGTTCGGGTTGGGTTCATCACCGCTTGGCCGACGGGATATATCGGCCAATTAACTTATGGAAATAGCAAACGCTTGGTTGAAGGTAGCTCCGGGCCACGAAATTCCAATGACGGACGTCACTCCAGCGGAGTGTGTCATTCTCAACACTGGCCACGAGGCCAATGCCAACGGCATTGCGGTGTTCATGATTAACAACATTCGGAGTGTTCCAAGGATGAACGCGGACGAGATTAAGCGGCTCCGAGCCGCTTATCGGCAACTCACTGATAAAAACAAGAAACCGATAGCGGACATTTTGTATCCGGGTGTTAGTCCACAGTTACCTCAGACGTTCCACGAGGCGGGGTTAGTCGAGGGCGCGGCACCAAAAGCGGTAGAAGTTCCAAAACCTGTTGAGGCCGCGAAGGTAACGGTTCTTGAACCCGGTATTAAGAAAGTGTAATGGCACGTCAAACAACACTCGCGAATGCCTTGTTGATGGCGAAAGCTCAGTTAGCTTATTCGCTAACAACGGGAGTTGGGTTGGCTGATGACCAGCAGTTATACTCGCTAATCGACCAAAAACAATCGTGGCTTTCTTGCGAGTACGACTGGCCCTTTCTTGAGACGAGGGTTGACATTGTTACTACGGCTCGGTATACCGCCCTTCCAGCATTAACATTTGAGCGTCCTGTGCTAGTAGAAGTGCTATATACGACACGATGGCAAGACCTCGATTATGGGATTGGTGGACGAGAGTATAATTATCTCGACTCAGACACCGCCCAAGCCCAAGACCCCATTGAACGGTGGCGACTATCGGACGAGAATAATTTTGAAGTGTGGCCGGTTCCAGTGACACCACAGAAGGTGAGGTTCACGGGACAAAGGGTGTTAACATCTCTTAAGAACGCTGGAGTATTTGATTCAACAAAGACTCTTGACCTAGACGACTTATTAGTCGTGCTCTTTGTTGCCGCTGATATACTTTTACGACAGAAGAAAAGTAATGCCCAGGTTAAACTAACTGAGGCCCAAAATCGGTTGAATTTCCTTCGTGGCTCTTATCCCACACGTGATCAAAAGATTGTATATGGTCAGGGTAGTCCCGAGAAACCCTCTCGTGTGGTTCCTCTCACAATCGTACATGGATAATTATGACAACTCGACAAATCTCATCAGGCGGTAAGGTCTTGAGCCTTCTAATTAGTGAAAATAAGGAAGGTAATATCTATCGGATGCTGGGGTACAATTTCGGCTCCGATAACTACCTCCAGCTTCACGACTCGCTAACGGTTCCAGCGGGAGGTGCTATACCCCTGAGGACGTTTTTTCTCCAGGGTGCTTTTGCCTTTGAAGAAAACTGGGGAGGTGCTCCGTATCACTTCACCGACCTCACCAATGGCTTAATTGCAGTTGTCAGTAGTACCGAGGACACTCTAACAGCCGCTATTGCCGGGAAGGAGGTCGATTTGTTCGTCGATCTCGAAGACTGGGAAACGCGAGTTAAGGGTGCGACAATAGTCGGTGATTTAACCACCGGCGTCAAAAACCTCGCGGCTTGGTTGGACGTTGATGGACCTAAACGCCTACTAGCCCTCGAAATCAACAACAATGCGGCAACGAACTATTACGTAATGATCTTTGCAAAGGATTTCGCGTCGGTTAATAACGGCGACATTCCACTATTGACGTTACCAAAGACCCTTACGGCAAGTGTTCTCCACCAGTATTATAACTTCGGACAACGAAATGGCCTTAGTCCCTTTACTCAAAATGCTGACGGGACCAAGAATGACGCTTGTGCAATAGTGATTAGCTCAACTGCTAACACGGTGACCAAGTTGGCCGGGAACGACGTGAATATCAAAGCGTGGATAATGTAATATGAGAAGGCTTCTACTCCTATTTTTCTTGTTGCCTCTGGTGGCGAAAGCTCAACCGATTACTCCCGCATCGACCCCCTTCACCCGGACTTTTCTTCGAGCTACCAACGCTGCCGATGCAAGGACGATTTTGGGAACTAGTGTAGCGGAGGGTGGGACGGTAACTAATCTCACGGTTCTGAACCTTTATACGTCTAACTTCTTCTCGACAAACATCACTGTTCAGAACAACCTTTATACGTCCAACTTCTTCGCTACAAACGTCACGGTTCAGACTATTAACGTTACGTCTAATATCTTTAATGTAGGCAAGGGCGGGCATTTAACTATCACCAACGATTTCACTCCCCAACAGGTGGGTGCTAGTAAAATAGTTTCGACGGCAGCCGATGGTTCTCTAACCAATGCCGTTATTGGTAGCGGAATAACGTGGGACGGAACAACATTAAGTGCGTCAGGTGGTGGCGGAGCAAGCACCTGGGTTCCGGTTGTGACGTTGGCGTTTGTCACAACGAACGTGACCGTTCCACTAAACGGTGGGACGAATTTCATTGTCACCCTAACGAATGCCGCTACGGGGTTCTTTACCTCTAGTGGAGCACCCGCGTCAGCGGCCACAAATGCAAGTTGGACGCTAACTACGGTTCAGGATGGTTTCGGAGGAAGGTTAATGAATTTCGACACAAGTGTTTTCCATTTTATGAATGGAGTAGTTCCTGTCTGCACTACGAATGCCAATGCGGAGGATGTTTGGACAATGACGACATCGGCAAAGACAGCGGGCAAAATCAACGTGACGTGGAATCCTAACTTCCAGTGAATCGTCGTCGCTTCATAAAGACTGGTCTAATTTGGTCTCCGGTAGTTTTCAATGCTGGTGCTTTGGGGGCGGTTCGCCTGGCTGCTATTGAAACAGAAGTCAACTCTTGGATGAGTGGAGTTGCGTTTAGGTCTGGTCACTACAGTGCTCTATCTATCGTAGCAAGCGACATTGCAATGAAGATACTTAGGCCGATCAGACCTCAAATCAAACGGCTCAATTTTTTTCTTGGAAGTGATTTCAAAGCAGCGCAATTCCCGTTGATCATAGACGCTGGTTATCCCAATTCAGATGCTCCATTTCTCGGAGCCGGAGGTGCCGGTAGCGGCTCTGATTTCACCTACAACGAGACTGGAGTAAATGGGGGTCTGAAACCATTAACCGCTAACACATGGCTTAACACGGGATTGGTTCCGTTAACGGACCTTTCGCAAAATTCTATGGGCGTGTCCGCCTACGTCCGGGAAGCCAATGGCGCGAATACAACTGCTATAGGTTGCAACACCTTTGGAGGCCCCATTCAGATCACGTTCGCGCCTGATCAAGCCAGTGGTAACTTTGTCGCCATTGCGGGAGATGGGAATTTCATCATTAACGTTCCAGACGCAGTGAAGAAAGGATTCTATACTCTTTCAAGAACATCTGTTACTTCTCTCGTCTTATATCGTGATGCGACATCCATTAGTAGTATAGCAAATCCTGGTGTTGGACTTCCAGCCACGAACGTGGCCGTATTCAACAACAACTTCAACACCGGCCCAGGCACTAGCTATTACGCCAAATCACTTGGCAGTTATGCGATTCATTTAGGGCTAACTGCGGCGCAGGTGGTGATACTAAACAATGCGAATTTCGCTGTTCAAACTGCGTGTAGTAGGAATGTATGAAACACCTAGCGGAAGGGGTGATTCTTGTAATGTTGGCCATAGCGACTAGTTGTGTTATTGGGGCAATGATGATTAAACAGTTCTTTTGGCCCAACGAGGAAAACGAGTGGGATAGGTTGCAGAAAGAAAATGAGAAACGTAGATTATGAAAAAACTGATTTTAGCGGTGATTTTGTTGGTTGCGAATCATACTAACGCCGCCTTTGTTACGTTAACGTGGGACCCAGCCGTTAACGCCTCTGGTTATCAGGTGTGGAGAGCGACCAATGGAGGAGCGTTTGCTTTAACCGCTTGGGTTCAGGCGACGTCGGTGTCGGCGCCGGTTGATACGAACGTTACCACGTTATTCTACGTTTTCTCCACAAATTCCGCAGGATCATCGTTCTTTCCCTCGAACACGGTGACGAATAGTCCCTCGGTTGTTATTCCGCCTCCACCACCCCCACCTCCGCCGCCGCCGGTTGGAACAATAACAATTAGTGCACCGGTGATGTCGTCGACTAATCTAGTGCCCGGGCAGACAGTAACCGGCTCGGCAACCTTTAAGAACGGCACTAGTGCCGCCTTCTTCGTTAGCGCCGGGACATTAAGCTCTCGGCAACCAGGAACAAGCAACGCTAGTGGGCCGTTCTACAACTGGACCCCTGATGTTGGAATTCAAACGATACCGGCGGGCGTTAGCCTAGCGGTGTCTCAGTCTTGGGTTGTTCCGACGAATGCCGTTTCCGGTCAGTGGAGAACCTATCTGTCGGTGCGGAATGCGGCGACGGGAGCCTATAGTGATGGGCCAGATACGCTATTCCAGGTTGGGGGTGCTATTCT
>Ga0307471_100001023_pt1 | contig 14955 bp, 14 predicted proteins | sample atmos_gasesAM3C__2_FD_204566 | JGI IMG/M metagenome (GOLD analysis project Ga0307471, IMG submission 204566) | Hardwood forest soil microbial communities from Morgan-Monroe State Forest, Indiana, United States - atmos_gasesAM3C_515 | ecosystem: Environmental > Terrestrial > Soil > Temperate... | reverse complement strand
ACCTCGCGAAACAGCGGATAGCCGTAGGAACCGGAGCTGCCTTCAAGCGTGTGTGACGATATGTAGAGCCGATGAATATCTTCGGGGACAGGATAAGGGTCTTGCAGAATTCCTGAGTATTCGCGCAGGAACTGTAGATGCTCCGACGCTTCCTGCAGAAAGACTTCGATGAATTCTGCTCCGGGCGTGCTCACAAACTCTCCTGCAAAGCGGGCCGCATCGATTTGCGATAGATCAGCGAATCGCTTATGACAATCGGCTCGAGATCTACTTTCGCTTTCGCGATTGACTCGGCATGGCCAAGAAACAGATATCCATCCGGCTCCAGACATTCATGGAAGCGCTGTATCAGCGTTGCCCGCAATTCGTCCGAGAAGTAGATCAAAACGTTCATACAAAAAATGCAATCGAAGCGGCCCATGTACACCATTTGCGCCAGGTTCATCTGGGCAAGAGTGATCATGTTCCTCAACCTCGGTTTCACTCGATACTCGCCGCCCGTTGCAGACGCGAAGTACGCGTCAACCTGTTCCGTCGTCAAAGACGCCAGATCGCGGCGCGAGTATTGTCCGCGCTGCGCTATATCGAGAGCATGCCGGCTGATGTCGGTCGCCAGAATCTCGACTTTCCATGCTTCTGGAAACTCCAATGTCTCCAGCACGCTGATAGCAATCGAGTACGGTTCCTCTCCCGTGGAACAGCCTGCACTCCAGATCCGCAACGATCGAGGGTTATTCCAAAATTTTTTGCCGTGCAGCTCAGGCAGCACTCGCTTCTCCAGCGCCTCATACACCGCGGGATAGCGAAAGAATGATGTCTCCTGGGTGAGTAGTCCCTCCAGAAGAGCTTCGTATTCTGCGTTTGAAGCGTTGATTAACCGCAACAAGTCCGCGCCGCGCGCCAGTCCTCTATGTCTCAGGTGCTTGGCAACGCGATTTGACAAGAACCTCGTTCGGGATTCGTCAAACAAAATCCCCGAACGTCGCTGGATGAACAGACGTATCTCCGCGAGTTCGTGCTCGCTAATTGCCGCCGGATTTGCCTCATCCCTCAAGCTGCTCATTCAAAGCCCAAAATCGCGCGGCGCCGTCCTCGTCCGCCTCATGCCTTTATCGCGTGAAATGCCGCGGTCGAGACTCCTCTCACCTCTACTGGACCGCCGCCGGTAGTACGAAACTGCGACAGCGCCTCGTTCAACTGTTCGGAGAGCTTAACCATGTTTTCCACGGTGCGTGCCGTCTGCCGGGCGCCCTGCGAGGTTTGGCGAGTGATGTTGGAGATGATCTGCATCGCGTTGGCTACGCCTTCTGTTCCGCGCACCTGCTGCTTCGACGCCAGCGAGATCTCTTGCACCAACTCAGCCGACTGACGTACGACGCTCGAGATGGCATCGAGTGCCTTGCCGGCCTGATCTGCCAACCGCGCTCCAACTTCGACTTCCTTCGTGCCTTCCTCCATCACCACCACAGCTTCGTTCGTTTCGGCCTGAATAGCTTTAATCAACGCGGCAATGTCTTTCGTCGCGGTACGCGAGTGCTCCGCCAGCTTGCGAACTTCGTCGGCGACCACCGCAAAACCGCGTCCCGCCTCACCGGCTCGCGCCGCCTCAATCGCGGCATTCAGAGCCAGCAAGTTCGTCTGCTCGGTGATGTCGTTAATCACGTTGATGATTTCCGAAATCTCCAGCGACCGATCGCCCAGCGATTTGATCTTCTTCGCCGTGGCCTGCACGGATGAACGAATGCGCTGCATGCCGTCGAGGGTGTCGCGCACGGCGCGGTTTCCTTGTTCGGCCGCATCGAGTGCCCTGCGTGCTGCTTCCGCGGAGGCTTCCGCGTTATTCGAGACCTGCTTCATCGAGACCGTGAGCTCTTCCACCGCCGACGAAGTGTTGGTAATTTCCTGGTCCTGCTGAACAGCACCGCTGGCCATGTCTTCTGACGAGAGCAAGATTTCGTTGGCGCTGGATGAGACGTCGACAGCGGCCTTGCGCACGCGTTCGAGCACTTTCATAAAGTTCTCGAGCATGTAGTTCACGGAATCGACTACGTTGCCAAGAGCGTCGTTAGTAACGCGGCCACGCAAGGTGAGGTCGCCACGGGCGATCTGACTAACAACCGTCAGGAATTCCGTCACGCTCTTCTGCAGATTCTCCTGAGCTTCGTGGTTCGATACCGCACGCGAGATTTTCTCTGAACTACGAGTAAAGTTCTCGCTGATCAGCCCGAAGTCATCGTTGGAGTCGATGTGCGGCCGGCTGCTGTATTCGCCCTTCGCGAACTTTTCCGAGTACTCCACGAGCTCGCTCACGGGCTTTGCCACCTTGTTCGAAAGCATGAACAAGAGTGTGCAGGTCATCGCCATGCAAATGAACGCCGCAACAAAGAAGAGCATCGGCGCTCTGCCGGGCGCGGACATCGCGTCGCCAATCCCCAACCCGTTGGCGCTCGCACCTGCCGAGTACGCTAAGTAAAGGACGACAAAGAGCGCGATCGCATTGATCGTGCCCAGCGTCCAGATGGCTTGATTCAGCCGACCTTTCATAACCGCCTCCGAAACCTAAACTCGAACTGCTTCTTCAATCAGATCACTGGGACTGGAAATACTTCTACCAGTCGCTGCAAATCCAGCGTCAATGCCAAACGGTCTTCGTGCCGCAGCATGCCGCAGCAATGCGGAACCTCGCGCGGCGCATCCGCCAAAATCAACGGCTCCGCCGTGCTGAAGGTACCGAACACCTCGTCGGCGGCTATGCCGACGCGCATAGCATCGCGTATCTCGTCGCCAGCCAGCGATGCAACCACTACATGGCGCGGCGAAAGATCCGGCCGTCGACCCTCGGTAAATGCAATATCCACAATTGGCACGATCGACCCACGCAAATTGAAAATTCCCATAAGGAAACTGGGTGACAGCGGCATTCGCGTTACCGCGGGCCACTCGACCACTTCCTCAACGTCCAGCACCGCCAGGCAGAAGCGCTCGCGGCCTGCGCGAAACACACAGTACTGGCGTTCGGGCAAACTGTCTTCCGCCGCCAGAAACTCGTTCTGCTCCGGCGAAATCGGCTCAAGCTGCTCCGGGATTGCTGGCTCTTCGTGCACGTTACACAAACCTCTGTACCGCTCCCAGCAATTCTGCTGGAGTAAACGGCTTGATCACGTATCCGTCGGCGCCCTGTTGCTGCGCCCAGAACTTATCGCTATCGGTATTCTTTGAGCTGACGATCACCACAGGAATACTCCGAAACGCATCGTTCCCTTTGAGTTCACGACAGGCCTGGAAGCCGTTGCGCTCAGGCATCACGACGTCCAGCAGAATCAAGCTGGGCCGCTCCGCAGCCACGGTGGCTTCGATCTTGCGTGGATCCTGCAATGCAACTGGCCAGTATCCAGCCTGCTGAAGTACAGACTGCATCAGTTTCACTTCAGCCAGAGAATCATCGACAATAAGAATCTTCTTCACTTTTGTTTACCTGCGGCTAAACGCGCGTTGCGTACGAAACCGAATCGGTCGCCTTTTCGGAGCGCGAGGACTTCTCCGTGCATTGCATCTCCAGTTCGAGCGAAGTAAAGCGCTGCATCATCTCGTGCAAGCGCAGCGTCATGGCGTGCAGTGTCTCCAACTGATCACGCATACTTGGTTTCAGAACAGTTGTCTCCAACAACAACAGTTCGGCATTTCCCAACACCGACGTCAGTGCGTTATTGAAGCTATGACGCATCTCCACCATGTATCGTCCAAGAGTAGCGTGCTTCTGGCCGGCCCTCGCGCCCTCCTCCACGCGACTGATATGGGTGGAAAGTTCAGCTCGCTTCAGAATCTCCTCCGTCAGCAGGACCACGGTATCAAGCCAGGCATCGTGACGCGATACCACAATTAACCTTGGATAATCGCGGCGGTATGTGTGCACCGGCTCACCAACCGAAGCAACATATACCGTGGAAACCGAACCTTGATTCAAATGCGACAGGACCCTCGCGGTTCTCTCTGGTCTCACATCCCCTACAATCGCGACATCGAACGGCAAGGAAGTGCCACTGCGCAACAGATCGCTGCTAAGCGCAGTGAATTCCGGCACATACGGCTGCATCTGCCAGCGCGCGATCAGATCACGCGAAAAACCGTTCTGATCGGAGCTGACCAGCACCTTCTGGGGAACGGTGGTGCCGTTGGTTCTCTGCTTCATGCCTTCAACTTCTCCGTCTCCTCAATCACTGCGAGCAAGCGCTTCGAGGTCGCAGCCAGGCTGACGGCCGAATCGATGTCGCTACGCTCTTTGGCTTTTGCAACCTGCTCCTGGATCAGCGCCGCCTGTAAATGCGCGCACGCCAGCGCGTCGATCAACTGATTTGGCTGGCCACGCCTAACTTTTTCAGCGGACTCGAAGAGCAGCGCACGCGCACCAACGGCCCGCTGGATGGCGAGGCACGCCGTATCCTCGCCTCCACGTACGAATGCGTTCACCTCCCATGATGCGAGTACTTGCTTTGACTCTCCCACCGAAACTGTGGAAACCGTGGTCTTTTGTTTAGTTGCCAATAATTGCTCGGAAATCGACTCCAATAGCTGTTCCAGACTGCCGAAATGGGATTGATCTGCATCGCCGGTTTTGCCTGGAGTTTCCGGCAACGGCGACTCAGGAGAGGCTGTCTGCGGAGGATCTATGACCGCGGTGTGTTGCGCTGGGTGGGAGCTAGCTTTAGCTCTTTTTGCCCAATGCGCCATCACCTTCTTCGAGACGATATTGCGCACGATACCGAGTTGCCGGAACGATTGGCCAGCCTTGTAGGCTTCGCGGAAGGGTTTTTTCCATTGATGACAGAGTGTGCGCAGGGTAGCAAGAGGCTCCTCGGAGCCCAGCCCTGCCTCTCTGCAATCGACAGTCATGATGCCCATTGCCTCAAGTTCCTGCACGGCCTTGCGAATGGAGTGTAGGTCGGAATGCATGAGACGAAAGAATCCCAGTCGTAGGCGGAAGTTGAATCGTGTGACCTCGATCAAGGCGGCTGGCTGGAAGTATGACTCGCCCAAATCGCCCTTGGTATTACGACCGAGTTCCACTAAGCCGCTATCCAACAATTCCGCGAGCGTCGCGCAGCCGTCCACAGCATCGGCGACTTTGTCGAGCTCTTTGGTCCATGGGAATTGTTGAATCGCCACATGTCCCAAAACGGGTTGCAAGGCCTCCTGAACCTCGGCGGAGGTGACATCGTCGTCATGCGGGTGATGCGGCGCCACAGCAGCGAAGTATTGCACTAGCAGATAGTCGAGCTTCTCGCGCAGATTCTCGTCTTTGTGGCTCTGCGGAAGATGACGCAGCAGGAGAGCCCGCAGCATCGCTTCCTCGCCGAAGTTTTGGCTCTGCAGCAACTGGCGGATTTGTGCGACCTGAACCTGCCGGTCGACTTCGCCAAACCACTGTTGAACCCGCTCCAACACTCCATGCTCGGGCCGGTCAACCGGGTTTTCCAGGTCCTTCGAATGCGGGACGTCGAGTTGAAACTCGCGAATCAACGCGGAATAGAATGGATAAAGCCTGCGCGCGGTGCGCCATTCAGCGGCGATCTCAACCAGGGACACAGTCGCGGTGCTCATGCTTTGATAATCCAGTTAGGTATTTCAGTAATAAATCTGACTGCAACCAATGTTTCCGAACTTCCGATCTGCACAGCCGTTACTTCTGCCTCAGCATCAAGCGATCCATCTTTGTTTGTGAGCCTCACGCGATCGCCAAATTCCATCGGAAGGGCGCAGCGGAAGATCACCTCGCGCGATGTTCCGTATTCGAGAACCGTTTTCGTCGTTTCCGAGCCAAGCGGTAAACGGGTCACCTGAACTGGCATCTTCACCTTGGTTCCGTCCGGAAAAAACTGTGCCAACCGGTCGATTTCAGTGGTTCCCATGCCGTGGCGAGTTTCTGTTCCGCCGTTGTTGCCCAGCCCTTGATTTCCCGCTTTGAGAAATCCCATTCACAATCCTCATTCCCTGCCCCGAGGCAGAGCGCGACAGCCTAGGATGTGCAAAGCGGGTGCCAAACTGGCGTCCTTGCGTAAGTGCCTGATTTATCTTGGGGAGTCTCAACCACGCAGCCATGAGACTGGTGCGTTCGTCTCATACTGAAACATCTGTCTCACCGTTAACTCGGCAATCCCTCACCTAGCCCTGGCTGCTTGCAACAGCCTCGACTTTGCCGACTGAGCCAATGCTGTAACGCTTGAGCTTGCGGTAAAGAGTGGCCCGGCTGATGCCCAACATCCGTCCGGTAAGCGCCTTGTCGCCCTTCGTCTGTTCAAAGACTCGCATGATGGTTTCGCGCTCGAGTTCCTCCAGGTCGGTAGAATTCATTGGCTCGGATGCGATCGCCGCGTCGTCATCGCCAGACAACCGCCGAATTGCTGGAGGCAGGTCATGAACATCAATCACGTTCTGACTTCCAAGAGCCACTGCACGCTCAATACAGTTTTCTAATTCGCGCACATTTCCCGGCCACTCGTATTGCAACATGTCACGCATAGCAGCCTGGGTAATCTGAATCGGCAAGCCTGGAGCGAACCGATTTGAAAACCAATGCACCAGCGCGGGAATATCGGCCTTCCTTTCCCGCAGTGGAGGCAAGTGAACGGTCACTACGTTCAGCCTGAAATAGAGATCCTTGCGGAAAGTCCCTTCCCGATATGCGGCTTCAAGGTCTCGATTTGTGGCCGCGATCACTCGCACGTCGACTTTGACCTTGTTATTGCTGCCCACGGGCCGCACTTCTTTTTCCTGCAATACGCGGAGGAGCTTCGCCTGCATCTCCAGAGGTAATTCCCCAATCTCATCAAGGAAGATCGTGCCGCCGTTCGCACTTTCAAATAGTCCTTCTTTGCTTTTTGCGGCGCCGGTAAACGCGCCTTTCTCGTAGCCGAAGAGTTCACTTTCAATCAGCGTCGGTACAAGCGAGCCGCAGTCTACGGCGACGAACGGACGCTTCGCATACTGTCCGCGGAAGTGAATTGCGCGGGCGATTAACTCTTTTCCCGTTCCGCTCTCACCTGTAATCAAGACGGGAGTCCGTGTGTCCTTCAGGCGTGCGATCATTCGCAACAAGTCCTGGATCTTCGCCGAGGAACCAACGATGCCGTTTAGATCCATCTCCGTGTTTACACGCTCGCGAAGAAACAGATTTTCGGTAACAAGTTCCACCTTCTCCTGCATTCTCTGCAGAAGAAGTTTCAGCTCCTCGATTCGAAAGGGCTTGGTGATGTAGTCATAGGCGCCGGATCGCATCGCTTGGACGGCGGTTTCGATGGAGCCGTGTCCAGTCATGATGGCGATTTCTGTATGCGGCAGCATGCGCTTCACTTCGGGGAGGAAGTCGAGTCCCGACATGTTGGGCATCATGAGGTCGGCGAGGATCATCTCCGGCGCTTCAGCTTCGAGCCTGGCAAGCGCGACTTCTGCGCTTTCGGCCTGCGTACAATCCAAGCCCAGCGCGCTGCCGACCGTGACACAGAGTTTACGAATGCTCTCCTGGTCATCCACGATCATGAGATGGAATTTTTCGTTGCTCATTATTGGCCTCGACCCGCGACCAGCATTTCCACGCTCTTAAGCAGTTGTCCAACGCGAAAAGGCTTCTCGATGCAGGGAGCGCCGGTCTTCTGCAGGATCGCCATAGTTTCCTGATTCACGGTGTCGCCCGTAATAAAGAGGATTCGATGTAACAATTCCGGACGATTTGTGCGGATCCACGCGTGAACATCCGCACCGCTGACACCCCCCGGAGTACGCATATCGCTAATCACCCCCATGTACCTGCCGCTCTCAAGCAGTTTCAATCCCTCCGCTCCCGATGAAGCGCCGACGATCTGATAGCCGTTTCGCTCCAAAGCGGCACGCAGGAACGACATCACGGCGCTCTCGTCTTCAATGATCAGGAGTGGAAGTTTATTCATCTTGGCTGTGGTCCTTGCTGATCTCTCTTCTTCCCTTCTAATGAGCCGCCGCGGACTGCGCCATGCCTTTAATCGAATGACCTTGCATTAAAGGCAGTCGAATCGCGAACGTAGCGCCTTCAGACTCCCGATTGTTCAAGCAGACGATCTCTCCGCTGTGCTCACGAACAATCCCATAGCAGATACTCAGTCCGAGCCCAGTTCCCTTCCCGACCTCTTTCGTGGTGAAGAAGGGATCGAATATCCGCTCGGGATTCTTGATGCCGGTGCCATTGTCACGGAAACGGACCTCCACTAAACCTGCGCTGAACTCAGTAACGATCACGATTCGTCCGCGGCGGCCTGTCTCCTGAACCGCATCGCAGGCGTTGTTCAGTATGTTCAGAAATACCTGCTGCAACTGATGAGCGTCTCCGACAACCTCCGGCAAGTTCGAATCGAACTCTTCGATCAGTTCAATGCCGTGGTTCGCGAGGTCGTAGGAACGGAGTGCAATGGTGCGACGGAGCACCTGGTTTAGGTCGACCAACTGTTTTTCTGGTGGTGTCTGGCGCGCAAAACTCAAGAGGTTCTGCACGATCTCCCGCGTGCGTTGCGATTCCTGCACAATCACTTGCAGATCGTCTTTCACTTGGTCGTTGAGCTCGGGATTCTCCAGAAGTAAATCGGCGAAGCCCAAAATGGCAGTCAGCGGATTGTTCACTTCGTGGGCTACACCGGAAACAAGCTGGCCTACGGCCGCCATCTTTTCCGTGTGCATCAATTTCGCTTGCAGGATGGCGACATCCGTGATGTCGGTCATTACCGCGACCAGGCTGTTTACCTCTCCGCCGGGGCTTCTCATGGGACTCAGGTTTACCGAGAAGCTGCCAATAATCTGTCTGCCCCGCGCCAGTGGCAGCTCAAGATTGTTCACCGCTTTGCCTTCGAGAACACATTCAATCGCGCCACGCAGCACCAGGCGGTGTGACGACAAGACAATATTTTCCAGACGAGAACCCACCAGATCGCCTTCCTCGCCGCCAGCCACCTCGCAGCAGCGACGATTGGCATAGCTGACAAGGCCGGCAGTATCGATAACCGCGATCAGGCTCTGAGTGTGATTCAGAATCTGGGTATTGAAATCGTGCTCGCGCAAGAGCTGCGACTGTACGTTTTTCATTTCCGTGATGTCGAGGAGAACGCCCCGGTACTCCAACACATGTCCCGCATCATCACGGACCACGAAGCTGTTTGCCAAAACGTAGATGATCGAACCATCGCGCCGCAGCAATGCGAGTTCGTGGTTTCTGAGACGGCCAAATTGATTGAGCGCGTGCGCCATGATCTCCCGGTGCGCAGGTTCAACATAGAGGTCCTCCGCGGGGACACTCAGTAACTCTTCACGGCTGTTGTATCCGAGCATCCGTACCAGAGCGTCGTTCACTTCCAGCAATCGGCCATCCGGAGCTGAAAAATACGCGCCTTCCTGGATGTTGTCGAACAGCTCCCGGTAGAGCCGTTCAGCGCGCCGGCTTGCAGATACGTCCTTGAGGACGTGCACAATTTGCTGCGACTCTTCCACAACACCGCGCAGACGCGATGAAGAGACTAGATACGTGTTGCCTGTCTTCGGTTCGCGGAACTCCTCGCGAAATTCCTGGCCTCGAAGATCGAGGCAGAATGGACACGCTGGCGTATTCGGTAAAAGTCCAAACAGGTCACGCACCAGGAATCCAAGCACGGCGGCAGGATGCCTACCCAACTTTTCTGACAGCGAGCGATTTACCCGGACAATCCTCTGCTGCTCGTCGTGCAGCAGCATGAAATCGGATATTGAGTCGAACATCTCCGCCCACTGCCGGCTCGAGCGAGTGATGCGCGTGACCAACTGCGAGAGTTCTTTGTCCGAGAGCGCCATCGTCCCAATTTGGGCGATCGCCGCGACGAACGTACGCTCGGCTTCCCCCAGGCCCTGGTCGGCGGTCATAAGCAGCGCTAGCACGGAACTCGACTGCGAGCTCCGAATGGGGATGGTGTAAACCGTCTGAAAACCCGCGTCAGGAATATCGAATGCGTGAAGGCCCGCCCGATCTTCATTGAGTGTCCTACGAACAGCCTCGGTTAGCGAGCTATAGGGTTGAGCCAGGTCGCGCTCGATCACGATTCGATCGGATCTCTCATCTTGAGACGCAAGTCCGGTTAGGTAGAACCTTCCGTCCTCCTCGGCAATCATTGTGGCGGGGACCGGATAGAAGTTCGCATGTGTCTGTTCGGCAATGCTTTGCGCGATGGCCTTCGTCCCGGGCTGAGCCCTAAAGAGTTGGGCGCATCTCACCAGGAACTGCACGCTGTCAGCCTGCCGAGCCGGCGTCTCCGGCGACTCCCAACTGCCAAGTTTTGTAGGTGAAAGATATGCCATTCGGACTCAGGTCGTCTCAAAACGAACCAGTCGAGATGCGACGGTAGCTTGCGTTCTCAATTTGAGTCAATACGAAACCAGGAACCCGAGCACCTAAGGTAACCAGTTACTCTCCTGAAGTTTTCTCAGCGTGAGACGTCAAGCTGACAGAATCTGGCTTCATGAGACGGTTGGCAGCCCTGGCCGCCCCATAACAACGCTCGGACAATCCTCTGTAATCCTTTTGAATCAGCTTCTTGCCTAGCTTTTGGTTACGGAGGTCACATCCATCCGTCCTTGGCAGCGACCGTGCACTCTTGGTAGCTGAGTACCTCTAAGGAGACTGCTGTGTCTAACCTCTTCCAAAAATACCTTCGTCATTTCGCACTTGTTGCATGTGTCCTGGGATTCGCTTTGGTGTCTCACGCTGACGACACCGCCAGAAAGTTAAAGACCAAAGTCAGCCCCCTATATCCAGAACTGGCCCGGAAGATGAACATCTCCGGCTCAGTGAAGTTGGAGTTAGTCGTTGGAGCGAACGGTCAAGTAAAGGCCGTGAAAACCCTGGGCGGGCATCCGCTGTTAATCGACGCCGCCCAAAACGCGGTCAAGCAGTGGAAGTACGAGCCCGGCCCGGAAGGCACTGAAGTAGTGGAAATCCGTTTCTCAAGTGGGAATTGATCGTGGCTCTGGAAAACGAGCAGGTGGATAGGCAATGACAATCGCAAAGAAGCTCTACTGGGGTTTTGGCGGAATGATCACTCTCGCCCTGATCCTGTTCTCGGTAAGTCTATTCGGGCTCTGGCGTGAGGGGGCAGCCAAGCGTAAGACCAACCGCTCGTTCCAAGTGCTGCGCGACACCTCGACTCTCCAGTACCTGTTAAGCGAAAACCAGATCCACCTGAACAACTATCTGCTGAGTGGCGACTCCAGCGAAGCGGACAAAGTGCTTAGCGGCGTCACTCAGCTTGATGAAGCCATTCACCGCACCGAAGTCAAAGCGACGGCCGACGAGCAGATTCCCCTCGAAAAGCTCAACGAGGCCTCGCACGACTGGACGGAACACTTTGCTCGTCCGCTGATCGAGAAGCGCAGGCAGGTGGATTCCGGAAATGGAACGGTCGCAGAGCTGCAAATTTTCTATCTCCAGCTGAATCCCGGCGACTGGTTGAAGAAGGTCAAAGAACCAGTCGATCAAACCATTGCTGCTACGGAAGTGGATCTGCAGGACCAACAACTCTCCGATAGCACGAAAAGCACGATCACTTTCTGGTTCTCCATCCTGGCAGGAATACTTGCCGTTGGGGGCGGAATCTTGATCGCCTACAGGACCGCTCTCTCAATCAGCGAGCCGTTATTGCACCTGATGATGGTGGCTCGTGAAATTGGCGAGTCTGGCGATCTCGACCAGAAGATCGACATCGATCGCAAGGACGAAGTAGGCGAACTCAGCAAGACGTTCAACAAGATGATCGCCTATCTCAAAGAGATGGCTGCGGTCTCGGAGGCTATTGCCGGTGGAGACCTCACGCTGCAGGTGCAACCACGCTCGCAGAGTGACACCCTTGGAAAAGCCTTCTCAGAAATGACGGTCGGTTTGCGACAACTGGTACGGAGCGTTCGCGACAGCGCCTCGCAAGTCGCCGGCGGATCGACCGAAGTGGCCAGCGCGTCTGACGAGTCGGCGAAGATCAACATTCAAGCTGCGTCTGCCATCGACGAAGTCACAAGCACCATGCACGAGATGAGCATTAACGTGCAGAACATGGTGAAAAACACACAGACGCAAGCTTCCAGCGTGAGCGAGACCTCGGCCTCTATCGACCAAATGGTCGCCTCCATTCAGCGCGTGGCCGACACCGCCAAAGTACTGCTCGATATCTCGCAGCGTTCGCGTGAAGAGGTGCACAGCGGTATCCAGACCATGGACAAGGCTACCGATGGACTGAATCGCATCAATACCTCGATCCAGAATTCATCGCTGATTATCGGCGAGCTCGGCGCCCGTGCAGACAACATCGGCAAGATTGTCGAAGTGATCGACGATCTGGCCGAGCAGACAAACCTTCTCGCGCTCAACGCCGCCATCGAGGCAGCCCGCGCGGGCGAGCATGGACTCGGATTTGCCGTGGTTGCCGACGAAGTTCGCAAGCTGGCCGAAAAGTCGGCGCAATCAACGCGCGAAATTTCCGACTTGATCCAGAGCATCCAGAAGGAAGCCCGCAAGGCCGTCGAGAACATGGAGAAGAGCAGGACGATCGTGAACGACGGACTATCCCAGGGCATCGATCTGAATACGGCTCTGAAGAAAATCTCGAATGTCGTGACCGAGGTCTATAAGTTTGCTCAGGAGATAGGGGCAGCGACCAACGAGCAATCAAACGGCTCATCGCAGATCGCGCGCGCCACAACTCGACTCAACGAAATCACGCACGAGATCAATTCATCGGTAGAAGAGCAGGCTTCCGGGGCACAGGCTGTTGTGCGTGCAATGGAAAAGATGCGCGAGTTGATCCAGCGTTCCACTTCGGGATCGACCGAACTGGCAGCCTCTGCCGATCAGATGTCGAAAATGTCGCGCACCATGCTCGACGCTATGGATCGCTTTGTTCTGGAGTCGTTGAACGGCAACGGGCACCGTAACGGCAGTGCGAACGGCGGAGCGCGAGATTTCAACGCTGCGTCGCGTTATTCGAGCAGCATCAACTAGCGTCGCGGCAAAGGATTCGGATGGCGAAAGATCTGCAACTCGTTGGTTTTCGCATCGGCAAGGAGACGTTCGGGGTACCGATCGGTCTGGTACATGAGATCGTTCGCGTCCCTGAAATTACTGCCGTGCCCGACGCTCCCGACTACGTTGAGGGCGTTATCAATCTTCGCGGAAAGATCATCTCGGTTATCGATCTGAGAAAACGCTTCGGCGAAGCCCGGATCGACGCCAGCCGAAAGAATCGGATCCTGGTTGCAGAAATTGAGAAAAAGCTGGTGGGACTGATTGTCGACGCGGCTTCGGAAGTAATCCGTCTGCCGCACAGTGAAATCGACGCTCCCCCAGAGGTCTTTGCAGAAAACGAAGTCAAGTACGTGACTGGAGTAGGCAAGCTGAATGGGCGTCTCGTGATCTTGATCGACCTCACGAAGATTCTGCAACAAGGCGAATTGCGGCGGCTGGGAGATCTCGCCGTCGCGGCAACCGCCTGACGCGCATCAGCAGACACCTCTCCTCACGGTTATAGCGGTGAATAGAATTTTAAGAGAGCCAATGGCCACTACTGTTCCTGTTGTCATCAGCGACGCCGAACTCAAGCTCCTGCAGACCTTGGTGTACCAGGAATGCGGAATGCACTTCGACGAGCGCCGCATTCATTTTCTTCAGGATCGCTTACAACGCCGCCTGAGAGCCTGCAGTCTCGACAGCTTCTACAGCTACTACCGGCTGCTTACAAGTCGCGACGGAAAAATGGAACTCGGGTCCCTCCTCGAAAACCTCACGGTCAACGAGACCAGCTTCTTCCGCAACCGTCCGCAACTCGATCTTTTCCAGAAGACCATTTTGGAAGAGATCCTGCATCGCAAGCAATCGCGCCGTGACTGGACGCTTCGCTGTTGGAGCGCCGGGTGCTCGACCGGGCAAGAGCCATACACAATGGCGATGCAGATTTCCGACGCGCTGGCTTACTACTATCTTCGCAATCCTCTGCCATTCGAGATGCCTTCGCCCAAGCCGCTGATTCCGCCGCCGTGGAAGGTTGAGATCCTGGCTTCGGACATCAGCTACTCCGCGCTGCGAACCGCACAGGAAGCTTCGTACTCCGATTTGCAGATGGAGCCCGTCGATTACAGCTATCGCCTGCGCTACTTCGACAAGCTGGGAGATCGTTACACGATCAAGAAGAGCGTGAAGGAACTCGTCCATTTCGATTTTCACAATCTCAAAACTGAATTCCTGCCGCAGCGCAACGACGTAATTTTCTGCCGCAACGTGATGATTTACTTCGACGAAGCCGAGCAGAAGCGCCTTATCGACAAGTTCTATCGCTGTCTAGGTCCCGAAGGCTATCTGTTCGTGGGCCACGCAGAAAGCCTGTTTGGACTGACAGACAAGTTCCGCATGATTCACCAGAACAATGGCACCGCTTACCAACGAATCGAGGCCACAGTTTGAGCTTGTTTCCCGATGAACGGCAATTCGAGCTGAAAGAACTCTTCTTTGAGACCGCGACGGAGCTGTTGCAGGCGCTCAATGAAGAGGGATTGAAGCTCGAGCAGCACACCGGCGACAAGGAACTCGTCCGCGAGGTGCGCCGTACCGTTCACACGCTCAAGGGAGACGCCGCCGCCTGCGGATTCGAGGAACTGAGCAGCCTCGCTCACGTTTTGGAAGATGTACTCACTCCCGAAATTGCGGCCGGCAGCGGCGGCAAGCTTGCGGAAATCGTACTGGCCGCAGCAGATGTCTTCACGTCGATGCTCGCTGCCTATCGCGAAAACTCAACGGTACCCTCTGCTGCCCCAATTCGGGAGCAGATTCGCCAGCTCGTCGCTCGCCCCACACCGAAAAACATTGTTCCGTACAAGCTCAGCGGACGTTTTGCCTGGACGGAATACGAGCAAGTATCCATCCAGCGGGCTGCT
>Ga0307471_100001022_pt1 | contig 14967 bp, 14 predicted proteins | sample atmos_gasesAM3C__2_FD_204566 | JGI IMG/M metagenome (GOLD analysis project Ga0307471, IMG submission 204566) | Hardwood forest soil microbial communities from Morgan-Monroe State Forest, Indiana, United States - atmos_gasesAM3C_515 | ecosystem: Environmental > Terrestrial > Soil > Temperate... | reverse complement strand
GTGATCACTCGGCGAATCCCTCCTGCCCGATCAGGCGGACGAAAGAGCAGCTGTCGAATTCCTCGACGGCCGCCCCTCCCTCCGTGCGGCGGAGGCGCCTCAGCGTCTGCCGGACGGCGCTGCCGACCGGGATCACCATACGGCCGCCGGGGGCGAGCTGCGCCAGGAGCGCCTTGGGCACCGCGGGGGCCGCGGCGCTGACCAGGATGGCGGAGAAGGGCGCCTCGGCGGGCGAGCCGAGCGACCCGTCGCCCGCCCTGAGTCGGATCGGGCCGGCGCCTGCGCGCGCCAGGTTGTCGCGGGCGCGATCTGCGAGCGCCGCCACGCGCTCGATCGTATGCACCGCCGCGCCCAGGCGCCAGAGTATCGCCGCCTGGTACCCGGACCCGGTGCCGACCTCGAGGACGGTCTGTCCCGGGCGCACCTCGAGGAGCGCGAGCATCCGGGCGATCATGTACGGCTGGGAGATGGTCTGCCCGCATCCGATGGGCAGCGAGGTGTCGTTGTAAGCCCTGTCCGACAGCGCCTCGTCCACGAAGAGATGGCGGGGAGCCCACAGAAACGCCTCGAGAAGCCGCGGGTCGTCGATGCCCCGGCCCAGGATCTGCTCCCGCACCATCCGCAAACAGCGTCGCTCGTACGGCGAACGCGCCTCGGCCCCAGGCGCCTGGCCGGCGCGGCTCCGGCCCGCTAGCGCCCGAGGTTCCAGCGGCGCACCTCGTCGATCACCTTGTAGTTCGTCAAGTCCAGATGGAGGGGCGTCACCGAGATGAATCCGGCTGCGAGGGCGGCGAAATCGCTGTCCGGATCGTCCTCCCATTCCGCGGGCGCGCCCCCGATCCAGTAATACTTCCTGCCCTTCGGATCCAGCCTCTCGATCACGCCGCCGGGATAGAGCCTCTTCCCCTGTCGGGTGATCCGAACTCCACGCGGGGGGGTCCTGGGGACATTGACGTTGAGGAGAGTATCGGAAGGGAGACCCCGGCCCAGGATTTCCAGCGTCAGGCTCCTGGCGAATCGGGCGGCCGCCTGGAAGCGCACGCCATCTTCCCCGGTCTCCTGGGAGATGGCAAACGCCGGCACCGAGATCAGCGTCGCCTCGAACGCCGCCGAGACGGTGCCTGAGTAGGTGATGTCCTCGCCCAGGTTGTACCCGCGGTTCACGCCACTGACCACGATCTTCGGGCGCTCATCCAGAATCCGGTGGACCCCCAGGTAGATGCAATCCGTGGGGGTTCCCTGGACGGCGAATTGGCGCGAGCCCCTCCGCTCGTAGCGCAGTGGATGGTTGAGCGTCAGGGCGTGCCCCTGGCCGCTCTGCTCCCTGTCCGGGGCGACGACCCAGACGGTCCCCAGGTCCGCGAGGCTTTCCTCGAGTACCTTAAGACCCTCCGCCCCGAACCCGTCGTCGTTGGTGATCAGGATGGGCACGGCACTCATCGCGCCGCCCCTCCCGGGCCCGCGGGTCTGCCGTCGTCTGCTCTTTGGTCGGGGCGACTGGATTTGAACCAGCGACCACTTGCACCCCAAGCAAGTGCGCTACCAGGCTGCGCTACGCCCCGAAATCTCCGCCAGGACCATCCTTGTAGCATCCCGCAGCGGGTCGGGTCAAGGTTCGGCCCGGGGCCGGGATCGAGTCATGGATTTGACGGCGCAGGCCGCCGGGTTGAAAGCCTCCGGGGGGCCCCTATATTGACGTTGGTGCGCGACTCGCGGGAAGGGTCGTCGTCCGGAGACGATCTCTCCCCGCGGACACCGCCTGCTCCGTGGTGGATCCGATGGAGGTTTCCGACAGCCCGAGTTCCTCCCGGAGCGCCGTCCGGCGAAGATCCCGGTCTCTCACTGCCAGGCTTGCGCTGGTCGTCTCCCTCGTGACGGCCCACGTCCCGGCGAGAGGGCAGGATACCCCGCCGATCTCCCTCGAGCATCAGGTCAAGATCGCCTTCCTCTACAACTTCGCCCGGTTCGTGGAGTGGCCGAAGGCGACCTTCGCGCGCCCCGACGCGCCCGTCATCCTCGGGATCCTCGGAAGCGACGAGTTCTGCTCCGATATCGAGAAGATGCTCCAGGGCAAGACCGTCGATTCGCGCCCCCTCGTCATCCGGCATGTCCGGAGCGTCGAGCAGGTCCAGCCGAGCCAGATCCTCTTCATCGGCACCTCGGTGCACGGCGATCTGGCGAGGATCCTGGGTCTGCTGAGCGGGGTGCCGATCCTGACCGTCGGAGACACGGATCGGTTCACGAGCCTGGGCGGGATGATCAGCTTCCGCATGGAGGCGAACAAGGTCCGCTTCGAGATCAACATCGACGCCGCGGAGCGCGCCGGGCTGAAGCTCAGCTCCAAGCTCTTGAGCGTATCTCGCGTCGTTCACGACGAGCGCCCAGCGAAGGACTAGGATGACTCCTCTCCGGAACCTTCCCTTCAGGCACAAGCTGACGCTCATATTCACGCTCACGAGCGGCCTCGCCCTCCTCCTTGCCTGTGCCGCCTTCCTGGCCTACGACATCGTGTCGTTCCGCGCGCGGATGGTCGGCGATCTGGAGACCCTCGCGCAGGTCGTCGGCGACAACAGCACCGCGGCGCTCACCTTCAACGATCCCGAGGCGGCCGAGGAGGTCCTCGGGGCCCTCCGGGCGAAGCGGGACATCACCGCCGCCTTCCTCTTCATGCCGGACGGGCGCATCTTCGCGAGCTACCGGCGCCCCGGCACTCCCGGGCCCGCCCCCGTCCGGATGCTCGAGACCGGCGGGTACCGGTTCGAGGGAGAGCACCTCGAGGTGTTCCGCACGATCCGGCTCGGGGACCAGGCGGCGGGCGTGGTCTGCATCCGGTCGGACTTGAGCGAGATGATCGCGCGCCTGGAGCATTACGGCGCCGCCGTCGGGGTCGTGCTGATCGTCTGCGCCCTCGCGGCCCTCGTCATCTCCTCGCGCCTGCAGGGCATCGTGTCGCGGCCGATCGTCGACCTGGCGACGATCGCCAGGGCGGTGTCCGTGCACAGCGACTATTCGGTGCGGGCCGTGGAGAACGGCAACGACGAGGTGGCGGCCCTCACCCAGGCCTTCAACCGGATGCTCTCGCAGATCCAGGTGCGCGACAGCGCCTTGCAGGCCGCGCACGACGAACTCGAGCGCCGGGTGCAGGAGCGCACGGTGGAGCTCGTACGGGAGATCGCCGAGCGCCAGCAGGCGGAGGAGGCGCTGCGCCAGAGCGAAGAGCAGCTGCGTCACTCGCAGAAGATGGAGGCGGTCGGCCGCCTCGCGGGAGGGATCGCGCACGACTTCAACAACCTCCTGACCGCCGTCACGGGCTACAGCCAGCTCCTGCTGATGCGGCTTCCGGTGGATGACTCGCTCCGTTCGTGCGCCCAGCAGATCCGCAAGGCGAGCGATCGGGCCACCGCGCTGACCCGGCAGCTGCTCGCCTTCAGCCGCAAGCAACTCCTCGAGCCCAAGGTCGTAGACCTCGGCGTGCTCGTGGCGAACATGGATGCGATGCTGCGCCGGGTCATCGGCGAGGACATCCACCTCGTGAGCGCCTCGGAGCCGGGGCTTGGGCACGTCAAGGCCGATCCTGGACAGATCGAGCAGGTGCTCCTCAATCTGGTCGTCAATGCGCGCGATGCCATGCCGAAGGGAGGCACGCTGACGCTGAGAAGCGCCAACCTGACCATCCCGAACGAGCGGGCGCTGCCGGAATTCCCGGCCTCGCCGGGCGACTACGTTCTGCTCGAGGTCAGCGACACCGGTTGCGGCATGGCCCCGGACGTGAAGTCGCACATCTTCGAGCCCTTCTTCACGACGAAGGCCAAAGGGAAAGGGACCGGCCTCGGCCTGTCGATGGTGTACGGCATCGTGAAGCAGAGCGGCGGGCACATCTGGGTGCGGAGCGAGCCGGGCCGGGGCGCGACTTTCACGATCCTGCTCCCGCGGGTGGAAGGAGCGGCGGAGGAGATCCCGCAGCAGCAAGCGGCGGCGGTGCCGGCGCGCGGTAGCGAGACGATCCTTCTGGTCGAGGACGAGGAAGTGGTCCGCGGCCTGGCGCGCGACATCCTCGAGATGAACGGATACACGGTCCTCGAGGCCGCCCACGGACACGACGCGATCGCAGTCTCCAAGCGCCACCGCGGGCCGATCCACCTGATGCTGACCGACGTCGTCATGCCCCATATGAACGGGCGGGAGGTCTTCGAGCGGCTCGTCCCCTTCCGCCCGGACCTCAAGGTGCTCTACATGTCCGGCTATGCCGAGAGTGGGATCGTCCACGACGGGGCGATCGATCCGGGGACTGCGTTCATCCCGAAGCCGTTCACCCCGGAAGCGCTCAGCGCGAAAGTGCGCGAGGTGCTCGAGATGAAGGAGGTGGGACGATGAGTCACATGCAGTGGCGCTGCGGATCGGGGGCGAGGAAGGTGTGCGGCGCCCTCGTCGTGCTGGTCGCAACCGCCGGGATCGCGGCTGCCGCGCCGGCGGAGGAGGCGGCGGGCCCGCCGGCCGCGCCCGATTTGACCGGCCTGACGATCGACCAGCTGCTGGCGATCGACGTCGTGTACGGCGCCTCCAAGCACGAGCAGAAGATCAACGAAGCGCCCGCCTCGGTCACGATTGTCACGGCCGACGACATTCGCAGGTACGGATATTCGACGCTCTCGGAGATCCTGTCGAGCGTGGGTGGATTCTACACCACGTACGACAGGGACTACTCGTTCATCGGGGTGCGCGGCTTCCAGCGCCCGGGGGACTTCAACAGCCGCATCCTGATCCTGGTCGATGGTCATCGGATGAATGACAGCGTCTACGAGAGCGTGCTCATCGGCACGGATGCCATCGTCGGGGTCGGCGATATCGAGCGCGTCGAGGTCATTCGCGGCCCGAGCTCGTCGATTTACGGCGCCGGCGCCTTCTTCGGCGTCATCAACATCGTGACGCGGCGCGGCCAGAGCCTGGGCGGCTTCGAGGTCGAGGGCGGGGCCGCCAGCTACAAGACCGAGGCGGGGCGCCTGGCTTACGGCCGGCAGTTCGCCAGCGGACCCGAGGCCTTCGTCTCCGGCTCCGCCTACGACAGCGGCGGCCAGAATCTCTTCTTCAATCAATTCAACAGCCCGGCGACGAACAACGGCGTCGCAGTCGACGACGACAAGGATCGCTTCTCGAAGGCGTTCGGCAAATTCTCCTTCGGAGGCTTGACCCTCGAGGCCGCCTACTCGTCGCGTCAGAAGGGGATTCCGACAGGCGCATCCGGAACGGTCTTCGACGACGCGCGCTCCAAGACCCTCGATAACCGGGGCTTCGTCGATCTCAAGTACGACCGGCGCTTCGGAGATCGGGTCAGCGTCGTGAGCCGTGCCTACTACGACGGCTACTACTACCGCGGCGATTACTTCTATCTCCCGCCATTCAACCAGTACGTGGAGCACGGCTGGGCGTATACGCAGGGGGAGGAGGCCCAGCTCGAGGTCCGCATCGGCGAGAGGCACACCCTGGTGACCGGCGGCGAGTACCGGAACCACTACCGCCAGGACTTCGCCTCACAGGACAGCACCGGCAGTCTCTCACTGCATCACGATTCCGAGGATTGGGGTCTCTTCATCCAGGATGAATTCCTGGCTTCGAAGCATGTCTCGCTGAGCGCCGGGGTGCGTCACGATCAGTACCCGACTTTCGGCGGCAGCACCAACCCCCGCGTCGCCCTGATCCTGAGCCCGGCCGAGAAGACGACGATCAAGGTCCTCTACGGCCAGGCGTTCCGCGCGCCGAGCGTGTACGAGCTCTTCTACAGTGTGGCGGAGAATCCGTCGCTCGCGCCCGAGACGATCCGCAGCGCGGAGATCGTCCTGGAACAGTATTTCGCGAAAACCTACCGGATCTCAGCATCCCTCTTCCGGAACAGCATCAACAATCTGATCAGCGTCGATCCCGTGAGCGGTATCTTCTCGAACCTGGAGGCCGTCGATTCCGACGGCGTCGAGTTGGGGCTCGAGCGACACTGGGACGGAGCGCGTTCCCTGAGGTTCGACTACACCTATCAGAGCACGCGGGATCGGAGCGGCGGGATGCTCAGCGACTCGCCGCAGAACCTGGCGAAGCTGCACCTGAGCCTGCCCCTGGCACGTGAGAGGCTCAACGGGGGACTGGAGCTCCTGTACACCGGCCGGCGCCTGACCCTCCAGGGAAACGCGCTGGGAGGGTTCACGGTGGCGAACGTCAATTTCGTCGCCGCGAGCCTCACCAGAGGCCTCGATCTTTCGGCCGGCGTCTTCAACCTCCTTGACAAGTCCTACGCGGATCCCGGATCCATAGGGAACGCGCCCCAGGACGCGATCCCGCAGGATGGCCGCCACTTCCGCGTCAAGCTGACCTGGAGGTTCTGAGCGGACCCGGGGAAGGCCCCGGCGGGAAGCCTCCTCAGGAGGGGCCGACGGCCGGCTGGATGGCGAAGGCGAGCCTTTCCTCCGCTAGGCCAATCCCCACCGAGCCGCCGTGCTCGAGGCGCCCGAATAGGATTTCGTCGGTCAGGGGGTCGCGCACCTCGGCCTGGATCACCCGGGCGAGCGGTCGAGCGCCGTAGAGCGGATCGTATCCCTTCCTGGCGAGCCACGCCCTGGCCTCCGGCTCGAGCGTGATGGCGACCCGGCGCTCGGTGAGCTGCGACTCGAGGGCCAGGATGAGCTTCTCGACGATCGATTCCATCACCGCGTGGGACAGCGGACGGAAGGTGACGACCGCGTCCAGGCGGTTGCGGAACTCCGGGTTGAACAGTCTCTCGATCGCCTTCTTGCCGCGGCTCCGCGCCGTCTTCTCGCGTGCGTCCTCCCCCGCCCCGCCGGACTCCGGCGAGAAGCCGATCGCGCCCTCGCTCATCTCACGAGAACCGGCGTTCGACGTGAGGATGAGCACGCTCTGACGGAAGTCGGCTGGCCGGCCGCTGTTGTCGGTCAGGGTCGCGTGGTCCATCACCTGCAGCAGGATGTTGAAGATGTCGGGGTGCGCCTTCTCGATCTCGTCCAGCAGCACCACGCTGTACGGGTGCTTGCGCACCGCGTCGACCAGGAGGCCCCCCTGATCGAATCCGACGTACCCGGGCGGCGCGCCGATGAGCCGGGCGACGGCGTGTTTCTCCATGTACTCGCTCATGTCGTAGCGGAGGAACTCGTTTCCCAGGTGGAGGGCGAGCTGCCGCGCCAGCTCGGTCTTGCCCACCCCCGTCGGCCCGGTGAAGAGGAAACAGCCGACCGGCCGCTCGGGCTGCCCGAGGCCGGCGCGCGCGCGCCTGATCGCACGGGCGACCAGGCACACGGCGTCGTCCTGGCCGAAGACGACCCGCCGCAGAGACTCCTCGAGCGTGCGAAGCCTCTCCCTCTCGGAAGCCGAGGACTGGCTTTCCGGGATGCGCGCCATCCGGGACACGACCCTCTCGATGTCGGAGACATCGACGGCCGGCGACGGCGGCGCCTCGCCCCCCGTCGGAGCGCGGCCCTCCCCCGCCGGAGGCGTCCGGCCGTCGGTCGCACGCGCTAGGCGCAGGGAGGCACCGGCCTCGTCGAGCAGGTCGATGGCGCTGTCCGGCAGCCGCTGCTCGCGCAGGTGGCGCTTGGCCAGGCGAGCGGCCGCCTCGAGCGCCGCCTCGGTGTACCTGATCTGGTGGTGCTCCTCATAGCGCGCCCGCAGGCCTCTCAGGATGCGGACCGTGTCCTCGATCGAGGGCTCCTCGACGACGACCTTCTGGAGGCGCCTGGACAGCGCCCGATCCCGCTCGATCTGCTTGAAGTCTTCGAAGGTCGTCGACCCGACGACGCGCAGCGCCCCCGACGTGAGCACCGGCTTGATGAGCGTCGCGAGATCCAGGGTCCCTCCGGTCGTGGCCCCGGCTCCCACGGTGGCGTGAATCTCGTCGATGAACAGGATCGGCTTCGTGCGCCGCATGAGGGCGGCCAGGACGGACTTCAGGCGGTCCTCGAAGTCGCCGCGGTAGCGGGTCCCGGCGAGAAGCGCCGCCGTGTCCAGCGAGAAGACTTCGGCGCCTTCGAGCGGCCCGGGGACGGGCTCCTGGCGGCCCAGGAGACGCAGAGCCAGGCCCTCGGCGAGGGCGGTCTTGCCGACCCCCGCCTCCCCGACGAAGACCGGATTGTTCTTCCGTCGCCTGCAGAGGATCTCGAGCGTGCGCTGCAGCTCCGCGAACCGGCCGATGAGCGGGTCCAGCAGTCCGGCGCGCGCCTGTTCGGTCATGCTCAGCGTGTAGGCTCCGAGAGGATCGCGGCCCCTGGCCGGCCCTTCCTCGCCCTCGCCGGCCGGAGCGGCCGGGGCCGGCTCGACCTGGCCCGGGGAGGCTCCCGCTGGCACCTTCGCGATCCCGTGGGAGATGTAGTTGAGGACGTCGAGTCGCGTGATGCCCTGGGCGGCGAGGAGCTGCGCCCCGCGCGTCTTCGGCTGCTGCAGGATGGCGGCGAGGAGGTCGCCCGCCCGCACCTCGTTGCGAGCGGCGCTCTGCACGTGGAGAACGGCCGTCTGGAGCGCCCGCCGGAACGCCAGGGTCTGCTCGGGCTCACCCTCCACGGAATCACGGAAGCCTTCGACGGACTTCTCGAGAAACTCCTCGAGCGCCCGGCGAAGCGCCGGGACATCCGCTCCGCACGCCGTGAGGATTTTCTCCCCCTCCGGGTCGTGGGCGAGCGCGAACAGAAGGTGCTCCACCGTGAGGTGGGCGTGCCGGCGCGAGGCCGCCTCCCTGTAAGTGATCGCCAGGACCCGCTCGACGGAAGCGCTGAAGATCACGCGCGTTTTGCTCCTTTCGACGGCGCGAAGGTCCCCTATTCCGGCTCGAGGCTCGCCCGGAGGGGAAACCCCTGGGACCTGGCCGTCTCGTGGACGCTCTCCACCTTCGTCTCCGCGATCTCGTGGGAGTAGATCCCGGCCACTCCTCGACCCTCGAGGTGGATCGCCAGCATGATACCGTACGCCTCGGCAGGTCCCTTCTGGAAGATCGTCTCGAGGATGTCCACGACGAAGTCCATCGTCGTGTAGTCATCATTGTGGAGGACGACCCGGTACAGGTCCGGCTCCTTGACGCGCTCGGCCGGACGATCGAGAACCCCGAGGTCTTCCCGCGTCCTCTCGCCGCTCACGCGCTCTCGAGCTCCCAGCGGCCCCGCCGCGTCGGCGCCCTCAGGGCTTCCCGGAGGGCCGTCAGGAATGCGGCCCGCGGCCACTCACGCGCGCCGAAGCGCGACATGTGACGCGTGTACACCTGGCAGTCGACCATCCGGAAGCCCCACCCGTGAATCTGCTGCACGAGCCGGACGAATGCAAATTTGGAGGCGTCGTCCTCCCGGGTGAACATCGACTCCCCGAAGAAGACCGCGCCGAGGGCGACGCCGTACAGGGCGCCGGCGAGCGTCGCCCCCCGGTAAGACTCGGCCGAGTGGGCGTATCCCAGTTCGTGCAGGCGGAGGTAGGCACGGATCATGTCGTCGTTGAGCCAGGTCCCGCGCTGGCCGGGTCGCCGCGCGCGGGCGCACGCCCGAATGACCCGCTCGAAGGCGGTGTCCAGCCGCACCTCGAACCGCCGCTTGCGGAGCACCCTCCTCAGGCTCCGGCCCACCCGCAGCTCCTCCGGGCGGAGGATCATCCGCGGGTCGGGCGAGAACCAGAGGATCGGGCCGCTCTCGTACCACGGAAATATTCCCTTGGCGTACGCGTCGAGGAGCGTCTCCGGGCGGAGGTCTCCCCCGACCGCGACGAGCCCTCCGGGGCCCGCCTGCCGCGCCTCGGGCAGCGGCATGCCGGGCTCAAGGAACGGGACCGCCTTGTGCACCGTTCCATGATACGCGATGCCGGCGGTCCGGAGGGCTCTTCAAGCCGCGCGCCGTTGCCGGAGCCGCGCGCCTGACGCTATAATCCGCGAGCATTCAGAGCGCTCCATCTTGTTTCATCCCACGGACGAAGGAACCCGTCCGGCCGAGGGCGTCGGATGAAGGCGATTCGCAAAACGGCGCCCGCGCCGGGCGCGCTGGACTGGGCCGACGTGCCGATCCCCCGGTGCGGCCCGGGCGACGTGCTCGTCCGCGTGCGGGCCGCCTCGCTGTGCGGGACCGATGCCCACATCTACAACTGGGATGCCTCGATTGGCGCCAAGGTCCTCGCTGCCACCGAGGGGCTGCGCAGGCCGCTGGTGATCGGCCACGAATTCTGCGGCGACGTCGTCGAGGTCGGCCGCGACGTCAAGGGTGTCGGCGAGAACCGGGGCGAGCCAATCCGCGTCGGCGATTTCATTTCCGCCGAGTCCCACATCGCGTGCGGCGTCTGCTACCAATGCCGCCATGGCCAGTTCCACGTCTGCACGCGCGAGACAATCATCGGCGTGCAGCGGGACGGCGCCTTCGCGGAGTACGTCGCCATCCCCGCGGCCTGCGCCTGGAAGAACGATCCGGAAACGGTGCCGGTGGAGGTCGCCTGCATCGAGGAGCCGTTCGGCAACGCCGTGCATGCCGCCACGGAGTACGACGTGCGCGGGCGTTGCGTGGTGATCTTCGGCGCGGGGCCGATCGGCCTCTTCTCGGCCATCGTGGCCCAGGCCGAGGGGGCGGCGCGGATCATCGCGATCGATACCTCTTCGTTCCGGCTCGGTCTGGCGGAGCGCGTGGGAGCCCATGTGACCTTGCAAGCCGAGGTCGCCCCGCCGGGCGACGCGGAACGCCGCGCCCTGGCGCGCGAGCGCCTCGTGGAGCGCATCCGGGACGCCGCCCTGCCTCTCGAACCGGATCTCGTCATGGAGATGAGCGGCCACCTCGACGCGATCGACGCGGCGCTCCGCGCCGTGCGTCGGGGCGGCAAGGTCATCCTCTTCGGACTGCCGAAAGAGGGATCCGTCACCATCGAGCGGTACTCCGAGGATGTCATCTTCGGCGGGGTGGCTCTGAGGGGGATCATCGGCCGCAAGATCTACGCCACGTGGAGCAAGGTTCGCGCGCTCGTGGCGCTGGCGGACGTGCGGTCCAGAATCCGGACGGTGATCACTCACACCTATCCCTTCGCCCGTTACGAGGAGGCGTTCCACAAGATGATCGGGCGGGAGAGCGGCAAGGTGATCCTGCGCATCACGCCGGAGTGAGGGGAATGAACACGCGTCTGCAGGCTTATCTGCGCTCCGAGATCGAGTCGCTCAAGGCCAGGGGGATCTTCGGTATGCCGCGGGTCCTCGAAGGGCCGGCCGGTCCCCGGGTGCGCATCGGCGGGCGGGAGATCATCCAGCTCTCCTCCAACAACTATCTCGGCCTTACGACGCACCCGAAGGTGGTCGCCGCGGCGCGCCGCGCGCTCGAGGAGTTCGGCGCCGGACCGGGCGCGGTCCGCAGCATCGCCGGAACGATGACCCTCCACCTCGACCTCGAGCGGCGGTTGGCGGGCTTCAAGGGGACGGAGTCGGCGCTCGTCTTCCAGTCCGGTTACACCGCCAACGTGGGCGTCGTCTCGACGCTGATGCAGGAGGGAGACCTGATCGTGTCCGACGAGCTCAACCACGCCAGCATCATCGACGGCTGCAGGCTATGCAAGGCGGACCGCGCGATTTACCGGCACCTGGATTACGACCACCTGAGGGAGATCCTCAAGGCAGCCCGGGAGCGCAAGGTCGGAAAGATCCTCATCGTGGCCGATGGGGTCTTCTCGATGGACGGCGATGTGTCGGATCTGAGGGCGATCGCCTCCCTGGGCGAGGAGTTCGACGCCATTCCCATGGTGGACGACGCCCATGCGACCGGTGTCCTGGGGCGGAACGGACGCGGCACCGTGGATCACTTTGGCGTGCAGGGGCGCTGGGACATCCAGATCGGCACGATGTCGAAGGCGTTCGGCGCCATGGGCGGGTACGTCTGCTGCGCGACGCCCCTCATGGAATTCTACGTCCACCGGGCGCGACCTTTCCTGTTCTCCTCGGCCCCCCCCCCGGCCATCGTCGCGGCCTGCGCGGCGGCCGTCGGGGTGATGGAGACCGAGCCCGAGCTCGTGGCGCGCCTCTGGGAGAACACCCGCTTCTTCAAGGAGGGTCTGCAGCGTCTCGGACTGAACACCGGATCCTCGGTCACCCCCATCACGCCGGTCATCATCGGCTCGGGCGCCAGGGCGGCCCGTTTCTCGGAAGAGCTCTTCGCGCGGGGCGTCTTCGCGCAGGGGATCTACTTCCCGATGGTGGCGGAGGAGAAGTCGCGGGTCCGGACGATCGTGATGGCGACCCACACGCGCGGGGATCTGGAGGAGGCTCTCGGTGCCTTCCAGGAAGTCGGCCGCCTCCTGAACGTGATCTAGCCAGCGCGGGCTCCCGTCCGGGGCTGATCCTAGGAGCCGATGCGCTCCGGGACCGGTGCGGGATCCGTCAGGTACGCGTCCGGCAGGGTGTCGAGAACCTCGAGAATCGGGTGCAGGATCCGAATGCTCCCTTCTTTGCGGGCCGATGCCTTCTCCGGCGAGAGCAGGATGCCGCCGTAGCGCGACCAGTTCCTCCAGTCCCAGACCGTCGGCGCGCTCCCGGGCGGATCGTCCTGCAGGATGTAGGACCAGCGATCCATGAGGTGGGTCTTCCGGTTCAGATGTGCCCAGTAGCGGTCCCCGGGAGTGAGCCCCACGTGATCGAACGTCAGGAGCACCCGGTCGTAGACCTGCCCGGCCTCGCTCACCTCCCCGGCATATTGAAGGCGAACGCCCGGATCCTTCATCTTGTAGGGCATGAGCAGCCAGTATGTATCGTTGATCCACGCCTCGTAGGCCTGGTCGAGGAGCGGCTTCGCCTCTCCCTGGTCCAGGCGCGCTCCTCCGCGATACGCCTCGCCCTGGCGATCGTTCAGGTCGAAGAGCACCACGAAAGGGGCTCCCCCCTTGTCCTTGTCCTCATACCGCAGTCGGCCGCGCCAGCGATCCCACAGGTGGACCCGTCGCGCCACGGTCGCCCCGCCCTTCTCGACCGCAAAGGCGAAGTGGACGAACCGGGTCTTCTCCCACGCCTCCAACCCTCCCATGGCCTGCATGGTGAGATCGGCGAGGGCGATGGCGCGCGGGTCGGAGCGCGAAGGATCGAAGCTCGGAGCCGAAGCGCCGGATGCGGCGAGCAGGGCGCCCGCGATGGCAAGGGTGTGGAGTCCCGTCGGGGACTTGCGGCCGGACACGCGCAGGGGCCGGAGTCGCCGGGGCGGGTCAGTCACCGGTCGCGCGTCCCCGGCGCGCCAGCCGGTCGTCCGTCGCGTTCATGATGCGCAGGACGTCCTTGAGCTCCGCCGCCACCGACCGGAGGGCGCTGTTCTCGGCGGAGGGCGCCGACCGCGCCGGCCGATCGAAGAGTTCCTCCAGAACGGGCTGCCCCTCGGGCATCCCGAGCTTCTTGCGGGCCCCCGCGATGGTGAACCCTTCCTCGTAGAGGAGCTTCTTGATCTCGAGGACGAGATCGATGTCCTTCCGGCGGTAGAGCCTCTGGCCCGAACGGCTCTTCGTGGGAGCCAGCTGCGGGAACTCGGACTCCCAGAAGCGCAGCACGTACGGCTGCGTGTCGGTGAGCTGGCAGACCTCGCCAATCTTGAAGAAGAGCTTGCGGGGGATCTCCTCAGGCATCGCCGGACATCTCCTGCGAGCCCAATCGCATGCCTCGAGCGAGGCGCCTCGCGTTGAGCCCCCTGACGACGAGGCGGGAGGGGCGGAAGACGAGCCGCCGGGCCGCGGCGATCGGCACGGCCTGCCCGGTCCGCGGGTTCCGTCCGAGGCGGGGGCGGCGGGCGAGCACCTTGAACGTCCCGAACCCGCTGATCAGGACCGGCCGGCCGCCCGCAAGCGTGCCGCGGATCGTCTGGAAGATCAGCCCGACGACGATCCGCGCCTCCCGACGCGACAGCCCGCCGTGGATCCTGTACACCGCGTCCGCCAGGTCCGCCTTGGCTTTGCTCATCGGCCCCTCGACGCGAGCGCCGCTCGAAGCTCAGGTATCGTATGAGACGTCGTGGGGCATGTCAAGGTGAGCCCTTGAGAAAACGCGCCGCCAGGCCGGTCACGCGCGGCCGTACCGATCCTTGAGCCTGATGACGTCCTCGAGCTCCGGCGTGCTCGCCTCGAAGATCGTGCAGTCCTCGAGAGCGATCATCTGATGACGCGTGCCAGGCGGCAGATGACGTGCCTCGCCGGGCTTCAGGATCACCTCTTCCGCGACCCCCGCGACTTCGAGTAAGAGTTTCAGGGAGCCTTCGTAAAGGTAGATGCTCTCGTCCTTCTTGACGTGATACTGCAGGCTCAGCGACTCCCCTTTGCGCACCTTCAGGATCTTCCCCGCGTAGCGATCGGTGTGCGCGAAGATGATCTCCTCTCCCCACGGTTTCGGCACCGTCCTGACCATTCAGGCTCCTCCTCCCGTCCGCCCGGGCCCCTCAGATCGGGCAGGCGTACTCGGCCGGCAGGAGCGAGAGGAGCCGCCGCCGGATCAGATCCTCGATTGCCGCACCGCTGTCGAGGCGGAACGCCTCGTCGATCATGGACCGAGCCGCGCGCGCCGTCACGCCACGGATGACCTGCTTGATCGCGGGGATGGCGGCCGGGCTCATGCTCAGCTCCGTGATGCCGAGGCCGATCAGGGCGACTGCGGAGACCGGGTCGCCGGCCATCTCGCCGCACACGGAGAGGCGCCGGCCGAGTCGCTGCGCGGCGTCCACGACCCGGCGCAGGAGATCCAGGATGGCTGGATGCAGGGGCTCGTAGAGGTACGAGACGGACTCGGTGCCTCGATCGACCGCGAGGGCATACTGGATCAGGTCGTTGGTCCCGATGGAGAAAAAGTCCACCTCCCGCGCCAGGCGGTCGGCCATGAGCGCCGCAGACGGCACCTCGATCATGACCCCCACAGGCACCTCCTGGGCGCAGGGGACGCCCTCGCGCCTGAGGTCGTCCCGCAGGCCGTCGAGGATCGCGATGGCCTCCCGCACCTCCGAAAGCCCGCTCACC
>Ga0307471_100001021_pt1 | contig 14986 bp, 11 predicted proteins | sample atmos_gasesAM3C__2_FD_204566 | JGI IMG/M metagenome (GOLD analysis project Ga0307471, IMG submission 204566) | Hardwood forest soil microbial communities from Morgan-Monroe State Forest, Indiana, United States - atmos_gasesAM3C_515 | ecosystem: Environmental > Terrestrial > Soil > Temperate... | reverse complement strand
CGCTTTGAAAAAATGCTCGCCTCTTCTGCGCCGAAAAGCGCGCGGTGATCCGCGCTTCGAAAAAATCGTAGCGTCGCTCGCACCGAAATAGTCCGCGGGCTGTCGCCGCTTCCCACGTTAGCCTGGTGCATCGCACTGCGACGCGCAGAGTGTTGTGACTCCCGTCACTTTCTTTGCAACGGGGCGCAAACTTTCGGGAAGAAACGAGAAACGGTCTGCGTGTCCGGGTTTACCCGGAACGAAGACCACAAACCCAAAACAAAGAAAGAAAATTATATTATGAGAAACAGAAAAAATATCCTGACTTACATCGCCGGTGCAGTCGCCACCCTCGTGATCTCGGCTAGTTCATCGCTGGGCGCGCAGCCGCAAGTCTACCTCGGAAAGCTGACGCACGGAGAGTTCGTCTCCTGTGAGGGCCAAATACTGGATCCGCCGGCGTACGCGGTTGGTGGCACATGGGTCCTGAGCATCGATGCGATGACACAACCCCTGGTCCCGCCGCCGGCTCACCTCACAATGGTCGTCTTGCGCGACGGCAGCAAATACCTGGCGTTCCCGCACATCGAATTGACGCCTGTCTCGCTCCAAGACGGCATCTACACTTACACGTGGGGAACTCAGGTGATGGCAACGCTCGATACGAATACGACTCCCGCGACTTTCGCGTGGCACGTCGTATTCGACGACAACTGCACCTTGCGCAGCTACGGGTCGCTGACTTACTTCGGAGTAGCCAACAATTAGGACATCAAACGGGATGGTATCCGCATCGCACCTGGCGTCGTTCAGGTGCGATGCGTGATGCCGCAGAGACCTACCATTTCCCGATTCGACAAGCGGCATCGCATCGCCGGAGCAGAACCGAAGACAGTGCCAGTAGTAGGGATTCGTTCGCGACTGATTAAGCGGAAAACATCGCAGCGGCCGGCGCGATATTCAGCATCGGTTCCAAATTTCTTTGCAACGCGGTGCAAAGTTTCGGGAAGGAAATGGGAAACGGTCTGCGTCAGAATGAAGACCAAAACCAACCAATGCAAAAACCAAAAATACAAAGGACAACACGTATGAAACAAATATTCCTATATACATCGCTTGCTGCAATGGCACTCGCTGTGACGACGACTGGCGCGGCGCCCGAGCGCTGCGACGGGACGGTCCAGCTCACCAGCCAATCGAACTTTCAAGTGCGGCAAGCCGGCTCGCAAACGTTCGTCCAGTTCGACTTCACCGGCCTGCACGACATCTGCCTGGCAGACCGCTCGGTCGTGACCGGCATCGTCGAAGGCCACCTGGTCCAGCGCATTTCGGCCAACGGTGACTTTAGCCTTACCTTCGACGAGGTCCTGAGCTATAACGGCGGCACACTCGGGTATCGTGGCCAGGGCATCCTCACCGGGGGCAATTGGCAGAGCAACGTGATGACGGTGGGCCTCGGCACCGGCCCGCTGGCGGGAATCCACGGGCAGGGGACGTTTGTGTTCACCGGCCCCGCATCGCTGACAGACGTCATCTATTATGTGTACACGCCCTGACGCGGCGGGTAGCGACCAGAAATCTGTGTCTATCTGTGGCTGTAGGAAAGAATTCTGGCCACGGATAGACACCGATGAAACCAGATTCAGAAAACCAAATCAAGGGATCCGTAGCACGGCTGACCGCGTTTCTGGAACTGGAATCAGCGATTCGCGATTGCAGCATCGGCTCCAAACTTTCTTTGCAACGCGGCGCAAACTTTCGGGAAGAAATGGGGAAACGGTCTCCGTCTCTGGGTTACCCAGAACGAAGACCACAAACCCAAAACAAGAAAAGGAAATCACATTATGAAAAATCGAAACATTCAATTCAAACCAAGGGCAGGACTTCTGATCCCGCTGCTCCTCGTCTGCCTTGCGGCAGTGTTTTTCTCGGCACCCAATACCGCGTCAGCCCGCGACCAGGTGCCGTTTAATGGCGTTGTCTCGGGGTACGTTGAGTCTCAGTCCGGCACAGAGTGCGAGCCTTCAACACACGTGGTCAACTTCGGACACGCGAACCAATTGGGAGCCTTCACTGGAACCGCGGAATTCTTCCCGCGTCCTTGCACACCTGACCCAGATCTTTGTGAAAATAATATTCCCTACACTGGCACCTTTGACTGGTTCGCGGCCAACGGCGACGAAATCTCCGGTACTTTCGAGGGGTACCTGTGCCCGACAGAAACGCCGGGAGTGTACGACAACCATGAGACCGCGGAGGTGACAGGTGGCACAGGTCGCTTCGCCAGCGCCACCGGCCATTTTGAGTTGACCGGGCAACTGGATTTCACCACGAACCCGCCGTCCTTTGTTCTCCCATGGCAAGGGGTGATCTCAAGTGTCGGCTCGACGAGGCGGCACTAGACATTGTGCGCCTGATCTGCGCATCGCAGCTAACGTTCGTCTGGTTGCGATGCGCTGGATCGTCGTCCGAGATCCACCGTGGAATCAAAACATGATCAGCGAAGCCGGGCGGATGAAGCTCGGGACGATCTGAGCAGAGCGACCCCGCTCGTTTCTCCTTTGCATATCGTCACGGGCCGAGCACACGGTCGATTGCATATTTTCTTTACGTCGTTAACAATTTTTTTGTGATATTTTTGTATTCTCGCATTGACAACACCCGCTTGAATTTTACAATCGACACCCCCGGAAGCGCTTCAGAGTTGAAAAATTCTTAGCCCGTTTTAGAAAAAATCGATATGCCTTTGACTGAACTTATCTTAACCGAAAACGTTCCCGGTCTAGGTGCCGAGGCAGATGTAGTCAAAGTTCGGCGGGGTTATGCCCGCAATTATCTCTTGCCGGGCGGAAAAGCGCATGAAGTCACTCCGGGCGCATTGCGTCAGATCGATGCGCTCAAGCAGAAGCGCGCGGAGCGTGAAGCGCGTGAGCTGAATGAGGCAGAAGAATTGGCGCGGCGAATCGGTAAGGCGCGGTTCGTCTTCACGCTGGAGACCGGCGAGACCGGGAAAGCATTTGGATCAGTCACAGCGCAGGACATCGTGAACCGCCTCAAGAACGAAATCGGCGCGGAGATCGATCGGCACAAAATTGTTCTCGAGCGTCCGATCAAAGATACCGGCGAACATGAGGTCGCGATCAAGCTGCACCACGACGTGACTGCGCAGCTTGTTTTTCAGGTGAAATCCGCAGAAGAGCCTAAAGCCGAGGCGGTGAGCGCTGCGACAGAAGAACCTGAAAAGAAAAAGAAACATCGATTTTTCCACAGGAAAAAAGAAGAGAAAAAAGAAACCGAATAAATGGCGCCTCAATCGTCCGCATGGACAGGAGAGAAGCCTCGTAAAGCGGGAAATGGCGCTGGCCGAGGTTCGGCGGCACGAAGCGGCGAAAAAGTTGTCCCCATTTCGCCCACAGGTGCTGCGCAGGATATTCACCGTACCTCGCCGCATAGCGTCGAGGCGGAACAGGGCGTCCTCGGGTCGATGCTGCTCTCGCCGCGGCAAGCCATTGCCGAATGTGTCGAGAAAATTAATGAGCAATACTTCTATGTCCCCGCTCATCAGACGATCTATACTGTCCTGGTCGATCTTTGGAATGCCGGGCAGGCGATCGACCTGATCACGTTCACGCAAGTCTTGCGCGATCGGAACCTCCTCGAAAGCGTCGGTGGCGCCGCGTTCGTCACCGGCTTGTTCACGTTCGTTCCGACGGCGGCGAATCTTGAGTACTACCTGGAGATCGTTCGCGACAAATACATCCTGCGCGAAATCATTTCCGCTGCGACCGAAAGTGTCCGGCGCGCCTACGAGGAGCAGGACGAAGTGAACAATCTCCTCGACGAAGTAGAACAGCGCATTTTCGCCGTGGGCGACGACCGCTTCAAAGGCCAGCTGCTCTCGATGAAAGACCAGGTGATGGAAGCAATCGAGGCGATCGAGAAGCTCTACGAACGCAAAGGTGGAATTACCGGCATCTCCAGCGGCTTCATCGAATTCGATCGGATGACCAGCGGCTTGCATCCTTCGGAAATGATCGTGATTGCGGCGCGCCCGAGCATGGGCAAGACAGCGCTCGCCATGAATATCGCCGAGCACGTCGCGATCAATGAGAAACTGCCAGTCGGCGTCTTTAGCTTGGAAATGAGCAGTCAACAGCTTGTTCAACGGCTGCTTTGTTCGCGAGCGCGTGTGAATCTGCAGAAAGTCCGCGACGGCTTTCTCGGCGAGCGCGATTTCCCCAGCTTGACCGCTGCAGCTTCAAAACTGGCGGAAGCAAAAATTTTCATCGACGACAGTGCAAGCCTAACAATCCTCGAGTTGCGAGCGAAGGCGCGCCGGCTCAAGGCGCAACAGGATGTGCGACTCATCATTGTCGATTATTTGCAATTGTTGCGCTCGACCTCGCGCCGTGCTCAGGACAATCGCCAGTTGGAAATCTCCGAAATTTCCGCGGGACTCAAAGGTTTGGCCAAGGAATTGAAAATTCCGGTCATCGTAGTGGCGCAGTTGAATCGACAGCCGGAACAACGCACTGGCGGCAAGCCGCGCTTGAGCGACCTGCGCGAATCAGGCTCCATCGAACAGGACGCGGACTTGGTCGGATTACTAGTCAGGCCGGAGATTTACGAGGAGGATGACGAAGCCCGCGCGGAAAAAGCGGGTGAAGCCGAGCTGATCATCGCCAAACAGCGTAACGGTCCGGTGGGCGAAATTCCCCTGACGTTCCGGAAGGAATTTACGCGCTTTGAAAATAGCGAGCGGAAGCTCAGTGAAACCGACCAAGCGTTTTAAGAATCGCTGCCGGCTGAATCAACGCTGCGACAGCGCCTTTGCCGCATCAATCACGTGTTGTGCGTCGATGCCGAGCTCTTTCATCACTTCGGGACCAGGCGCGCTCAGGCCGAATCGATGAAGCCCGACCACCTTGCCATCGAGGCCGACATATTGATACCAAATCTCGGTCACGCCAGCTTCGATGGCGACGCGTCTACGGCATTCGTTAGGCAGAACTTCTTCACGGTATTCTTGCGGCTGGCGATTAAAACGTTCAAAGCAAGGCATGGAGACAACGCGCGCGCCGTCTCCGAGCTGTCCCGCTGCCGCCAGCGCGTGCTGCAATTCGCTTCCGCACGACATGATAATCAGATCGAGTTTCGCTTTCTCTTTCCTGGCAACGTAACCGCCACGAAGCACTCCTTCGCGGCGTAATTTTACGTCGATATCGTTCAACATCGGCACTGTCTGCCGTGTAAGCGCTAGAAAGGTTGGTCCATCGATTCGTTGCATCGCCGCCACAAACGCGCCTGCAGTTTCTTCAGGATCGGCCGGGCGAATTACGTCAATGTTCGGTATTAAGCGGACTGAGCTCACCGTCTCCACAGGTTCATGAGTGGGACCGTCTTCACCGACACCGATCGAGTCATGAGTGAAAATGTAAGTATTGGGGAGCTTTGCCAGCGCGGCCAGCCGAATAGCAGGGCGGCAATAATCGGTGAAAACAGCAAAGGTTGCGCCGGATGCGCGGAACAGTCCGTGATACGAGATGCCGTTTAGAATCGCGCACATCCCATGTTCGCGAATGCCGAAGCGGATGTTACGCCCGCCAGGGTCGTCGCGATTGAAATCGCCGCCGCCGTCGATGTAGTTCATTGTCGATCCGTACAGATCGGCACTGCCACTCATGAGCAACGGCATCGCTTGCGCAATGGGCTGCAATACTTCCCCTCCGGCTTTTCGCGTCGCTAGCTTCGCATCCTTGGGAAAGTCAAGAATCTTCGAGGAAAGATCCACCGGAACTCTTCGCTCAACACCGTCATCAAGCATTTTCGCCTTATCAGGATTTTTCGTGCGCCACGCGTTGTAGGTTTCTTCCCACTTCTCGTAATCGGCTAGTAGCTTCTTTTTGTGTTCGGCGAAATAGTCGTACACCTCTTGTGAGACGAAATAATGTTCGTCAGGCAGCCCGAGCGCCTTGCGTGCCGCATCTACATACTTTGCGCCCGCCTCTCCATGCGCTTTATACGTCCCTGCTACTTCCGGGATGCCTTTGCCGATGAGCGTGTGCGCGATGATGAATTGCGGTTTTCCGTTGTCGCGTCTTTTCGCCACGTTTAACGCATCGAGAAACTGTTGCATGTCGTGGCCATCGATTTCCTGGACATCGAAGCCATACGCCTCCATGCGTTTGTGGGTGTCTTCGCTCTGCGTTTCCTTCGCCGCGGCATCCAGCGTGACCGCATTTGAATCGTAGATGTAGATCAAATTATCGAGGCCCCAGTGACCGGCGAGCGCGCACGCCTCGGAAGCGACGCCTTCCTGCATATCGCCGTCGCCGCACAAACAGATCACGTGCTGATCGAAAATCTTGTGCTCATCAGTATTGAAACGCGCAGCAGCCATTTTTGTCGCTACGGAAATGCCTACTGAGTTGCCGACTCCCTGTCCGAGCGGGCCTGTCGTGCATTCGACGCCCGGGGTCTCGCCGAATTCAGGGTGCCCCGGCGTTTTGGAATGCAGTTGCCGGAATCGTTTGATTTCCGACATCGGCAAGTCGTAGCCGCTCATGTGCAGCCATGCGTACAAGAACATGCTGCCGTGCCCGGCCGAGAGGACAAAGATATCGCGATTGATCCAGCGCGGTTCGTCCGGATTATATTTTAACGCGTGCCCCCACAGCACGGCACCCATTTCGGCGCAGCCGAGCGGAAGTCCAAGGTGGCCAGATTTCGAAGCTTCCACAGCGTCCATGCACAAACCACGTGCCTGGTTCGCTGCTTCAGAGAGAATTTTGATATTTAGGCTCATGGAAAAGAAAGGAAAGATTTTTAATTTCGGTTGAAAGATTAAAAGGCGCGAATCTCTATATGGCGGAACATTTGCGTTCGACAATGTATTTTCTACTGCTGAGCTATCGCACGCCGATAAATTCAAAGATTGAAAGACTGCTCCACCCATGAAATCGCCATCACTGCTCCAAATTGTCGAGCGCCTCGAACGTCTCGCAGGCAGGTTGCCTTCGAAGATCCGAAAGGCTGTTCTTAGCGAGCTCACACCATTGAAGCAATTATTTCTCCAGCAACGCCCGCCACGTTTTCTTTTTGCGGGCTCAGCGAAAATACCTTCAAGAGACGTCATCGGCGCACTCTTTGGTTCGCCCGAATTCGTCGCTCCGGCCCCTGCGCCGCTTTGCGGCTGGTTCGACGTCGGCTTTCCTGAGCGGGGAAAGATAGCGGTCATTGATATCAGAGGGGTTGATCATTCCACTGCCGTTCATGTCCGGGACGAACTCAAATATCGCCCTGCCGATATCATTTTCTTTATCCACGATGACCAACTTGCACCTGAGGTGGAACAACGCGGGCTGGCCGACTTAAATAGCTATCTTAGCTGGAACGAGACATTGCAAACGGATCGCAAGGTAATCGAAATCATTGTTCCGGTTTTGGGAAAGGCCGTTGTGCGCGGTCACAACGGCGTCGACGCCACGGGCGGCGAATATGCAGTGGAACCCAGTCTCGCGAGGCGCGGTGTCTTTTTGGAAAGGTTGAGGCTGGTTCCTGTGGATAACGATCAGGGATTTGAACTGCCCTCTGCGGAAGCGCGTCGCCTCATGGCGACCCTTGCGCGCGACTTGCCGAACGAAGCGCGAATGGAGATGATCCGGATATCGCGGGATCGCGAGGCGCAGCGCGAAGTGGCGCAGCTCCTGGTAAAGTCAGCGACTGCCGTCTGTACTGCCATTGGCGCACAACCGATTCCCCTCGCAGATCTGCCGATCCTCACCAGCCTGCAATCGATGATGGTGTCCGGAATCATGTATGTAAGCGGGCGGGAACGCAGCTTGCGTGCCGCCGCAGAATTCGCCGGCGCCCTCGGTGCAAATGTCGGCGCAGCGATGCTCCTGCGTGAAGGTGCCCGCGCGATCCTGAAATTCTTTCCGGGTTGGGGGAACGTCGTCTGCGGGCTTGTGGCAGGGTCAGGAACATACGCGATCGGTCGCGCTGCAATCGCGTTCTTCATTGAAGGCGCGTCTCTGAAGGATGCACGTCGTACCTATTTGGCGAGCCGGAAAAAACGCCGCCGCCGGGAATTGGAAGAAGCTTAATGAACGGACGCGAAGACGTCTCTCGACGCACTGATCATATCAGCGCATACCCGTCGTATATCTCCCGTGAATAACTTGTGAATAAAATCCGTAATTCCTGCATATTTTGTTCACACGATTTTGTGAATAAAGAGACTAATTTCGCCGGGTTTGTCGCGGCCTCGCCGGGGTTGCAATGAAGCTCTCCGACATACGGGTGACGCTTCAACAAATACACGTCTCGCCGGTCAAAACCCTTGGTCAAAATTTTTTGCACGACCAAAATCTTGCCCGATGGATTGTCGATCAAGCGCAGATTACTTCGGAGGATTACGTGCTCGAAATCGGGCCCGGCTTGGGGGCATTAACAAGATTCCTTCTTGAGAAAGGGGCGAGCGTTCTGGCGATCGAGAAAGATACCCGTCTTGCCAATTTTTTACGTGAACGTTTCGCTCATGAGCGACTGGAAATACTAAACATCGACGCACTTAAATTCGATGCGCGCATCTTATTTGCGCATCGACGCGTGAAATTACTTGGCAACCTTCCGTATAACATCTCAAGCCCGCTGCTTTTAAAGTTCCTTGCGCACCCAAGTCCTATCTCACTGTGGTTGTTTGCATTACAAAAAGAAATGGCAGCGCGTCTTTCTGCAACGCCGTGTACGCATGATTATGGTGCTCTGACATTGCGCATCCAGTTGCGCCATCACGTAAAATATCTGCGTACTGTTTCTGCGACTGTTTTCTTGCCGCGACCTGAAGTTGATTCCGCAGTGGTGCGAATCTTGCCGCGAGACCCGCGGGAATTGCCGCCGCACGACGAAGAGTTGCTTCTAGAATTGATTCGCCTCGGTTTTTCTCAGAGAAGAAAGCAACTAAGAAAGTTGCTTCGGGAGCGAGTCGATAACTGGGATAGTATCGCGAGCCACCTCAACATCGATCCCAAAGCTCGAGCTGAAGAGCTCTCATTACTTCAATGGATCGGCCTGGTGAATTTCATCGCATCGCCACCGTGCCCCGATATTGGCCTGACGAACAATGAGCGTTTCCCCGTCGTCGATAAAAACGATCGAATTCTGCGCGATGCCAGCCGTTCCGATGTGCATGGGAATAACTTGCGCCATCGCGCCGTTCACATCTTGATTTTTAACCCGACCGGCGAGGTTTACTTGCAGCAGCGCTCGCGCTGGAAAGATCGGCATCCCTTGAAATGGGACTCGAGCGCTGCCGGTCATGTAACCGTCGCGGAAAGCTACGACGAAACAGCTAAACGCGAGTTAAAAGAAGAATTAGGCATAAACGTTTCTCTTAAGAAGATTGGGAAGCTTTCTGCCTCGGAACGTACCGACCAGGAATTTGTTTGGGTCTATCGAGGCGAAGTGACCGGCAATCTGTCACCGAACCGAACAGAGATTGAAACTGGCGCGTTTTTTCCTGAGCAGGTCATCGATGGTTGGGTGGCGGCGCGACCAGCAGACTTTGCGCCCGGATTCATCGAATGCTGGGAAGTCTATCGTCAGAAAAACTGCAGCAGTCGCAGCGCGCTCACTTAAATCCGACAAACTTTCTTCGCGGCAAACGGCGCAGAGCCGTTTGCTTGAATTTCCGCGCGGCTCGCTTCGCCTTCAGCTTGCCGCCATAGACGCTATCGCTAAACATCTTGGTTACGATTTTATCTCCGCGAAGGAAGTGGACCTGAAAACCATGCGTCTGTTTCTTCGCGCGCGTTTTTGTGTCGATGCGGCGAATGTTTGCCTCTGAATCAGGATTGGGACGTCTTCGCATAACGAAAGCTAACTGAACAATCTCAGCAATCAACGAGGCAAACTTGCGTCACCGCTGCGGCCCAACGCGTCCGGAGGAGGCAGATTCCAGGAACGCCATTTTTTATCGTATTCGCTGGCTGGCAATAATGCGTAGCAAGGATGTCGTTTCGCACGAAACCAGGTGATCAGCTTTACAAGATTTTCCTGTGGCATGGTCGTGCAGCCAGTGGTCGGCCGATTTACGCCGCGGCGGATATGAAAAAAAATCGCGCTCCCTGCGCCCGGCACTGGTGGATCGGAATTGTGGCGGATTTCGATGAGCCAGTGATAAGCAAAATCACCGGAACGCATTTTTTCGTGCGTGTAATTATCCGGTGGATTTATTGGATCAATCACAATGTGCCGATTGTAATTCGGCGATCGCGGGTCATCGCTCCAAACATCTGCCTCAGTCACTTGATGGTATGGATAGTCGCCGCCGGGGGGCAGGTGCGCGTCATAACCAAAAACCTGACCAATCTCGAAAACGCCTGCAGGCGCGCGACCGTCGCGTTCTTTCTTTCGAAGACCGGGCTCGTTTTGCCCCGCCAGCCCCGTGCCCCAGGCGACACCATTTTTTCCAAACAACACCGGAAACGGTCCGGCCACCGCAGTCCAATCCCCGCCGCGCGCGCGTTCAAACAGTCGCAGCTCACCGCGCATGGAATTCCACGTGGGTGCGATCCCCACGATGAGCTGAGTGCAATCGCCCGGAACACCATCGGCAAATGCACCAACGCCAAGCAGCGTTAACGAACCGATCACGAAACTGCGCAAGATCGACATAGGCTTTTACAAGGAAATCATTTTAAACATTTCGCCACTTGTTTCACATTTGTGGCAACGATGTGTGACGATTCTTTTTTGTCGGGCTCTAGTCAGATTGAGCCGAGCCCCTGTCGCTTATGAAAACATTGCTCTTACTTGGAGCCATGCTCGTCGTTCTCGATGCGGCGATTGTCCCTATGTCGGCACAAACCGCAAGTGCGTCGCCTGCGGCAACAGTTTCGCCTCGCCCCACGCCGGGCGGAGCATCGCCGGGTCCACGCCCGACTCTAACAGCCAGTCCGTTCCCGACGGGGTCTCCAACTACGTCTGGTGCAGAGACATTGAGTCCGTCAACTACACCAGAGCGCGGCGCAATAGTCAGGCCGGCAGTTACGGCTTCACCTAGTGGAGGTGCCCAGCTTGAAGGCGAATCGCCCTCCACACGGCAGTCGCCAGTACAAGTAGCAACTCCGGCTGAAAGGACCAGGGCGACACCTTCGCGGCCTCATAGGAAGCAGGAAAGGCGTGAAGGTAGCACACCTCTGGAGAGCTCCGGGGAACAGAAATAAAAGAATCCAATCTTCAGCCCGATTTGCAGAGATTACTCAGCTGGTGCCGGCGGTTTCTACCGCGGCTGTGTCCGCAGGGAGATATTTCGCGCCTATGAGCCACGCCAATCCGGAGGCGAAGATGATTACGGAAACAAACAGAAACGCCACGTGCATATTTGCGTGACCGCCAATATATCCCAACAACCAGAATGCCTGAACATCGCCGAACGCGTGGATGATGAAGATGTTTGCGGCGAATGCTGTCGCACGCACCGCAGGCAGCGAAACATTCGCCAGAGCCGTGTTTGAAGGACCTGTGTTCAAAAATAAGAAAAAGATCGCCAGGAACATTGCGATCCATGCCGCGGGAAACGGAACGTAAAGGGCCACAACGAAAAACGGACACGCGATCAGCATTCCGATTCCAGAGACCCAGAAGTACGACCCGGGAAGGCGCGAACGTAACTTGTCGGCGATAACCCCTCCCAAAAGCGTCGAGACCAGGCCCGCGACTACCGTGATCAAGCCAAAGATCGTCATGCCTGCCTCAGGGCTCTGATGGCGATAACGGAGATATGCCGGTACCCAGAAGCCCAAACCGCCTGTTACAAAAGTCATCAAGGTCTGCGCAATGCAGTTGATTAGATACGAGCGTGTGCGGAACAAGTTCAGGTAGTCGCGTACGCTTCGGCGCGGTGATTTCTGTGCCACATGATCTGCAGCGACGCGCGGATCGCGTTGCCAGAAGCACAGGAGACCTAGCAATAAACCGGGCGGGGCGATGAGATAAAATGCCCAGCGCCAGCCGAGGTGAGCGGCAATCAGTCCACCGATGACATAGCCAAGCGCGCTACCGACCGGAATCGCCGCGCAAAAGATCGCCATAATGCGACCACGCGTTTCGATCGGGAAAAGATCGGACAAAATCGTCGGCGCTGCCGGTCCGTAGCCGCCTTCGCCAATTCCAACGCATACTCGAGTCGCGAAGAGAATCGCGAATGTTGCTGCGAGACCGGAACCGCCGCTGGCCAGGCTCCACAGAATCACAGCGGAGCCGATAATAATCCATCGCGAGAATCGATCGGCGAGCAAACCAAGAATCGGCGCGCTGACCATGTAAGTGACGAAAAACGCGTCGCCGAGCAGACCAGTCTTCGTCATCGCGTTCACGTCGTTCGCTGCGAAAAAAGTTCCGCGAATATCAGGCTCGAGCGCAGCCAGAATTTGCCGGTCGATGTAATTGAAAAGATTGATGGCCAGAAGAAGGAAAAGTGCAGTTCGCGCGCCGCTGAGCGGAGTTTTCGACGCAGATTCCATCGGCAGTTGTGATTGCAGTTTGCGGGGCGCCAATTGTAAATGATAAACGATGCCTTCGATGTCCCGCACTGAACGCGCGCTTTACTTCTTCGGACGACTGCTGGTGCGTTGCTTTTATCGGGTCACTGCGTTGGGACTGGAAAACATGCCGGCAGGCGGATTTCTACTTTTGCCCAACCACATCACATGGGTTGATGCCATCGTCCTGCAGCTTGCTTGCCCGCGACCAATTCGCTACATCATCGACCAGGAGTATTATTATCAACCGATTCTGCACCCGCTTCTGCGCACGCTGGGTTGTATTCCAATCAGTATTCGGCATTCGCGTTCCGCCATTCGTGCCGCGACTGAAAGGATCGCTGAGGGCGAGATCGTCTGTCTTTTTCCCGAGGGCCAGTTGGAGCGCACGGGGGTTCTCTTGCGCTTGCAACGCGGCTACGAACTAATCGCGCGCCATGCTAATGCACGAGTCGTTCCGGTTTGGCTCGATCAGCTTTGGGGTTCGATCTTCTCATTCCAAGGCGGACGATTTTTCACGAAATTTCCCCGGCGCATCCCGTATCCTGTCATCATCGCCTTTGGCAAACCGCTCCAGGGCCAGGCCGCCGACAATGCGACTGTCCGTGAGGAATTGCTTAAACTAGGTGAATTTTGTTTCAGCCGCCGGTCGTCATTAGATCGACACCTTGCCGAAGAATGTGTACGCGGACTGAAGCGGAGACGGTTCGCGACGGCGGTGATCGACGGAATCGATCATAGCCAGCTAAGCCGAGCGAAGTTGCTCGGCGCGGCAGCGGCATTGAGTCGCTATCTTCGGAAAGAATTTTCTGACAAAAGAATCGCAATCGTTTTGCCCGCCAGCAAAGCATCGATGGTGGCCAACCTGGCGGTCACGCTCGCGGACAAGGTTCCTGTCGATCTTAATTTCACAGTAGGACGCGCGGCGAATGAATCTTGCTGCAGGCGCGCTAACTTGCGCGTCGCAATTTCAGCCACGCAATTCATGCAACGACTCAAAGATTTTCCGTGGCCGGAACGCGTTTTGAAATTGGACGAACTGATGCCGCAGTTGAAACGCCGAATCGTTTTCTGGTGGATCGTGTCGCTCCTGGTTCCTGCACGTTTGCTCTTGCGTCTTTTGCAAATTCCAAAGGAAGGCGGCCACCGAGAAGCGGTTTTGCTTTTTACAAGTGGAACCACCGGAGAACCAAAGGGCGTTATAATTACCCACCGCAACGTTGTCGGAAATGTCTCGCAGTTTCGGCAACTGCTGGACGCACGAGAGACCGACGCCATCCTCGCGTCGCTGCCGTTCTTTCACACTTTCGGATCGACCGTGACACTATGGTATCCTCTCATCGAAGGTGTGCGAATTGTCACGTATCCCAATCCGCTGGAAGCGGCAAAGAATGCAGCATTGATCGAGCAATACAAATTAACGTTCCTTCTGGCGACTCCCACTTTTCTGCGCATGTACCTGCGCAAAGCCGAACCGCATCACCTTCGCAGCTTGCGCCTCATTATCACCGGCGCCGAAAAGTTGCCGCTCGATCTTGCCAGCCATTTTGAAAAACGGTTCGACAAAAAAGTCTTCGAAGGCTACGGGCTCACCGAGACAGCGCCGGTGGTAAGCACAAATCTGCCTGATCCCGAACCGAAAAAGCCTGGAGAACACGTGCAATCATCCAGCCGTTTAGGATCGGTTGGCAGGCTGGCACCCGGAATCGCCGCGGAAATTCGCGAACCCGAAACGGATCAAGAACTTTCGCTGTACGAAACCGGGATGCTTTGGCTGCGCGGGCCAAACATTTTCGAAGGTTATCTGCATGATCCCAAGCAAACCGCGGAAGTTCTTCGCGATGGCTGGTTGAAAACAGGCGACATCGGCCGGTTCGATGAGGACGGATTTCTCTATGTCGAAGGGCGGCTGTCGCGATTTTCTAAGATCGCCGGCGAAATGGTGCCGCACGAAACAATCGAGAACAAAATTGTCGATCTCCTTGGTTTGTCCGGGAGAGACGAGCGTCCACTAGCCGTCATGGGCGTGCAGGATGAGGCAAAAGGCGAGGCGCTCGTTCTGCTTAGCGCGGTCGATATCGATCTCGCGGAGTTGCGCAGCAAGCTTCACGAAGCGGGCGTGCCGAACTTGTGGATTCCCAAACAGGTCCAGCGCGTTGACGCAATTCCAGTCCTCGCCTCCGGCAAACTCGATTTAAAAAAATGTCAGGAACTCGCAGCTGAAAGGTAGGGCGCGAACAAGGTTGCCCTGAGCCTGGTTACTGAATTTCGAAAACGTACTAAGACGCGGCTATGGGCACGCCGAAATTTATCCTCTCTCCTACAAATCACGGACGAACGGCCGGATCTTCTTCCTTCAATCGCCAGGGGGAAATTCTGCCAAAAAGATCGCGTGTCGCACCTGCAATATCCTCGGCTTTCGAGACACCGCTGTCGATGAGCGCGCGCCCAGTGCTCGCCCA
>Ga0307471_100001020_pt1 | contig 14987 bp, 13 predicted proteins | sample atmos_gasesAM3C__2_FD_204566 | JGI IMG/M metagenome (GOLD analysis project Ga0307471, IMG submission 204566) | Hardwood forest soil microbial communities from Morgan-Monroe State Forest, Indiana, United States - atmos_gasesAM3C_515 | ecosystem: Environmental > Terrestrial > Soil > Temperate... | reverse complement strand
ATCACCGTAGGGTTACACATCGGCTGGATCACCTCCTATTCTCGGCAAGGCCGCCACGCGGGCCCAGTTCCCACCTACCCAGAACCGGATGCCGACTCCCGGCCCGGGGCTCGACCACGTCTGCCGTCGGCGTAATTGTCGGCGGGGACGCCGCTGGAACGCTGTGACGTTCCGGTCGATTTCGCCCAATCCTACACCCGGGTGGCGTGTGATCCAAAGCACAATGTGCTGCCCAGCGTCATTTGACGACGATGCGCGTCCGATTGCGCTCCCACAGTCCGCTGCCGACCCCCTCGACTTTGCGCAGCTCTTCCGGTTTCTTGAACGGGCCGTGAGCGTCGCGATACGCGACGATCTTCTCGGCCACCTGACGGCCGACGCCCTCGAGCTTCATCAGCTCCTTCACACCGGCAGTGTTGATGTTGACGGCCGGACCAGCGGGCGCCTCGGCCTGGCTCTCCGACGAGCGTGACGGCGGCGCGCCGGCCGCGGGCCACGGCGCGAGTGACGAGCACACGACGAGCAGCGCGAGAGTGAGCGTACGACGGTGACGCATGAGGTTTCTCCTGTGTTGGAGGTGCACGGCGCGCTCGCGAGCGAAGCCATTGAACGCGCCGTCAGCGGAATGCGTCAACGTCCAATGATTCAGACAACGGAAAGGGATTCAGGCAGCGGAAAGGCGACGGATCAGTCGCGGGCAGTGTCGCGCAGGCGATCGAGATAGGCCTGCCACTCCACCGGGACCAGCGCTTTCTTCCGGTTGTTGCAATCCTTGCAGGCGGGCACGACGTTCCCGCGTCTCGATCGGCCGCCGCGCCCGAGCGGCACGATGTGGTCCATGGTCAGTGCGCGGTGCCCGACGACGCGGCGGCAGTAGTAGCACACGCCGTCCGCGATGCGCCGCTTCCACCACTGACTCGCGCGCAGCTCGCGCGCGCCTTCGCGCTCGCGCCGGAGCGCGGTGGGATCGACGGGCTCGTAGAGCTCACTCATGCGCCGCGAGCGCCGTCGAGAGCTGCTCCCACTCTCGCATGAGCCACATCACCTGCTCCTCGGCCCGCTTGCGCTCGGCGGTCGCCTCGCGCACGCGCTCGCCGTTCGCGTAGAGGGCCGGGTCGCCCAGCCGCTCGCCGAGCTCGGCCAGACGGGCCTCAAGCGCGTGAATCTGCCGCTCGACTTCGCCGAGCCGCCGTCGTAGCTCCCGGACGTCCTTCGTCACCTGCTCGCTGCGCCGTGACGACTCGCGCCGCGACGCGCGGGGCGCCTCGGCCGGCGCGGCCACGCGCTCGCGCGACGGGACCGGACGCGCCGGGGCGGCGGGCGTAGCCGGCGGCGCGGTCGCACGAGCCTTCGAATCCAGATAGTCGTCGTAGCTGCCGCGATAGGTCACGAGCGTCCCGCGGCTGATCTCGACGATCTCGGTCGCGATCCGATTGATGAAGTAGCGATCGTGGGAGATGAACACGAGCGTGCCCGGAAACGACGCGAGCGCCCCCTCGAGCACCTCGCGCGAGGCCAGGTCGAGGTGGTTGGTCGGCTCGTCCAGGCACAGGAGCGCGGCCGGGCGCACCAGCATCTTGGCCAGCGCCACCCGCGCCTTCTCGCCGCCGGACAGCACGCCGATCTTCTTCTCGACCGCATCACCCGAGAAGAGAAAGGTGCCCAGGATGGTCCTGAGCCGCGTCTGCCCGAGCTCTGGAGCCGCGCGCTCCAGCTCCTCCAGGACCGTCAGCGATGGCGTCAGCGCCTCGAGCTGATGCTGGGCGTAGTAGTGAACGGCGACGTGGGTACCGAGCGAACGCTCGCCCTGGTCGAACGGGAGCACGCCCGCCAGCATCCGCAGGAGCGTCGACTTGCCGGCGCCGTTGGGCCCGACGAGCGCGACACGCATCCCGCGCTCCACCTCGAAGTCGACCGACGGGTAGACGACGTTGTCGCCGTACGCCTTGCGGACTCCGGCGAGCGTCACCACTCGCCGCCCGGTGCGCGGTGGCTGGGGAAAGGCGAAGCGGATCACCCGCGCGTCGCGCTCGACCTCGACGAGCTCGATCTTCTCGAGCATCTTGACGCGGCTCTGCACCTGCCGAGCCTTGGACGCCTGGTACCGGAAGCGCTCGATGAACCGCTCGATCTCGGCCACGCGCTTGGCCTGGTTCCGCGCCTGCGCCTCGAGCAGCTCGCGCCGCGCTTCCCGCTGCACCAGGTACTGGTCGTAGTCGCCTGGATACACCGTTACGCCCGACGGCGAGAGCTCGGCGATCGAGGTGACCATGCGGTTCAGGAAGTAGCGGTCGTGCGAGACGATGACCACCGTGCCCTCGTAGCCGGCCAGGAACGACTCGAGCCATTCGAGCGACTCGATGTCGAGGTGGTTCGTCGGCTCGTCGAGCAGGAGCAGCGACGGGCGCTGCAAGAGCAGGCGGGCCAGCGCCGCGCGCATTCGCCAGCCGCCCGAGAACTCGGTGAGCGGACGCGCGAAATCCGCCGGCCGGAACCCGAGGCCGCCCAGGATCGTCTTGGCCTCGGTCTCGAGCCGGTAGCCGCCGAGCGCCTCGAACCGGTGCTGCAAGTCTCCGTAGCGCGCGGTCAGCGCGTCGCTGCCATCGCCGCCGGCCGCCGCCGCGAGCTGCTGGGCGACGTCCTCCATCTCGCGCTCGACCTGCCAGACGTCCGCGAAGCCGGCGAGCGCCTCGCCCAGCACCGAGCTGTTCGGACTCGAGGCGGCCTCCTGCGGGAGATAGCCGACGGTCGCCTCGCGCGGCCGGCTGATGCGCCCGGCGTCCGGCTCCTCGACGTCGCCCAGCAGGCGACAGATCGTCGTCTTGCCGGCGCCGTTGGGACCGACCAGCCCGATCCGCTCGCGATCGGCGATGCGCCACGAGAGCTCGTGGAGGACCGTCTGCCCGGCGTAGCTTTTCGAGATGCCGTCGAGCTGGATCATGGGCGCGCGGGACGGCGGGATCGGGTCCCGCTCATCCCATGCTCTGCACCTTCTCGGGCAGGATCTTGACGATCACCCGGACTTCGCCCGGCCGGCGATTGGCGTACTTGTCCCGGCCCGTGTACTTCTTGGAGAGCGAGTCGATGTGCGCGTCCGCGTCCTTCTCGGTCATCTCGACCACGCGCCCGCGCACCTGGACGTAGCGGTAGGGGTTGTCCGGATCCTGCGCCGAGAGCGCCACCTTCGGATTGCGCTGGAGGTTCTTGTCCTTCACGCGCCCCCGGGCGGTGTTGATCCGAACGTGCGTGCCGTCGTAGTCGACCCAGACGGGTGTCACCTGCGGCGCGCCGTCGCGACCGACGGTCGCGAGGTGAGCGAAGGCCTTCTTCGCAAAGATGTCGCGAAAGTTCTCGGGAATCGTCGCCATGTTCTCTTCCTCCGATCAGGCGGCGGCTGATCAGCCGCTCGTCGTCGTCAGCTCGTCGTCGTCAGCTCGCCGGCGCGCGCGTCGGCCATGGCGCGCAGGGCGAACAGCATCCGGATCACGCACTGCTGGACGAGCAGCGCGTCCTGCGTGAAGGGATCCGCGAGCCACTCGCGGCTCCAGCCGGGCTTCTCGGCCGTGAAGCCGAGCGTGGGCGACAAGGCGCCCAGCCGCAGCAAGAGGTCGTCGGGCGGGAGCCCCGAGGCCCGCAGGCGCGCCACGACGGCCGCGCGCACTGCGGCGTTCCAGACGCCGGTCAGCCCCTCGATCAGGGCCGCGTAGCACGTCAGCTCCTTGCGGTCGCCGAACTGCTTGAGCACCGCCGGGACCAGCGGATTGACCGCGGCGTCGCCCTCTTCGTCCACCCCGAACAGCGGACCGATCACCGGATCGCTCTGCGGCTGCGTAAGCCGCTCGAGAAGCTCCAGTGCGGCCGCTGCCGGAACCGCCGGAAGCTTTGCCAAGCGCTCGAGCAGCGGCGCGTCACCGGCCATACCTCTATCCTCCCACGCGTGTCGGCTCGCCGCGAATCTCGGCGCGAGCCAGGTCCTGCGCACGCCCAGCCGGGACCAGGAACGACGAGGCGAGCGCCGCGACGCAGATGCCGAAGCCCACCACGAAGACGCCGTGCAGCGCGTCGGCCATCGGCAGCGCGACATGCAGGCGCTGCGACATCACGGCTCCCATCACCGACAGGCCGAGCGCTCCACCGATCGACATGAAGAACTGCGTCATCGAGGTGGCGGCGCCGAGGTCTTGCCGGGCCACAACGCTCTGGACCGCGATCAGCATCGGCACCACCACGAGCCCCATCCCGACGCCGGCCAGCAGCACGTCGACCATCGCGGCGCCCGGCGTGAGCGCGGCCGACCAGCGCGTGAACAGCAGGAACGCGCCGGTGAGTGCGGCCATTCCGGTGAACACGACGCTCCGGAAGCCGACCCGGAGAACCAGTCGCGCGCTCAGGACCGAGGTCACCACCCAGCCGAGCACGAATGGCGTGAGGACCAGGCCCGCGCCCGTGGCGCTGGCGCCGGTCACCGACTGCAGGAACAGCGGCACGAAGGAGAGCGCGCCGAACATGGCCATGCCGGCGAGGAACCGCGTGACCACCGCGGCCACGACCATCCGATTCCTGAAAAGCCCCAGCGGCACGATCGGGTCGGTGGCGCGCCGCTCCACCAGGACGAATCCGACGAGCACAAGGGCGCCGAGCACGAGGAGCGCGTCGACGTCGATCGCCGACCAGCTGCCGACGCGCCCCGCCTCGACGATGCCGAGCAGGACCGCCGAGACACCGGCCGCGAACAGCGCGACGCCGGCCCAGTCAACCACGGGCTGCCGGGCCGGCCGCGGGATCCCGCGCAGCGTGGTCGCCAGCACCGCCATCGCGATCGCGCCGATCGGGAGATTGATGTAGAACACCCAGCGCCACGAGACGTAGTCGGTGAGCATGCCGCCGACCCATGGTCCGAGGAGGGAGGCCAGGCCCCACACGCTCGAGATGTAGCCCTGCATCCGCGCCCGCCGCTCGAGGCCGAACAGCTCGCCGATGATGGTGTAACCCAGCGTCATCAAGGCGCCGGCCCCGAGCCCCTGGACCATCCGAAACGCGATCAGCTGCCCCATGTTCTGAGACGCGCCCGACAGCGCCGAGCCCACCAGGAAGGTCGTGAGCCCGGTCAGGAAGATCGGCCGGCGGCCGTAGAGATCCGAGAAGCGCCCCCAGAGCGGCATCGTCACCGTCTGCGTGAGCAGAAATCCCGAGAAGACCCAGGAGTAGATGCGGATGCCGCCCAGGCTCGACACGACCGTCGGCATCGCAGTGGCCACCACCGTCGACTCGATCGCCGCCAGAAAGATGGACAGAACGATCCCGACGAAGACCCAGCGCTTCTGCGTCTCGTCCATCAGTGGCCGCCGGTGCAGGCCGCGCAGCGGCACAGCGCGCGCAGGTCCGGGTACGCGTAAAGGCTCGTGTGACGGTCGACCCAGGTCACCGAGAGCCCCTGAGCCGTGCGCTTGATCTCCGAGGGCCACGCGATCTCCGCGGGAACCGGATCGAGCGCGGCACACTCGCCGCAGGCGCAGTCGTGCCGGAGCCGGTCGAAAGGATAGATCGAGCCGTGGTCGTCGGCCCAGTCCACGCCGAGCGCGTAGCGGCCGACCAGGTGCACGTCCTTGGGAACGCCCGGGTCCGGCTGACCGAGGATCCTGAGGCCTTCGCTCTTCTTCACGCCGTGCCGCCGCCGACGGCCGGCCGCGTCAAGCGCATCCCGGCCAGCATGTAGTGGACGGCGAGATTCTGGTACTGGCCCCACGCATCGGCGCGCCGACGGATCGCCTGCTCGCTGAGTGCGCGTCCGCGCCCATAGTAGTGATCGAACGCCTTGCGCACGGCCAGGTCGCCGGCCGGACAGACGTCCCCGCGCCCGAGACAGCGCGCGAGGAACCAGTCCGCGGTCCACCGGCCGAGACCGCGCAGATCGGTGAGCCGTGCGATGACGTTGTCCGCGGGCTCGATACAGACCGCCTCGAAATCGATCGCGCCGGCGACAATGGCGCGGGCGAGGTCGCGGATGTACTCCGCCTTGCGGGTCGAGTACTTCAGCGCCCGCAGCTCGCGCGGCCGCGCCCGTGCGAGCCGCGCCGCCTCGGGAAAGGCCCACACGGTCTGCCGTCCCATCCGCACGGGCGTTCCGTACCGGCGCACCAGGCGTGCGCGACACGCGAAGGCGAACGAGAGGTTGATTTGCTGGGCCGTGATCGACCCGACCAGCATCTCGAAGGGCGTGGGCGACAGCGTCGGCCGGAGACCGTAGAGGGGCTCGATGAGCGGCGCGAGCGCGACGTCGCCCTTCGCCATGCGGTAGAAGCCCGTCAGGTCGAAGTCGAGCCCGAGAATGCGCCGCACCTCGGCGACCGCCGCCGCGCCGATCGCGTCGCCACGGGCGCCCGGAATCCGGATGACGACGCGCGCGTCGTCGACGGAGCCGGTCCAGCGGACTTCGTACGGAACCAGCCGGCTTCCCACGCGCAGGACGCGCCGGAAAACGTCATCGGCGACCTGATTGGTGGGGTCATCGCCCCAGAGGTGATAGCGCGAGAGCGTGCCGCGGACATCGAGCGGGCCGTCGGGAGTGAGAACGATCTTCATCGGGTGACCACGCGGCTTTTGAGTGTACCAGAGAGTGGCTCGGGCCCTGCTACGCGGCCGGCCACCGCGCGGCCGACCGCCCCGCGGGTTGCGCCGGCGCTAGTGACGGAGATGGTAGGGAACGTCGGTGACGATGACGTTCTTGCGGAAGAGCATCGCGCCTTTGATGAGGAAGGCCGTCTGGTTGTGCAGGCCAAGCTGCCACCAGCGGGCCGGGATGAACTCCGGCAGCACGATCGTGACCACGTGGTTCTCCCCCTGCCCCTGCAGGTGGTCGATGTACTCGGTCAGCGGACCGAGCAGTGACCGGTAGGGCGAGCTCAGCACGATCAGCGGCGCACCCATCCCGTACTTGCCCCACTTTTCCTCGAGGCGGCGCGTGCGCTCCGGGTCCGTCTCCACGAACACGGCCTTCGCGTTCGGCGAGAGCGTCTGCGCGTACTGGATGGCCTTGATCACGCCGCGATGGAGGTCGCCGACCAGGACCAGGACCGTGTTGGTCATCGGCGCCGGCGGACCCAGGCCGTCGAGCGAGAGCTGCACCGCAACTTCCTCGTAGTGGCGGTGCACGAACCAGAAGATGGCGACCAGCGTGGGGATCAGCAGCACGACGATCCAGGCGCCGTGCGTGAACTTGGTCGCGGCGATCGTCAGCATCACCAGGCCGGTGACGAGCGCGCCCACCGCGTTGAGCCACCAGCGCCACCACCAGCCCTCTTCCTTGCGGCGAAGCCAGCGGCGCACCATGCTCGCCTGCGAGAGCGTGAAGGAGAGGAACACGCCCACCGCGTACAGCGGGATCAGCGCGTGCGTGTCGCCGCGGAAGATCACTAACAGGATGGCGGCCAGCCCGCCCAGGATCACGATGCCGTTGGAGAACACGAGCCGGTCGCCCTGCGTCGCGAACTGGCGCGGGATGAAACGGTCGCGCGCCAGGAAGAACGACAGCCGTGGGAAGTCGGCGAACGACGTGTTGGCGGCCAGGAGCAGGATCAGCATCGTGACCGCCTGGAGCTCGTAGTAGAGGAAGCCGCCGCCGAAGATGTGGCGCGCCAGCTGAGAGACGACCGTTTCCTCCGGGCGCGGCGTGATGCCGAAGTCGTAAGCGAGGAAGGTGATACCCAGGAAGAGCACGATCAGGATGACGCCGAGCCACGTCAGCACGATCCGCGCGTTGTGCGCCTCCGGCGGCTTGAAGGCCGGCACGCCGTCAGAGACGGCCTCGACGCCGGTCAGCGCCGTGCAGCCCGAGGAGAAGGCGCGAAGGAACAGGACGAGCCCGACCCCCTCGAGTCCGGGCGGGTGCCGCTGATACGGCGCCTCCGGGAGGAAATTGAACAGGGCGCCAAAGGTGCCGTAGACGATCAGGCTGCCGAGGCTCGCGATGAACAGGAAGGTCGGCGCGGCGAAGAGCTTGCCGGATTCGCGGATGCCCCGGAGATTCGCGACCGCGATGCCAACGACCGCGGCGACGCAGAGCGCCGGACGATACGGAAAGAGCTCGGGAACGGCCGACGTGAGCGCCGCGACGCCCGCCGCCACGCTCACCGCCACGGTCAGGACGTAGTCGATCAGCAGCGCGGCACCGGCCACCAGACCGGCCGGCACGCCGAGATTGTCCTTGCTCACGATGTAGGCGCCGCCGCCCTGCGGATACGCGCGAATCGTCTGCCGATACGAGCTGACGACGATCGCGATCAAGATGGCGATGGCGATGCCGATGGGGAGCGAATAGCTGAGCGCGATCGTGCCGGCCAGGATGAGGACCAGCAGGATCTCCTCGGTCGCGTACGCGACGGACGAGAGCGCGTCGGAGGCGAAGACGGCAAGCGCGGTCGCGCGCCCGAGTCGCTCGTGCCGGGATTGCGCGGTGGGAAGCGGGCTCCCGAGGAAGAGACGCTTCAGCTGGCTCAGCCGCACGAGGCCCATGATACGACGGGCCGCGCGGCGAGCCTAGAAGGGCTGCCCCTGCCGGTGTCCCTCCGCGATGTTCTCGAAGCGCGCGTACTGCGGCAGGAAGACGACGCGCACGGTTCCCACCGGGCCGTTCCGCTGCTTGCCGATGATGACCTCGGCGATGTTCTTCTCGTCCGGCGCCAGATCTTCCTTGTACTGCGACTGCCGATAGAGGAAGAGGATGACGTCTGCGTCTTGTTCGAGCGCTCCCGAGTTGTGGCTTACGATCCCGTCCGCCAGCCACGAGGCGGGTCCAGGCACGGTGAGGTCGTAGACTTCCTCTTCGCCAGCCGGCTCGATCGCGACGATCCGATCCCAGAACAGGTCACTGGTGGCAACGGCGCGCAACTCCTGGTCGTCGAGGAGATCCGCGTATTCGCGCAGCGTCGCGCGCGACGGCGCGAATCGGAAGTGGGAGGTCCCGCCGTACGCCGTTCCCCTCAACGCCGCCATCCTCCGCTGCGAAATCCCGCGCGCGCGCATCAGATGCTTCACGCGCTCGAACGATTCGATCGGCAGCGTATCGACGTTGGTATTCGCGGAGCGCCCGTGAAGACGGGCGGCCAGATGGTCCGCCTGCTGTCGACGAGGGCCGAACGCGCCGACCACATCCAGAAAACGCCGCTGATCGTCGACGCCGGACACCTGCACCATGAACGACGGCCGGTAGGCGTCCTTCTTCGCCGATGTGATTCGCGCCACGATACCCAGACGCAGGAGGAGCGCCGCCACGTCACGAGCCAGTCCTTCGCTGTTCGTGGCGTAGGAGACGGCGTCGCTCCCTCTGCCTCCCCGGCGGACGGCGATCGTCCCGTCGGTCGCCCAGAGAAAGCGCAGCAGTAGCGCGATCTGTCGTGTCGACAGATGGAACGCCGCCGCCGGTACGCGCTTCTCGAACGACCGTTGCCCGAAGATGCCAAGTGTCTTCAGCCACCCGGATACACCGGCTGGGTGCCAGCGATCTCCGTTTCCGCTGATGAGAAGCTGGTGCCAGCTCCTCCGGCCCGCGTAGCGCGTCACGCGGCAGCCGAATTCTTCGCACGCGGCATGCGCCACGATCTCGCTGTTCTCGTCGGAGCTCGTTGTGTAGCGCAGCGGCTGATGGGTCAGATAGCTGCCGTCCCCGATCAGCTGACCGAGTAGAGCGACACGCTGATCTGGCCAGTGGTCGGGGGCGAGAGACTCCGGGACTGTTCGCGCCAGTGCGAGACGGTCGCCCACGCGAAGCTCGGAGACCGTCGCCCATCCACGCCCGGAGAAGAGCCGGTGCTCCGCCGTCGCGCGGAGCGCCCGCCCGCTGGCGAGGCGCAACGAGAAGACCGGTCGCGAGCCCACACACCAGATGCGTTCGGTCTTCGCAGTGACGATCTTCCCGTCGGGCGACATCGAGAGAACCTCGGGCGCCGACTCGACCAGATCCCGGATGGGCACTCGTCCGCCGTCGGCCAAGAGCACCGGCGTGTCGCCGGTGACGCACTCGCGAAGATCGGAGAGCTGTGGTTTGAAATCGCGCGCCTGCCGCGCCTCGACGGCGCGTGACAGCTGCGAGAGCGCGACGACCGGAACGTTCAGCTCCTTCGCCAGTGCCTTGAGCGAGCGCGAGATCTCCGAGATCTCCTGCTGCCGGCTCTCCATCGCGGCGCGGCCGCGCATGAGCTGCAGGTAGTCGATGACGAGCAAGTCGAGCCCGTGCTCGGCCTTCATGCGGCGCGCCTTCGCGCGGGCCTCCAGCACTGTCAGTCCGGGACTATCGTCGATGAAGATCGCCGCTTCGGACAGCCGGCCCGCGGCGGCCGTGAGCCGGTGCCAGTCCGCCGAGCTCAGGTAGCCGGTGCGCACCGCCTGCGAGTCCACCTTCGCCTCGGAGCAGAGCATGCGCTGCACGATCTGCTGCGCCGACATCTCGAGACTCAGCACCAGCACGCGCCCGCGCAGCGTGATGCCGACGTGCTGCGCGACGTTCAGCGCGAACGCGGTCTTTCCCATACTTGGTCGGCCGGCGATGATGATGAAGTCCGAAGGCTGGAAGCCCGACGTCTCGAGGTCGAGCTTCTCGAAGCCGGTCGCGACGCCGGTGACGTGCTCTTTTCGCTCGTACAGGCGCTCGATGTACTCGAACGTGTTGCGCAAGATCTTGCCGATCGGGAGCGCGCTGCCTTCCAGGCGCCGCTCGGCGAGGCTGAAGATCCGCCGCTCGGCGTCGTCCACCAGCGTCTGCACGTCGTCCTTCGCATCGAACGCCTGCGCGATGATCTGGCTCGAGGTCTGGATGAGCTCGCGCAGCACGGCGCGGTCGCGGACGATCGACGTGTAGGAGCTGAGGTAGGCGGAGATGGAGCCCTGCTCGACGAGCAAAGCCAGCGCGGCCGGCCCGCCCACGAACTCGAGCTGATCGCCACGCCGGAGCTCTTCGGTCAGCGTCAGCACGTCCACCGGCTCGCCCCGATCGAACAGGGTGAGCATCGAGCCGTACATCACGCGATGGGCTTCCGTATAGAAGTCCGAGGGCCTGAGGACCTCGATCACGCGCGGGAGCGTCTCGCGACCTTCCAGGAGGACGGCGCCGAGCACGGCGCGCTCGGCGTCCAGGTTGTGCGGAGGAATTCGCGCCGGAACGTCCAGCGGGCTCACGAGCTCACGCTACCGCTTCCATGCTGCGACGATCCTCGAACGCTCGCCGCGTCTGCGTCAATAAAATTCCCACGCGAGCGCCCTTCGGTGGATGACTTCGTGGACATCCCGTGGGTATCGCGTCGTCGTCCGTGGATGAGGGGTGGATGAACCGTAGATAAACAACGAGCCCCCAGGAGTGCTCCCCGGGGGCCCGAGTCGAGCGAGCGCTTCGCCCGCTATTCGCGGACGACGGTGACCTTGAGCTGAGCGGCGACTTCCGGATGCAGGCGCATCGAGACCGAGTACTCGCCAAGCGTCTTGATGGGCTCATCGAGCGTGATGCGCCGGCGGTCCATCTGGATCCCTCGCGTACCGAGAAAATCCGCGATGTCCTGCGCGGTGACCGAGCCGAACAGCTTGCCCTCCTCGGAGGCTTGTCGGCGCTCCTCGTACGCGAGCGCCTCGATGCGCGCGCGCAGGCCTTCGGCGTCGGCCTTCACGCGGTCGGCCTTGGCCTCCTGCTGCTTCTTGATGTGCTCGAGGTTCTTGAGGTTCCCGGCGGTGGCGGACAAGGCCAGCCGCTTGGGGATCAGGTAGTTGCGCGCGTAGCCGTCCGAGACGTCGCGCACTTCACCGCGGCGTCCCACCTTCGTGACGTCATCGAGCAGGATGATTTTCATGGCCCTAGTCCGACGCGAGGTACGGCAGGAGGGCCACCGTTCGCGCTTGCTTGATGGCGTGCGTCAGCGCGCGCTGGTGCCGGGCACAGCTGCCCGAGATGCGCCGCGGGATGATCTTGCCGCGCTCGCTCACGAAGCTCCTGAGCCGACGCACGTCCTTGTAATCGACGAGATCGACCTTGTCCACGCAGAACTTGCAGACCTTCCGCCGTCCGAACCGGCGGCGCTTGACGGGCTTCTGGGCTGTCGGGGGAATGGCTCGCTCCTTCCTCTCGTCTCGCGCCCTTACGCGCTAGAACGGAACATCGTCGTTGCCGGACCCGGACTCCTCGGCGAACGGCTCGGCGCCCGCCGGCACGGTCGCCGGGGCGGCCGCGCGGCCGCGTCCCATGAACTGGACGCGCTCGGCCACGACCTCCATGACGGTGCGCTTGCCGCCGTCCTTGGCTTCCCACTCGCGAGTCTGCAGCCGACCCTCGACCAGGATGGGGCTGCCCTTGTCGAGGTACTCGCCGCAGCTCTCCGCCTGCTTGCCCCACACCACCACGGTCAGGAAGCAGGTCTCCTCGCGCTTCTCGCCCCCCTGCGTCGTGTAGTTGCGGTTCACCGCCAGCCGCAAATCGGCCACGGCGGTCCCGCTGGGCGTGTAACGAAGCTCCGGGGGCTTGGTCAGGTTACCGATCAGGAACACCTTGTTGAGGCTCGCCATCAGGTGACCTCCTCGAGCACTTCCTGGGTTTTCGCCGGCCGAGCCTTCTTGCGGATCGGAACCCGCGTGCTGACGAAACGCAGCACGTTCTCGTTGAGGCGCACCTGTCGCTCGAATTCCTTCACCATGGATGGCTCGGCAGAAACCTCGAAGACCGCGTACGTGCCTTCCCGTTGCTTGCGGATGTCGTACGCGAGCCGACGCTTTCCCCAGTTGTCGACTTTGGTGACCTCGGCACCCAACGTCTTGAGCTGTTCGCCGAGCTGCTCGAGCAGCGCGGCGACCTCCTCATCGGTCGGACGCGGATCGACGATCACGAGGACTTCGTACGGTCGCAGTGTTCACTCACCTCCCTTGGGCTCGATCGAGCAGACCGAGTTAAGCGCCTAACCGTATCAAACATCCGGATACGGTGCAAGGTCAACGCCGACAAATAGATACAACCCGCCCCCCTTTCCAGTCCAACCCCGCACGAATCGCGCAGGCTCCACCGCTCCGAGCGCCGGCTTTGCCGGCGCAATCCTAATTTTGGGGGGAGGCAGGGCGAGGAGCGGGCCAAAAGGCCCGCTCCCGCCCGTCGGAAGGGGGGCAAGGCCCCCTCCGAGCTAATACATATCGCCGTGCGGCATCGGCGGCGCCGCAGCCGGCTTCTCCTCCGGGATGTCCGTGATGAGCGCCTCGGTCGTCAGCAGGAGCGAGGCGATCGACGCCGCGTTCTGCAGCGCCACCCGCTCGACCTTGGTCGGGTCGATGATGCCCGCCTGGACCATGTCGACGTAGTCCATGCTGTCCGCGTCGTAACCGCGGTTCGGCACCGTCTCGCTCTTCACCTTCTCGACGATCACGCTGCCTTCCAGGCCGGCGTTCTCGACGATCTGGCGAATCGGCTCCTCGCACGCCCGCTTGACGATCATGGCGCCGACCTTCTCGTCGCCCTCGGCCTTCACGCGGTCGATCGCGCGGGACGCGCGCAGCAGCGCCACGCCGCCGCCCGGCACGATGCCTTCCTCGACGGCCGCGCGGGTTGCGTTCAGTGCGTCCTCGACGCGAGCCTTCTTCTCCTTCATCGCCGTCTCGGTGGCCGCGCCGACCTTGATGACCGCCACGCCGCCGGCCAGCTTCGCCAGCCGCTCCTGCAGCTTCTCGCGGTCGTAGTCCGACGTGGTCTCCTCGATCTGGGCGCGGATCTGCTTGATGCGCCCCTCGATCTCCTTCGTCTTGCCGGAGCCCTCGACGATGGTCGTGTTGTCCTTGTCGACGACCACCTTCTTGGCGCGGCCGAGATCCTCGAGCTTGATGTTCTCGAGCTTGATGCCGAGGTCCTCGGTGATGGCCTTGCCGCCGGTGAGGATCGCGATGTCCTCGAGCATCGCCTTGCGGCGATCGCCGAAGCCCGGGGCCTTCACCGCGGCCGTGTGCAGCGTGCCGCGCAGCTTGTTGACGACCAGCGTGGCCAGCGCCTCGCCCTCGACTTCCTCGGCGATGATCAGGAAGGGCTTGCCGGAACGCGCCACCTGCTCGAGCAGCGGCAGCATGTCCTTCATCACGCTGATCTTTTTCTCGTGGATGAGGACGATCGCGTCCTCCAGCACGACTTCCATGCGCTCGGGGTCGGTCACGAAGTAGGGCGAGAGGTAGCCGCGGTCGAACTGCATGCCCTCGACCACGTCCAACACCGTCTCGGCCGACTTCGACTCCTCGACGGTGATGACCCCGTCCTTGCCGACCTTCTCCATCGCCTCGGCGATCAGGTTGCCGATCGTCTTGTCGTTGTTCGACGCGATCGTGGCGACCTGGGCGATCTCCTTCTTGTCCTTGGTGGACTTCGAGAGCTTCTTCATCTCGTCGTTCACCGCCTCCACCGCCGCCTCGATGCCCCGCTTGAGGCCCATCGGGTTGGCGCCGGCGGTCACGTTGCGGAGCCCCTCGCGGAAGATCGCCTGGGCCAGCACGGTCGCGGTGGTGGTGCCGTCACCGGCGATGTCCGAGGTCTTGGACGCGACCTCCTTCAGCATCTGGGCGCCCATGTCCTCGTAGGGATCCTGCAGCTCGATCTCCTTGGCGACGGTGACGCCGTCCTTGGTGATCGTGGGGCTGCCGAACTTCTTGTCGATGACGACATTGCGCCCCTTCGGGCCCAGCGTCGCCTTCACGGCCTCGGCCATGATGTTGACGCCCTTGAGGAGCGCGCTCCGGGCCTCCTCGTCGAATTTGAGCTGCTTCGGCATGGATCAGGTTCCTCCTTACTCGAGAATGGCGAGGACATCTTCCTCGCGCAGGATGAGATATTCCTTGTCGTCGATCTTGACCTCGGAGCCCGAGTACTTCCCGAACAGGATCTTGTCGCCGGCCTTCACGTCGAGGGCGATCTTCTTGCCGTTCTCGCCGACCTTGCCGTTGCCGACGGCGATGACCTTGGCTTCCTGCGGCTTCTCCTTGGCGGTGTC
>Ga0307471_100001019_pt1 | contig 14988 bp, 10 predicted proteins | sample atmos_gasesAM3C__2_FD_204566 | JGI IMG/M metagenome (GOLD analysis project Ga0307471, IMG submission 204566) | Hardwood forest soil microbial communities from Morgan-Monroe State Forest, Indiana, United States - atmos_gasesAM3C_515 | ecosystem: Environmental > Terrestrial > Soil > Temperate... | reverse complement strand
GCAAGCCCTTGCAAACGGCGATCCTGGCCGGGCGGCAGGCATCCTTCAAAATGTTGATCGATTTGCTGTTCGCATGTTGGAACCGGGAGATGCATCCTTTGAGCGAATGTTTGCCCTGGACCTCTCACGGCAGGCTACGCGGGAACTACGTAATCTCTACGTGTCAACGGGTCGCACGCGCGATGCCTCCGAGGCTTCCGCTCGGCTACAGGACATAGAGAACCGTCAGCAAGTTTTACGTTCGCAGCCGTACCTGGTTTTCCCACATTCCCTTCGCCGGGAGGCCCTTGTCTTTCAGACTTTCGCGATCTTGCTTGTAGTCTGTGGAGTTACGATCGGTCTTACTTTTCTCCTTCTGGAGATTCGCCCCCGCTCCATTCCTCAGCGGCGCGCGGCCTGGCAACGTATTCTCTGCAGGACCTCGGACTATGCGCCGGCTTCAATTCTCATTCTCAGCTTCGCGTTCCTGCTGAGTTTTCTTCCGATCGCGCGCTTGTTTGCACAATATCGTTCTGCAGCCGCTTCGATCGATACGTTTCGGGAGATTAGGGGCACACTGTGGGAACTGATGGATGTCCCCCTTTCTGTCCAGCAAGTACTGAACCCACCTTTTTTCTGGTGGTTCGTAACTACGGCCCTGGTCGTCCTCGCGGCCGTATTTCTGTTCCGGCTAATCACCGGCTCCAAGCCAGCGCCACAAGCCGCTCCGTAAGCAGTCTGTAACACATAGCGTTCACCCGGGCCGCGATTTGCGGCCCTGCGCCCGCTTGCCGTAAACTCAAACCTCGCTCGCGCACCGGGGGAGCCGTCCATGCTTGTCGTCATGCAGTCGCACGCTACTGAGGAACAGGTTCGCGCCGTTTGCCAGCGCATCGAAAGCCTCGGCCTCAAGGCTCACCCCATTCCCGGCGCAATCCGCACAGCTATTGGCATCACCGGCAACAAAGGCGCGGTGGACCTCGGCGTTCTTGAATCCATGCCGGGCGTCGGTGAATGCATTCCCGTCAGCAAGCCCTACAAACTCGTCAGCCGAGACGCCAAGGAAGAAGACAGCGTCATTCGAATCCCAACGCCGTCGGGTGACGTCATTGTCGGCGGCCAGCACATCGCCCTCGTTGCCGGACCGTGCGCCGTGGAAACCGAAGAGCAATGCCTGGCTATCGCCGAACGCGTCAAGAAATCAGGCGCGCGGCTCTTCCGCGGCGGCGCCTATAAGCCGCGCACTTCGCCATATAGTTTTCAGGGCTTGGGTGAAGAAGGACTGAAGATTCTCTCGAAAGTCCGCGCCACTCATGGCTTCGGCATCGTCACCGAAGCCATTGACAGTGAGAGCCTCGACCTCGTCGAGGAATATGCCGACGTCATCCAGATTGGCGCACGCAACATGCAGAATTTTTCTCTACTAAAACGTGCTGGCCGCGCCAAGAAACCCGTTCTCCTCAAGCGCGGCATGGCCGCCACGCTTGACGAATTCCTTATGGCCGCCGAATACGTCCTCTCCGAAGGCAATTACAACGTTATGCTCTGCGAGCGCGGCGTCCGCACCTTTTCCGATTTTTCACGCAACACGCTGGACCTCGCCGTGGTCCCCGCCGTCAAGAAGCGCAGCCATCTGCCGATTTTCGTCGACCCCTCTCATGGCACGGGCAAGCGCCACAAGGTTCTCCCACTCTCCCGCGCTGCCGTCGCCGTGGGTGCCGATGGCCTCCTCATCGAAGTCCATCACGAACCCGACAAAGCGCTCTCCGATGGCATGCAGTCCATTCTTCCAGAAGAATTCATCGCACTTGCTGACGAAATGCGCCAAATCGCCGCTGTACTCCACCGCACCATCAATTGATTGCCGCACGTCACGTTCAAGCCTGAACTGAAGAATAACCCGTAGTGCATCGCAGGAATCATAGTCCCCTTCGCAAACAATTCGTCATCCAACCAAAATCTCTCGGCGTAAGTACTATCAGAGTACTAAGGAATCATACTGAGCCTGCTTTGGGGTCTTCACCCAATTGATCGAGAAACTGTTCATTGTTATTCAACTGTGCAGCGGAGTATCGCATCGTCCCCGGCCCCCCCCAGCACCGCGCCGTGGATCTCCGCTATCAATCATGGCCAGGGGCACATGGCCTCTACGAGTAGATGGGTCGGACGCATGGAGAAACGCTTACCAATCGCCATTGTTGTGCGCCTCGCGCCGGTGCAGGATCAGTCTGCCAACGGAACAGAGGTAGCGTACACAGATAACGTCAGCGCTCATGGTGCCCGGGTCGTCGCTCACCGTCCGTGGCAAACGGGCGAAATCATCCGGGTCACTTCGTTGAAGGATGAGAACACGATTTGCGGCAAGGTGGTCTATTGCCAGAAACTCCCCGACGACCGCTACATCATCGGATTGAATTTCCAGAATCGCCAAGTCACATGGTCCAGATACCGCGCTTTTAGCGGCGCTTGACCGAACCATCTGGCGTTGCTCTACCCTTGGATACGCGTCACATCTTTCGTCAATCGCCCTCTCATCCTTTCGGCCCGGCTTCCTTTTCTGAAGCCCGCTCCTTGACCGCGAGCCAGGCCTCCAGGTGCTCTTTTCCCTTTCCGCGCAGGGTCTGGAGGTTGATTCCCGCAATCCCATCCGCGTTGGTCCACGCGACTTGCCCTTTTCCGCTCACGCGTATTCCGAGGGACAATTCGAATTCGAAGTCCATGACCGCGGAATGCTTCAGCGCTTTTGTGGTGCGCACGGCCATCCCTCCTCCGCTCAGGTTTGTGACTCTGGCATTTTGTTCCACTTCACCCTCTTTCAACACCACTGGGAGATTCACGGGGTGCCGAAAATAGCGCCGTTGTTCGCGCACGAGCAGATCCTTCGCGATCGTAATGTGCAGAGCCACGCTCTCTTCATTCAGCGGCTTTCGCAATAGAAAATTAGCCCCGGCATTCAGTGTCGGAGTCGATTCCTTGGCATTCGTGACACACCCGAAGATCACTGCTTTGCTATTCGAAGTTCCTTTGCGGATCGATTCCAGCAAGCCCAGTGCCCCCGGCACCTCCATGTCCACAAACACGCCATCCACTTTCTTTCGGCCCAGGCTTTCGCGCGCTTCATGGGCCGTAGGCACCAAGACGAATCGGCCACCGATTTTCCTTATACCTTTGGAAACGGCGCTTACCGTTGCATAGTCACTGGACACGAGCACAAATTCGAGCTCTGACGCCTGGGCCATTGTGGTTGTGATTCTCCGTTGGCGTGCGAAGGTTACGTTGCGCGGTTTTACAAGGGCTGACAATAATCCGGGAGGCGCTCTTCTGTCGAGTGATTTCTACACCGTTTTTGATTCCATCCCACGCACCATAGAATTTCCTCAGGCGATAATCGCTTGGCCCGGCCCGCCGTTCTGTTTAGACTCTCCGCGACAGCCGTTCCCTCATTACTTCTCGCTTTCTCTCCTCGCCGGATTTCGCTATCGTTTCCCGGTACTTCCAAGAGGAGCATTCATGCAAACGCCACGGATTGCCGCGCCCGGCTGCGGCAGAAAAAGGCACGCCGGAGTTGGAATCGACAAATCTGAAGATTGCTTTCCTCACGCATCTGCACTCGGACCACACCGCGGGTTATCCGGATTTGATCTTTACGCCGTGGGTGATGGGACGCAAGGAATTGGACGTGTACGGACCGGACGGTTTGGAGGAGATGACCAAGCATGTGCTGGAGGCATGGCGGCAGGACATCGAAATGCGCACCAAGGGGCTGGAGCAGCGGCATGCTTTTGTAGTGCGGGCGCACGACGTGAAGGCAGGTGTGGTGTACAAGGACGAGCGCGTGACAGTGACAGCGTTTCGCGTACCGCACGGCCAGTGGCCGGAAGCGTTTGGCTACCGCTTCGACACACCCGGGAAAAGCATTGTGATTTCCGGTGACACCAGCCCGAGCGATGAACTCGTGGCGCATTGCCAGTCCTGCGACGTGCTGATCCACGAAGTTTATTCGCCCGAGAGTGTTTTGGGCATGCCGGACTACAAAACGTACCGTGCGAAGTATCACACCTCAACCAGCGAACTGGCGGAAATTGCCAATCGCGCGAAACCGGGGATACTAATCGTGTATCACACTTCAGGACGAGGACCGAACGGCCGCATTCCCGACGAGCAGTTACTGCGCGAGATTCAAAAAACGTATCACGGAAAAGTGGCGATCGGACATGACTTGGAAGTGTATTGAAATAATTCCTACCCGCGTGAGGCAATCCCCGCGGCCATCGTTGCCAATTGTCGCTTTCCATACAACTGAAAGAATCTGCTCGTGAACCGCTTCTCCGGGTCCATGGCATGCTTCGCTTCAAAAAAAACGTCAATTGCCGGGTAGGCCTGCTGCAAACTCTCCATGTCGAGATCTCGCAGGTAGGTCAGATAAAAAGTTCCGCCGCATCGCAGGGTTAGGCGATTCAGCTGCCTTATCAGCTCGTCTCCCCTGGCGCGGCCTTCCGTCGAACGCGCTTCATTGAAATAAAGGATCACGGCAACAGCGTCTTCCTTTGGCGCATACGAAAGAGCCGTTTCGTTGTTTGCCTTCACATAGCGGAGCGTCACGCCGAGAAGATTTGTGCCATCCTCCTGGAGCACGCGGCGCATTCCCTCCATGAATTTCATAAACCCGGGAAATGGAATGAAATATTCCTGAATCACATCCTGATCCTTCGTGGAATCATGCTCCAGCATCTTTACCGACGACACCGGCGGCCGCATCGCATTGTTTCTCGACATCAGCGTCTTCCGCGACCCATTCCCCGCCATGAATTTTTCCGCGTGCCACCGAAGCACTTTCCCCCATTCGTAATCTCGTGACAGCCCGAACAAGAACCGGTCGCGCGCCACGTTGCGCTCATGGTCCAGAGTGGGCACACCCTTTTGCATACCCTCTACTCTTCGCCACACGCTAACGATTGTGTCGTCGAGAAAACACCGTGGCGAAATCGAGGGCCGGGCCAGAAAAAGTTCCGTCCTGGAATTTGCCCGGACTTCTTTCTCGAAATATTCGATCAAGGCCCTCAACGGAATGACCGCGGAGCTTTGCTCGTAGGAGCAATCTTCCACCAGCTCTAGCTCCACCTCGAGCATTACGCCAAACAATCCGTATCCGCCTATAGCATTGCGGAACAAATCGGGATTTTCGCTCCTGCTCGCTGACTTTACCGACCCATCCGCCATCAACATTCGAAACCCAGCCACACTTTCGACCAGCGTTGGGAAATGGGTGTCGCGCCCGTGCGCATTCGCCGCGAGTGAGCCTCCCACCGTAAAAATGTTGTCGGACTGCATGGCCTTTAGCGCCAGGCCCGCAGGATTCACCGCCTCTTGGATCTTGTCCCAGGTAATTCCGCTTTGCACCGTGATGCGCTTCCGCTCCTTGTCGAGGGAAACCACGCGGTTGAATTGCCGCATGTCCAGGACCATCGCGTCATTTACAAAAGCGTGGCCGCCGAGATTGTGGCCGGTACCCATCATGCAGATCGGCACGCCCTCCCGTTGCGCGCGCTGCAGTGCATTCCGAATATCAGCAACGCGCCTAGGCACTTCAATCGTTCGCGCGACCGCCGAGTACACCTTGCGCGCATCCGTAAGATTCAAGTGCGGCGACTTCTCGAAAATCTCGGCAATCTCCTTGTTTAATCGGATGCGCTCCCGTTGCGGCACCTGCGGATACACCGGCAGGTACAAAAGTTTTCGATAGACCTCCCGCGTCTTTGCCGGCTCGAAATTCTCCCGGCCTGCCGGTGGTTCGATCACCGCGAGCGCCGATCCTGCCGCTGTGCCATCAAACCCCCGACGGTGAAGCTCATCCATGAACCGCTCTCGCGCTTCCACCAGAATTGGATAAATCCAAAAGCTATGAAACTCCGCGCGATTGCCCGGGTAAGAAATCTCCCGTGGCAAGGATTTCCCAAACTCTTCTCCTGCGGAAACACGTTGCTTTAGTCTTGCTGCGTCGAAAGTTCGCAACCTGTGCGCCAGCAAAGCCAGCAACGGGTACGAACATTGCCACTGGATTTCCTTCAGCCAATCCGTTTCATCTAATCCGCGCACTTTGGCGATTACACTCTCAAAATCCGCTCCAAGTAGAGCGCACGCGCGGTAAAACATGCCGAAGAGCAGCGGAAGCGTAAACAGTTTCAGCATCACGTGCGTCAGCACTGTGCCCGCAAACTGTTTGCGCGTTTGCGCCGGGTGGGTCCTCTGGATCGTCCTCATCTTCAGCACTAGCTCTGGGTCTTTCACGCGAAGCAGCGCCCCACCCAGCGCCGTCATCGTTTTGATCGATCCAAAACTGAACATCGCCACATCCGTTTCCGGATGTCCCGTGTAATCCGGCCCGGTAAACGCCTGGGCGCAGTCTTCAAAAACCAGAAGCCCATATTTTTTTGCCAGCTCAATCACCGGCCCCATCGGCATCCGCGTGCCAAAAAGATGCGCCACCACAATCGCTCGTGTCCGCTCCGTAATCGCGGCTTCAATCGTCGAAATCTCCGGCGCCATCGTGCCGTCTTCAATATCCAGGGGAATGGGAACCAATCCGTGGTATTTCGCGATGTTCACCATTTCCGGGATCGTCAGCGCCGTCATCAGGATCTCGCTCCCGGCAGGCAATGCCAGCGCCCCCAGGCACAGTTCGAATCCCGTTCGAACGGTGAAAGCTGCTAGTACCGGATAGCCCGGCGCGAACATGCCTTCGACCTCCGCTTCCTTATCGCGAATGCTTCTTGGGAAGGCGGTGTAGAATGCGCCGCACGCAAGATCGAACCATCCGATATCTAGTTGTTTTCGAGGATACATTCTGAGCCGCGGTGACAGTGTCATCGGTAAGAGTCGTTTCTGCCGGCAATGATTCGATTCGCTGCCGGCGCAACTGCTCGCTGGTAAACTCCGCTCATTGCACCCCACGCTTGCCAGAGAAACCTTGCTAGCCGTCGCGGATTCTATACTAGCCTTAGCCCCGCGCACTAGTATTCACAGTAAAACTGGCTTCCTGGCATGCGTCGGCCGATGGCCAGACAGAAGGATTCCGCTGGGCAATTACTATCCACTTTTCGAATAGTGCGGTTAATTGCCCGCTCGGACAAGCGTCATTGAGCGACAGTCCCCCATGGCGTCGAATGTCGCATCCGTTCGGGGTGAGGCTAACTCGGAATCAACCGAGAGTGCGGGTAAGAAGGCCGGCGAGAGTGCCGAGGGCCGCGACGACGGCATAGGCTGCGGCGGCCACTTTCCATGAAATGGTCTTGCCGACTACGGAAAGTGAAAAGACGCTGATGATTCCGAGCGTGCAAAGAATCGTCACCACATATGGAAGCGGGACACCTTTGGTCATTGCTATGTACGCGATGGCGACGTCGAAAGCCATCGGAACTGGAAGGAACGCTCCGACCAAGGCGACCAGAATGATGCCACCCACGGTGGCTTGAGCGAGAAGCACTTGCGCAGGAAGAAGTTCGATGACGATTGCGCCGAGGACGGCGGCGAGAATCATCAACGGAAAGGCAACGCGGAATACATACCAGAAACTCTTGGCGAAGGAGCGAGCGGTAGAAATGAGCGCTTGCGTCCAAGTGTCCGAGACGGAGATTTCAATCGGGCAGGAAAAGGCGGCGGAGTCTCCTTGACGCGTGGCTACGGCCGGCGCAAAGACGAAAATGAGGAACAAAACCGTGGCGAGCTTGAGCAGTGCGACCGAGGCGGGAAAAAGCGCGAAAGTCATCGCAAGGACAACCAAGTTGAGCGCGGGAGAAGCGAACATGGCGGCTAGCACCGATTCGGTGCTCATTCCGGAAGCGTAGAGCCCTCGCGCGATGGGAGCGACGCAGTTGGTACAGACCGCCAAGGGGACGCCCGCGGCTGCACCGAAAAGCGTATTCAGATACCGCGAGCCTGTGCGGCGGCGGCGAAGCGTAGAGAGAAAAGTAAGGGCGGCGGGGCCAAAAAGGAAAGAGAAGGTCATGCCGATGCGGTTCGCATCGAGCCAGTTGACGGTAGTACGCCAGACGCGGGCGGAGAGCGGCATAGTGCGATCCACCTGGTAAACAGTCCCAAACGTGAGAGCGCCAGCAGCCTTGACCTGCGTGCCGGCGCGGTAGCGCTTGAGCAGCGCGGGGTACCGCGAATCCACCCAGAAAATACCGACAATGGCTACCATGAGAATTACGGCAAGCGTGCGGCTGCGCCAGGCGTCGGTGGTGACGCTAGCTGACTGCAGGTTGAGTGCGGATGCTTCAGCGGACATGAAGACCCCCTTGTCGCTACAACGAATGGCAAATATCCCGAATTCGGAGGACAGTACAGTGGCAGCCGTGCCAGGGGAATACTGCAAAAGTATTAGATTCGCGATCTTCAGCAAGCAAGTGCCAAGGAAACTGTTCGACACCCTTCCGTCTACGACGCGGCGGGTTCAACCAGATTGATCAGGTTGCCGCAAGTGTCCTCAAATAAAACGACGGTGACGGGCCCCATGCTTTTTGGCTCACCACGGAAGTTGACACCAAGCGCCTTCAGACGGCGGTATTCCGAGGCGATGTCTTTCGTAAGGAATGCAGTGGCGGGAATTCCGGCGGCAAACAAAGCCTTTTGGTAAGTCTGAGCAGGCGCGAACCCCATAGGCTCCAGCACGAGCTCCACGCCTTCCGCGCCCTCTGGCGAAGACACGGTCAGCCAACGGAATGGACCCATGGGTATGTCTTTGTTCTTCACGAAGCCCAGGATGGTCGTATAGAACCGGAGAGCGTTCTCCTGGTTATCAACCATGATGCTGGCTAGCCTGATCTGCATGAATCCTCCGGTTCAAAATCCGTCCAAGGCGGTCGCTGCGGATGTCCGGCATTCTAACATCCCTGCGCCGCAACGCGATTACTTGCCGAAGAACTGAATGAGATTGCCCGAATTGTCTTTAATGACGAAGTTGGCCACTGCACCATCCCTCGCAGGATAGGGCCCATACGCAATCTGAACATTTCGTGCCTTCAGTTCTTCAAGTGTCTTAACCAGATTCTCGACAACCAACCCTGCTTTGAAAATGCCGTGTGCAAGAAGTGCGTCCTTGCCTAAATCCGTCGCGTCGTCGTTCCGCAGCAATTCGACGGTCAATCCATTACCTGAAAGCACGATGACGGACGTCTTGCCCGACTTGGTGCGCATGTCCACCGCAAGGCCCAGTTTCTCTTCATACCACTTGGAGCTCGCCTCGATGTCCGCGACCGATAGAGCGAGGAAGGCCCCCTTGACGCCCTCAAAAGGGGGATGAGATGAACCGAGAGGCTCCGTATTCGCGCCCACGGCCATCGTTTGCAACAAGACCAGCGAAATCAGCGCCTGCAGCAAATTGTTTTTTTTCACAATAATCCTCCTTTGGGCTGGCCAATGCAGCCATTCCCATTCAACGGTGTACACACTGTCAGACGTGTAACGGCGAGATTCCACGCTTTAGTCTTACTCGTGCGCGTTTTGACCTTTGCTCAATACATGGGAGAATTCCATTCCCTACATGAACCGCCCACGAAATTTTCGCGTGTACTTTCTCCTCGCCGGACTGGCGTTTGGCGGGCTGATCGTACTTCTGCGCGAGCATCGGCCCTCGTTTCTTCGGCCCGGTTTGCGGCTCTACGCGTACGTCACCACCGCCGACGGCAACGTGACCGTAGTCGACTTGGTGAAGCTCAAGGCCTTCTCACGGCTCTATGCGGGCCCAGGACTTTCTGGGCTGCGCGAGCATCCGACCCGTGCCGAAATCTACGGAGTCAGCAGCACCGGCGGCTACATTTGGATTCTCGATCCGCGCGTTAATCAAATTACTGCAAGCATTCCGGTGGGCCCTCTTCCTTACGCCGTCGATTTTTCTGCAGATGGCAAATGGCTCTACACCACTACTTCCGGAAATGACTCGCTCCTGAAGATCGACCTGCAAAGGCACGCCATCATTGGACGCGTTGCAACCGGGCGCGAACCAGTCCTCGCACGCGTCACCCCGAATGGGAAGTATATCCTGGTCGTGAATCGCCGCGATGGTTCCCTCGGGATCCATGACTCCGGAACCCTCGCCCAGCGCGCAAACGTCTCTGTGGTCCCGCAACCGGATGACGTCACCGTGCTCCCTGATAGTTCCATGGCATTCGTGCTGAGCCGTTCCGAACGTCGCATCTCCGTCGTGGACCTGCGCCGCGGCGTTCTGGTTTCCAATCTGGAATTGGCAGGAAAACCTACCGACATGCTACTGAAGCCCGATGGCGGGGAGCTCTACGTAATTTCACCCGAGGCTCATGGGTTGCAGGCCATCAACACGGAAACGCACGAAGTGGGTGACTACATGGTGCTCGGTTCGGCGCCAACGCGTGGAGTGCTCAGCGCAGATGCAAGCTTGCTTTATGTGTCGGATACCGCGGCAGGACGCGTCACGCCGGTGGATATTTACAATCGGCGCATTATTCGCGATCCAGGAAAAGGTTTTCCTGTTCCCGCCGGAGATTCCCCGATGGCATTGCGGTTTGATCCGAATGAGACACTGTTGCTGGTAGTGAGTCAGGGGTCGGGCGATCTGGCCGTAATTCGCGTGCGAACTAATTTTTTGGTGACGATGATTCCCGTGGGGGATCATCCGCGGGATCTGGCGGTCAAATTATTTTAGGCGAAAATAGGCCATCGATCGGCCGTCGTAGTGCTGGGTCTTTAGACCCGTGTACTCGCAGAGCCCGCAGCTACGGCTCCGGCGGCCAGGCGGAGTGGTCTTCGCCAAGGATTACGTCGAGAAAGCCTTCGGCGGGCAAAACGTCAACGGGAAGCCCCCCATGCCACAACGCAACGCCGAGTCTTAGCTTGCTCTGGCCTTTGAGGTCGAGCTGCTCTTTTTGCACTGCCACTTCGAGAAACCGCTCATAGGCCACTTCTACGGCAAGTTTTGGATTCAGCAAGCATACCCGCCCTTTTTCCACCGAGAATTCCTGCAAGTGGCCGCGCTGCAGTTTTACAACGATGGTTATTTCTTCCGCCGCGCCAATCGAGATGCGAAACTCCGGATCTTCCATCTCCGCGAGGGCTTCCGCGAAGGGGTCAATGCGAACGCAGAAGCGGTTTTCTTCGAATCCGTAGCGCAGCTCGTGCAAGAAAAAAACGCGGCCATGCATGGAGCCGCCACGGCGTTCCGGCGAATACAGGCCGGCGCCAAGCCATTCGAAGTACGACGTATCGCGGCCATCAATTTTCGTGATCAGGAAACCTGTCGGCGCAAGCTGCAGGGCATGTTCCGGCCGGCGTTTAATGGGCTTGGCCAATTCTCCTGGCGCAACCTGCCCTAGCGCCAGATAGATACCCGTCAAATGTTTTCGATACAAGGCATCAAATTCAGCATCGTTGGCGGTGCTGTGCTCAGGGCCGAACCACCAGCACCAGTCGCTTCCTTCGGCGGCAAGGAGCGATTCGAATGCTTGCTTCAGCGCGGTTTCCGTGGGCGCGCCCGGCCTTCCCTTTTCCCGGGATTCCACGGCGCGGGCATAGGCATCCCGCGCATCCCACAATAATTCCCAAGCTGCGACGTCCTCGGCGTGACCGATCCACACGTCGAAGTTGGCGTTGATCCACGAGGCGGGAAAAACTCCAGTGGTCGTTGAGATTTCTCCAGCAGCCGCGATGGCTTCGCTGGCGGTTAGCGCACGAAAATCCTGATCGCTCTGGATGCGGCTGTAAAATTCACGCAAGAAAGCGCGGCCGTTGCCGGGATAGTATTCCCAGGCATTTTCGCCATCGAGAAAAATGCAGATCGTAAGCGGCTGATTTCCCGGCACCTTTTCCGCGAGCTGGCGCATACGAACATGGAGGTCCGCGGCGGCGGCTTTGGCATCCATGCGGCTGTAAACGAAACCAATGAGATCGGACAAATGATGATCGCGAAACAATCCGTTGATGGAATTCGCTCCGAGTTGCACGCGCCAGGGCTTGTAGAGGCGATCGGCGTTGGCGGGAATGCCGTTCGAATCTCGAAAAAATCCCACGTTGAGTGTGCGGCCTAGCACTCCTTCGTCGGTGCCGAACCACTGGAAACCTTCCTCCGCAGCGATAGTCAGCGCCTGGTCCGAGACCGAGCCTTCGGAAGGCCACAGCCCGGCGGGCTTTTTCCCAAAGACTTTTTCGTGATATTCGCGCGCTCGTTGCAACTGTTCGCGAGCGTCCTCCGGCCGGCGAAAGGCGCGGCGCGGGAGCGGCGTAGCGGCGTTGGCGACGCGCGCGACATCCGAATCGCAGATGAGGGGGAGGATGGGGTGATAGAACGGAGTAGTGCTGAGTTCCACTTGGCCGCGTTGCGCCGCGTCCCGGTAAGCCGGCAAAACTAAGCCCAGGAATTCAAGCTGCTTTTTTCGCAGCGCGGATTTGTCAGTTTCGGTGTAGTCCTTTCCTTTCGTGGCCAGGCGGCTGACGACATCATCTTTTTCAAGCCAGGACTCTTCCATCCAGGCCAACTGCGAGAGGAATTGCAGGTCGCGCCAATCGCGCGGGGTGAAGGTAACCAGCGCCTGCGCGCCACCGGCGGGACGAGACCATTCGTGTAACTCCACGAAACGCGGCCAGCGCGACATCAACCGCTCGTGATTTACCTGAAAGGCCCGGGCAAGAATTTCCGCTTTGTCCTCGCGACTCAGTGCGTCCGCGTTCTTGAACACCAAGGAAAACCACGGCTCGTTGAATTCGCCGCTGGCGTACTCCTCGAGTTGTATGCCGAGCGAAGGCACGACGTTGAAGGTGGCATGGAAATTGGGAAACTCGCGGAGCACTTCGACCATGCCCCAGTAATCCTTGAGGGCATGCAAGCGCGTCCACGGAAGGACGTAGCGCCCGCTTTCCGGGTCGCGATACTGCGGCTGATGCATGTGCCACAACACAACCAGATGAACCCGCCTCATCGCTCGCATCTCTCCCGTGATAGTGCCATGACCGGAGGGCGACTGGCCTGCCAGATAACAACTCCCCGTCGTTCAAGTCTGCTGATCCCGCGAATCGGGCTCGCCAAATGTCTTCTAAAAAAAAATCGCCTTAAGAAAAACTATCACGTATTCGGTGGTAAGAGAAACGAAGTCAGGCAAGAGGTGGCGGACTTTTGTATCGCTTTTCCGCTACCGCGGCGGCGGGCGGGCGAGTGAGTGTAGATCCAAGGTAGGTTACTGTAGGACGAGGATCCAATCCGAATTGCCGTCGTGGTTCGCACCTGGCGTCGAGAAAACTTGCGAGCCGCTATTGGCAAACGGAGAGCCGCTGATGGCCGTGAACGTCCCGTTGCTCGGATCGTACCAGCGCGCCGTAACCGGCCCGGAAAACTTCGCCAAATTCACCGTCAAGGCATTTCCCGCTGGATTATAAGCCACCACAAGCGAACCATCCGTAACCCACGCCGCCGTCACATAGTTCGACGCCGGCAGATTCCCGTTGCCGCCGTTGTACGTCCCGAAGCCGGAGGTCACGATCTGGTGCGTTTGATCCGGCACGAGATTCCACCACGGCAGTGGTCCGAAAAGCTGCGCCACATACTTGACTTCGAGTGCGCCGGGCGTATTCAGGTGCGTCTGCCAACCGCTCACGAAGTGATTCGTGTAACTTGAGCCGTAGAACTGCCCGGTCGCGCCGCTGGTCATCGTCCAGTATTCCTGTTCGCGTAGCATGAACGGGTTGGTCTGGCCGGAGAAGAAGCCGTTGTTGTTCTCGCCTTCGTAATTTGCTTCAAGCATGAAAACCGGTAGTGTTGGAGCGCTGTTATATGCTTGGAGCACGTAGTCATACGTATCGTAGTACGTGTAGGCAGCATCGAGGCTGAGAACCGAAGCCAGCTTGGCGGTGTCCTGGTTTGAGTAGCTCTTGTAGTAATCGAGTTCAATGTCCATCAAATGGTTTTGGTCAACCGAAGCAATCCCAGCCATAAGCTGTGAGATGAGATTATTGTCCGTCGGATTGCTGTTCCAGTTCTGGAAGTCGTTCCCGAAATCCCACACAAGATTCGGCGTGTTCTTGTAGCGGTTGCCGAGGAACACGCCATAATTGAACACTTTGGTTGTGCCGTTGGTTTCCAATAGCGGCAGCATGGCGCCTGTCTCCATCGGATTCAGGAAGACGATGAGATTATGGGCTGCCGCCGTGGACAATATATTGTCTACAATCGACCAATAAGCAGGGTTCGGCGTGGAAAGATCGTAGTTGGTCTGCGAGGAGCCGGAAGTGAACGGAACGACGCCGCTAAACGAAGCCAACGACCCGGGACATGTCGTTTCATACGTGTCGCACGGAGCAAAGACCTGGACTGCGTTGAATCCTTGACTCGCACGCGTGGTCATGTAAGTGACCGTGTCGGTCGCGCTGATGGCGCTAATCAGCGAGTGGGCCGCATCGCCCATCAACAGGAACGGAACGTTGTTCTGGTCGACCAGATAGCGCCGGTTTGCGCTGGCCTTTATGGGCCACGCCACTGTTGAAGCGGTGTTAGATACTTGAACCGTCACGCTCGAACTGGTCGTGCTGTTGTTCGAAGTGTCCGTGGCAATCGCCTGCAGCGTGTGTGAGCCATTGCTGGCGGTAGTCGTATTCCAGGACACAGAATAAGGCGCCACGGTATCCAGACTGCCGAGGTTCGCTCCGTCCAATTGAAACTGCACGCTGGCCACGGCCACATTATCCGAAGCGCTCGCCGTAACGGACACCGTACCCGATAAATTCGCGCCTGCGGACGGAGCGGTCAAGGAAACAGTGGGTGGCGTGGTATCGGCTTGGACGGTAAAGCTCACGCCGTTACTCGCCACTCCACCTACCGTAACGACCACATTCCCTGTCGTCGCTCCTGCCGGGACCGTCGCCACAATGCTCGTCGCGCTCCAACTCGTCGCTGTCGCTGCCGTCACGCCGAATTTCACCGTGCTGGTTCCTTGGCTTGCCCCAAAATTCGTACCGCTGATCGTGGCCGAGATTCCAACTGGTCCCGATGTC